>ERZ773133.169-NODE-169-length-95390-cov-7.991210_pt1 | contig 95390 bp, 81 predicted proteins | sample MGYA00580861_ERZ773133 | MGnify/ENA primary metagenome ERZ773133 (study PRJEB29015, sample SAMEA2737844) | human gut metagenome | biome: human gut; feature: human-associated habitat; material: faeces | place: China | collected 2012 ...
CGACAGGAACGAGAAAAATCCCTTCTTTCGCATCCGGAAGTCCGGTCTTTCACCTCCCGAACTTCGTGGTTTGACACGTCAAAGTCCCTTATTTCGCACACAGAAGTCCCTTGTTTCAAGGCTCACCCAGATATTGCACGATCGTCCTCACCTGCAGGGGAGTCAACATCTTTTTCCCTTTCCTCCAACCGTTACCCTGTAGCTCTGTCTTTAGCTCCGGGTTTACCCCCACCCATTGGGACAACCGTTTCCCTGCCGATGCCGGCATCAAATCCGGACCGTAAAGGACCGCCAATTCCTGCCACCCGTAACTCCTGACTTCGAATTCATCCATCATCATAATTTCCATCGTTTTATTGTCCTGTAAAGATAAGCAATAATTACTGATATTCAAAATATAATGGCGTTTATATTCTACCTGTTTCTGCACCTATCTTCACCGATATTCGCCGATATTCCCCAAACCGTATTCCAACTTGTTGCGAAGCCCTATCTTCGTGTTGTCATCGATAATGAGATTTGCAGGAAGTTGTTGCCAATTGAGCGTTTGGCAAAATTCTCTTAGAAATTTTGTACCAACACATGGGCTATCCGTTCTAGACCGTCGGCAAGCAACGTCCGGGGACAGGCTATATTCAGACGAATGAACCCCTCTCCACCAGGACCGTACAGTGTACCAGAATTGACCATCAGCTTCTGTCCCTCTTGCAAGCGTAGGGTCATGGCATCCGAGCCGATACTCGGCAATCTATCCAGACCAGATAGGTTCCTTCGAGTGGCAACACAGGATATTGCGGTAGCCGTTGCTCGAAAAAACGGTAAAGATATTCGTAATTCTCCCACAAGTATTTCCGCAAAGCATCGAGCCATGCACCGCCTTCATTGTAAGCGGCTATCGTGGCGATAACGCCGAACGGATTAACGTCGCACACTTCGTTGATGTTGATGGCGCGGTCGATACGGCGGCGTACCCCTTCATCGGCAGTGATGATGTTGGCGATTTGCAATCCGGCAAGGTTGAATGCCTTACTCGGCGAAACGCAGGTTACGGAGTTTTGGCGGAAACGTTCGGACAGGGAGGCGAAAGGCGTGTAGTCATGCCCTTCATAGACCAGCTCACAATGAATCTCGTCTGCTACAACGAACACCCCGTTATGCAGGCAGATGTCACCGATGCGCCACAGTTCCTCCGGCGTCCAGACCCGTCCGACCGGATTGTGAGGATTGCACAACAGCAGGATTTTCGCCTTCGGATCGGCCGCCTTTGTTTCGAGGTCGTCGAAGTCAATCGTGTAGCGGCCGTCCCGATAAACGAGGTAGTTGGCCGACAGTTCGCATCCGTTATTGCGAATCGACGAATAGAAACAGTTGTATGCCGGAGTCTGGACGATTATCTTGTCACTCGGTGCAGCCAAAGCTTTGATAATAGCGGACAGAGCTGGCACGACACCGTTCGTATAGATAATCCACCGGGGATCTATCTGCCAGCGATGCCGGTCATCGAACCACCGGACAACCGCGTCGTAGTAGGCTTTGGGGACTTTGGTATAGCCGAAAATACCATGCGCTATCCGCTTTTGCAAGGCTTCAACAATAGCTGGTGCTGTACGGAAATCCATATCCGCCACCCACATAGGCAATACATTCTCCTCTTCGGGAGTATCCCATTTGTAAGAATTCGTCCCGCGCCGCGGGATGATTGTATCGAAATCGTATTTCATAATTTATCTTTTTATTCGTAATTTATAAATCCAGTTACTGCCCTAAAGCCTGACAAGAAAAATCGTTCCCTGGAAGCAAAGCCCGATATCCAATATATCAAAGCTCCCATGACACCCATAATCAGCATCCCCGACCAGCCAACTGGGAAGCATATCACTGATGGTAATACCGGTCACCGCCAGCAGGGAACTGAAAATAAGCGTGGCTGTAACCGACTGGCGCAGTATCTTTCTGGCTCCTGCGAAATCCTCGGCTCCGATCCGGTGTGCTACCTGCACGGAAAATCCTGTTGTGGCTGCTGCTTCAGCGTCATACTCTTCCCTTCGCGGATAAGCGACAACAAGTAATCGGTCTTTCTCTTTTCTCTTCCCAAAGCCTCAATTCACAATCGGCAGGAGCCTTTATATTTTCATCGAGGATGATCTCCCCATAGCTCTCGGCGGTAATACAGCCTGTCCGCGGATTCTTCACTCCGCCTATTGCACCTTTGATGGTTGCCTGCACCGAACTGTACTCGAAAGCCCGGTCACAATCTGGGCCGAAGGTGCAATTCTCCAACACGAGGTCGTGGGCATAGCAGAGTGGCTGTTCGCCGGTAATGTGACAGTTCACCAACCGAAGATTGCGCGAATGCCAGCCCAGATATTCACCGTTGAGTTCGGAATCGTAGATCGTCACATTCTCCACCTCCCAGAAGGCATCCTTCGTAGTGATTTTGGCATTGCGCAACTCCACATTCTTCACATACTGGAAAACGTATTTGCTGTCGCTTTCCAATCCGTCTATACGGATGTTGCTGCTGAACATAAACGGATAAGTTCCTCCATGCAGTTTCAGATTTTTGATGTTCAGATTCTGGCAACGCCAGAACACTTCATCTGCATCGTTCATCTCTACGTTCTTGATTTCGATGTCGTGCATCTCGCGGAACATTTTGGGGGCGTCGATACGTGTATCGGTCATTTTCAGATGGTCGGAGTACCATAGTGCCGAACGTCCGCCTATATCGAAAAAGCAACGGTCAATAACGAAACCATGCACGTGCCAGAAAGGGTAGTTTCCTTCGAACCGGCAATCAATGGCTTCGATGTTGCTGCATTCCTTGATGGCCGACTCCCCGGCACGGATGACGACGTTCTCCAATCTGAGATTATGTGATTCGAACAAAGGTCTTTCTCCGCCGAATTCTGTGCTTGATATTACTTCCATATATTCCGTTCTTTAATTGTTATATAAATTATGTTTTGTCGGCCATGCCCTAATCTCGTTTCGCAGTGAGCAGCCACCGCTGTCATGCGGGCTTCGCTGACTGAAGTCGAGATTCCGCTACTGCCGCTTGTGGCGGACAGAGCGATTCGTTTACCGGCGAGTTTCCTTATTTTGTTCGAGTTTGTCATACTCTTCGTCCGTGACCGGTTCGAGCCATTCGTTGGATGTCTTTTCTCCCGGAACCTCGAAAGCCAGATGTGCAAACCAACTGTCGGCTGCCGTTCCGTGCCAATGCTTCACGTTAGCCGGGATATGGATGACCGTACCGGGTAGAATCTCTATCGCCGGCTTGCCTTCTTCCTGATACCAACCTCGTCCGGCTACACCGATAAGCATCTGTCCACCCCCTTTTGTCGCTTTATGGATATGCCAGTTATTACGGCTGCGAGGCTCAAAAGTTACGTTTGCTATCGGCACCTATTCGCTCGAAACGGGTGCGAGGTAACTGTTACTAAACTGCGGTCACGCAGGCCCAATTTATTAGTGCGGCTCCACACTTCGCCGAAAAGAACATCGTCGTTGAGTTCCGCAAATTTGGGTGCGAACTCAACGAGTTGGGTGCGTCCTGCTGTCTGTACTATTTTTTCCTGTGCCATAACATTGAGTGTTAAAATGCTGAATACTGAAATTAAAAAAATCTTGTTCATAGTTGTTTTATTGTATGAAATTATTGAGTTTATTAGCCGGATTGAGCGGCGTCTGGTCAGACAATATTAACGACTTGACCATGTGCAGCGTCTCCAGCTTGTACCTCTGAAAGTGTTCCGATGCGATATGTTTTTCATAAGCCGCATGACTCGCATACGTTTCAAGAATCGTTATATTGCAGGGATTCTCCTTTTCACCAATCGCATACATTGTCAATACGCCCGGCTCGCTACGCAGGGATATTTCGCCCACTTCGGTCGCATAGTTTATGTACTTGTCGAGATACTGTGGATAAACCTCTATTTTCGAAAGCCTTATGATACCATCGGCCGTCATTGGCTCTTTGGCACACATACCTGGCAGCTTATCCAGATTCAAATATTTGCCGATGCTCTCTCCTGTAGTACGGGAAGCATCTGTTGTTGCTCCGACTGTGAGCAATGTAAAACTCGATGCCGTCCTTAAGAAATTTCTGCGATCCATCATCTTTTGTTTTTTCATTGTTTTTTCTGATTGCAAATTTATCGCGGTCGAATAAGCCGACTTGTATACGATTTACGGATATTTATACCCGAATCCTCGATTCAGTAATAACGCTGTATGTAATTCAATTCAAATGAATTACTTTTGCTCAAAAGAAATAAAAGAAAAGCTTATGGAAGAAGTTATAAAACTCAATGAGGTAGATAAATACAACAAACTGTTCGGACTCGAAACACGGCATCCGTTAGTAAGTGTAGTCGATTTGTCGAAGGCGACGCGGTGGCCGGAACATTTCAAGGTCAACTACGGCGTGTACGCTCTTTATCTGAAAGATACCTACTGCGGGAATATCACGTATGGACGTCAGAGTTACGACTATCAGGACGGTACGATAGTCGGTTTCGCCCCTGGTCAAGTTGCGGAAACCGAGATGCTGAAAAATATCCAGCCGAATGCTCACGGCATTCTGTTTCATCCCGACCTGATTCGAGGAACTGCTCTCGGTCAAGAAATTAAGAACTACTCATTCTTCTCTTATGAAACCCGCGAGGCGTTGCATCTTTCGGAGGATGAGCGTGAGATTGTAATGGACTGCCTGCATAAAATAGAGACGGAATTGAAGCATAGTATCGACAAACACAGCCGCCGGTTGATTTGTGCCAATATCGGACTGTTGCTCGACTATTGTATGCGTTTCTATGAAAGGCAGTTCACGACACGAGAACAGGTAAACAAAGATATTATCGTCCGTTTTGAACGACTATTAGACGATTATTTCGACAGCGATGGTCCCTTACGGGAGGGGTTGCCGACCGTCAAGTATTTTGCCGATAAGGTGTTTCTGTCTGCGAATTATTTCGGAGACATGATCCGTAAACAGACAGGGCAGACTGCCTCGGAATATATTCAAAATAAACTGATCGAACGGGCTAAAGAAGCCTTACTTGGCACAGATAAAACAACAAGTGAAATTGCTTACGGGCTGGGATTCCAATATCCGCAGCACCTGAGTCGGATGTTCAAACGGGTGACAGGTTATACTCCCAATGAATTTCGTTCTCAAAACTAGTCTTTGTATAGTAAACTATGAACGAACTGCAATTTCCTGTGCTTTATATCGACGATACAGCTAACCCTCATGCAATTCTTTCGTTCTTATGTCAGTCGGGATACTATTGTCTGATATTAACGGATTTTCTTGCTGAATTCGAAACAAAGTGTGGTCGGGTGTATTGCGACTACTGCGACGGAACACTCATCAGTTATCGTCCAGATACCGTCTGTGTGGAAATTCCCGCACCTTGCCTATGGATGGTTGCGTTTCACCCTGATCTGTTCAAGGGAAAAATGCTTGAAAAGACTATTGAAGAATACACGTTCTTTTCGTATGCACTCAAGGAAGCGTTGCATGTATCCCTAAAAGAAAAACGGATACTCTCTTCATGTGTTGACGATATTCGTAGGGAATTTCATCATGGTGCAGATTCCTACAAACGGACTATCTTGATACGGCATATTACCTGTCTGTTGGATTATACCACTCGTTTTTATGAACGGCAGTTCATTGTCCGTGAATTGAACAATGAACTGCTGATACGGCAATACGAAAAACTTGTCAAACAATATATTGGAGATGGAAAACTTGCACAGAAACCGCTTACTTCTGCCTATTGTGCCGGACAACTTCATTTGTCGGAAGCCTATTTCAATGATCTGCTCGAATTGCAACTCGGACACACGCACAGCTGCCATCTTCAATTGAAACGTATCGAAATGGCAAAGGAGAAGCTACGTTCCTCAGGAGAATCCCTTTCTCAAATCGTTCATGAACTCGGATTTCCTTCGATACAGTATTTCAGTTTTCTTTTCAAGAAGATGACGGGGATAACGCCAAATAGTTACAGATCATTAAATTAACAATGCTTGATTTATTCAGCCATTCCTATTCGATACTGCCCAGCTTCTGTTCCGTCAGCACTGTCCGGCATATGTTTGTCCAATACATAATTTTGTATCCATTTATCCAATAAATCGGCAATTTCGGCGTTATTGAGGTCAGACATCAGGAAATGCGTATTGCCTCGGAATGCGATCTTAGGAAGTTCTACTAAGATCGCATTCCCGCCATAACGGTTGATTGCTTCTACAAACTTGCGTCCCATCTGTAACCGTACCCGCCAATTCTCACCACCGAGTTTATCAGTGGGCTCTTCGGGAATATAGTCACCGAAATAAAGTACAATAGGAATTCGCGTCAGTTTTAGAAATTCATCCATTGGAACACCTGTTCCTGAAAGAGTACCCGTCAAGCTTGACATCGGATCGGGGACTTCTCCTTCCGGGAAAAGATATCCGCCCGGTTCTAAAGAGACAACAGCTCGGATATTCGGGTTCTCAACTACTGCCAGCCATCCGGGGAATCCACCGGCCGAATGTGTTACAAGAATACCCTCTCCGATACGGTCGAACAGTGAGCCGAGTGCCGCGATGTCGGTTTTTATATCATGATTACTAATGTCAGGCGTCATTTGGCGAAAAAACTGATCGAGCGAAATGGAATCGGTCGGGAACTGAACTCCGGAATTGAAAGATGGCCACTCGCCGATACGCCAGATATCAAACCATAGTTGCTCGTCGGCTTTCGGTACCAGTCTTGTTTCAGCTGATGTGCGTCCCGCATCTCCGCGACCGGGCATATCGACAACATAAGTGCTGAAACCGCGCCGCAGCATTAAGGTCTGAAATCCTTCGCGACCGTCGGGAATCATTTGCCAGCAGCGGCCTGACTGTCCGTACCCATGAACGAAAACCAGCGGCATCTGGTGGGCCTTGGTCGGAATCTGGAAATCGATGACAGCATGGTCGGCATGATAGCTCTGTCCCTGTTCAATGGGGGTGCTCCAGTTGATAAAGCGACTGTTGTCATATTTTCCGGGACGATGTAATACTGTTCCACCAACAGCAAAGCTACCCTGACGGGCTATTGTAATCGGGGTCTCGTTGGGAGAAGTTGCTTGCCCGTATCCTGTCACTCCCAGCCATGACATGAACAAAATCAAGATATTTCTATTCATTTCTCTATTCTTTATAATTATTGTATTCTTCGTTTGTTACAGGTTCATACCACTGGGTTGCACCCAAATGAACCTTTGTGTTGATAGCTATATGTGTGAATCCGCTGTCGGAAGCTGCTCCGTGCCAATGCACCACGTCTGCCGGAATAGCGACTACGTCTCCGGGATTCAAAATTTGTATGGGCTTCCCTTTTTCCTGATAGTAACCTTTCCCGGCAGTGGCGATCAGAATCTGGCCACCTGGATGTGAATGCCAACTGTTGCGGGCTTTCGGTTCGAATATCACATCGGAAACTACGACATCGAATGTTCCGCTGTCGGTCATCAACCGTTGGAGATATGCCGTACCGTTAAAATTAGTACCTTCAATGGCATTTCCTTTGGGGAAGATGGAAACAAATGCGGCAGGCTGGATTATTTCTACCTTGTTTGACGGTTTCGGGGTGCAAGCACCGAGTGCTGCAGCCAGTAAAAATAAGTAAGTTACTTTTTTCATGTTGAATAGTTATTTCTAATTTCATTTGCGATAAACGCTATGCCTCGGCACTATCCGGACAAGTTCGGTCCTCCACTCGGCTTTGCGGTTTATTTTAGATATTGTTTGAAGAAAGTGTCCAGTTTCGGAAGCGTGATTTTCAGATATTCCGGTTGGTCGTACAAATCCACGTGCGTTGCCCCGGGTACGACAAACAGTTCTTTCGGTTCGGCAGCTTTCTCGTATGCGTCTTCAGAAAAATATTTCGATACAGCATTTTCTCCCACGATGAAAAGTAACGGACGCGGCGATATGGTCTCGATTTGCGTGAACGGAAAGAAGTTCATCATCGGTGCAAGGCTCGTGTAGGAGTAATAGCCCGTAGAGTTGGGATGCTGGCCACGCTTAGGATTGTCGTAATAGTCGAGGAAGTCGATTGCAAACTTCGGTGTGTTCTCATCCACTTTTTCGGGCAGGGCGCGAATATCTTTACGTGCAGCTCCACCATATTCAGCTGTGCGCTGACGACCGATTTCATCAAGAATAGACATACGCTGTTGATAGGTCTGCGTGTCACCTATGCCTTGACGGCGGGCACGTCCCATGTCATACATACTGATGGTGGCAAGAGCCTTGATGCGGTGATCGATCTGTGTTGCACTGACAGAGTAGCATCCTCCGCCACAGATACCGATCACACCTATCTTGTCAGCTTCGACTGCCGGATGGTTCGTGAGGAAATCGACCGCCGCGCTGAAATCATCCACTCGTACTTCAGGCGATTCCATGCGACGTGGATAACCGCCGCTCTCACCATAGTAGGACGCATCGAAAGCCAATGTCACATAACCTATTTCCGCGAGCTTACGGGCATGAAGCCCCGAAGTCTGCTCCTTGACACCGCCGAAAGGATGACCGACGATGATGGCGGCATATTTCTTTGCTGGACTATAGTTTGCAGGAAAATAAAGATCACCGACCATATCGATCAGAAAACGGTTGTGGAACGTTACTTTCTGTTTCTTCACACCATTTCCTATTGTCACGGCCGGCGCTTCCGGAGCAGTGGTCAAACCTTTGCTTTGCAACACTTCGTTTAAGGCCAGTCTGCCACCGTCAGCTTCGCCGCGTCCGATGTTCTTTTCGACAATAGCCAACACACTGCGTAATTCGTCTGGTGTTATGCCTACGTTCAGTGCAATACCCATGTGCCCTTTCAGCATCGGTTCCACGCCTTTGCCCAGCGAGGCGATTACGGCAACGGTCGTCAGTTCCCGTTCGGCGTATGTCAGCACGTCCCGTTCGAAAAGGTCGGCGAAGAGGTGCTCTTTAAGGAATACTTCGATTTCCGGAGCCAGTATAGCATAATCAGCTTTTGGTGCATCCGCTGGAATACCTGAGATCTCAACAAGAATGTCGCGTCCGCGCTCGTATTTGCTGCGGGTATCGGTTATCGGCGACGCTTTGCGTCCCCAGTCATCTTCGATGCCTTTTGCTTTACGCTCGTCAAGTACCGCAACCAATGTTTGCAATCCGCGCAGGGCACGAGGAAAACCGCAATAAGCATAGGCGTGTACCATTACTTCTTTAAGCTCGCTGACAGCCATGCCGTCATTCAGCCCGTCGATAAGGACGATTTTCAGTTTGTCGAGGTCACCCTTACCCGTAAGGGCTGCGACCTCTGTAATGTGTTGTCGTTTACTGTCCATAGCTTGTTCTGCTTTCGGTGTTTGGGAGGTTACGATTCCGCATCCGAAGAAGACACCGAGTAACGTTGTTATAATTTTCAATTTTATATTCATAATCTCTATTATTTTATTTATCTGTTTTTACTTGGTGCAAAATTAGGCTGAGATTCCCGCCTCGACCAGTCGTGGATTACGGTTTGAAGGATAATTATTACGGTTTTATTATTTACTGATTGCAAAAGCGTATACAGTAGTTGAGTAGCAGTTCGATATGTGAAGCGATGATTGATGCACTATGTCGGTCAATGGCATGATGTAACTCTTCTCCGATTTCCCGCAAGTTATCGGTTATGATGTTTCTTTCGTGCTCCGACAATGTTCCTTTACAGCAACAGCGTTTCGGATAGGTTTCGATACGGTTTTCGAGCGATGTGTCGCATAACAAATCGGGATGAAACAACACGCCCGAACAACATCCGGTATGTCGATGTCGGTTCAAAGGGATTTCGACTGTTTCACCGGGATAAATCAGTCGCAACCACTCTTTTCCCGATATTTTGTCTTGTTCTGGATCGTTGTAATACAACAACCCGTAAAAATCACACATCATCCGGATATCCTCGTTTAGATTTGTTCTTGACAAATCTACCATGCAGATCAACGGATGCAGCGTTTCATGTCCCGTTAATTTATTGAATCGGTCGATGGTCATAAGTCCTGAATTACTCATTTGTATCATTGTTATTTCTTTTATTCAGTTTTCCACGATGCAAAATTATAGGCTGTCCTAGTACCTCATAGGGTATGAATCACGGTTTCATGCATAATTATTACAGATTGGAACGGAGATAAGCCAAAGATATTTTCTACATTTGCACAGAAACAATGAAATAGACTGTTATGGAGAAGATTATAAAGCTAAATACTGTCAAGGATTATAATGACTTTTTGGGTATAGATACTCCGCATCCACTAGTGGGCGTAATTGATGCTTCAAAAATAAAACCACTGCATCATATCCGCAAGAGTATCGGGTTCTATGTCATTTATCTGAAAGATATAAAGTGCGCCGATCAGATAAAGTATGGTCGGAAATTCTACGATTTTCAGGAAGAAACCCTGGTATTCGCAGCACCGGGACAAGTCATCGGCAATGATGATACGGGAGAGCCGTTTCAGCCAAAAGGCTGGTGGCTGACATTTCAACCCGAATTGTTACATGGTACCCCCTTGAACCGTCACATGCAAGATTACACATTCTTTTCCTATGCCGTCAACGAGGCACTGCATCTCTCGAAGCAGGAAAGACAGACCGTGATAGACTGCATGATGAAAATAGACGATGAAATCAAAGGTGCTACGGATAGACATAGCAATCTGATTGTCGTTTCTGCTATCGAGTTGTTGCTCAACTATTGTATCCGCTTTTATGATAGACAGTTCATTACCCGCAAAAAGGAGAACAAGGACACACTCAGTTCGTTTGAAGCATTATTGAACGACTATTTCACTTCGGATAAACCCTCCAAATTCGGTACACCGACCGTAGCTTATTGTGCTGACCAGTTGCATCTGTCTGCAAATTATTTCGGAGACTTGATAAAAAAGGAGACAGGTTCATCTGCACAAGAATATATATTGGCAAAAACAATGGATACTGCAAAAGAGTGGCTGGCAGATCCGGATAAATCGATCAGTGATGTTGCCTATGCTTTGGGCTATCAATACCCGCAGTATTTCAGCAAAGCCTTTAAAAGAATTGTCGGATGTTCTCCGAATGAATACCGAACCTTAAACTGATTTTCCATTTCGTTAAATTCGAACAACCTTTCGTCTCTTTCGTTCTTTTATCCCTTTTGATTAAGAAAAACTTGTACAGCGGCAAGGATATAAGGCACATTGTGTATATATCCTTGTCACTGCACAAAATGAGTGACCTTTATATATCGCAGTTTTCTTTATGTAAATCCTTGCTCAGCCGCATGGCACAGAAGTTGGGGCCGCACATCGTGCAATATTCACCGTCCGTCACGGCACTGTCCTTGTAATATTGAAGGGCGCGTTCCGGATCGAAAGACAGATTGAACTGGTCTTTCCAGCGGAATTCGAAGCGGGCTTTGCTCAGAGCATTGTCACGGACTTGTGCTCCGGGATGTCCCTTTGCCAGGTCGGCGGCGTGGGCGGCGATCTTATAGGTGACGACACCCGTGCGGACATCTTCCTTATCCGGTAAACCGAGATGTTCTTTCGGAGTGACGTAACAGATCATTGCTGTGCCGTGCCAGGCAATCTGGGCGGCTCCGATAGCCGATGTGATATGGTCGTAACCTGGGGCGATATCTGTTGTCAGCGGGCCTAACGTGTAGAACGGGGCATTATGGCAAGCATATTGCTGTTCTTTCATGTTCTCTTGGATCTTATTCATCGGGACATGGCCCGGACCTTCGATGATGACCTGCACAAACTGGTCCCAGGCAACCTGGGTTAACTCACCCATCGTATGTAGTTCGGCAAATTGGGCGGCATCGTTCGCATCGTAGATGGAGCCCGGGCGAAGCCCGTCGCCGATCGAAACGGCGATATCGTACATTTTCAATATCTCGCATATTTCGGCGAAATGTGTATACAAGAAATTCTCTTCATTATGGATTTGCATCCACTTAGCCATGATTGAGCCTCCGCGTGAGACGATACCTGTCAAGCGCGTTTGTGTCAGTTCGATATGCTTTTTAAGCAAACCGGCATGGATGGTGAAATAGTCGACTCCCTGTTCAGCCTGTTCGATCAGTGTGTCGCGATAGATTTTCCAACTCAAGTCTTCTATCTTTCCGTTCACCTTTTCCAAAGCCTGGTAGATAGGGACTGTTCCCATCGGAACCGGACAGTTACGGATGATCCATTCGCGGGTTTCATGGATATTGTCTCCTGTCGAAAGATCCATCAAGGTGTCGCCTCCCCATTTGCAGCTCCATACAGCCTTTTCGATCTCTTCGTCTATACCGGACGAAAGGGCGGAGTTGCCGATATTGGTGTTGATCTTCACTAAGAATTTCCGGCCGATAATCATCGGTTCTGCTTCGGGGTGGTTGATGTTTGCTGGGATGATGGCACGCCCGGCGGCAATTTCTTTGCGGACAAATTCGGGAGTGATATATGATTTCAATCCTAACGCCTCGATCTGCTGGTTTTCGCGGATGGCGACATATTCCATTTCCGGAGTGATGATGCGCCGTTTCGCATAATACAGTTGGGTGATGTTTTTCCCCGCTTTGGCACGATAGGGTAGATGATGTTTTGGGAAACGGATGTGATCCAGTGAGGAATCGGCGAGGCGTTGCCGGCCATAATCGGAAGTCAGCTCTTCCAGGCGGATCAAGTCTTTGCGTCCTGCATACCAGGATTCGCGGATACGGGGAATGCCGTTTTGCGTATTGACCGGGATTTTCGGGTCCGAATAAGGTCCACTGGTATCATACACGATGACGGGATTGTTTTTTTTGTGGACCAACTCTCCGTTCTCATCGCGTGTGACGGTATCCAGTATTTTGATCTTTCGCATACCCACATTTATCTTATGTATCTTGCCGGGTATGTAGATCTTTTCCGATGAAGGATACGTGATGCGTATTCTGTTTTTATTTGCCATAGCTGTATTATTTTATTCTTTTTATATTTCAGAATCGTCCCTGCAAGGGTCCGGTTTATGTTTGTTGATCTCCCGGATGAAACGGCGTGTCTCTTCGACCGGATCTTCAGCATTGATGATCGCTCCGGAAACGGCGATGCCTTCTATTCCTGTTTCCATCAATGGTGCAATATCTTCAAACTCGATCCCTCCGATGGCAAAGATAGGAATTTCAAGGCCAGCTTCTCTGCATTGTTCCATGATTTTTCGATACCCTTCCAACCCCAACACCGGACTCAGGTTCTTTTTGGTCTCGGTGTAGCGGTAGGGGCCCAAGCCTATGTAAGAAGCTCCTTCCCGATCTGCTTTCAGGATATCTTCGAACGTGTTGGCTGTTGCCCCCACCAGGAAAAGATCCTCTTTCCCTTTTTCGATGATACGGTGCCAGGCTTCGGAGACCGGTATGTCGTTTTTACCTAAATGGACACAGTGAATACCGGCTTTGAAAGCCATTTCCAGATCGTCGTCCAGACAGCAGGCGCAATCCGTATCGCAGTCAAACAGGGTAAAATGGGCGATTGCTTTGGCAACTTCCAGGTTCAAATTCTCTTTCATGCGGAGCTGTACCCAAGTACAACCGCCTTTGGTCACCATCTTGACCTCATCCAGTTCTGTGTATTTATTCGTACGGTGTGTGATGAACATCAACCGATTAGTACCGGTAAAACAGGCATACCTTCCTCTACCTGCACTTGTATATAAAAAATCGTCTAATTCCATGCTTGTAGCTTTTTATATTGTGTGATAATAGAATCCTCTTTATCTGCCGAAGGGGAGTTTCCCCAAACTGCTCCCAACACGGCAGCTCCCCCGAAGCGGAAAGGGCGTAGAAGGGGAAGGGTCGTCAGGTCTATGCCTCCTAAGGCTATGACTTTATCATTGATGATCCCGGCATTGGAAGCCTGTCTGAGTGTTTCCGGCTTGAAACCGTTCCCATAACCTTCTTTGGATATGCTTTGAAAAATCGGGCTAAGAAACAGATAGTCGAGTTTCCCGAACTGTTCGAGTTCCTCGATCGAATGGCATGAACAGCTGATTGTGCCTGTAAAACCGTCTGGCGGCTGGTTGTTGCGTCTGTTCAGATGTATGCCGCCTAGGCCATATTCTACTGCCAGGTTGAAACAGTCATGAAGCACGACTTTCGGATAGTAGATATCCGGAATCCGATCCAGCAACTTGCGCAATTCATTTGCTTCGCTATCCGGTTTACGCAGGTGAAGATGTTGCATCCCTTCATCAAACAGATGTGAAAGGATGCAATCCTCTCCCTTGAAAAAATAGGGCGAAGTAATAACGATCAGCTTTTTCATACTTCTATTTTTATGAGGGGAACCGGATCGAAAAAATGATTGAGAGGTCCGTGTCCATGTCCAGTCTCAACATTGGCCCCGGCATGAAGGGCTGCCGTTATGTAATCTTTTGCCGCACGTACAGCATCTGGCAGTTCTTTTCCTAAAGCCATATAGGCGGCGATGGCGGACGAGAGTGTGCAACCTGTACCGTGTGTATTTTGAGTCTGAATGGTCGGCACAGCCAGTCGGAGCGGAGCTTCATCGTGTGTAAACAAAATATCGGCCATTTCTTTACCTTCCAAGTGGCCGCCTTTCATCAATACGGCACGGCATCCCGAGACCAACAGCTTTTGTGCGGCTATTTCCATTTCTTCCTCGTTGCGTATCTGCATACCGGAGAGAAAGGCTGCTTCGTCAATATTTGGGGTGATCAGTGTGACGCGGTGGAAAAGTTCTTTCACGATGACTTCGATGGTTTCATCTTCTATCAGCTTGCTGCCGCTTGTCGAAATCATAACTGGGTCGAGAATGATTTTCGACGGGCAGAAATGATCGATTGAGCAGGCAACGATCCGGGCTGCTTCCCAATTATGCAACATCCCGATCTTAACGGCATCGACGGTTAAGTCTTCGAATACGGCATGAATTTGCCCTTCGACGATTTCTGGAGAAACTGCGTGTATGCCTCTTACTCCCTGTGTGTTTTGGGCTGTGATCGATGTGATGGCAGAGGTTCCGAAGACTCCTAAAGCCGAAAATGTTTTCAGATCCGCTTGTATTCCGGCACCACCACTACTGTCTGAACCGGCAATAGTAAGTGCCACCGGATAGCGAAACGTCGTGTTTATTTTCATTTCTATATACAAAAGGAGGGAAAAAGCCTAATCTGTTCTTTCCTACGGCGGCATTACCCGCATCAGGTTCATGAGGGTATAATCTCAGCCCGTTAACAGTATGGCACCCCTTTCGGGAGACAAAGGTAGGAAGATTTTTTGTAATTGGAATATAATGTGCGTGTTTTGGAACACTCTGTAAAAAGAATCTGTTATACTTTTGCAGCGGTTTATTTAGAAACTGTTTTGATTTTTTACAAACAGCTTATTTTGCTGTTGGTTTTGTCTATGCTTTGAGTATCTTTTGGTCATATCCGTCCCGCTCCTTCGCTAGATAGCCCGCTATCTTTCTCATTAGGGTGACGAATATGTTCCAAAAAGCTATCTCGAATCATGAGGTAAAAAATAAAAACAGTTTCTTGGGAATAAAGTAAAAATAAAAGGATAAAAAATCGTGATGGGGAAGAAGATTGTTTTTTTGCTGGCATCCTTGTTTACGGTATGGATAGCAAACGGACAGAATACTATTATAAAGGGAGTTGTAACCGATTCAATTACAGGAGAAAGATTACCTTATGTTTCTCTTATATTTAAAGGAACGACAATTGGAACAGCGACTGACGGGGATGGCAACTTTTCATTCTCTGCTTTGACCGATGTCAAGAATTTGGAGGTATCTTATTTAGGGTATGACACGAAAGAAGTGAAGGTCATTCCGGGTAAAACGAATAATCTGAAAATAAAATTGGTTCCGAACGGGATCACGTTGAATGAGGTCGTCGTAAAGCCCAAGAAGGAGAAATACAGCAAGAAAGAGAATCCGGCCGTTAAGTTTGTAAAGCAAGTGATTGCTTCACGGGAAAGCAATGATCCGCGTAACCACGATTATTTCCAATACGATCAATATGGGAAGATGGTCTTTGCGATGAATGACTATCATCCCAAACCCAAAAAGAACGGAAAACCGGGCAAATTCGATTTTCTGATCGATTTTGTCGATACGCTTGATGTCGGTACGACTATTCTTCCGGTGTCGGAAAAGGAAAAGGTGGAATCTGTCTATTACCGTAAAGAGCCGAAGTCGGAAAAGCGTATTGTGAAAGGAAACAAGTCATCAGGTGTGGATGAGATATTCTCGCGTGATGGTATCCAGCAGTTTTTGAATGAGGTTTTTCGGGAAGTCGATATTTTCAAGAATGATATTCCTCTGTTTTTACAGAGATTTGTCAGTCCGCTGTCTACTATCGGACCGAATTATTACAAATATTATCTGCTCGATACGTTAAATGTGAACGGACAGAAATGTGTGGATTTGGGGTTTGTTCCTTTCAACTCGGAAACATTCGGTTTCACCGGCCATCTGTTTGTTACACTTGATTCAACGTTCTTTGTACAGAAGGCAATTCTGAATGTCCCCAAAGACATCAACCTGAACTTCGTTTCCGGAATGACGATCGAACAGACATTCGAACGCACGCTCGACAGTACCCGGATCATTACGAAGGACGACATCAACGTCAACTTCAAATTGAGCGAGAAATCGAAAGGTATGTATGCGCGGCGATTGAATATCTACAGCAACCATTCTTTTGATGAACCCGATGCCGAACGGGCGCTTGTGTTTAAGGAGAGTGCACCCGTCATTACGCTAAAAGACGCTTATCAGCAATCGGAGGATTTTTGGACAAGTAACCGTCCGGAGGAGGCAATAAAGAAGAATCCGAACTCGGTCGAAAAGCTGATGGCTAAATTCCGTTCCGTTCCGATCTTTTATATAACGGAGAAAGTAGTTTCAGTCCTCGTGTCCGGCTATATCCCGACGAATAAGGACCCGCTGAAAAGTAAATTCGAGTTCGGGCCCATGAACACGGCAATCAGTGGCAATGCAATCGAAGGAGCCCGTTTCCGTGTGGGAGGAACAACAACGACGGCATTTAGCAGGAACCTGTTTTTTGACGGATATATGGCGTATGGAACAAAAGATGAAAAGCTGAAATATGATGCTCTTGTCGAGTATTCGTTCAATGATCGTAAAGAATACCGTAAGGAATTTCCGCTGAACTCGATCCGCCTGGAATATATGTACGATATCAACCAGTTGGGACAGCAATACATGTATGCCAGCAAGGATAATATGTTCTTGGCCTGGAAACGCCAGAAAGATACGCGGGCCACTTATCTGCGGCAAGCTGAACTGACCTACTACCACGAACATTATAATGGTCTGGCTTATGGGGCTGTCATCCGTAACCGTCGCGAATATGCAACCGAATATGCGGTGTTTGACCGGATCGGACCGGATGGAGCCATTAGCCCGGTCAAGAGCTATGATATGACGGAACTGGAGTTGAAATTCCGTTATGCCAAGGATGAAAAGTTCTACCAGACACGTAACCTTCGCTATCCGATTACTTTCGATGCATTGATCTTTAATTTCAGCCATGTAATGGCAAAGAAAGATTTGCTGGGTTCGTCGTATGATTATCACCGTACGGATATTGGTATTCAGAAGCGTTTCTGGTTCTCAGCTTTCGGTTATATTGATCTTATCACGAAAGCAGGGAAAGTATGGAACAAGGTTCCATATCCTTTGTTGATCCTGCCGAATGCAAATCTTTCGTATACGATTCAGCCGGAATCTTATACAAATATGAATGCGATGGAGTTCATCAGCGACGAATATGCCTCCTGGGATTTGACATATTACATGAACGGAAACTTGTTGAACCGCCTGCCGCTTGTCAAGAAGTTGAAATGGAGAGAAGTATTCTGTTTCCGCGGCCTATGGGGACATCTGACCGACAAGAACAATCCGATGAATGGGGGAGAGGGGCTGTATCTTTTCCCTAACGGTTCGTACACCTTGGGCAAAGCTCCTTATATGGAAGCCAGTATCGGCATTGAAAACATCTTTAAGTTCCTTCGCCTTGATTACGTATGGCGTTTGAACTATCGCGACCATCCGGGTATCCAGACGAAAGGGGTTCGGTTCATGATGCGAATGTCATTCTGATATTATGTTTTTTCAGGCACGGATTTCACGGACAACTGTTTTCTTTTCGTGGTGGTTTCCGTGTAATCCATGCCTAAATTATAGAAAGTTGGATTTATTTCCCTTCTTAGAAAGCCTCTGTCATATTCATATAGACCTGCATGCCCGGCTGCCCGGGTTCTTTCCCTACGTCCAGTCTGAAGTTTTTTCCCGGTTGCATCTGAAAGCGGAGGCCGGCTCCGAAATTTAGTTTCCATTTATTCCAGTCAAAAGGAGTTTCCCCGATCGTTCCGGTTCCGACCCATGCCACAAAACCGCATTTTGCCCAAAAATTCCCGCTTTTGTATTTGGCCGGAGAGCCGAACATATGACGGTATTCAACGATTCCGTAAGCCATCGACTTGTCCCGGTACTTGCCCATATAGTAACCACGAAGGTCGAAAGGAGAACCGAAAGTCGGGAGTTCCGTAAAAGGAATGTCCCCTAAGCCGATCTGGCTTTTGGCAATCCAGGCAAGCGTACTGCGTGGACGAAATACGTTTTTAAACTGTCGGTATTCAAGCTCGATGATCTCGTAGTTATAAGCGCCTCCCCAATATTTACCGAACAATTTGAAATTAGCTCCTAACAATATACCGCGCGTAGGTGTCGCCACATCATCACGAGTGTCATATTGGATAAGTCCGCCGATACCGACGTTGAAGTATTTCCTTTTGAACTGTTGGAAATAGGGATCTTCCTCCATCACCGGATTAACATCCGAAACCTTTGTGTAGTTCAAGTCAAACAAGCCGCCTAAATAGAAATGTGGACGGACTTCCCATACGAATCGGGGGTACAATTGAAAATAGCTTCGATGAAACCGAGTAGTGGAATCACCCCTTTCGAGATTCTCCGCCTTTTCAAATCCTTTCCCGTAATAGTGTGAAGGCTCGTTCCGATAACCATAATTCATATAGATACGGAAACGGTTTTCATTGAAGAAAAACGTTCCAGCGCCAGCTACAACAATGGTCCCATTTATAGACAGGTTCAAACCGGCAGGCAGGAAAGAACGTTGGGAAATAGTGTCTTGTTTATTCATTCGGAAGCTGGCAAGGACGGCACCACCCACACCGAACGAAGCTTCTGGTGTATATGAAGGACCGCCCAGTACAGACCACCATATGTTTTTGTGGGCCCGGATGGAATCTTTACGCAATTGACGATAGTAACGTTTCAACTGCTTTTCGTTCAATTCCACTCCGTCTACGATGACAGTCTTCTTTCGAGGCACGGTATCTGAAGGAGTCATTATTTCTTCAGAGGAGAGCGCAACGATATCGCGTTGTTCCTGAGCCTTTGCTGGCAAAGAAATCGCAAGTAAAGAGGCTCCCGCAAATACAACAATATATTTAAGCATTGACTAATCCTATTAATGAGGGCAAATGTAGGAAAAAAATCGGATTTATTTCAGAGGGGCAAACGGAACCAAAAGGTCAGCCTTTCATCTTGCTGTAGATCTACATCTATTATTCCCCCGAATTTGTCGGTAATCATGGCAATATAGCATGGGCTGTACAAAAAACGATTGTTTGTGTAAACAAACCATGTGTCTTAATTGTTATTAATTTAGAGATATTGTTTAATAACAGAACCTGGCAACCTTAAGAAGTCCTGACTGGCAGGCACACGAAAATGAAAATTCAGTTTGAAATTAAGGAAAAATTGCCTGAGATTATTGCAGAAATAATGCATTCAGACAAGTGGCAAACGAAAATTCTTGAAAAAATGCATGGACTGGAGCGGATAACGATCAAGGATCCGAACTATAAGTCAGAAGCTTGTATCGAAATTTGGCAACATGAAATCCATATCCGGACAGCATGGTCCAATTATACTTATCGTATTTTTATGCGTGGAAATGCCGTCTGGTGTGAATACATCGGAGCCTATCGCGGTTTACTCGAACAGAAGCTCTTGCCGTCTCTTACCCCCAAAATGAATATTTTGGATTCGGAAGTAGTGGAAAGTTCATTAACTGGGAATAAGAGGCAGACCTTGCGTACTTATAGTTCGGAGAACTTGAAATTGAAGAACTTCCGTCGCGATAATTTCAAAGAAGAATATAATGTCACATCTCCGCAGGATCATCCGACTGTTGTATATGACGAATATATAAAGGAAGGGATGCCAATGCCTTCTCCCTATGGGGACAGTCAGCAAAGTAAATAACTACAAAAAGAAAGCACTTGGCTTCAGAACCAAATGCTTTCTTTTTGTAGTTATTTGTCACTTTCGACAATATCTGTGTCGGTCGGTATCTAAAGTTCCAGCGATGAAATTGTCCCACTGCCATAAGTTCTGGTTTATCGACAGACAGGTATATGTGAAATAAGATTAATGATATGTTGCAAAACATATCATTTTTGATCTGTTTATGCGATAAAACATATAAAAAACCTTGCTTTTCGGCTGAAAAGTGTTATATCATTTGGCTAAATAGGGCTTTTGCCTGTATATTTGCAGCCGTTAAAAACAAGAAAGCGATCCCTTAGCGAAGGTGAAGCCCTTGTTTATTTCCTGAAAATCAGGAGTCGGAGAAAAAGGCAATTAAAGGATGCTCCGATTAAGTTTAACATAAAAATGATGATATGAAAGTAAGAGCTTATGTTCTCTTTGTTGCGGTTGCATTGCTTGCTGTGTCTGCCGGAACTAAAAACGCAAAGCCGACAGTCGGCATTAACCCTGGCGACTTTGCTCCGAGAATAGAGTCTTTAGGAACCGAGAGCAATTTCAGTTTTCAAAATCATTCAGGACGTTACACATTGCTGAATTTCTGGGCAACTTACGATGCTGAATCGCGGGCTCGTAACGTTCAATTATGGAATGAAGTCAACAAGTTGAGTTCAGACAAGATTGCAATGTATTCGATCTCTTTAGACGAGAAAGAATCCATTTTTACTGAAACGGTAAAAGCCGACAAATTGGAAGGTACAAAGCAATTTCATGAAGAACTTGGCAGAAAGTCAGAATTGTTTGGGAAGTATAACCTGCAAAAGGGATTCTGTAACTTCCTGATTGACGACAAGGGGGTTATTATTGCTGCCAATGTAGCCCCGGAAGATCTGACGAAGGTATTGAAGAAGGGTTAATCAGCAGATTATTAGCAAAAAAGAGTTGTCCTTATCAAAAGGGGCAGCTCTTTTTTATTATATTAGTCTATTTTGTTGATTCTTCTTAGTAAGTAGTGCGGTGCGTATGCACTGTTTAATGGTGCCTTTGTCATCATATCCTCGGCAACTGTTCATCACTGAGCATATCGACGATCCTGTAATTGCCATACAACGTTTTCATTTTAACCAGTGCATAGCCTTTTTCCTGAATACAGCCGATAACAGTTGCGTTCTTTCCTTCCGGATAATTCTGCATGACGGCAAGAGCCTGCTCCGTCTTTTCTTCCGGTAAGATCACCAGCACCAGTCCTTTGTTGGCGATATAAAGCGGATCAAGTCCTAAAATCTCTGAAGCGCCGCGCACGGCATCGGGAATCGGGAGCAATGTGGACACCTTTGGGAACGACGCCGATTACGCATCCGCCATGATCTTGTTCCAACAAGGATTTGCGGAAAGCAGGATAGAAGATGCTGCTTATCAGTTGGTGCGTCATTCGTCCGCCGCCACCGTGTGCCAATAACACACAGTCGGAATCGGAGAAAGGAATGGGACAATTTGTCGTTATCATATTCTGTATCTATTTATATCTAGAGTAAGCAGCACAAACCCCTTCCGAAGAAACCATCGGTGCACCGTTCGGATGCTCGGGTGTGCAAATCGTTCCAAAGAAAGGGCAGTCTTTCGTTTGTTTTGTTCCTCGCATAATATCACCAGCGATGCACTGTCTCTTTTCCACGCTCGACGCAAGATCGTCAAAGCACTTTTTATACGCCTCCGTGTCAGCCGCGAGAAGAAGGTATGAGGCATCCTTGTGAAAGGGATTACATTTGTCAAAACATAAATGAAGAAGATGAAAGAGGAGGAAGTTGTCATATCAGTCCTGACCATTCAAGGTTTGGTACAGGGTGTCGGTTTCCGTCCGTTTATCTATCGGATCGCCAGTGAAATGAATATCTGTGGAGAAGTGGACAACCGGAATAATGGGGTCTGTATCCGTACGGCCCTTACTCCCGTGCAACGGGAACTCTTCATCGAACGCATACGTCGCGAACATCCGAAGGTGGCTTCCATACATAGGATAACCGTTTCGGAAAGGATAGAAGTTAGGAATCCATATATGGGTTTTCGTATTACTCCCAGTCGGTCGGAATCGGACGAGGTGACGCAGGTTGCTCCCGATATTGCCGTCTGTCCCGAATGCTTACGTGACCGGAAGACACAAGCACAGCGCTTGCAATACCCTTTTGTCAACTGTGCGCATTGCGGACCTCGTTTTTCCATCATCCGTGATCTGCCTTATGATAGGAGCCGAACAACCATATCAGCTTTCTCGATGTGTCCGTCCTGCCGAAAAGAATATATAACGGTCAGCGACCAGCGTTTTCATGCTGAGTCTGTTGCCTGTAACCATTGCGGTCCGTCTTATTACGCCTTATATAATAAGGTAAGGGTAACAGACTATTCGGAACTGCTCAACCTTTCATCCCGTTTGCTTCGTGAGGGTGAAGTGATTGCCGCGAAAGGGATAGGAGGCTATCACCTGATTTGTGATGCGAGGAGTGAAAAGGCAGTTTCCCGGCTACGGGATATCAAGCAGCGGGATGGCATGCCTTTTGCCGTACTGTTTCGGGATATAGAGAATATCCGCCGATACGTTTTCTCGAATGGGGTGGAAGAAAAGGCTTTGCTTTCCTGGCGTCGCCCGATCGTTCTGTTGATGCAACTCCGGCTGTTGGCTTCGTCCGTCAATCCGGGAATGGAGACATTAGGATGTATGCTTCCTTATATGCCGCTCCATTCCGATTGGTTTGAACGGTTGGATACACCCGCATTGGTGATGACGAGTGGCAATATCAGCGAATGTCCGATAACCATTACCCCCGAAGAGGCAGAAAAGCAATTGGCCGGCAAAATACCCCTCTTGCTCCACCATAACCGGGTGGATGACTCCGTGTTACAGGTCTGTGGCGGTCAGTCCTGCTTGATACGTCGTTCGCGGGGATATGTGCCGGAACCGTTCTTTGCTGACGTTCCGGTTGAAGGAATCTTGGCTTTCAGAGCCGAAAAGGTAAATACGTTTGCTTTAGGGAAGGGAGAAACGATTCTGCAAAGCCAGTATATCGGTGACCTAAAGAATTGGGAGACCTTTCGATTCTATAAGGAATCACTTGAACGTTTTCAACATCTTTTTCGTTTCCGGCCATCCCTTTTGGTCTGCGATCTGCACCCTGACTATCTTTCCAGTGCGGGCCGGTTATTCGATGCCGTTTCATCTTTACTGGGCGTCTGTGATACCTCCACTCATCAGGCGGAAGCGCCTGTTAAGCTGGAACAACTGGCTTCCGATGAACATCAAAGTCGTTATTCTGTTTTAATAGAAAAGGAGTCTATCTCCATGTGTCCCGTATTGGAAGGAATATTGGAAGATCTGGCAGCCGGAGTTCCGGTAACCTGGTTATCCGCCCGTTTTCATAATACGTTGGCATGGCTTTTGGTAGAGATGGCGAAACAGTATAGGATGCAGACCGGAACGGACAAAGTCGTGATCTCAGGTGGCTGTTTTCAGAATAAACGTCTGACGGAACAGTTGCAGCGCATGTTTGCCGAAGCTGGTATCCTGCTGTTCGCATCGGGACATATACCCTGTAACGACGGAGGTGTGGCGGTCGGGCAACTGGCAATAGAGGCTTCCCGGAAGAGGCAGTTATAGTATGAATGCAAAACATATATGTTTTGAAAACGAATCATATATGTTTTGATTGCAAAACACCTATGTTTTAAATGAAGTAGTTATATCGTTAAAGTTATGCATGAATTGTCGATCGCTCAAAGTATCGTTCAGCTATCCGAACAGCAGGCTCGCGAACATCATTCTTCGCAGATAGAAGAAGTGGAGCTTGAGACAGGGTGTCTTGCCGGAGTAGAGCTGCAAACATTGGAGTTTGCGATGGAAAGTGCGGTTAAAGGCACTTTGCTCGAAAAAGCGAAGATAATCCGCCGCTATGTAGACGGAGAAGGGCAGTGCTGCGATTGCGAAACGGTCTTTCCTATCGGGAATTTGTTTTCTCCCTGTCCTAATTGTGGTTCTTATTTGATAAATATAACAAAAGGGCGGGAACTTCGGATTAAATCAATTGTTATAAAATAAAAAGACAAACGCTTATGTGTGGAACTTGCGGATGCGGAGAGCATCATCATCACGATCACCTTCATGACCATGAATACTGGCACGGACATGAACATCACCACCGTCATCACGGTGAAGGGAAAGTAATAACGCTGGAACAGGTATTCTCCAGCGCAATAATCTGTTGGCTGAACGTAACAAAGGCTATTTTGAGGCGAAACATATTTTTTGTCTGAATCTGATGAGTTCTCCAGGTTCCAGTAAAACGACATTATTGGAAGAAACGATACGCCAGTTGAATTCTGATGCCACTCTCGTTTGTCCTGCCACGTTCGATTTGGGAGAAGCGAAGAAAGTCGTTATCGTCAGTACCACCGAAGGGGATGACAAGCCGTTGAAATATCCTCATATCTTCTTGGAGGCAGATGTCTGTGTGATCAACAAAATCGATCTGGCGCCTTATCTGGATACGGATGTGGAGACGTTGCGGAATAATGCCTTGAAAGTAAACCACCACTTGCAACTATTCGAAGTGTCTGCGACAAAAGGCACAGGAATGGATGCCTGGTATGATTGGTTGGTGAAAGAGTGTGCAAAATGTAAATAATTTATCCCAGATTTGATGGATAAACGGAGAAATAGACTATATTTGTTCCCGTTCATTGAATCAATTTAATCAAAATGTCATGATTAACCGAGAATTAATTAATCCTCAGAGCATCGTAGTGGTGGGAGGATCCAATAATGTACATAAACCGGGTGGCCGTTTGGTCCGCAATCTACTAGACGGGAAGTATAAAGGCGAACTATATGTCGTAAATGCTAAAGAAGACGATGTGCAGGGCCTGAAATCCTATCATTCAGTGCATGATATCCCAGAGACGGAACTGGCAATCATTTCTATTCCCGGTCCGGCCTGTCCGGAAGCTGTGGATGTGCTTGCCAAACAGAAAAACGTAAAGGCGTTCATTGTCATTTCGGCTGGTTTCGGAGAGGAAACGCATGAAGGGGCGATTCTGGAAGAACAGATGCTGAAAAGTATTAACGAAGCCGGTGCTTCATTGATCGGTCCGAATTGCATCGGTCTGATGAATATGCATTATCATGGTGTTTTTACTCAGCCGATTCCCGAATTTCATGCAGACGGGGTCGATTTTATTTCCAGTTCTGGTGGTACGGCACTTTTCATTATTGAATCGGCTTTGACAAAAGGACTCCGTTTTTCTTCGGTTTGGTCTGTCGGTAACTCCAAGCAGATTGGAGTGGAAGAAGTGATCGAATATATGGATCGCAACTTCGACCCGGTCCTTGACTCCAAAATAAAGATGCTCTATATCGAGCAGATCAAAAATCCGGATAAGCTCTTGTATCATGCTTCTTCCCTGATTCGCAAGGGTTGTCATATCGCAGCCATAAAAGCGGGTAGTACGGATGTCGGTAAGCGTGCCGCATCTTCCCACACAGGAGCGATTGCCAACTCGGACTCGGCAGTGGAAGCCCTGTTCCGCAAAGCGGGTATTGTGCGTTGTTTCAGCCGTGAAGAATTGACAACCGTTGCCAGTATCTTTACCTTGAAAGAAGTGAAGGGTAAAAACTGTGCGATTATCACGCATGCCGGAGGTCCGGCAGTAATGTTGGCGGATGCACTGGAAAAGGGACGGCTGAACGTTCCTAAGCTGGACGGTCCGCTTGCCGCAGAATTGAAATCCAAACTATATCCGGGAGCTGCTGTCGGCAATCCGATAGATATTATCGGTACAGGTACTCCCGAACATTTGGCCACCGCTATCGATTTCTGTGAGAACTGTTTCGAAGATATTGACCTGATGATGGTTATCTTTGGCAGTCCGGGTTTGGTAAAATTATACGATACTTATGAAGTGCTTCATAAGAAAATGGAGGAGTGCAAGAAGCCGATTTTTCCGGTATTGCCATCCATCGTAACAGCAGGTCCGGAAGTGAAAAGTTTCGTGAAGAAAGGTCATGTGAACTTTTCGGATGAAGTGACGTTGGGTACAGCCCTCTCGCGTGTGCTCAACACGCCGAAGCCCATGAGTACGGATATACAGTTGTATGGTGTTGACGTGCCCGAAGTTCGCCGTATTATCGACCGGTTGCCGGGCAGCGGTTATTTGAATCCTGAAGAAGTCCGTACTTTGCTGAAAGCGGCTCAGATACCGTTGGTAGAAGAGTTCACGTCGACTGACCGCGACGAACTGGTCGCTTTCGCCAAGAGAGTTAAGTTCCCGGTTGTAGCCAAGGTAGTCGGTCCTATACATAAGAGCGATATGGGGGGTGTTGCCTTGAATATCCGAAGTGAGGAGCATTTGATTTTCGAATATGAACGGATGATGCGTCTGCCTGATGTGACGGCCGTTATGGTACAACCGATGTTGAAAGGGCAGGAGTTGTTCTTAGGAGCTAAGTATGAAGACCGTTTCGGTCATGTCGTGCTTTGCGGTCTGGGAGGCATTTTTGTCGAAGTGCTGAAAGACGTCTCTTATGGTCTATCACCTCTGTCGTATGACGAAACTTATTCCATGATCCGTTCCCTGCGCGGTTATCCTATTATAAAGGGAACACGCGGCCAGCGGGGAGTGGATGAACAGCAGTATGCGGATATCATAGTCCGCCTGTCCACATTGCTCCGTTTTGCATCCGAAATCAAGGAAATGGACATCAATCCTCTTGTTGCGACTGAGCGGGGGTTGTTTGCCGTAGATGCACGTATACGAATTGAGAAGTGATTGATCTTGGATAAATTTCTGATACTAAATGTCCTGTATTCCGAAAGTCTTATAAAAAACTTTTGGAATACAGGACATTTCTTTTAGGCTTTAAAAATTCCCGCACGCAAATGTAGTTATTTACCGAATATGGATGGTAAAAAATAGTTGTAAAACATCTAAAATTATTTAACCATACATGCGAATGCGATCTTTAAATAGCATATATTTGCAGCATTGCAATCTGGAGATAGCAAAACTAAAATCTAAAATTAAATACTGTCGAATATGGAAAGAAAAAGAGTTTACACATTCGGAAATGGAAAAGCCGAAGGTAAAGCGGATATGAGAAATCTGCTGGGTGGTAAAGGTGCTAACCTTGCCGAAATGAATCTGATTGGTGTTCCGGTTCCTCCGGGTTTTACTATTACCACAGAAGTATGTTCCGAATATTATGATTTAGGAAAAGACAAAGTGGTTGAATTGTTGAAATCAGACGTTGAAAAGGCAATCGCCAATATTGAGACGTTGATGAATTCAAAGTTTGGAGATGTTGCCAATCCGTTGTTGGTATCCGTTCGTTCTGGTGCACGTGCATCTATGCCGGGTATGATGGACACAATCCTGAATTTAGGTTTGAACGATGAAGTGGTGGAAGGACTAAGCCGTAAGACGAACAATCCTCGGTTTGCATGGGATTCATATCGCCGTTTCGTACAAATGTACGGAGACGTCGTGTTGGGTATGAAACCGACCAACAAGGAAGATATCGATCCATTTGAAGCAATTATCGAAGAAGTCAAGGAAGCGAAAGGAGTGAAGCTTGACAATGAACTGGATGTGGAGGATCTGAAAGCACTGGTCGCTAAATTTAAAATGGCTGTCAAGGCTCAGACTGGTAAGGATTTCCCGACTTCCGCCTATGAACAACTTTGGGGCGCCATTTGTGCTGTGTTTGACAGCTGGATGAACGAACGTGCTATCCTCTATCGTAAGATGGAAGGGATTCCTGCCGAATGGGGCACGGCTGTCAGCGTACAGGCTATGGTGTTCGGCAATATGGGCGATACTTCCGCTACCGGTGTATGTTTCTCTCGTGATGCCGGTAACGGAGAAGACCTCTTCAATGGTGAATACTTGATCAACGCACAAGGCGAAGACGTGGTGGCTGGTATCCGTACACCGCAACAGATCACGAAGATTGGTTCGCAGCGTTGGGCGGAACGTGCTGGTATTTCAGAAGAAGACCGCGTCGCCAAATATCCTTCAATGGAAGAAGCCATGCCGGAAATCTATAGGCAACTGGACGAACTGCAAACAAAGCTGGAAAACCATTATCATGATATGCAGGATATGGAATTCACCGTGCAGGAAGGAAAACTGTGGTTCCTGCAAACCCGTAACGGAAAACGTACCGGTGCTGCAATGGTTAAAATCGCAATCGACTTGTTGCATCAAGGTATGATTGACGAGAAGACAGCATTGAAACGTATCGAACCGAATAAACTGGATGAACTGCTTCACCCGGTATTCGACAAGGTGGCCGAGAAACAGGCGAAAGTTTGGGTGAAAGGCTTGCCGGCATCTCCGGGAGCGGCAACAGGGCAGATCGTGTTCTTCGCCGATGATGCGGCAAAATGGCATGCTGACGGAAAGAAGATCGTAATGGTCCGTATCGAAACATCCCCTGAGGACCTGGCTGGTATGGCTGTTGCTGAAGGTATTCTGACTGCTCGTGGCGGTATGACTTCGCATGCTGCCGTTGTTGCACGCGGTATGGGTAAATGCTGCGTATCCGGTGCCGGAGCTTTGGAAATCGATTATAAGAATAAGACCGTAGAAGTCGATGGTATTAAGCTGAAAGAAGGCGACTATATTTCTATAAACGGTACGACCGGTACGGTTTATGTCGGAAAGGTAGAGACGAAGGCTGCCGAACTGTCCGGTGATTTTGCCGAATTGATGACTTTGGCAGATAAATATACGAAGTTACAGGTTCGCACGAATGCCGATACTCCGCACGATGCTACGATCGCACGCAATTTCGGTGCTGTAGGTATTGGTTTGTGCCGCACGGAACATATGTTCTTCGAAGGTGAAAAAATCAAAGCCATGCGTGAAATGATCCTGGCGGAAGATGCGGAAGGACGTAAGAATGCACTGGCAAAGATCCTGCCTTACCAGAAGGAGGACTTCAAAGGTATTTTCAAGGCAATGGCAGGTTGTCCGGTAACCGTGCGTCTGCTCGATCCTCCTTTGCATGAATTCGTTCCTCATGATCTGAAAGGTCAGAAAGAAATGGCTGAAGCAATGGGCGTATCGGTAAAAGAGATCCAGAAACGAGTTGAATCATTATGTGAACATAACCCGATGTTAGGACATCGTGGTTGCCGTTTGGGTAATACATATCCCGAAATCACAGAAATGCAGACACGTGCCATTTTGGGAGCCGCTCTTGAACTGAAGAAGGAAGGTATTAAAGCTAAACCTGAAATCATGGTTCCGCTGACGGGTATCTTATACGAATTCAAGGAACAAGAAAAAGTGATCCGTAAAGCTGCCGCACAGTTGTTTGAAGAAATGGGAGACAGCATCGACTTCAAGGTCGGTACGATGATCGAAATTCCGCGTGCGGCATTGACTGCCGACCGTATTGCTTCTTCTGCCGAGTTCTTCTCGTTCGGAACAAACGACCTGACACAGATGACCTTCGGCTACTCACGCGATGATATCGCCTCCTTCCTGCCGGTTTATCTGGAAAAGAAGATTCTGAAAGTCGACCCGTTCCAGGTGCTCGATCAGAAAGGGGTGGGACAATTGGTTCGTATGGCCACCGAAAAGGGCCGTGCCATCCGTCCGGACCTGAAATGTGGTATCTGTGGCGAGCACGGCGGTGAACCTTCTTCTGTGAAGTTCTGCCATAAAGTAGGACTGAACTATGTATCCTGTTCACCCTTCCGAGTGCCAATCGCACGTATCGCAGCGGCGCAAGCTGCTATAGAAGACTGATATTTCTTTAGAAATACACTTTAATTATCAATAAGTTAGGCTGATAGATAGTTGTTGAGCTGTCTGTCAGCCTTTTATTATTTATTGCGTTATAAGCGTAAAATGAATAAAATGTAGGTAGATGTTTAGAAATAGTTTAGTATTTTTGCAACATATGTTTAGAGTATGTTTAGAGTTCTAAATTATTGATTTATGGCAACTTTCAAGACATGTGTGCAAAAACAGAGAAGTGACGGTTTTTATCCCGTTTACATAAGGGTTACTCATAATCGAAAATCGTCTTACATAAAAACGGATAAGATGGTGGATAAAAAAGGATTGACACGCACAGGCGAAGTGAAAGATCCTTTTGTGTTATCTTTTTGTTCAGATATTATTAAGACATATATAGATAAAGCCAATAAAGAAGATATATCGAAGTGGAGCATAAAAGAGCTTGTTGATTTTTTGGAAAAAACAGAAACTGACGTGTGCTTTTCAGATTTTGCACGAAAATATAAGTTTGAAATGGCAAAATCCGGTCAAGAAAGAAATGCAAAAAATTATCAGTTGGCGTATCAGCATTTGGAAAGATTCGCCGGGACGAATAAACTGATGTTTTCCAGATTCACAACTAAGTTTGTAAATGATTGGATGAAATCTTTATCTGGAACATCAAGGGCGAAAGAGATGTATCCTGTTTGCGTACGACAAATATTCAAAGCTGCCATATTGAAGTATAACGATTATGACCGTGGGCTTATCCAGATAAAAACGAATCCTTGGCCAAAGATTGTTATTCCTAAATCCGATAAGCCGGAACATAAGGCCATACCTGCTTCAGAAATAAAAAAATTCTTTGAATTACCTCTTCCTCCTTCAAAGATGAAATGTCCACTCCCGGAATTAGCTCAAGATGTTGCCAAGATGGTGATGTGTTTGGCAGGTATAAATACTGCAGATTTGTATCATCTGAAGGTATCCGATTATAAAGATGGGAAAATTTCCTATAATAGACGGAAGACGGCTAAGTTCAGGAGTGATGGTGCGTATATGGAACTGGATGTGCCGGATATTTTAAAAGACTTGTTTGAAAAATACAAATCTGAAGACGGGGATGAATATCTTTTTAATTTCCATAAACGTTATTCTGATAATGACATTTTTAATGTGAATGTGAATGGCGGTCTAAGGAAAATTTGTCAATTCAATGAACTTCCAGAGTCATATTGTGTCTACACGTTCCGGCATAGCTGGGGAACGATTGCGAGAAATGATATAAGGGCAACTATGTATGATGTGGCGTTTGCCATGAACCATGCAAGCGCTCATAAAGTGACGGAGGTATATGTCAAACCAGATTACTCGATTGTTTCGGAGTTAAACCGGAAAGTGATAGATTTTGTGTTTTATGATAAGTTGCCGGATTTATTGGAAGATGATGTAGATGTGGAGCAAACTCAATTTAGAATATCATTCAAAAATATGGTCCGTGGCACTGTGTTTTTCCAAGAGAAGAAAATATATTCGTTTGAAGATTTGGGGTATAACAATGTTAACGATGTAATTTCCGAGTTGGTAAAACATCTTCCAGAAGATATGCCTATTGGGAGTAAAGCGTTGTTTAGGGTTGATAATCTGGACAAAAAAGAACACAGATTTTACGAACGGCAAAAAGGAAAGGGTTTTTCATAGGAACGGCAATCTTTTGGGTAAGCCTTTTATTTGTTCCAAAATAACAGTTACTACATTACTTGCAATGCCTTACTTTGTAAAAAGTAAGAATCTATGAATAAGGTCAATGTTGGGCTGGGAGGTATAAGCCGTAATACAGATGATGGCGTGTCAAAAGACGGGATGTGCTCGGAACTGATAAATGCACGTCCTAAAAACGGATCGATAGAACCCGTTGGGAGGCCAATACTTGAACGTCAGTTTGCAGAGGGAAAATCTCCGGTATTTGTGCACAAAAACGGCACGTACGAGCATTTGATTTCGTATGCCAACGACATTGTCCTTTTCGATAGCGATAAAGTGGACGGGCAATGGGTTGTAAAGAATACAGCTTTCGCGCAGATACCTGGCGTAAAGCAGATACAATCTGTCGGGAATATCCTCGTCATGGCGACGGGCGAAAGTATCCATTATGCAATATTCATAGGTGGGGAATATACATATCTTGGTGATCAGATTCCGGAACCGTCGATCCGTTTTTCTTGTATTAAAGAAGAAGCTGTCTACTCGGATGATATATCGTGTAATTTGGAGCCGGCAGTTCGTATTCAGGATGTCGGGAGCCTTGCAACATTGAACGAGGCCGGGGAAAAGATTATTACCAATTCTTTTAAAGCAAGTTATTACAAACTATTGCAAGAAGATGTGTATGATGCAGGACATGTTATATATCCTGTCCTTGTAAGGTATGCCGTCAGGCTGTTCGATGAGAGCTACGTGATGCATTCGTCCCCGCTGCTGGTCGGCGAACCAAATTTTATTAGGATGGCAGTAAGTAAAACCAAATTTGATTTTGACTCCCTGTCGGTGGAAGGTTTTACTTATAAACTTATCGCAAATCCTCGGACCATAGGCGTTAAATATGATTTATCCGGCTTGTCCGGCTGGAAAGATGTCGCTTCGTCTGTGGACATATTCGTTTCAAGACCGTTTGTAATCAATGATCTTGATAGTACGATAAAAACAGTGACCGTTTTGGACAAGAATAATATGATGGTGGATCTCCCGTTTAAGTCGGAAAGCGAATTGCTTGAAGAAATAGGGGAAATATCTAATTTTTATCTTGTCAAAAGCATCCCGATCGGAGATATATCGAATGGGTTTGAAAATATATTTGCCGAAGGCAAGGCATTTAAGAACCTGGAACAGCAAGAAGTCGCAACTGATGATGATTTTACGAGAAGCAGGATAACCGGAAACCTGTATACATATAACGGAAAGCTGCATGTAGGGAACATCCGGGAAAAACTTGCCAAACCCTATCCTCTGGGAATGTTTGCGGTTAGCGACATTAACGAATTTACGGTAAATACGGAGGTGCATGTCAAGACGGAAAGCGGAATGAAAATAGTACATGGAGCAAGTACGGCCTATGGTGCTATGGTTTCCCCATACCTGTCTTACCCGGATTCACGGGCGGTCAAAATGATTATCTACAATGATAAGTATTACGATGAGATTCCGTTAAAGCCGCATCCTTTCTTGAACATAGCCTATAGCTTAAAAGGACTTTATCCTTACTCGATAACCGATAAGTATGGGACCTATACGCCTTTGCCAGAAGATTCCGTGTCGGTTGCTCCCAACAAATTGAAGGTATCAAATGTCTCAAACCCGTTTTATTTTCCTGCCAAACAAACATATACGGTTTCGAGTCGTAACATAGTGGCAATGGCTACAGCGACAACGGCCTTGTCGACGGGCCAGTTCGGGCAATTTCCTCTTTATGTGTTTACGGGCGAAGGTGTTTTTGCCTTATCGGTCGGAACCGGCGATATCGCTTATGCAAATTCTTTTTCTGTGACACGGGATGTATGCAATAATCCAGATTCCATTGTTTCCACTGATGATGCAATTGTGTTTTCTACGGATTCAGGGCTGAAGGTCCTATCAGGATCGACTGTAAGAGATATATCGTCCGACATGGAAGGTTATCTTCCTACGGCAGTCGACAGTTCGCCTATAATTAAGAAAATTGCAGGTGTGGGTGGATTCAGTGACAAACTTTCCTCCACTGAATTTATTTATTACTTGGAGGAAGCAAAGGTCGGGTATAACTATGAAGACAAAGAGGTTATTGTAGCAAACCGGAACTACCCATATTCCTATGTGTTCAATATGCAATCAGGTAGCTGGTACAAGATTTCCGCTTCAATCAACCGCTTTCTAAACTCTTATCCCGAATGTTTGGCCGTATTCAACGACCACGGGGTTTACAATATGCACAATGGACATAGGACAGTCAACAAAATACTGCTGCTGACTCGTCCTATCAAGTTTGGCACGCTTACCCATAAACGTATTGTGCAATCAGCTATTCGTGGCGTAATACGTCCATCCGAATCATTAGTATATTTTCGCGGAGAGACGGTTAAATTCAGGGATCAAGAGATTTTGGCTTTCAGCAAATGCGGCTTCTATGTTTTGGGTAGCAACGATGCCGAACACTTTATTCTGCTGTCCGGGCGTGAAAAGATCGAAGACGTGCGCGACCTTATTACCAAAATGAATAAAACGAAAGCGTTCAAATATTTCATGATAGCTTTGGTCGGAGGGGTGCGTACGGATGTCGCGTTAAACTATATTGAGTTTATGGTGGACGAAACCTACACGAATCGATTGAGATGAGCCGGTATTGCGTATAATGTGGACAACCGCTAAGTTTTAGAATTAGCGGTTGTCTCTTTTAAAAGTTGAGAGGGAGAACAGGCCGTCTGACGGGTTTTCTTCTTTGGTTTATCCTATGATTGATATCAGACCTGATAATTTCCAATTCACTTGCATCTGCCATGTCTGGAGCCACCCTTTTATACCATTTGTATAGAGTATAGGCCGACATATAATCTTTGATGCCGTTTGTGATAGCCCGGTTCTGATTTGTATCGTACGAATCAGGCATTTGGCATGTGAAAATAAACTTTTCTTTTTGATCTACAGGCTGTGATGGCGAAAGATGGCCGGACAGCAAATCGCTAATAGCTGATGCTGCCGTATTGATATACTCGTTAAGGATATCATCGTCATCGTCGCTTGCCTGTGTTTTTGTTGCATGGTTGATACGGGAGAGCTCGCCGTCCTTGTTTGCTTCACCTGTTACAAAGGCTTCTGTTTTGACCTGCAGAAGCACATCTTTTTTTGTTATTTCAAATTGAACAGTCATATTCTTTGAGGTCTTGTCCTTCTCGAAAGAAGTAGGTTAATATTGAGGATATTGTTTTTTGCATATTCACTGTATTTTTCCGCATCGTTTTCTTCTCTTGCGATATGGAACCAGTTGTAGCATGATTGATTGATGATATACGTTTCCATTTCCGATTGTAACGCTTCGGATGCGGCCCTGTCAAAATTAGAAGGTGTCTCAATGGTTATTCCGTTGTCATTTAAAGCTGGATGATACGCTGAAACGAAAGCGGTCATGGATATGATCGAACTTCTAATTAGGTCGTCGATGATATTTCTTTCGTCTTCCGTCACTGCAATGCGATCCAGTCCGTTTTCAACGTTTTTGCCTATAAAGCCGGTTATTTTGGAGATACTCTCGAATATCGAGGCTCTGTTGATGTTGATTACTGTTGTCATACTGTATCTTATTTTGATGCGTTCTTTAAATCTTCGATACTCTTTGATATTGCACTTGCTGCAGTCGACTCTGTTCCTTCCTCACTTAAGGGTTCGGCTGCTATAGGAGGCAATACATACTTTAGCACATTGATATATGTGCTAAATTTAGCAGGGGAATCCTTCGGTAGTTCTTCCCAATACTTGACGAAGTCGTTGAAATGGTCAATGATAAAATCTGACATCTTCATGCGGATTTCCAACTTAATCTTATTTGGTGTTCCTTTTACTCTTCCCCCGACTTTCGGTGCTCCTTTCGGTCTTGCCATATATAGTTTGTAAATAGTTTTTATTGCAAATATAACAATGTATGAAACAATAATATATGTGTATTTAATTAAAGTATCAATTTAACATGTGCGTAGTGGTCCTGTAATCTTACATTTGTGGAAAAAAGTATTGATATGTTGGGATTAATAGGAGGCGGCTTAGGGCTTGCAAATTCAATGTTTGGAGGTATCAAGGCGGCTAAAGAAAGAAAGCGTCAGGATCGGATCATCCGCGAAGCTAAACAGCGAAATGAAGATTTCTTCAATAGCGAATATTACCAGAATTATATGGATCGATCGGATGTACAGGCGGCCATGAAGCGGGTAAGGGATACGATGAGAAAAAGCAACCAAACTGCTGCAGCTTCGGCGGCTGTAACAGGCGCAACCCCGGAAGCTGTCGTTGCACAAAAGCAGGCGAACAATGAAATTATTGCTGATGCCGCGTCCGGCATTCAGGCAAATGCCGATGCGTATAAGAACAATGTAAAATCCCTGTACCTAAATCAGCAGAATGCACTTGATCAGGCTCGTCTTGGCCAATCAGCCATGTCGGAAAGAGGTTATGCCGGTATGGCTGGTGGTGCTTTGCAGACTGCTGGTAGCCTGCTTGGAAACTCCAAGTTAGCGGGTAAGATGGTAGATAGACTGGGTAGTGTGTGGAATAAATAAGGATTGATATGGGATTATTATTCGAAAAGCTAAAAGCAAGACAAAAGCCGGACGGCACGTTTACTCCGGCTCCTGCTGAAGATACGCCTATGTTGTCCGGTTCTTCGTTAAATGTTCCTCGACCGGAATATCCAGATAAAGTAGAGGTGGAACCGGTATCACATACAACCATTCAGCCTCAAACTATATATGATATCGTAAGTCAGTACGGCAGGCCGCGCTCGTATGAAAAAGAGGTCGCAGAAGCGGAACGGCAGAAAAAACTTGGGATGTTATCGGATATATTGGGGTTAGGTGTCAATCTTGCGACTGGTGTAGCCGGTCGTAGGATATTTGACCAGCCTCAATCGAACACAAGCATAGCTGACGCAAGATTGCAAAGACTGAAAGACCTTCAGCGGGCAGATAGCGTCCGATTCGATAATGCTCTTCTTAATGCCCGCTTACAGGATTATCAAAATGAAAGGGCCGCTTCTGTTGCAAAAGCTAATGCCGATTGGGAGAAGCATAAGTTTGATACTAATACAAAGATTAAACTGGCGGATATAAACAGGCAGATACAGAAAGATGCTGAAAATGCTCGATTGCGGGCGGAGGAGAATAAAAAGACTGCCGAATATAGAGAAGCGATGCTAAAACTCCAGCAGCAGAGGATTGCGGCAAGTCAGAATGGAAAAGATAAGTTCGATTATTTGATTGGCCAGAATGGGCGAAAAACAGTGATACCTAAAGACGAAGCAACCGCGGTAGCTGGGTATTTATACAATAGGATGCAGGAAATAATAGCTTCTAATCCTAATGACAGGCGTACAGTTGACGACATAAAAATGCAAATGGGTGAAGGTGGAGATCAGTCAACTAAGATGCTATCTATTGTGAAAAGGAAGATAAAGGATTTTCCAGAGTTACAGGATGAATTGGAGTCGATTATAAACGGGGCATATGAGCCGAAAGATACACAGCAGACCGTTTATGAATATTTACAGCGATTTTTACCAAAACAGGAGTATAGCGGGCCGTATCGTCCTCCTGAATACTTGAATGGAAAAGAGGTTGTTGATTTCAGTCCGGAACAAGAAGTGATTAAGTATAAACCGAAAAGCAAATAAAGTTATGCCTATTTTTGAAAACAAGGGGGTTAAGTATGATGTCTCCCCAGAATATATACCTGATTTTGCATCGGAATATCCAGATGCTGTGACAGTAATTGAGAGGCCGGATAAGCCGTATCGTGTCAAGGCATCACAATATGATATATTCATGCAGCAACATCCAGAGCCGGATATCTCCGTAGATGAGATGCGAGATACGGATAATTTCTTTGGGGATTTTGGCGAACGTCTTGCTGCTGGCGCTGGCCGTCTGGTAGGCTCTTCTACCAATTTACTGAAAAAGATCACTACCCCTGTCGAATCTGCTGTGGATTGGGCAAATGAGCATACTAAAGGGGCAGCTGGTGCGGCTGCACAGTCTCTTGCGGGTACTATTCCTGGGCTTGGCATGATTGCTCATATTCCAGATAAGAATGCTGGTTTAGAAAGACTCTCTAAAAACGCAGAAGCGTTCGCAGAAGATATGCATGAACGGTCGGATCGCTATAAAGGAAAAAGTTTTTCAGACCTATGGAGCGAGGGCGATTATCAAGGGGCGTTCGGTTCAGCTTTTTTGGATGCAGCCGAATCTGCTGCGACTTCTACTGCTATTGCTGCAACAGGTGGTGCGGGACTTGTTGCAGCAGGGCTTACTACTGCTTCTGACAAATATGACGAATTGAGCCGGGAAAATCCAGAAATGGGCGAAACTTTAAAATGGGCTAATGCGATTGGAACGGGTGCGGCCGAAAGTTTGTCTGAAGTTTTTGGCGCGGGGATGATGGGCCGTACAGTAAGAAATATCTTACAGAAGAGTGGTCGTGAGGCTGCCGCCAATCTTGTAAAGAAGAATTTTCTTGATAAGATAGCCTCTTTTGAGGGGAAACATTGGTTTGCAATGCCGATAGCCTCAGAAGGCTTGGAAGAGGCAGGAAATGCTCTTGCTGGTTATGCGATAGACCGATTAACAGGTGTAGAGCGTAATGACAACATATTTAAAACGATGCTTGATGCCGGTGTTGCTGGTTCAATGGGGGGTGCACAGTTTTCTCCTTTTATTGGTGCAGCTAAAGGATATAGTGCTTATCAAAAACGGCAGATCACGAATAGATATAAAGAATCTTCAACTTTCGCCGGGGAAATCCTGCATGAAGATGTGGAAAAGTTCAATGACGCGATCGTTAATCGATTGAAAAATCCGAAATCAATACAATCTTTTATTGATAATGTTGCATCGGTTAAGAACTTGAATCCGGAGGAAAAGCGAAAACTTGAACAATACACGGTTGATCTGCTGAATTATAACGGATATGTAGACTATGTGCAGTCGCGTATTGACGAAGAAACAAGACGCCGTATGGATGATATTGGCCGAACGGCCAATAAAGACATGGGGCAAGTTGTTACAGTCAAATTTCCTTCTTCAGACCAGCCGGTTTATATAACAGGCGGTAATATTGTTTTTGACGAAGAAGGATTGGTGGATGCAAAACAGTCGGATGATATTTTGTATTATCTTGATGAAAATGGCAAAGTCCAGCAAGGACGACCTGAAATGTTCGATAGTTTGATCGAACAGTATCCAGTTGAGCAATTATATGCCGATATCATAAACACGGTCCCCGGCGAAGTGATTGCACAAGAAGAGATGGAGTCCGAAGCAGCAGATATGCAGCTGGTGATGTTTAATCCTGGCGATTTGGTGAATTTGGTGGACGGTCGTCAAGGGATAGTGCAGCAGATGAGCGATGATGGAGGTGTTATCGTTGAAGTTGATGGCATGACGGAAGAAATAGGGGTGGATTCTATTATTGACAATATGTCAAAAAATCAAACCCAAAATGAGGATTCTTCAACGGATGGAGACAGCAGAGTGTTAGAAAATGTGCCGGAAAAGACGTTGGAGAGTGTTGTCGCATCGTTGCCCAAACGAAATGACGGGACGATCGACTATAAGGCCATGACTCCACAGCAGCAATATGAATATACGTCCCTTTCCGAATCTCCTCAGACGGCTCTTGAAGATTTGCGTGCGGATATAGAGAATAAACGAAGTGAAATATCCAAGTCAGAATCCCGGATTGAGAAAGCATCGGGTGGGGAACGTGCATCGTTGCGGGATGAAATACGTGTAAAAAAACAGGAATTGGCAGATCTGGAAGCGTTTTACCGGACTGTCACGCCAGATGTGGATAGTTCTGCCGAAGAAAATGTTATTTTACCAGCATCCCAGACGGAAATTCCGATTAACCAAGAGTCAAATACTCCAGAATCATCTATTCCCATGGACGAGGCTGGTAATCCTATTTATCATCAGGCAGAAATTAGTGATACTTTAGATGCTCTTCTTGACGGTTCCCTGACACTTGAAGAAGTGGACCAGTTTGTAAATAATCATATTTCTGATGCAGAAAGGCGTTTAACCGAGTCGGGCAAAAAGGCTCCTATGATGGAGCTTGATATAGACGGTTATAAAGCCAGAAAAAAAGAGTGGGAAGAAGGGCGGAAGCCTATCGAACAAGAAAAGAACTATTGGGAAGATATTAAATCAAAATTGCAGGATGCCCGTGTGAAACCGGGTGAAGAAGCTGCCATTAATTTAATGCGTAATACTGCACCACAAAGCGGGGAAGAACTGGCTGCGCAAATGCTGGCCAATGGTTCTATAAAGTTGCTGCAGGATGATTATCGACGTGAAACCGGAGGGCGTATATCTGAATCCCGTTCGCTGTTTGGATTGTTTGCCGGGAAAGATAAAGGTGGCGTATCGATAGAGCGTGCCGGCGAAATCCTGATGCAGGCAGATTTGGAGAACGGCACTAATTTCTTTGACCAGAATGATCCGAATGCCGGTCGTAATGCTATTATTGAGGTGCTTTCGACGGCGCGTACCCGTGGCGATCTGATCAATTACATCAAGAACCGCCGCGAAGCGAAAGCCGAGGAGATGCGGCAGGCAGAATATAACGAATATGCTCGCTGGTGTGAGGAAAATTATCACCTTTCGCCTGAAGATTATGAGGCATACGAAGATGCGGTTGTTCGTGATTTTAAAGAAAAGATGCTTACTGATGAAGAACAATTTGAGTTGGATTCTCAGATGGCTGACGAAATTCGGGCAATCCAGGAAGAACTGGAAGAAATAGATGCTATATTAGCACAAAATAGAACAGAAAAAGATGAAAACACTGAAGGAAATGACGAAAGCGGAGGCGATGTCTTACGCGAAGGAGGCAGCGAGATACTGCAAGGAGAACAATCTGCTCAGACCGGGCGAAGTGGAGAAATTGAAGCAGGAGAACCGGCTGGCCCCGGTGTTGATCGCGCGAATGGAGTTGCACAAGAAAGCGCACCCGGAGAAATAAAACCGATAGGTAAAGGAGTCTTTGGTGATATCTATGATCAATTCAGAGGCAAGGCTAAAGAAGCGATAAAGTTCCTCTTAAGGAAAAGAAGCGGAGAAGCGATAGGTGCACTTCACCACAAAGAGGTCGGAGATATAGATCTTGTTTGGGGCAAAGAGGGGACAGGGAAGAGCAATGGCTTTGGACTATCTAAACTTGCCAAGTTCCATCCCGAGGTTCTCGACAGCTTGCAGGACATCTTAGACGACATGGTGGTGATAAGCCGTAGTGCTAACCGTGTAAACCTTGAGAGTAAAACGCATAAAGCGGCTGTGCGCCTTGAATGGGATGGAGAGAAGAAGAATTGGCTATTGACTGCCTTTGAAAAAGAAAAGCCAACGGCTACCGACAGGACGACAGACATTGGCGATACTGAATTGCAGAATGACACAGCTCCTCTGCAAACCGAAAGCTCTTCTACCGACAAAGATAGCGATTCATCTCGTAATATCAACGATTTAAGCGAAAAAATTGCAGATGCCGAAGCAAATACCGATATAAATCCTACAGAAGCCCAGAAGGAAGCCGGCAATTACAAGAAAGGGCATGTGCGTGTAGGTACATTTGATATTAGCATCGAGCAACCGAAAGGTTCTGTTCGTAGTGGCGTGGATGCTAATGGTAAGAAGTGGGAAACGACCATGCAGAACACCTACGGCTACATTCGTGGTACGGAGGGCGTGGACGGCGACCATATAGATGTGTTCCTATCTGATGATATTGATGGGTGGAACGGTCGAAAAGCGTTTGTGGTGGATCAATACAACGAGGACGGCAGCTTTGACGAGCATAAGGTAATGCTTGGCTTCAATGAGGCGGCCGATGCCGAGACGGCTTATTTCGCCAACTATGACAAAGATTGGGCGAAGAAGCACAAGACGGTGGTAACCCCCGTAAACTTGGAGGATTTTGAGAAATGGATAGGTAGCAGCCACCGCAAGACAAAAGCGTTTGCAGAATATAAGAGTGTAAAGACAGAAGACGTTCCTCAAAAAGTGGAATCTTCTGTCTCCGGCAATGGATACACTATTGAGCCGGCACAATACACTACCAAGCGAGGCAAGGTATTGGACATGCACCTTGTAAAATTTCAGTCGGAATTGCGCAAGGAAGTTCAGAAGCACACAGCCATGTTCGCCAAAGAGATGAAAGGCTGGTGGGATAGAGAAAAACGTGGATTTATGATGCGTAGTGAAGAAGATGCCAGACGATTGGTTGACTACGCCACAGATGCACAATCACAACCCCCATTATCCCTGTCCGATTTGTCTAAGGTCAATGACGGTGATGTGCAGTTTGCAGAGTCTCCACAGGCGAAAATACAGAAGCAAGAGGAAAAACAGGAATATACCCCTGTATGGCAATACTCTGTTTCTGTTGACAAGGAAACAGGATATACCACATTGAAGCGTGATGACGTGAGCGGCTCTATCCCTATTGGGGATGGACGTTTCAATTACACAGCAAACAGTCCTGAAGAAATGTTGGAGATTGTGCGCAATCCTAAGAATTTCGATCAGGAGCTGCGTGATACTGTTGAAACTATTCTTGAAAACAAGGTCAAGATTAGGGAAATTGCACGTGCAGAAAAAGCAGAAACCGTAAAGCAAGAGCCTAAGTCGGAAAATAATCCGAACGGCAACCGTCTTGTTACCGATGAACGGTATGCGGAGCTTCGCGAGCGTATGCGCAAGAAACTTCTCGGTCAAATGAATATCGGCATAGATCCAGAGATACTTGCAATCGGTACGGAAATGGCAGTGTATCATCTGGAGAAAGGATCGCGGAAGTTTGCCGAGTATGCAACGGCCATGATTGCAGACTTGGGAGATGCCATACGTCCATATCTCAAAGCGTTCTATAATGGCGCAAGGGACCTGCCCGAAGTTTTAGAAAATGGTTTGAACAAAGAAATGTCTTCTTACGATGAAGTTCAGGCATTTGATGTAACCAATTTTGATAAACCTGGCATTGACATTTTTGCGACTACTGAAACCATTGCGAGAGAAGCTGAAGTAAACAAGGAAGTTGAAATTGCCGAAGAACGTATAAAGAAAACTCGTTCGACGCGCAAAAAGGTTGAGAAAAAAACAGTAATTTCGCGTAAATCAAACAGCTTAGATTTGTTTGACAATCAATTTGATAATAACGAAACTAATAACAAAGATGGATTACGAAGAAATGATGCAGTTCGCCCCGAAGGATTGTCAACCAACGGTAATCGACACGGGCAAGGATTATCAAGAGGCACTGAAACAAGTGGCGAAAACGAACAACAAGCCGGTAGAGGAACTGACAACGAAAGAGAAGGAACAGGCGATGCAGTCGATAGGGCTGTGCGACCTCGACTTTCAGATGCCATAGAAGAAAAAAAGAACATCCGCAACAATCATTCTGAACGTGGCAAAGACCATGCTCCGACATCGGTAGATGCACGTATCGAAGCCAACATCAAGGCTATCGAGCTTGCAAACCTGTTGCTTGAAAGTGGCGAACAGGCTACAGAAAAACAGATGCAAACCCTTCGCAAGTTCAGCGGCTGGGGCGGTTTGGGTAAGGCTTTCAACGAAGGTACATCGTATACTCCTAACCCCATTGCAAAGAGGCTCCGTGAATTGCTTGGCGAAAAGGCGTATAAAGAGGCTGTAATGAGTGCAAATAGTGCTTATTACACTCCGGCTTACGTTGTGGATACGCTTTGGGACATTGCCAAACAAATGGGCTTCAACGGTGGAAACATTCTTGAAGGTTCTGCCGGTATCGGCAATATCTTGGGACAGATGCCTACAAACATCAGTGAGCGTAGCGATATCCATGCCATAGAGATTGACGGAACTTCAGGCGGTATTCTCTCGCTCCTTTATCCTGATGCCAAAGTGGAAATACAGGGCTTTGAGCAGACACGCATACCTAACGGCAGTGTGGATTTGGCTATTACCAATGTTCCGTTCGTTACCGGACTCCGTGTAAACGATATCACGGGTGACAAAGACCTGTCGAAGAAATTCCACAATATACACGATTTCTGTATAGCAAAGAATGTGCGCAAACTGCGTGAGGGCGGTTTAGGCATTTTTATCACGTCCAACGGTACGCTTGACAACAGCAAGAAACTCCGTGACTGGATTGTGAGCGAGGGAGGTTCAGACTTCGTGGGTGCTTTCCGTATGCACAACAAGACTTTCGGCGGCACCGGAGTAACCTCTGACATCGTTGTTATTCGCAAGCGTGTGAACGGACAGAAGTCTGTCCATGCCATTGATGTAAGCGATGTGAGCGGAGAACGTATGACGGAGTACGACACTGGGGAAACACGCAAGGTCAAGGGCAAGGAAACGCCTGTCATCAAGCAACTTTCGATGGACTACAACCGATATTTCATTGAACATCCCGAAAATATGGCAGGTGAAATGCATTTTGCATTTGAGAAAGGCGACACTTTCCGCCCGACAAGCAAGAGCTTATATCCTAAGCAGGACAAGAAGCAGGAAGATATGTTATCGGAGTTTGTCCGTTCATTCAGTGCAGAGGAATTTGGCGAACGCAACACAGAACTTGTCACTGATGCAATGCCCGGCAAGAAGATTGGCGAAGTGTTTGTCAAAGACGGAAAGCTGTACATCAACTCAACCGCAAGCGCACAACCTCTCGATGTGAATGCCAATAAGGTAAAAGGACATACGAAAGTGGAATGCTTCGAGGCGTACACCGCCATCAAGGAAGCCCTTGCGGAAGTCCTTTCCTATCAGACCGAGAACGAAAGTGATGAGGGACTGAAGCCCTTGCTTGACAAACTCAACAAGGCATACGATGATTTTGTTTCCACATACGGACACTTCAACAAGAACACAGCCATTGCATTCCTCCGTAATGATGTGGACTATGCCAATGTGTTCGCTCTTGAAAAGTTTGAAGAAACGGCAGATGAAAAAGGAAACCGGATACAGAAATTTGACAAGACCGATATATTTAGCAAGCGTGTTGTTGAAAAAGAGAAAGAGCCTACTCCTACCAATATCAAGGACGGTATTATTGCAAGTATCTTCAAATTCGGTCGTGTTGATGTACCATACATCGCGGAACAACTTAGTACAGGTATCGAGGATGTGAAGAATGAAATAATCGAAAGCGGTTATGGCTTCGAGAACCCTGTAACCCGGCAGATGGAAGCATCGTATCAGTACTTGAGTGGAAATATCCGTGAAAAACTCCGTCAAGCAAAGGAAAACAACGAGAATGGGAAATTTGACCGTAACATCAAGGCATTGCAGGAGGTTATGCCTATGGAAATTCCTGCGCATTTGATTGATTTTACCCTCGGAAGCTCTTGGATTGATCCGAAACTATATGAGGATTTCGTAAAAGAACGCACGGAGGTTGACGTACGGTTTACAGCTGTTGGTGGTACTTGGTTTATGAAAGAACCATACTTTACTAACTATGAAAAGAACCGCGCAATGGGTGTAACCAGTGAAATGCTCGGTCGAACCATTATGGGACACACCCTCATAGAAGCCGCCATTCAGAATAAGAGCATCACGGTTTCCACTACCAAGAAGCATTATAACGGCACAACCGAGACCATCACCGACAAGGAAGCGACACAGGCATGCGCTGCCAAGATTGACGAAATTCGTCAGGACTTCAAAGATTGGGCAAGGCAGAAGATGCAAAGTGATCCGAAAATGTCTGCATTAATTGAACGTATCTATAATGACACGTTCAACAACTTTGTGCCGATGAGCGTACCCGATGAGTTTGTGCCAGAATATTTCGGTGGTGCTTCTCATGAGTTCAAGATGCGCCCGCATCAAGGCAGAGCCATTGTTAGAGGCACACAACAGCCTTTGTTGCTTGCCCATGAGGTTGGAACTGGAAAAACCTTTACTCTAATCTCCACCGCTATGGAAATGCGCCGTTTAGGGACTGCACGCAAACCGATGATTGTAGTACAGAACGCTACCGTTGGACAATTTGTTGCGAGTGCAAAAGAACTGTACCCCAATGCCAAGATACTGACACTTGAAGAAGCAGACCGTAATGCAGAAGGCAGAAAGAACTTCTATGCCAAGATACGCTACAACGATTGGGACATGATTGTCGTTCCCCAATCGACCTTTGAATTTATCCCTGACAGCGAGGAAAGGGAAATGGCTTTCGTGCAGGACAAGATTGAGGAGAAGATGCTTATTCTTGAAAAGATGAAAGAGGAAGATCCAGACGGAAAGAGCATGATTACTCGACAGGCTGAACGGGAAATTGAATTGTTAGAGGAACAGCTTGCCGAACTTACAAATAATGCTTCAAAAAAACGTACTGCCAACGATGAAAAGAAACGTGCAATAGCCTTGCAGAATGCAGAGGTTAAAGCCATGGAAATGCTTGATCGCCGGACTGACGATGTGGAAAACTTTGACGACATGAACATTGATGCTCTGCTTGTAGATGAAGCGCACGAGTATAAGCATCTCGGATTTGCCACTGCCATGCAACGTGGAGTTAAAGGCGTGGACCCGTCATACAGTAAGAAGTCGCAAGGCGTATTTCTGAAAACACAAGCCATTTTGGAAAAGAACAACGGACGGAACGTAATATTCGCCACTGGTACACCCATTAGCAACACCGCTGCAGAAATTTGGACATTTATGCGCTATCTCATGCCGGCTGACACGATGAAAGAGTACGGTATCTATTACTTTGATGACTTTGTGCGCAACTTCGGTAACATTCAGCAAATGTTGGAGTTTACCACAAGCGGAAAATTTAAAGAGAACAACCGTTTCGCCGGATATGTCAATCTTCCTGAACTGGTGCGTATATGGTCGGGAGTGTCCGATACCGTCCTGACTAAAGAAGCCGGTGGAGTAAAGGACAAGATTCCCGAAATGGAAGGAGGAAAGGCACAAGATCTTTATCTGCCACAGACACGTGCATTGCGTAGCATTATGAAGTTCGTAAAGAACGAACTTGAACAGTATGAGCAGATGAGTGGCAAGGAAAAGAAAGAGAATAGCCATATTCCTCTTACGATGTACGGTATTGCCAAAGCCGCAGCTGTGGATGCCCGACTGGTTCTGTCCGATACGGAGGACGATCCGAACAGCAAGACCAACGAAGCCGTACGCCAGACTTTGCGCTCACTGAAAGAAACAGCCGACTACAAAGGTACGGTTGCCATCTTTGCCGACAATTACCAAAACAAGCAGAGCGGTTTCAACCTGTACGATGACATTAGAGACAAATTGATTGCAGAGGGTGTTCCTGCTGATGAGATTGTAGTAATGAGGTCGGGAATGACCGTCAAAAAGAAACTTGAAATCTTTGAAAAGGTAAACCGTGGCGAGGTTCGCGTGATTCTCGGTTCGACCTTTACGCTCGGTACGGGCGTGAACATTCAGGAGCGCTTGCATACACTGATACATTTGGATGCGCCCAACCGTCCTATGGACTATACCCAACGCAATGGGCGTATCTTGCGACAAGGTAACTTGCACAAAGATATGGGTAAGCCTGTACGCATCTTGCGTTTTGGAGTTGAGGACAGTTTGGATGTTACCGCATACCAACGTTTGAAAACGAAAGGAGCCATTGCCGACAGCATCATGAACGGTAAACAGGTAATGACAAACAGTATGTCCAATCGTGTGCTTGAAGAGGAAGAGGATGTGTTCGGTGATACTATAGCCCAACTCTCTGGAAGTGAATATGCAATGTTGAAAAATAATGCGGAAAAGAATGTACGCAAATATGAAAGTAGAAAAAAGCAATGGGAAGCCGATCAAACCTATATCCATAATGCTAAACCAAGATTAAAAGGCTTGATTAAAGACGCAGATGCACGTATTGAGAAACACAGCAAATTGTTAGCTGATATTCGATCTTCATTTCCCGATGGTAAGTTCAAAGAGATTGTTATTGGAAAAAATCATTTTACGGCCGTTGAAGGCATGGATGATTTTTTCAAAGAATATAATAAAAGTATACTTGCGGATGCCAAGAAGATAAAAGATGGTGATATTGCCGGTGATCAGACACGAGAATTAACCGTGCAGATTAGCAATTTCACTTTTAAAGTAAAAACCTTTTTGCAAAAGGAAATGAATCGGGACGGTGGTGCTTTGTTTGTAGAAGTACATCGTAAAATGTACTATTCCTGTCCCGAACTTGATTTAGAGGCAGTGCCTGTGAAGCAATCGTTACTACGAAATGCTATTGAAGACATTGTAAAGAATGTGATTACGGGTAAAGATGATGCCAACAGGTTGGAAGTTGCTAAGAATAGTAAAAAGCATAACGAGGCTGAATTGGAACAGCTTTTGTCGAGAGAAGGTAAGCCTTTCGAATATAAGGATGAACTGGTGCAGGCGAAAAAACAGTTTGAAGAGTATGCCGAACTGATGAAAAAAGAGCTGCAGGAAAAGGAGGCCAAGTATGCAGAAATGGATAAAACTGTTGAAACTGCTACCGATATCGTTAATATCGGAGAAGAGGATGAAGCGCAGTCTCATATCAATCGTAAAGACGATAAGAATGTCCGCTTCCGCAGTGCTTCCGATTCTTTAATGGAAACCTCGTCTAAGTTTTCACAGGTGGCAGCCATTGATGAATTGGCAAGTAGCCTACATATTCCGATACACATCATCCGGGATATAAACGATATCACGGACGAGGACAAAGATACTCAACGGAAGAAACGAGGGTCCAAAGGTTGGTATGATATGGAAACTGGCGAAGTATATTTGGTTTTGCCCAATGCTGAAAACATCGCCGACGCACAAGCGACCGTTTTACACGAGGTCGTTGCGCATAAAGGGCTTCGCGGACTATTAGGAGAAAAGTTTGACGACATGATGGATTCTGTCTATCGCAACCTACCGGAAGATGTGCGCCGTAAGGTTACCCGTGCCGGACTTTCCCGCTATGGGGGAGACTTCAGGATCGCGACGGAAGAGTATTTGGCTTCTGTTGCAGAAAATGGTGTATCCGAGCCGTCCATTTGGCAAAAGATAAAATCGGCCATCCGCGGATTTTTCCGGTCGTTGGGAATCGATTTGCGTATGCGGGATGAAGATATTGCTTATATGTTATGGAAGAGTAAGAACCGTCTTGAAAAAGGTGATTCACTTGTTACGATCATTCATAAAGTGGCCAAAGATGGAAATATGCGTGATACATTGTTGTTCCGTGATCCCTTGGTGCATGGCGGGACAATACTTAATACTCCATCGGAAGACAGAAGAACAATGATACGGACCATTGGTGCAGTATCGGAAGGTGCGAGAAGTTTTTCCGCTATGACACGTGAATTCTACAAGCGTTTCCGTGAAGGCTACCAAGACCAGAAGATTCACATCCGTGACTTTCAAAAGGCTGTAGAGAAAGAGACGGGACACAAAGTAAAAGATTATGAGGATGCCTATATCTACGAGAATACGACGCAGGGACGGGCAGAATATGATGTGAACCATTTCAAAGCGAATGAATTTGCCGCCTTAGTGAACGAGGTTGCCCGCTTATCCAGAGATGGCAAGAATATAGACAAGGATAAACGACGCAAGGTTGATCTTTACATGAAGGCAAAGCACGGTTTGGAACGTAACGAAGTAATGCGTCGTGAGGCACTTGCATCAGTAGAACAGCCATCTCCCGAACTTATTGAATCGATCGGTAATAAGGACTTTGCCGGGCTGACCGCCATAACAAAAGCCTTATCTGCGGAGACAAAGGGTATGGATGAAGATATTGTTCGCCGGTTTGTCGAAGAGTTTGAAAAGGAGAATGATACGAAGAAACTTTGGGAGGCAGTAGGGAAAGCAACCCGCGCCACGTTGGAGAAGATGTATCAATGCAATCTGATCAGCCGTGAATCCCGTGATCGTATTTCTGGTAAATATGAATATTACGTTCCTTTGAAAGAGTGGGAGGAAACGACTGCAGGCGATATCTGGGACTATATAGATAGTAACCGTGATATAGTTTCCAATCCGATCAAAAAGGCAAAAGGGCGTACTTCTATGGCAGGTGACATCTTGGCGAATATTGCAAGCGACTACGAAAGCGCGACAATGATGGGTTATAAAAATCTTGTGAAACTTCGCTTTGCTAATTTGGTCCGAAATAGTAAGACCGGCATGGCAAGCGTTTCCAGACAATGGTATGTAAAGAGCGGTGTTGATACCGAAGGTCGTACTCTTTGGGAGCCAGTGTCCGCAACCGGATTGACAGAGGATGCCGAAACGAATGCAAGTATCATTAATGATTTCGAGGAAAAGATGAAGGAACTGCAGGAGAAAGGTGAGGCTAAGACGCAACAGGAAGTATTGAACCTTGGTGTGCCGATCAAAGATTGGCAAGAGCAGCAGCATGTCGTCAGAGTAAAAGAAGGTGGACGTGACCTATTGGTTTACATCAATGGGAATCCAGTCGTTTCTCAAGCAGTCAATGGCATTAATAGAGCGAGTCTTGATAATGTGGTTCTGAAAGGATTGAACAATGTGCGTAAATTCATGATGCAGAATTACACTTCGCGCAATATTAATTTCATCCTCCGCAACTTTGCACGTGATTTTTTCTATGCCAACACGATGAATTTTGTAAAATATGGAGCTGCTTACGAAGGAAGGTTCCTTAAAAACTATCCTCTGGCCCTTTGGCGTATCGCCAAAGTAGAAATAGGGGGAAGGACTGATTTGGAATACGAAGCGTTTCTTCGTGGTGGCGGCAAGACCGGATACGTGGCGACATTCGGTTATGATAAGTACAAGAAAGAGGTGGAACGTCTGTTGAATAGAAACGCGGGTGGCCGTGTCCGTGTCAAAGATGTGTTCAATGTGCTTGGGGGATACTTCGAAATGGTGAACGGTGTGGTAGAAAACGGTGGACGCTTTACGACTTATCTTACAGCAAAAGAATCTGGAATGACAGAACTACAAAGTATCAACGCAGCAAAAGAAGTGTCGGTAAACTTCAATCGACGAGGTAGCGGTGCGATGGGTGCGGTTTATATGCAGAACTTCTTTCATTTCTTTAATGCGGCTATACAAGGAACGCATAATTTTGCTCATGCGGCAAAGCATAATCCCGTACGAGCAGGTGCGGCTATTGCTATGTGGGCGACGCTTGGATTTGCCGTTAGTACTTTGTCTAAAATGCTTTTCGGAGATGATGACGAGTATAACGATATCCCAGATTATGTACGGCAGAATAATTTGATCCTGCCTATAATGGGTGCACCGGGGAAATATGTACTCTTACCTCTTCCTGTTGAGCTTCGAATGCTGTTCGGGCTTGGTGATATGTCGGCACAGTATACAAGAGGCGAATATAAGGGGCGTGACTTTACATCGGATGTCATGGGTAAATTAATGGATGTGCTTCCACTTAGTATTGAGTCGAATGCGACAGACAATCTTGTCGAAGCTGCCACTCGTACATTTACCCCGGACATGATATCTCCAATTACGGAGGCGTATCTCTTCAATGAAAACTACTTCGGGAAACGGATCACGGGGCGCAACGAGTTTAATAAGTATGTTCCAGAATATCATAAGGTAACGACTGGAACCAGCAAAGCGATAATCAAAGCCTCCGAACGGCTGAATAGTCTGTCGGGAGGTGATTATGCCTCTAAAGGAAAATTGGATTATGCTCTTTTGAATCCTTCTGCCGTAGAGTACCTTTTCGAACAGTACTTAGGTGGCGTAGGTAAAGCCATTGCTCAATGTTACAAAACGGTGGAAGGCGCAGTAACCGGAGATGTGCAGCTTAGGAATATCCCAGTTGTGAGCGGGCTGACCTATGACACAGAAAATATGGTTCCGCGTAATTATACAAACGAACGCTATAACCATTACGTGAAAGACTTTGAAGAGATGCAGAGTAGGGATAGGATGTACCGTAAAGGGCTCGAAGGAGGTAAGGACCTGTCGGGTAATTACAAATCCTTTGCCAATAGTCGTGCATACCGACGTTATCAAACGACCAGCTTTTATAAAAAAGCGATTGAAAGTATGTATGATATGGCCCGCTTGATGGATGGAGAAGAAAAGAAAGCTCTTTACGAACAGGCGAGAAAGACAAAAGAAATGATGATTAACGAATTAGACAAAATAGGAGATGAATAGAAAGTTTTATAACCGTAGATTGAAACCGGGAGTGGAGCGGGGTGGTCGCACCCGGTCAGCTATTAGTTTGACAAAGGCTACAGATGTGCTGAAAGAGGCTGAAAATGCTTGGTGGGGACTTAGTGAGGTTCGCAAGAAGGCTGCACGTTCCCAGATGTATGGATTTGAAGATCAATGGGGCGATCTTGTTATTGATCCAGCAAGTGGGAAGAAAGTGACAGAAAGTGCATATATTCGATCGCAGGGTAAAGTGCCTTTGAAAAACAATGTCATTCGCCCGATTTTGAAAAATATCGACGGACAATTCCGAAATAACCAAACGAAGCCCGTTTGTGTTGTTAGGGACAAAAGGGAAAGTAAGATTGGAGAAATGATGAGCATTGCAATTGAGTATTGCCATCAGATCAACGAAACGACGGAAATGGATGCTGCAAGTTTGACGAATCTTATGCTTTCAGGGTTATGTGCCCAACGGGTAGAGTACGGCATGAATCCGGCTAAACAAAATTTGGATGTGTGGGTTTATCCAACCAATACTTATCGGTTATTCTTCAACACGGATATAGAAGATCCTCGGACATGGGATCTTCGTATTATCGGGGAAATGTATGATATGACTCTTTCGGATATTGTGGCCGCATTTGCCCGTGATAAAACAACCTGTGATGATATTTATCGGATTTACGGTGATCATAACGGGGCTACCTGGGCTGATTCGTTTGGATTACAAGGGGACCAGAACAAAAATATGGATTTTTATATGCCGTCCCGTCCAGATCTTTGCCGGGTGATCCTTGTTTGGAAAAAGGAAAGTAGGGAAGCACTTTTTTGCCGTGACCTATTGAGTGGGGAATGGTGGTATTCCAATCTTTCCGACAGAAAATCGATAGATGTTTTAAATAAGCAGCGTATGGAAGAAGCGTTAGCTAACGGCATGGACCCGGAAGATGTGCTTCTTGTGGAATATACCTATTCAATTGAGCAATATTGGTACTATCGTTACATGACTCCGTTCGGAGATGTGCTACAGGAAGGGCGTTCACCTTACTGGCATAAAGAGCATAATTACATATTGAACATTTATCCGTTTGTCAATGGTAAAGTCTTTAATTTTGTTGATGACTTTATTGATCAGCAAAAGTACATAAACCGGACGCTTACGATGATTGATTTTATTCGTTCGTCTACTGCGAAAGGACTTCTCATTGTGGATGAAGATGCTTTTCAGGGAATGAGCCGGGAGCAGATTGTAGATGAATATGTGCGTTATAATGGTGTGCTTTTTGTTCGTCTTAAACAGGGCCAGAATATACAGAATATCGTTCATCAATATAACGGTTCTGCGGCTGTTGCCGGAGATTACGAACTATTGAACTTACAATTGAAACTTATCAATGATATTTCTGGTGTAAATTCTGCAATGCAAGGCCAAACGCCATCTTCTAATACGCCATCTTCGCTTTATGCCCAGCAGGTTCAGAATTCAAGTATGAATGTTAAAGGCTTGCTTGATTCTTTTCGTAATTTTCAAAAGAAGCGAGACAATAAAGTAATGAAAACGATTCAGCAATTTTATACTTCTGCTCGATATATAGACCTTGCCGGATCGGACTATTCGAAAGAAAGTAAATGGTATGATCCGGAAAAGGTGCAAGATTCAGAAATAGATGTCTATATTACGGAAGGTTCTAATACTCCGGTTTATCAAATGGTGATGAATGAGTTCTTGATGGAGCTTTACAAAAATCAGGCAATAAATGTCAAGCAATTGCTTGAAAATTCGTCGCTTCCGTTTGCTGAACGTATTTTGGAAAGTATTAAGCGGGATGAAGCGGAGATGTTGCAGGCCCAAGAGGAAGGTCGTATGGCGCAACTTCAGGGAATTCCTTCTGAGGTCATAGGCCAAATCCAGGCATAATTTAAAATAACGAGGCAAGATGAAATGATCTTGTCTCGTTTCATATTGTGGCTTCCGATATGACCTTACGGGTTGGTGTGGCTATTGGGGTATTTACGGCAAATGGAAGATCTATCCGATAGCAGATCCATACGCCGATAGCACGAGTCATGAGTCTGTCATCATGCATTCCTTCAACAGCTCCCATTGTTTTACCATCTTCTTTGATTTCAAATGTGTCGTGTTCGTCTACGGCTTCCTCGCATCTTTCGATGTATAAAGAATCCCGTATTGCTTTTGCTTGATGGGAGATAACCATAGGCTTGGTTGATGTGTTGGTGTGAAATCCCCATTTTGCTGGGGCACCTTGTCTGATTTGGTCGGCTGGGGTGCGACAGTAGAGATTGGAGTAATGCCCTGCTATCTCGTCTAAGATGTATTCGAAATTATTGCCTTCCGTGCCTTCTGTTTCAAGCGTGTTACTTTCTATTACAACCATAGCATCCTCCTCGTCAGCATAAAATGTTGCCATCTGTACAGCCTTCCAAGCGCCTTTATCATGGTCGATATGGCCGTGCCATTCGGCGACCACTTCCGGGATGCCTCCGTCCATCATCCAATAGCGATCAAAGACGGTGATATCCGTGTAGTCGGCTTCATCTGAAACTCCCCCTACATCCATAACGACAATATAACGATTTCGATATCGTTTTGATTTATCCGGCATTTTCCAAATGGACAAGCAGCCCATTTCTTCTTTTGACAACCGAAGATTCTGAAGGCTTTCTACACCCGTTTCTTCCGAACCTGAAATTTCACCATGAAAAATAGGATCGATGCAAGTTTCGCGTAGTTTGAGCGTGTCTGAAAGCCGGAAACGTCGTCGGCCGGTAGATTGAAAGGCTTCTGTTGGAGTGCTTGGATATTCAGAATTCATACGCCAAATATCTTTCATGTCTTTCTTTTTTTCTCTATACCAAGCAATAGCTTCCAGTGTAGCTCCCAGTTTCCAAAGGTCCCATTCGTATTCGTCCATAGAATGGATAAACTCTTCGTGGTTATCAATAGGAATTGAATAAATATCAATATCAAACCATGCTACAAAAATGGGGAGCAGGTTATTTTTACCTTTGACAGCCTGTTGCCATGTACGATGAAAAAAATTACCAACGCCTTTTGCCGTACTTTCCAACCCTAAAATCGTATATGCTGTATCATAAATGGAACCGGATATAGACTGGATAAGGTCCTCCGGCTTTTTGCCTGGTGTAGCTCTCCAAAGTCCAATTTCGGTTAGGTGAGCTCCTGATATGTCACCGCTTCGAAGTGTATCGGGTTTTTGGAAAGATCCGATCGAGACAACACAATTTGTGTTTTGAATGACTTTGTTTTTGCTTGAACCTTCAAAGGGTGTGAATTTAACCGTTTCTCCAAGCAGATAAGAAGGGTATTTGTTTAAAGCCTTTGTGATCATTGCCCGAACGTTTCTTGACTGTGTTTCCACATCTCCACAAATGACGGTATTCCAGTTTCGACGGTGTACGAGCATTATCCAAAGCATATAAATTTGGACGAGTGTTGATCCTCCCCACTGTCGTGCTTTTAAGAGGATAAACTTGATAGGCTTTCCGGCCTTTCGTAGTTTTTCAAGTTTATTCAGTACTCTTCTTTGCGCACGGTTTAGTTTAAATGGGATATCTTTTGGGCTCACTTTATCTTTTATAAAGATGAATGAATAGGCCCAGTATTCAAAATCGTATATTATCCGATATTTTATAAATTCAATCCAAAGCTGGTTTAGGGCTTCTTCGGAATACTCCACTTCTTTAATAAATCGGATAATATATCCTTTGAATCCGTATTTGGCGAGTCTACGGATAAACAGGTTTTCTTTTATCAATTCAACCGGTAAATACATATCGCCAATAGGGGAGTCTTTTATTGAAATCTTTTTTCGTTCCCCTACGGCGCCAAGACCGGTGACTGGATTGTATGGTGCGTTTATTATTTCGTGTCTTTTTCTGTTTTCTTCCAAGATATTTTCGATCTCGAAATCATTGTGAATGTCGTGCATAATCGAGATAAAATGAATGAGATTGCTAAAGCTGAAATGTGTATTTTCCAATTAATGACATTATAGCCGAATATTGACTGCATTATTAACATTATAAGCAGCATGATTGTATATTTCTGTCGCTTCGAATGTCCATCTTGCCATATCTTGCTTAAATACATGCCGATCATGGAAAATATGATGGTTGATGCGCCGAATGTCGGTTTTTCAGAGCAAAAGATTGCAGAAGACAGGATTACAGATATTGGTATTACTATAATTGGGGCTTTGCGTCCATAATATTCTGCAATCACCGGCTTATATATCAGGTATCCGATTGAATTGAAGAACATGTGCATAAAGGTCAGATGTATGAAATTGTATGCAATCAGTTGCCAATATCGGAATCCGGAGGACAGTCCGTAATCGCTTAGATCGTAGTATCGTGATAGGGAATAAAAAAGGATAAATATGAATACCAGGATCATTTTCTTTTTAATTTGTCATTAATAATGCGTACAAATTGCCTTTTTTCGATATAGAAAGAAGGAGCTTCATTATTGATGATGGTTTCCAAATAGCTATATCCCGGATATTTTAGCCCTTTTGCAACAAATTTCCTGAAAATACTGTCGTACATGTCTATTTTCATGGGGTTGTACATGTCCGGTTGTATCCCTCTATACATAAGCGATATGTTTCTGATAGCGACTTCTAAGGTGATGTAATACCTTGGAGCCGGATAAGACATCGCTTTTTCTATGATCGTATTTTTGGGAACCCGGCGTGCGACATCCCCCAATTCTTTTATTGCCCTTTCGTATGCCTTAAATACATCATCTTTTTTTTGCCAGTTCTCTGTTTTTGCCATGAAAAAATGCTTTGGTTTGTTATAATGGCTCAAATATATAACATTATAACATATTAAACCACAAAATAATGTCTTTACTTTGCTAAAGTAATACTTTAAATATTATTTCATGGATAATAATGTAGGAAACGAAGAAGAAAAAGTACCTGTGGAATCTTCAGGGGCGACAAATAAACCTTCCAAGAAACAGGCTTATTTGGATTATATGCGTTCTCGTATGGGAGAGTCTTACGGTGAAGACGAAGACTCTGTTTATTCTGACATGCTTGATTATCGGCAAAAGAATGACGAATCACAGGAACGCATGACCGAAATACTTTCAAAAGATCCGCGCCTTGCACAAGTCCTTTCGGACATGGCTGGCGGCAAAAGGGGGGCAACTTCGGCTCTTGTACGATATTTCGGAAAGGATATTTTGAGAGCAGAAGAAGGTTCGGACGAGTGGAATGATTTGCAGAATGCCGAGAAAGAGCGTATGGAGGAATTGGAATCCATGCGTAAAAGCAAAGAGGAATACGATGTAAATATTGAAGCAAGTTTACCGGTTCTGGATGAATTTGCCACATCCAGAAAAATCGATATCGATGAATTTCTTGACAGTGCCTACAGCCGGATACTTGAGCCCATTTTCAAAGGGAACTACACTACCGAACTGTTGGAAATGTTGTACAATGCCATGAATTATAAGACAGATATTGAAGAATCCTTTCAGTCTGGTGTTGTTGCAGGGAGAAATCAAAAGATTGACAGGATGAGAAAGGATAATGCCGGTGACGGATTGCCAAGATTAGGGGCAAGCACCGCTTCAACGGTTAAACGTGCCGAAAAAAAGCCTTCTTACAAGTCGAGCGTATGGAATGATTAATCAATTTTTAATAAGTAAAGCGATGGGAAAATTTGTAAATTATGTGAGAAACGAAAAGGGATTTATTTTATCCTTGGTGTTAATGATTCTTGGGATTGCGTTTGGAGATGCATCTGTCCTTATGGCTGAAGGGGTGACTGTTGCTCCGCCAGCACCAGAAGGAGGTACGGCTACGGAAGGCCATGAGGGTTTGCAAACACAGTTAGGAGGGCAGGATACTTCTGTGACCACTTTGGAAAGAGGTGGTGAAACGGGCGATATCATAGCTGAAGACATAGACGAGGATATTGCGAAATTCCGTCCTGATTTTTTCCCGATTGACACGGTTGCCCGAAAAGCGGCAAAGAAAAAGAGAAAAACGAATTATGTTGTCAAGCATTATAATATCGATGCTTCCCGTATCACTTGTATCACGAACGCTGAACATACGGAGTCTGCAAGTAAAAAACGTGTAGCATTGCCTATTGATGCAGCGGACGGCAGTGTGTTTAACGTATATGACACAATCAACGTTCGTGGAGTGGACGGTTATGCAAGCGACGGTTCGACGGTCACTCCCGGTGTGGATCTGATGCTTTATGTTGTGGCACTGGATGCTTCGTCGGGGCTTCCAGTAGTTGTAGCCATTAATGGGAAAAAGCAAAACCCGGCAGACGTGGAATGTTATGTTCCTTCTATTCCGGAGGGCACGGCCTTGTATTGTATGGCCAAGGCCGGCAGCGAAAGCCAGTTGTTCTGTCCTCCGACCAATCAGGCGCCTACGCCTCGCGAAGTCTATATGCAGCGGAAGATGTCCAACACCAAGTTTACCGAATATTTTGAGAATGTAAAGAAAAAGGTGGCCTGGGATAAGGAAGATGTGATGGAAAATGACCTTTGGGAATTCCGTCGCAAATGCGAAGTGTCCTATTTGCTGGGTATCAAGGGTAAGATCGCGATCAAGGATGCGCAATATCCGAATCGTGGAATTGAAAACGTGTATTTTCAGGAGGGTATCATGTGGTCCATCAAGAAACACTATGAATATACGAAAGGTAAGTTCAGCTTTGCGGATTTTATCGGTATTACCAAAATGAAATTTACCGGTAACAACGGAAGCAAGGAAGCCTTTGTAGGTGTCGGCAAGGATTTGTTGGAAGATATGATGAAAGTCGATTACACGTTGACGAAAGATATTAACGTGAAATCCAGAGAGAAATGGGGTATCAAATTCCAAGCCTTCGAAAGCTCTTTCGGAACGATGAATGTTGTCCATTTGCCTATTCTGGACGAAGTCGGTTTGTCGGAGATCGGTATTTGTCTTGATCTTGATATGTTGGTTCTCTACAAAATGGAGGAGGAGCGACGGAATATCAATATGGAAACGCAGGGCGAAGCTGCTGAACGCAATGTTACGATTCAGACAGACTGTTTAACGTTGAAAGGATACAGTCATCTGCTGATCAAGCCGAACACGTCCGGTTTCAATGATGCGGAACCAGATCTTGTAAAGGCAAAAACAAATGATGGTGCGACTTTGCCAAGTGAGGGAAATAAGGAAGGCGCTATCCTGTACTTGAAGAAGGATGTCGCATCGACTGGAACCAACGATGAGTTGAAGGCCGGTATGTTGGCTCAGTGGAATGGAACAAAATGGGTAAAGTATGATGGAGATGTCTATATCGGAGCCTGATAATTAATGTTTAATTAGAAAAGGGGGATTCTGCATTTTTTAGATTCTCCCTTTTTAGATAGAGATAAGGTTATGTATAAGAAAATATATGGTACATCGTCTGCCGAACTTTCGACGATTATTAATGTAGGTGGTATTCCAAGACGTATTGAATTTACAGGAGGTGTTCCATCTGGGGTATCACGGGTATCTGCGAGATTTGTAACTTCTGACAAACGGTTGCAAGATGCAATAGAGTCAGACCCAAGGTATGGTGAGCTTTTCTTTCTTGAAGTAATTTCGCCTATGCAGTCTAAAGAGAGAGTAGCAAGCAACGGTAAGGTAAAAGAGTATAATTACATTACGCGTGTTCAGGATGCTATAAATGTGTTAGTCACCAAGCATGGTGTCCAGTTAGATTCTCTGAAGAGTAAACAGGACGTAAAAGAAGCGGCCAAGAAAAAGAGTGTATCATTCCCTAATATGAGATAATCATGACAAAGCAGGGTATAATAGATAAAACCAGAGCGATAATGAATGAGATAGGCGAGGAAGAAAATCTCTCATTGTTATCAGAAGATACAGTAAAGCTGGCAGAGTATATAGAATCTGTTATACCTGATGCTATAAATCTCATAGCACAGGATGAAAATGTCTCTATTGCTTTGTTGAACACCGGAAATATGACATCTGGCGGAACAAGTAGTGAAGGTTGTACGGTAATTCCTTTACCGCAAGATTTTTTACGTTTTGTGTCTCTACGTCTTTCGGGATGGAAAAGAGAGGTCCAGAGAGTTTCTCCATTTGGAAGTGAAGACTATAAGATTCAACACAATGCCGTTACCCGAAGTGGTGTAAATAAACCTTCATGCGTTTTTTCTCATAATAAGACAGGGCTGTGTATAGAATGTTTTCCGTCCGGTGAATTACAATATTTCAATTATGTAAAAAGCATGACGGACTTATCTGATGATAGTCTTTCGAATTACGGTGAATCATTAATGCCCGCGATTTGTTACGCTTGTGCTTATTTGGTATATAATATATTCGAGATGCCTAATGTCGCTGAGCAAATGTTGAAAATAGCAGTTCAAGTCCTTCCGAAAATACAATGAGATATCAGTTAGATGAAGATAAGGGTGATATCAGATATGAGGTAGAAGATGAAAGACTCATATTAAAGGTAAAACCAGAGGTCGTAGAATCAGCAGGGAAAAGCGATATATATGTAATTGCAACTAATGATAATGCGACTCCTACTGACCGCAATGTGTTTTCCGCTTTGCGCTCTTTAGCCGAATTCATCAATAAAAAGAAGAATGACATTGTGCAAGGTGTAATAACCTTCATGAATGGACTGCGTATTGGAAAATTTGTTTCGGGGATGATTGGTGGAACTGGTGCGGCCATGTGGCTGGACGAAAATCGAAAGTCCATCCTCGAAATCGATAAGATCCACGCAAGGGAAGAACTGATCGTACCCAAGATCACATTCAATTGCATTGACGTAATTTCTGGTGATAAGGCAAATACATTCGCATACGGCACAATTAAAACCGTTGACAAGACAAAACGTGTTGCTACGCTCGATCTCTTGGAGGACCAATGGGGAACGCTTCATATCAACGACATTTGCCGCGGGGTTTTCCATAATATAGAAGGCGAAAATGAAGATCAAGATTTGTATGATGAAAATGGCTTCATGGGATATTCCGGTTTTGCCACTTCATATTTTACTCCAACTCGGATTGTAGAGAGCAAAGCCGGGCTGATGAGTTTTGAATACAATTTGCAGGTCGGCACAAGTGTACATCCTATGCCGGGGATGAACTTCTTTGCATATGGAAACTTTACCGATAAAGAACGACAAGGTATCACTTATGAAAACCGTTACTACCGTCGTATATTGGATAAGGTGGATACATGGATAATTGATCCAGATAAACATATTATGTATCAATCTGGATTGTTAGAGGGGTTGATTATTGGCGGCATGGAGATGCACGGGCACGGTACATTCCAGAAAAATAGCTATCTAACCGGAGTTCAAATACAATTTACACCGGAACAGATAGAGCAGTTCAGTGCTTACAGTGTGAATCTATCAAGTTATGAAGGCGTTGTAACAGTTGATGAAGAAGGAAATATCATAAATGGTGCAAAAACACTAAAAAATGTCAGCACGGGAGATATGAATGTCATTGCGGGAGAAGATAACGTGGTGACGATGGATTTCCGGCTATCTACCCGTATACAGGCGTTCAAAGGGGAAAAAGAGTTAATCTATTCAGAAACGCTTGAAGAAGGAGCATTCATGGTTGCTCTTGAGCCGATCGGATGCACGGCCCATGTTGAGAATGGGGTTGTGGTGATAGATTCTCTTGTCGATTTGCACAATATGAGCGTTGGTATAACTGTTAATTGCGAAGGTAACGCATCGTTCTTAAAAACATATTGCATAACCGCTAATCAAAATGGTTGGAACGCAATGACAGCAGATTTATCCAATGAAATGTGTGCTGTGCATTGTGATACGGATGGGAATGTTCTGAATGGATTGCCTTGCAGAACGATTGTAAGTATGTGGTATGGGACGCAGCTTCTTCCGCTCGACAAATTGGAGATAGAAGCGCCAGAAGGAGTGTCCGTTTCGCATGACATTGCTACAGGTACGGTCACGGTCACTTCTATTGAACCATCGGCGACTGCAGGAAGCCGGATCATAGCGATACCGATACGGGCATACGCAACGTTTGTCGGAGTGCAATATTCGAAGCAGGTCCAATTCAGCATCACGAAGTTGACGGACGGCGATCCGGCTATCATCTACGACCTGCTCCCGTCTGACAGCTCCATCAAAAAGAACCCGGACGGCTCGTATTCCGTATCTTCCATTTCGTGCGTACTGCGCAAGACGGACGGCAAGAATGCACCGGTACAGGTAAACACCTTGCCGGAAGGTTATACCATGATGCGTAAGATTGATAGCGGATCAGAGGTCGCCTACACCATCGGAAGCTCGCTTTCTGTAACGTCTGCCAACACAAGCATCACATTCTCCCTTTATTGCAACGGGCAATTGGTAGACCGTGAAACGATATTGGTGCTACGTAACGGAGATAAGGGAGAGCCGGGGGGTGATGGAAGACCAGGAGACAAAGGCGATCCGGGCGAAAATGCCTACACCTACAGCATTTCACCGGCACAGTTCAACATCGGGAAAACGTCAACAGGCTCGTTGCAGCCCTCTTCGTTCACTTGTACTTGCTACAAAAATGGGAACAACACGCAGCAGACGGAGACGGCCCGGTGGTACGCTTACAGGAGTAACGATAACAGTTCATGGAGCCAATATGACAGCAAGACTTCCTATTCGGCCACATTTAGTGTATCGGTGTCATCATCATACAAATATTACAAGATTGTAGCGAAGCCATACGACGGCATCGAATGTGTTGCTTACGCTCAGGTCGTGGAGGACGGGACAGACGGAAGTCAGGGGCCCGTGGGTGCAATGCCGCGTGCGCGTGGCAAATATTCGTCGAGTACGACTTATGTCTACAACAGCGAATATCGAGATATCGTGTATACAGACGACGGGCGTGTTTGGATGGTAAAGAGCTACGGGCAGTCGTTCTCTAATGTTGCTCCTCCGAACAGCAGCTATTGGGTAGAGGGCAATAAGCAGATATTTACCGCAATCGATACCGCACTGATCGACGGGGCTAACATTGCCGGTTTCCAGTTTAAGAACAAGAAGATGCAGTCACCCAACGGGAATTTGATATTGGACGGAGCGAACGGAAAGATCACAGCTAAAGACGCGGAAATTGAGGGAACGTTGGTTGCCAAGGATATTAAAGGATCGAACCTGATAGCTCTTTCTCACGTAGTCAAAGTAACGATCAAAGGCAGTACTGTAACGACAACGAACATCAAAGGAGGCACACCCGTATTTGGAGTAGATGTTCCAATAGGAGGATGGAGATTAGTTACTTTAGGTGGTGAAAAGTGTGTGGCTCCTCCCTATGGTTCATATGACTTTAGTAGGTTGTATCCTATAGTCTTTGGTTCGCCTAATATGACGGACTCGAAGCACTTGTATGTATCTGTGCTCAAAGATTACCAAGCAGGCTTTCCTTGGGCGTTCAGCATATCGGATGACTCCACTTGGAACGACGGTTCATTCTATGTGCTTTGGGTGGCGTTGCCTAAATAAAAACAAGCATTAAGAGATATGAAAGTAAAAGTAGATTTCGGTTCATTTCCCATGTATATGGGGGACGACAAACAGAAAAAAATAGTCTGCGACATCCGTAAAGGGTTTGCGAGCAGGATATATACGGACATCTCCGGTATTGAAGCACATTTGCTGGCAGAAAAAATATACCGCTCGGAAGGTGTAATTGAGCTTAATGAGGGGGAATGTGCCATTATTGGCAACGCGGCGGAAGTGCTGTTCTATGGTTCTTTCGCTGATAGTTGGCACGACTACGTGAAGAAACACAAAGAAGAATAGCCTTATGGATAATCTCGACATTAGTAATTTCCGTAGCGTTTCATCGGCAAAAGATGCCGACAACATCCTGATGGTTCTCTCTGACGGAATGAACGGCAAAATGACGGTTGGTCTTTTCAAAACCGTCTTTGGAAAGGGTATCGCTCCGAGCATCAAGAACGGCAAATGGTGGGTTGGAGAGATAAACACAGAAGTTGATGCAGAAGGTAAAACTCCGGAATTTCGTAAAACGGAATCTGGAATTGAATATAAATACATTTCCGATCCGGATACCACATGGCGCCATTTGGTCGATATAGCTGATATCAAGTTGTATTTTGATGATCTGACGGAAGAGGAGAAACGGTCGCTCATACCGGGATTAGACGATTTCACCCCCGAAGAGATAGCCGAGCTTCAGCGTCCGGCTGCGGAGATGATCGCGAAGCTGGAGGAGACCGACCGAACGGTGTCGTCCAATGAACAAACACGTATCAGCAATGAAAACACGCGAATCGATAATGAAAACATTCGCCGGCGGCAGGAGAATGACCGCATACTGGGAGAGAACAAACGTGCCGAAGCGGAAACTGCCCGCGAGAAAGGATTTCAAGAATCCACAAAGAAAGCGGAAGAAGCGACTGAGGCAGCACAAACCCAAGCGGATCGCGCACAAGCCTATGCAGATAACCCGGCGAAGATTGGGGAAAACGGCAACTGGTGGGTGTGGGATGAAGAAACCGGGGAGTACCGCGACACCGGAACATTTGCTCGTGGCGATACCATGTTCGCCACATTCGACATCGACATCAAAACGGGTAGCCTCGTATGTACGACTCCGGACAAATATACCGGTCCCAGCTTCTCGCTTGAAAACGGAGAATTGTATGTAAACATAAACGAATAAGATATGGGAAAGACGAATTTAGGCAGGGTTACATTCATACCGCGCGGACGTTACGCTGCTCAGGAAACCTATAACCGTCTCGACCTCGTGTTTCACTTGGGTTGCTCCTATGTATGCCTTGTCGACGGCACGAAAGACACGGAACCGGTCGATGGCGTCACGTGGATGATGATTGCCGAGAAAGGGGCGGCTTCATGGGGTGAAATGACCGATGAAGAAAAGACCGAGGCGGCATTCGAATTAGGCAAAGAACTGTTCGGTTTTGTGCCGGTCTTACTGACGGAAAACGAGTATGAGAATTTGGGCGACCGGATCGATCCGGACACCATGTATTATGTGCTGGAGGAATAGCGTATATGGGAATCGTAGTAAAAGGAAAAGAGGTAGTTGCCATCTACTACGGAAAGATCGCCGTGGAAGCTGTCTATAAAGGGGCACGGCTGATATGGGCTGCCGCCCGTAGCTGTTTCGGAAAAGGATATTGGATAGCCGACAAGCCTTGGTCGTCGGAGGAAACATGGAAGTCAAACAATAAACAAAAATAGTATGGCAAAGTTAGTATTGGACAAAGAAATAGAATCAATCGAAACACCATGGGACGGTGCGGAAGGCGCATATCCCGGTAAACGTGTGGAAGAGTTTCTTAAGAAGCAGTTCAAGGGTAAGGCTGGGTATTTGTCCCGGACGACCGACAAGGAGGCGGACGGCAATTATCACCTTCGCGGTTTTGCTGACGAAGAACGCTATAACGAATGGAACAGCGATCCGGAAGCGTTTGCGACAAACGTCCTGTTCGACATTGCCCTGCCGAGCGGTGACGGATCGAGTTCGGCTACGAGCTACATCTTGAACTTGGTGAATGGTTCGGATCGCACCATCGTCACGACATCAAGAAAGTTGAGCGTAAAATTGCGCTTCACATCGCAAGTATTCAACCCGGCTACACAGCAGACCACCGACACTGGCGAAATGGGTATCTTGACCATCCAGACCAAAGTCGAGGGTGCAAGTAACTGGAGCACCAAAGGGACACTGAAGATCGAGAGTTACCCGGCCGATTCTACCGATTGGGTTGAAGTACCGATCGGCGACTATTTGACGCTCGGCCAACAGTCTGTACGTGTCATTTGCCGGGGCGAGACGACGGAACTTTCAACAACCTACGTTTCGTACAACATCACGGTGACAAGTCTTGCGCTTACGTTCGCTACGACGTGGGAAAACCCGTTTATGGGCAACCGCATCCCGCTGTCCTACTATGTGACCGGTAACATCGCCAAAGACCTTACTGTCCATGTCACGGGAAAGGATTACGACCAGACCTTCACCCGGTCGCTTGGGACGAATGTGTATACAGAAACGCCGTACATCTTGGAAATCGATAGCCCTAAGAAACACGGTATCTATACTGTTACATCTTATTTAAGCAGCGGATCGGCCGTGAAAACCGATGATTTGGTGTCGCAAATTATGGTGGCCGAAGAAGGGGAAACGGGCATATTGTTGGCATTGAACGGCATTCAGCGAAACATTACCAACTGGAATACGGTAAAGTTCTTCGAGTGGGCGGTTTATAATCCGTCAGCCGAAACAACACCTGTGCAATTTCGCTTGATGGACGACAAGCTCTCCGAGGCTTATTTGACGCAGGATATTCCGGCGGCCGCCAATCGTACCAAATACGAACTTAGTGCGATGGTCGAGGTCGAGACGGAAGAAGATGCCGGTGATACACTAAACGGGCGTATGCTCTTCTACTCCAGTGAAACAGAACTGCGGCAGCAGCTTCTCTTTACGATCGACAACAGCGAAAATTTCTCACCGACCAAAGGGGCTGACTTTGTGCTGAATCCAAAACAACGCACCAATACGGAAGCAAACCCGATGCAGATCATTAACCAAGAGACAGGCGAAGTGGTTCCGTCTACATGGAGAGGTCTTAGGATGCTTACCGATGGATGGGTTACTGATTCGGCCGGGGTGAAATGCTTGCGCGTTCTTGCCGGAAGTTCAGTCGAGATCGAATACGAAAGTTATTCGGAAGACACAGGACAGACACAAGAAGATTCACTGACCATCGAGATTGATTATGCGTCAAGAAACGCGACAGACCTTATCGAGCCGATCATTCGCATGTGTTCTACCTATACAAGTGACGGTCTGCCGCTTGGTTTGGAGATACGCCCACAAGAAGCATATTTTCTTACGACCGGACATCGTACGCCGACCGACCAAGATGTGTTATTTCAGGAAGACACCCGTACCCATTTGGCGGTAAATATCATCTATAACCTCGGTGGACATGGTATCAGTTACGTGCGTCTGTTCATCAACGGTATTATAAACCGTGAGTTCGTTTATACGGATACAGACAAGTTTATCCAAATGGTCGGCGGTATGTTGACATCGCACGGTATCCGCATCGGCTCCGAAACATCTGATGTTGACATCTACGGCATTCGGGTGTATAAGAAAGCCCTTTCTGCTACCGACATACGGCAGGATTATATGGCGAGCATGACGGAAGTAAGCGAAAAGATTGCATTCCGTGATAAGAATGATATCCTATACAATAACCTGATCAACTACGAACGTGCCTCACAGAAGTACAACACGATGCTCTGGACAGGAGAACTGCCGTACATATTGGATCAGGGAAAGAAGACCGGCGACCTCATGATCAACATTGTGGGCGATCCGTCTCATTCCGGCACGATTAAGGGTATGAGTGTAAAAGGACAAGGATCATCATCAAAGAAATATTTCCTCTGGAACCACCAGTACGGTTTTGGTGATTACAACTGGATCGATGGTAATGGGAGAGACCGCGGTGCGGCTTACCGGCTATCGGACGATGTGCCGCCTGCAACCAAGCTGGTAGCCAAGCTGAACTGGGCTTCCTCGCAGCAGAGCCACAAGGCCGGATCGTGTGACCTGTACCATGAACTATGGAAAGAGGTGGTAGGCGGCAACTCCATCACCGAAACGGAGGGTTACGAGAACTGCCGTGTATGCGTCAAGCAGCTACCCTTCATGATGTTTGTCCGCGAGAACGAATCGGCTGAACCGGTCTTTTATGGGCTGGTGACGTTCGGGCCCGGAAAAGGCGACAAGCCGACCTTTGGTTATGACAAGAAAGTGTTCCCGGATTACCTGATGATCGAGGGATCGGACAACGGTGCTGTACTGACGCTGCACCAAGTACCGTGGAACGAAGACGTTGAGCCGTCCATTGATGACGAGGGCGAACTGGAAGGATGGAAGTACAACGGTGTGGTATCATGGGACTACGACCTGGGAAATGAGGCGCAGGTAGGTTATTTCCAGACGGCACACAACTTTATCTACAGCTGTTCCAACCGCCTGAAGCCTTTTGTCGGGACACTGGCCGAACTGCAAGCCGTGGGGGCCGACCTTGAAAAGGACAAGATGTATTGGGTGACGAAAGACGGCGGCGATGCTGTGCGTTACGACCTTTTCCGCTACGACTGGCTGACCTCCACGTGGGTGGATGCCGGGGTGAACAAATTAGGCGTTGGCAGTTATGAGAAGTTGAACCTGCGCACACAGCTTAGCGATTACCTTACCGGGTTCGATGAGTCGGAAGCCGTGCAGAACGAGATTTGGGAGGAAGTGAATGCCCTGCTCATCGGTGCACGTGTGGCGATGTTCAAAGCAGGGATCGGGCAGTATTACAACCTTTCAGATGCCCGTTTCACGATGATGGCCATGAAGCTGATCGCCGCCAGCGACAACCGGGCGAAGAACACCTATCAATATCTCGATCCGAAAACACATCTGATCTGTTTCGCCCAAGACGATATGGACACCATCTTTACGACCGACAACCTGGGACGCAAGGACAAGCCCTATTATGTGGAAGAACACGACCTGAACGCCTCCGGGAAGAACTACTGGAACGGGGAAGTGAACACGTTCTACAATTTGATGGAATTGGCGTTCCCGGCTGAATTACGCTCAACGATGAAAGCGATATTTTCAGCAATGGCGAAAATCGGCGGTTCGCCTATGGGTTGTTTCGAAAGGTTTTACTTTTGGATTCAGAAATATTTCCCGGCTGTTGCCTATAACGAGACAGCACGGCTACTCTACGAATACGCAGAGCAAAAAGCAAACGAAGGGTTGTATAATCCACCCTCCGTATCGGCTATCTCGCAGTCACTCGGAGATCAGCTACAGGGTGAAATGCAGTACCTGAAGATGCGTACCGTCTATCTGTCTTCGTTCTGCTCGTATGGCGATTTCAGTGTTGAAAGCTCGCAGTCCATATCGTTCCGCAGCCGCTACACAAAGGACGGCAAGCAACCGACCTACACCTTTAACCTGCGTCCGTTCATGTGGATTTATCCGGCAATGGCTATCGGGCAGTCATTAGGTTTTGGGGCAGACAAAGACGGAAAAGCGTATAGCCTACCGCAACGTGTCAAAGCCGGAGAACCATACATGATTTCATTTATTACGGATAATGATACTCCTTGCGCGCTATTGGCTCCAGACTGCTACAGTAGTATCGGTGAATGGGGAGACAAACCGCTGACCGGCGAATTTGCCCTGTCCGGGAAACGGCTTACGGAGTTCTCAGCCGGCCGTGAAGAGGGTAGGGATGTAGTTGAATTCAATTCTTCCAGCTTCAAGATAAATACACCTAATCTGAAACGGCTAAACCTTAATGGCGTGGAAGCGTTGGCCGGCGTGCTGGATCTCTCGAAGCTGACACGTGCGGAAAGCCTCGGTGTTTCTGGAACCGCTCTTTCAACAATCAGTCTGCCCAAAACCGGAAGTCTGGTAAATTTGGAATTACCGGCTAAACTTACGTCCATTCATATAGACAACTTACCCGGTCTCGAAACAGTCACTATAGACGGGGTGGAAAACCTGCAAACTGTCTATGTGGATCAAGCTGGGGCTGGAGAGTTCAACAGCCGGACATTCGCGGCACAGTTGTACACGGGAGCAACGGAGGAATTGAGCAGTATTACATTCAAGTCGGTAAAATGGGAATCTGTTACAGCCGATATGTTAGTGTTTTTATGTGACAAGCATGCTGATCTGACCGGATCGGTAGTTATGATGAACGCATCAAGCGACCGGTATATTACGTTCGATGAAAAGATGAGACTTGTCGGACGTTACGGGGATATAGACAGTTCCGATAACAGCCTGTATATAACTTATTCGCTCAGGTCGATCAACTCGATGGCCATGCAGGGAGACAATTATATATTCACTTTAGGTTATTATACCGGATTCAAGCTGAGCGTATTGCCTACAAGTGCCAACAATGTTAAGATCGTGGATGGTCATGCAGCGGTAAACTGGTCCATTGAAAAAGGAGCCAGCGCCTATGCAGAGTTTAGCGATCCGGTGAATGGAGTATTGAACGTAAAAAAGCTCAGTGATTCTGCATTGAAAGAACGTTTCATCATAACAGTTGAAGTAACGACAATGGATGGCAAAGTGCTTACCATGACCAAAAAGGTTGGTTTTTTCAATCGTATTCCGGAAGTTGGTGACTTTGCGTATGCGGATGGGACGTTTGATGATGTGTACGATCCGGGGAAAGTTTTGGCTGGAGTAGTATTCATGCGGACAAAGAAGAGCGAAACAGAATATGAGTTACGGATCGATGCTTCGAATGATATCGTGATCTATGACCAGAATACCACTGTCAACACCTTCCCGTGGGGATTGTTTCCGGACAATTCAGCGAACAACGGATTCCCACAAGAGATACAGGATGCCATTCAGAATGCGGTCGGTATTGTTTCTGCGACGGATACCGCAATGCCGAATATTACAAGCACAGGATTGTCCCAAACAACTGATCCTAATGGCAACCCGTCCACCAATTATATCAATGAGGACAATTACATTGATGACAATACGGAAGATGGCTACGCGGTACTGACCAGTGGTTCTGTTAACGATTTTGACGGAAAAGAGAAAACGGACATCATCATTGAACATTGTAATAGAATCCTGCTGAATTATCTGGATGCTCCTCTGCCGGAAACGATAGAAGAACTGTACAAGGCAATGACCGATCTTGCTGCTTCCAATTCGGGAGCAAAGAAATATTGGCAGTTTTTTTATCCAGCCGCATACTTGTGCAGATTGTACGAGCCTAAAACAGAGATAGCAGATGGGATACACGAACAATATAAAGCAGGTAAATGGTATCTTCCTTCGGATGGTGAATTGGCAAGAATGTACAATTTCCACAATTGCAGTCGTGGTTTCAAGATAAATACAACTCCGACGGCGGATTATGCGAATGAACATCCAGCCAATGAAGCGCGGTTGCCGTTGTATGCCAATATGCTGAAACGGATAGCGGATGTCAATGTTGGTGCGAAACCGTTCGTATTGCACTCCTCGGCGTGGTGTTGGTCCAGTACCGAGTTCAGCCAGGGCTACGCATGGAATGTGCTCTTCTCCATTGGCTACACGAGCAACGGCAACAAGTACGGTAGTAACAGGGTTCGGGCGGTGGCAGCATTCAGCTTTAAACTTTAACCTTTTGGTGCGCTCCTTTTGGAGCGTGCCTTGGAATAAAAGAAAATGGAACAGGGAAACAAAACAGACAATATCGAAAAAGGCGTAGTATTGACCGGGGAAGAGATTGCCCGGAGCAATGTCGCGAAAGAGAAACAAAGACGGGGAACGGCACAATTGCCGGCTTTCCGGGCTGCGAGCAATCTGATGTTTTCGATTGCTCAGATCATGATGGATTGTCCGAGAAAGCTAAGTCGGTATACCGATTTGATGATAGCCGACAGTTCGGAAATCAGCAAATCGATCGCCCTTGCCAACGAATCAAGGGGCGAGGAGCGTAGCTGGTATATCAGCAATGCCATGTCGTTGCTGTTCGTCGTCCGGAATTATTTTGTGATTTTAGAGCGTGTCGGAGTGTTGTCGAAAGACAGATGTAACAAACTTCGCAGCGAATCCGATAAATTGATTGCGCAATTGACAGCATGGCGCGATTTCACAAGTCGTCAGGGCTTTAATACGGAGAAGGTATGAAAGGAGTACGACGAAATCCTCTGAATGGGCGTATTACTATGGTAAAGCATAGTAACGAAGATGCAAATACGCAAGAAGCCTCCTCGGCGTGGTATTGGTCCAGTACCGAGAACAGCCAGAACAACGCATGGAATGTGAACTTCTCCAATGGCAACACGAACAACAACAACAAGTACAATAGTAACAGGGTTCGGGCGGTGGCAGCATACGGAAAGGATTTCGAATGTTTCTTGGAAACGGTTATCGAGGCTTATAAGGATTGCTTACGCGGGAAAATGAGCTCCAAGCAAGCAGTCGAGTATATGCAGATAGCCGAAGAAGATATTGTTTGTTTAGCGATAGAGATGTGGACAGGTGTATATAAGCCGGCCACATCCACCTGTTTCCTTGTCAGATATCCGAAACTGAGAGAAGTTTTTGCCGCCAACTTCCGGGACAGAATAGTGCATCACTGGATTTGTTTGCGGCTGGAGCCGTTGTTTGAAGAGCGGTTCGTGTCGCAGGGCAATGTGTCGCATAATTGTCGAAAGGGATTCGGCACGCGTTCGGCCGTGGAGAGTGCAGAGCAAGGCATGAAAAAAGTTTCCGACGGCTACCGCAGGCTGGCATGGGTGTTCAAAGGTGATTTGGTATCGTTCTTCATGTCGATAGACCGGACGTTGCTGCTTGGCAAGCTGCTGCGCTTCGCGGAAAAGAAATATCATGGCGAATACAAGGAGATTCTTTTAAGGCTGGTACGGGTTATTGTCCTGCACAGTCCGGAGAAAGATTGCCTGTTCAACAGCAATCCGGCATTGTGGCAGGAGCTACCGGCCAATAAATCCCTGCTCCGCAACGGAGAGGGCAAAGGTGGGCCGATAGGAAACCTCACTACCCAGTTGTTCGCCAATTTCCTGATGTCTTTCTTCGACACCTATGTACGGTGGATCATGCGCGGTGTGAATTACCACTATGTGCGGTTCGTGGACGACTTTCTGTTGATATGCGATGATTTGAAAGCATTGCAGGAAGTGATACCGGAAATCGAATCATTCCTTGCCACCCGCCTGAAGTTGAAGCTGCACAAGGACAAACGATACCTTCAGCCTGTGTCGCACGGTGTCCTGTTTGTCGGCGTATATATCAAGCCGGGCAGGAGCTATTTAAGTAACCGGACATTGGGACGGTTCAAGGAAAAGGTCATCGGATTTAACCGACTTGCGGAAACAACGGAGCTTACGTCAAGCGACTGTATACGCATTCAGTCCGTGCTGAACAGCTATTTAGGCTTTTGCAAGGGGTTGCGAACTTACCGGAAACGAAAAGAGATTTTTTCACTGTTGAGTAGCGAATTTTACAAATACTTCTACATATCTGGTCACTACGAAAAGGTATGTATCAGAAAGAAACACAAGTTTTTAAGCAAGGATATAAATTATGTTTTACCAAATAGTATCAATAATGGAAAGAAAAAAGTACGAAGAGAAACCATCGGTAGTGGTGGTTGACAAAGTGGTGGATCAAATCTATACCACTATAAATTTTGGTATCCGGGAGGTTGAAGGCGGATACGAAGCATACACGGCGACAATGACAGGCCACCTGACGGCCGATGAGTTTGTGAAACGAATAAACGGGTATGGATTGAACGAGGAAATGACTACCCAAGAACTGGAAACTATATTTGAAGCTCTTGGGTTTGCAGACGGTAATGAAACGTCTGTATTCAAAGAGTTCATGTTAAACAAGATCGCTGCTTATGACCGGTCGGAAGCCGTCAATTCGTTCATGATTGCCGGTAATCGTATTTGGCTGGACAAAGCAACCCGTGTCGGACTGGTCAATTCAATTGGCATAGAAAAAGATGCCGGAAAACGGGAAACCAACCTTTGGTTTGGTGGAGTGAAATATACTATTCCGGTAGATACCGCATTGCAGATGCTTGCAGCGTTGGAACTGTATGCCCTGCAATGCTACAATGTAACTGCCGAACATGCGGCGCAGGTCGAACAAATGGAAACAGCAGAGGAAGTGAAGTCCTTCGACTATTCAGCCGGTTATCCAGAACAATTAGTGTTTAATCTTTAAAAATAAAAAGTTATGATTTGGTTAGTGATTTTATCAATGTTAGTGATGGCTGCTTACACCGCTGCCGTTTGTATTAAACAAAAAGGAGTTCCTTACTCTATCAGTGCAACCTATTACAAATTGGAGCATAAGTATTGGTTCATGGCGACAATGTGGCTGACTGCCGGGTTACTGATGCCTGCTGTATTGGAAATCTCCAAACCCGACACGGAATTCTTGGCATTCCTTGCCCTTGCCGGTATGTTCTTTATCGGGGCTGCTCCCAACTTCAAGGACGACATCGAGGGTGGCATACACGAGATGGGAGCTATATTTTGTCTTACAGGTTCGCAGGCTTGGGTAGCCGGTAACTGTCCGTGGTGCTTGCTGGTTTGGATAGCGTATGTGGGTTATACCGTGGCCATGATGGTGCGAAATGAAAACGATAGCATTATATCGGATTTTCTGCACACTAAACCGATGTTCTGGATCGAAGTTGCAGCATTAACAAGTACCTATCTTAGTATATTCATCTGTCTGTAGCCTATAAAGTCATGGAAGAAGAACTGCTTACAACCCTTAGCCGCCTGTCGAACGTGATAGGCGGCTTTGTAACCGCCGTACTGATCCCCATTGCCGGGTATTGGGGCTACCGGGAATATAACAAGCGCAAGGCGGCTGCTGAAGCTAAAAAGGCGGAAGCGGACAATATCACGCAATATGCTGCTGAATGGAAAGAGCTATACGAAAAGAAAGAACGTCGCGTCGGCGAACTGGATGCTAAAATTGATTCCCTGTATGAAAAGATAGACGAATACCGAGGGCGTGTCCGGGAGTTGACCGAGAAAAATACGGAGCTTATGATCAAGAACAACGCGTTGGAATTTCGCAAGTGTAACAAGCATGGATGTTCAGATCGTGAACCACCTAGCGAGTTTTAGTAAAATCGACAGATTAATGTGTAATTAAATAATGGAGGAATTTATTATGACAGCAAGAGGACTTAGAAATAACAATCCCGGAAATATCCGGATCAATGGCGACTTATTTCAGGGCGAGGTGAGACCAAGCAAGGATAAGTCATTTAAACAGTTCGAAACGATGGCCTACGGCTACCGGGCGATGTTCGTAATCTTACGGAATTATATCCGCAATTACAAACTGGACACCATCCGCAAGATGATTAGCCGGTGGGCTCCGACAAACGAGAACCATACGGAGAATTATATCAGGGTGGTGGCGGAAAGAAGCGGTATTCCGGCTGACGAGCCCGTATATCCCGAGAACAGAGAGATAATGATTCGTATTGTCGCTGCTATGTCGTATGTTGAAAACGGCGTAGAAGCCGATATGCCGGATGTTATAACAGGATGGATTTTGCTATGAAATCCTGGTATGTCACACTATTGTTGATCGGGTTGGTAGCCAGCTTTATAGCGGGCTACCATATTCGGAGTACATGTGTAAAAAATGTACAAATTGAACGTGATACGGTAATTGACACCTTGAGAACGGTTCTGCCGGTAGCTTCCTTTGAAATCGAAGTAGGAGAGGTCGAAATACCCTATCCGATCGTCATTAAAGAGAAAGGGCAGGATAAGATTGACACGATCTATGTGCCGGTACCGATCACTCAGAAAGAATACTTAACGGACGATTATCATGCTTGGGTATCGGGATACAATCCGTCGCTTGATAGTATTGATGTTTTTCAGGAAACAATGTATATCACGAAACGGCAGTCATCCCGTCGCTGGGGAATAGGTATCATGGCCGGTTATGGGATTGGTCGAGATGGTTTATCGCCTTATGTTGGAGTTGGGGCGTATTATAAAATATGGTGAAATAAGGTAAAAATAATTGATGTAAAATAGATGTTAAATGTTGTGAATATCATGTTATGTAATGAATATTCCTTCTTATTTTTGTCATAAATCAATAAATTTAATCATTAAACAATGAAAACTATAGCTTTTTTTAATAATAAAGGTGGGGTTGGAAAAACCACTTTTACATTTCATTTGGGATATGCTCTTGAAAGAATTGGGAAAAAAGTTCTTTTTGCAGACTTAGATCCTCAATGCAATTTGACGGCACATATTTGTTCTGATGAAACGATAGACAATGCTTGGAGTGATCATGGAAACAGTCTTTATCAAGCAATAGCTCCAATAGTAACTGGTGCTGGCGATGTGAAAATTGTAGAACCATATAGAGTTCCAAATAGGAATATATGGGTTTTCATAGGAGATTTATTATTGTCTGATTTTGAAGGAGAACTGTCAAATGCATGGACTCAAATTCTTGCCGCTCAAGAGAGGGGGTTCCGTGTAACTTCATCATTATTGAGAATGATAAAAGATTTTGGTATAAAAAATGAGATAGATTATGTTTTAGTTGATTTGGGGCCAAATTTAGGTTCATTGAATAGAGCCATATTATTAGGGTGTGATAATTTTATTATACCTATGATTCCTGATTTATTTTCTTTAAGAGGTTCACAAAATATAGGACGTGTCTTTGCTGAATGGATTGACAATTACAATTTTGCAAAATTGAGAGTGAAAGAAATGGATTTTGAAGTACCTAAGGGTGAACCTCAATTTTTAGGATATATTTTACAACAATTTAATGTGTACCGAAAAAGAAAAACTAAAGCATATCAAAATTGGGGAGATCTAATCCCAGAATATATTGAAAAATATTTGATAGCTCCATTAACGCAAGAGAACTTGTCTGGTTTGAGTCTGGTAGCAAAAGCTGATAATTATAAAATTGCCGATTTTAAGAATTATCATAGTTTAATCCCTTTGGCTCAAGAAGCGCAGAAGCCTGTGTTTGAATTGACAAATAAAGATGGGGTTATTGGTGGACATTATCAATACGTAGAAGGATGTTTAAAAGAATTTAAAGATATAGCCTATGAAATTGTGAGACGTATCCCCTAAATATACAAATGGCGTTTAAATATATTGAAAATATCGTATGGATAAATTAATATCCGTATAATCCACCTAAATTATGTTTTTCATTTTTTGACACATCTCTTCCCTTTGTATGTTATAGAAGGGGATTTTATAGGATTTGGTGACAAACTACCGCTAAATTTTCAGTTTAGCGGTAGTTTGTCAAATATGTGATTAGGGTTCGTTTTTTTCGTGAACTGAGCCTAATCGGATTCCACTTTGTGCCGGTTCCGAACTGCTCCGGACGGAAACTGTTTATACGAAGCCAATATTTAAATTGTCGTTTGTTCATGATCAAAATATTTGTTTATTATTTTATAATTACAGATATTTGTACCAGTCAATTGTGGTTAAACGGCAGACGTTATCATTGTGATAAAAGTACAGGTTCGATCCCTGTCAATTGATTAGGCGATATTGCCGAATAACTTTATTATAAATAATTTATGATAGACATATTTTTGACTACAAACTTTGTAGCGAATGTCTTCTCCATAATTTTGAATTATGATAAAGTTTATCAAAAACTTAAGAAGGCATACGCCGTATTGAGAAGGAAGGGAAAACTCTTCCTTCTCTCTTTTTATCTATGAGTTTTCTTATTCTTGTTTTATACTTTCGCTAGTTCCCTCCTCTATAGCGTCAGACCTATCTTCAAATCTTTTTAGTTTTAATATCAATTCGAATAAATATAATGCATTCCTGCTTCATATACCTTATGTACATCAGGGTCATTCTTGTCTTCCGGTTCCAATTCACTCTCTTCACGAGTATAATCCCATTCAGAGTTGTAGTACATATCCTCATTTGTTTTCTCCAAGGAGCAATCTTTCATCAAATTCATATCTTCTCCCCAAACTGCAACTTCTTGCTGTTGCTCTTCTTCTGTCATAAGGGATATTTTGTCTTTTAATTCTTTCCAAGTCATAGCTTAAATTTTTTTTTAATTATTATCTTCTTTCTTAGTTTTGTACCAATCGGGCTTCGGAAACCTATCCGAAAAGACGATTTTATTTACTTCTTCACACTCTATGCTGGATGCTTCCGGCCATAGGTTATTCAATTCTTCAATACTATTGATATAGGCTACTAAGACAAAATAGCTGTCGTTCTCACCGGTGCACCAGTAGGGGTATTGAATAGGCCATTTCAGTGGACGATAGTCACCTTCGCACTCTTCCTTATTTACAAAAAATCTTGCTCTGATCATTTTAGTTCGTATTGCTTGTTAAATGCGGAATCCGCTTGTTGAAACTGTTCAGTAAACCGGTTCGGCTTACTTGAAATTGATTTTCTCTGAGAGGTGCATCCAGCGAGTATGGCTAGCAGACACACTATTGTTACTATCTTCATTTCTAATTAAAATTGAATTTTTAATTGCTTCTTGTTAGCCAGGTAAACGGCTTTACTTATCCCAGAACACCACCAGTTAAAGGCATCTTCGGCAGAGTCGAACTCTAAGTACTTTCCATATAAAGTTCGTAGCTTTTCGATTGTATTGATATATGCTCGGCGGTGCAATGGGAACATACGTAGCTCAGAACGCTGGCTTTTACAATTCATAGGGCAGCCTATACAACCTATACGGTCCATTATTTTGTAAAGGGAACAAACGGGAATATTCCTCATTTCTAAGAACTCAAAAACTTCATTTGTTGTCCAATCAAGAATAATAGAAAGTAAAGGTTTATCACACCCCAGCTTACAATCAGAAGTAAATTCTTTGCGTTTTGCCCTACATACGCTTTCTTCCTTCCTAATGCCGATTAACACAAGCTCATTCAATCCTCTACGTTCCTTAATTACTTCACAACAGTAACGACGGTTCCGAAGCGGTAACATTTTCTTTTTAAGAATAAGCTGGAACATCGTTTTCTCCGGATACAGCCAGGTTACATCGGGATAATTTGACCGGATGAACCGAAGTAGTTCCGGAGGATCAACAGACGTTTTGTAGAAGTATGCTTTAAATTTTACCCCGGCCATTCGGCAAAGCTCATAGATTACCTGTGAGTCTTTGCCACCAGAGAAAGCCACATGAAAACCATTTGGAGAATATTTCAAAGCCAGTTTTTCGTATTTCCGTAGAGTTTCAATAGCCTTATCTATTTTGCTTTGCAACATGGTTCAATTCTTTTAATTGTGTTAATCAATTATCAAGATCTCTCTATACGAGATGTATATCTCTTGTGATACCGTATTTTCATCGTGACACCAACACAAATACCATTTGCGTTCATCACGAGAAACATACTGGGCCTTCCACATTTTACCGTTATACTTGCCGGTCGGTTCCGAGCCTGTATAATCCGGCAGCATCTCAAAATCCCGTCTATACATCATGGCATATTTGTCATCAAGTATCAGATTGTTTCTGTCCGGTTGTTTCCATACTTTTCCCCAGGGATGCGTTATAGGTGGGATAACGTTTTCATCTAATACAACTTTACGCATTTCCATATCTCAGCTATTTTTAATTTTAATTATTTTCTATATAATCCCCATCCTTCATATATTTCAAAGGAAATCAATCCTTTGATCCCATACACCCAGTAATTAAAACCTCCATAACTATACATTCCGTGACTACATCCTTTTAATCCAAAACAAGTGTATTTTGCCTTTGAACCGAGTAGTAAAGTGTATTTTCTTGATCTGTATCTGTTCATAAATCCTTAAATAGGTTTGCTCATCTCTAATTTTGCAATAGTCTCTAACTCTCTCAACCTTTTTTCAAGATTGCTCTTTTGCTCATCCATAACCATAATCCCTATTGTCGGAGAGATGGAGAATATTCGCATTGAGGAAGAACCGCCATCTGGAATACCCAATTGCATTCCCTTTCCGTATTTCCCAAAACTTCCACCATTTTCGGGGATTGGTCCATCTTCTTTCTTTTCTTTTTCCCTTGCTTTTTCAATCTCACTCACCATATCGCTTTTAATTTTATCAATTTCTTCAATTTGCTGATAGCAATTGTAAATTTCTCTCGCTGTCTCTTTTGTGATCATATTTTAACTCCTTTCTATTTAGTGTAGTTACTGCTTAAACTCCGGAAGGATACCAAGATATAGATATCTATCATCCTCAGTATGATGGCAGGTACAGTAAAACAATACTCCATCTTCCGATTTAATTGGATCGCCTCCTTGGATTAAGTCCTTTGAACAATAATACGGACAAACGATTTCTCCAATATAATTGTATAGGTCTTCACTTATCCAATCTCCGGGATGAATAAAATCCTCTAAATCCAGGCCTGATTTTTCCCATTGTTTTAAAGTTTTCATAGCTCAATTATTTTTAATTTTTCTTTTACACCGGATAAATAACCCGCACTGAAAACAAAGCCAATGCGCACATATCACGAACGCGTCTGCATCTTTAATCCTTTCGTGCTCCATGTACCACATTATCGCCGGAAGTAAAAAAAATATATCACTAATTTTACTGTGGCCAACAAAGCGTTTATCGTTGAAGTATAAATCACTCATAATTTTTTAGTTTGTCTTATTTTCATTCTTTTTATTTTTATGATTTAAATCTTTTTCATACCTTTGTACCACTTGTTACATGAAAGGGGATTATCAAAATCTCTGTAGCAACATCAAAGTAATTCTAGATAGCTTTGATTCGTCCAAATTAACATTTGGATGTTTTCCTTGTAGCTCAGGGGTTAGAGCATCGTTTCAGACGAAGGTCGGTGGTTCGAATCCACCCTTGCTTATTCTTAACTTCACATATTTCAGCAGGCTATACAGCCTGCTTTTTTTTGTTTTATTTGTTTTCAATTTTATTTTTGTCATTTCTTTACCTCCTGTATTTGTTTGATTTTTAGTTTCATTGTTCTATCCTTTCATTCTGCCCAAAAAGGCCAGTTTTAATACATCGAATTGCTGACCCACTACGGCAAATTCCAACATTGCGTTATCGTCTGCGAGGTCATTTACTCTTAACACGGCGTAGCTTTCTCCTGATATGGTTTGATAGACATCCAGCTCAATAGCTCCGATAATTTGGTCATCATCGCCATTTGCAAAAAAGCTATCAAGGCTTTTTAGAATATGATTTGCTAAGTAATCTTCACTCATTGCAGCCGCAATCTTATCCTGCTTTCTTAATGCGTACCTCATTTTTTACTTTCTTTATGCAATCATTTTACGACGAATCAGGTTCATATTCTTTTTCACCAGTTTGACTATCTGGTCGTGATACTCGCTTACGCCGTTACAGAAGGATCGGGACTGTACGATATCCAGTGTCTTCAAGTTTACCTCTATCGTCTCCAATCGTTTTCCAGCCGTGTCCTTTGCCGACAATATCAGGCATTCCGGCCGTCTGTAGTATCCGTTCTGATACACACAATGGTGCATGGCCTTACCTTCCTGATAAAACTGGGTGACACTTTCCAAAGGGCGGATGATTATATCCTCTTCTTCGATTCTCAATCCGAAGAACTTTTCCATCCGCTCGTAGAAGCCGGCTATATCCTTCATTAACTTTTCACGCTTACTGATAGATTGTGCTCGATCCCTTTCCTGTCTCAACCTGGCTTCACGTACCTGTTTTATCTTTAGTAGTTTATCATGTGCAGTTTTCAGGTTCTTAGGGCAGACATAGTGGGCGTTACGCATATCTTTACCAAAGTAAGACAGCAAAGACATATAATCTTCCCACATAGAAGCGTCCTTAATGATGTAATGGTTGCGGTTGCAGATGTTGAACGACGGTTTATAGCGAAGTTGGGAGAAGCCGTTTCTATACATATGCTTCAGCATGGGGATTTGCCCGGTCTTCAGACACAATTCCGAATCGTTACCACCTTTCAATAAGTCACGTATCAATTTCGACGGGGTTACATCTGGGAACCGTCGATTCAGTCCCCGTTTTTTTAATTCCGGCAGTAATTCTTTCCTTGGATAAAGCTCTCCATGTATCGCATATAAATCACCGTAATAGTTATAGGGGGTACTTCCATATTCTCCTTTGATACTGAGAGGTGAACTATATACAAATCCGTTACTGCCCATATTAATCGGTCGGGCTATGATCGTACGTTTTCCGTCTTCACGAATCCACTCTTGAACCACTTCTGTAAAATCATAACACACCGGAGAAGTTTCCTTCCGAACATTTTTCCAGCATAGTATATGCCGGATCACCTGGAACCCGCCTTTCACTTGCAGGATGGACATATACGCCTCTTCATGGATCTTCTGCTTCCGGCTGACCTTTACGTCCAATTGATGATGGCAATAAGGGCATTCGATTTTGTCACCCAATTTATCTTTACTCGTATTGACCCACATCTTACCACATTCGGAACACCATAGCTCATCCTTACATTTGTAGGCAAAATGGTCAAACAGATGCTCTTTGGCCCAGTCTTCCTGTTCCTTCGTGATGGCAGGCAGCTTTCCACTTAACTCCGTCACCCGTTTTTCCAATTTCGTTCTCGGCTTCATATTAAAACAGACTCATTTGTTGGACATTTGCATCTGCTTTTTTCTTTGCAGGCTTCTTTTTGAGCAATCGGTATTGCTCTTCGGCCAACCGTTTGATAGCCGCTTCACGGGCCGCATTCTTGTCCTCCTCCGTCAACTCTACCTTTTGATTGGAAGAAATAGAGCAACCGGAAGAAACTTTTTCTATCTTGATATTCTCTTCGTCATAATAATGTACGGCCATCCCAAAGACTTCTGCATCACTCATTACGACGGAAGTTCCCCGTTTACGGGCTTCTCCTAAAATGTAACGACAGCATTCATCTATATTCTTTTTAGGATTTTCAAACTTGGGAGCAAACAAGGGATCTTCTGCAACTCGTTGATCCAAATATTTCTGTATTGTATCTTTGAACTCTTTCATAACTTACTGGATTGTCATAGGCATTAATAAATAGGTAAGTTCTTCGCCCTCGGCTTGCTTCTCTGGGGCAATGAGAATAGCGGTACTGGGAGTGCCGAAAGAAAGTATCGAACGATCGCCGTCAATACAAGAAATCATATCTTGTATCAAAGTCGCTTTCACACCGATAATAAACTCCCTTTCTCCAAATTCTACCGGAATGGTTTCTTCCGCAGAAGTGGAATAATCCAAGTCCTGGGCCGATACAACAAGCTTATCATAACGGGCACTCAACTTTATAAGGCATGATACTTTACTTGAAAATACAGAAGTGCGCTTTATGGCTCCCAATAGTAATTTGGTATCCGTTTTCAGTTCAAGATTGTTGGATTTCGGAACAACAGCCCGCCAATTGGGATAACGACCTTCCACATTACGAAAAGAAATTTCGTAATCCTCGAAAGAGATTTCCGACCAATCGCTTCCTACTTTAATTGTTAGTTCTTCTTCAGATAACGGAATCAGCCCTTTCAAAACAGATGCGATCTGTCGGCTGATGATTACCGAACAGGTCTCTGTGCAACATTGTTTTTTTCTCTTAAACAAACCAAGCCCATGTCCATTAGAAGAAACAAAGATGATTTCTCCCGGAGCCGTTTCAATAGATACGGAGTTCATAATAGGGCGCAGTTCGTCTGCAGCTGCAAAATTGATCACTTTGGAGATACCGTTATTGAATTCTTCCGCCGTAGTCCGGATTTCGTCAAGAATCTCTGTCTTTTTCTTTTGTGGGAAAGGCTTCGAATCATATCCGACGACCTCGAATTTACCTCCATAATATTTAATAAGAATCGATTTATTGTCCGGATTGATATAAATATCAAGAGGCTGCTCCGGCAATGTTTTCAGCCCATCAAGAATGGAGGCAGGAACACAGATTGAAAGATCTTCCTCAGCCATACATTCCAAACTGGCCGTAATCCTGCCTTCGTCATTGGCAGTCGTAATAAACAACCGTCCATCTTTTATTTCGAACAGGTAGTTGCATACTATCGGAGTCGTAGATTTCGACGGAATTATTCGAGAAAGTTGCTGCAATTTCGCAAGCAACATATTTTTTGAAACAGATATTGTCATTGTGCCTAATTTTATGGAAGGCACCAGGTAAGTGGTTATTTATCGGATATTTACAAGAAAGTTTAAGACAATATATATAAACACAAAAAGTTGGATCTCAAACTTTCATTCAAAATCCAACTCGCTATTTCAACTGCAAATATAGAGGCTTTTTCTTAATCTACAAATTATTTCCGCCTTTTTTTATTTTTTCTTCAAAGACATACCTCAGTATCTTAATATTTAAACGATCAATGATACTAAAGTCTGTTTTTACATAACCAGCCGTAACCCGGAGCGGAGACGCATGATTTAGACATAACCCAACAACATCTAACCCAGCTTCAAAAACAACCTGAGCTATTGTAGCCCAAGAATGCCGGAATGAATATGTAGAAACAGGAGGCAAACCACCCAACCTCACAATATCCTTTATTCCTCTATTCACGCAATCATTAAAAGTTTTATCCGAAGCATATATTTCATTGAAATTAAACAGCCAGTCCCCTCTTCCTTGATATTTAAGAAACAAAGGTTTTACTAAATCCGGAACCTCTATCTCAATATAGGCCTCATCAGCTCTCCGCCCCTTTGTCTTCATTCTATTATAGCAGAGTTTTCCATCCTTATAACAACCTTTACCCAAATTGTAAAGATCCACCGTATTTATTCCAACCAGGCAAAACACCAACAATGATACATCTTTGGCGATATATGCTCTTGGTGGCATACCTCGCTTACTTGGTTTCAAAGAGGTAATATCAACATCAAAAAAACGCCTGAGAACATCTACCGGCAGCGCCTTCTTGTCTGCAATATTCTTAGGAGGTATCTTTACCACACGAAACGGATCATGCCTAATGCGCATCTCACCGGTATCGTAGTCATTAAATTTATCACATCCGGCCCTAAACATGGTTTTCACGCAATTCGGATAGGCATTCTTTTTCTGCCTGCTGTTTTTCATAGAAGAAATCCAATCCTTCAGAAAAAAGGACGTTATATCGGAAAAAGATATATTTGGGTTACCAAAGTAACTCTCCATGCTCTTAAGAGCTAACAGATAGTTTTTCGCACTTCTTCCCCGGCCTTCATTCTCCATTTTCAAGATAAACTCTCGGCCAAAGTCAGAAAACGAAATAGAGTCCCGGTCATTCTTAAGAAAATTCATAACCCTCTCCAAACCCCATCCTTCCGTATTGACACGATTCAAACGATCCAAATAAGTTTCTATTTGGACATACACATCTTTAATGATATAAGGGTCTGTTATATCACCATTCCGAACAAACTTAGCTTTGCATACCTTATTTGTCTTGATATATCCTACTTGACGAAGGTGAGTTACCCTGATATAAATAGGATATGTATTATCTTTTCTTTTCCCCCTGACACAAACTTTGAAATAAGCCATCACTGTAAACTATTTGTAAACGGAGCCTTTTATTCTGGCAAGACTTCCATGTTAAACCAGCAATGTAAGGAGGTAAAAACTGGTCAAATAGTCCTAAGTCATTATATCTCAAACAGCCACAATAACCTTTTTAATAATCAGTTATGGGAGATTAGCATTACAAAGAATATGCTTCAGTTAACAATACTGTCTGACATAATCCACTGTTTAATTGAAAAATGAGAATTGAGAATTGAAAATGAGAAGATCCTGCTCATTTCAATTGACAACCCAAGCGCGAAGGTAGATATTTTCATTGGTTTTAGGAAGATTATTGTAACATTTTCCGTAATTTTGCGCATATATAATTATCAATTTTCAATTCATCCGTTGGAGGTACAAGATTTACTAAAACAATATGCCGCCCATCCGCAAGTGGCGGCATTAAATACCCTGTTAAAAAACAAAACGTCCCGCAATATATTTCTGAAAGGACTGAACGGTTCAGGGGCCGCAATGACAATAGCTTCTCTTTTTTCAAAAAGAAGAGGAAGTTATGTGTGTGTGTTGAATGACCTAGAGGATGCCGGCTACTTTTATCACGATCTGGTGCAACTCACAGGAGGTGACGGAATCTATTTCTTTCCTTCTGCTTACCGACGTGCTATCAAGTACGGACATGTGGATCCAGCCAACGAAATCCTGCGGACAGAAGTTCTCAGCACGCTGCAGGATCCGACTGCTCCCTTCATCATTGTCACCTATCCGGAAGCATTGGCGGAGAAAGTAATTTCACGGGAGGTCTTGAAAGAAAACACGCTGAAGATCAGTGTCGGCGAAAGGTTGGACAATATGTTTGTTTCTGACGTACTGGACGAATACGGCTTCGAGCAGGTAGATTATGTTTATGAACCAGGGCAGTATGCGATGCGCGGCAGTATCTTAGATGTGTTCTCGTTCTCGTATGAATTTCCCTATCGTATCGACTTCTTTGGAAACGAGGTAGAGACGATCCGTTCGTTCGATGTGGAAACACAACTATCCAAAGAAAAACTGGACAGCATCTATATCGTGCCCGAAATGACAAAAGGAAACCGGACCAACTCATCCTTACTAGATTCATTGCCATCCGAGACACTGCTCGCTAGCAAAGACATGGCATGGGTAAAAGAACGTATCGGCAGTATCTGGAATGAAGAACCAATCACCGGGGACGAAGAATCGTTTGCCAACATCGAGCAACTGCGGGCCAAATTAATTACCGGAGAGGATTTTCTACATGCGGCACTTGGTTTCTGCCGGCTCCATTTTGGTACGCGGCCTACGGGAATAGCCGATGCCACCCTGACTTTCTCAATGGAAGCACAACCGATCTATCATAAAAATTTCGATTTGGTAAGCGAGTCTTTCCATAAATATTTAGAAGACGGCTATACATTATATATACTGAGCGATGTAGAAAAGCAAGCAACCCGTATCAGGGCCATTTTTGAGGATCGGGGAGACGACATACCTTTTACCTCCGTCAACAAGACCATCCATGAAGGTTTTGCCGACGAGACCTTGCGTGTCTGCCTTTTCACGGATCACCAGTTGTTCGACCGCTTTCATAAATTCAACTTGAAAAGCGATAAAGCAAGAAGTGGAAAACTCTCTCTGTCGTTGAAGGAGTTGAACCAATTCACGACCGGCGATTATATCGTACATATCGATCATGGTGTCGGACAATTCGGCGGGCTAGTCCGTACGGAAGTAAACGGAAAAATGCAGGAAGCCATCAGGCTGATCTACCAGAACAACGACATTATATTCGTCAGCATTCACTCTCTCCATAAGCTATCCAAGTATAAAGGCAAGGACAGTGGGGAACCGCCCAAGCTGAGTAAACTCGGAACAGGGGCCTGGGAGAAGATGAAAGAACGCACCAAGTCAAAAGTAAAAGATATCGCCCGCGACTTGATTCTCCTCTACTCCAAACGAAAACAGGAAAAAGGTTTCGCTTACAGTCCAGACAGTTTCATGCAGCACGAACTGGAAGCCAGCTTTATCTACGAAGATACCCCTGACCAGATGAAAGCAACAGCCGATGTCAAAGCCGATATGGAGAACGACCGTCCGATGGACCGACTGATTTGCGGAGATGTAGGCTTCGGGAAAACGGAGGTAGCCATTCGTGCCGCTTTCAAAGCCGTTTCGGACAACAAGCAAGTTGCCGTGCTGGTCCCGACTACAGTATTAGCATTCCAGCACTATCAAACATTTTCCGAACGGTTGAAAGATTTTCCCTGCCGAATCGAATATATCAGCCGGGCACGTACGGCGAAAGAGATAAGGGAAACTTTGAAAGACTTGAAAGAAGGAAATATCAACATTATCATCGGCACCCATCGAATCGTCGGAAAAGATGTCACATTCAAAGATCTCGGTCTGCTGATTATCGACGAGGAACAGAAATTCGGCGTATCCGTCAAAGAGAAGCTACGCCAGCTGAAAGCCAACGTCGACACGCTCACCATGACCGCCACTCCGATTCCTCGTACCCTACAATTCTCGTTGATGGGAGCCCGTGACTTGTCGAGCATCACGACTCCCCCACCCAACCGCTATCCGGTTCAAACAGAGGTAGAACGTTTTAACCCGGACATCATCCGAGAAGCCATCAATTTCGAGATGAGCCGTAACGGACAGGTTTTTTTCATCAACAATCGCATCCAAAATATTTATGAAATGGAAGCGCTTGTCAAACGTGAAGTGCCGGATGCCCGTATCGCTGTCGGTCACGGGCAGATGGAACCGGAGAAGCTGGAAAAGATCATTCTGGATTTCGTCAATTACGAATACGATGTACTGATCGCCACGAGCATTGTGGAGAGCGGCATCGACGTACCGAATGCAAATACGATCATCATCAATAATGCACAACAGTTCGGATTGTCCGATCTGCATCAACTACGCGGTCGTGTCGGGCGAAGTAACCGGAAAGCCTTCTGTTATCTCCTCTCTCCACCCTTGTCAAGTCTTACGCAGGAAGCACGCCGCCGTCTGCAGGCGATCGAGAATTTTTCAGAGTTGGGAAGCGGCATCCATATCGCCATGCAGGACCTTGACATCCGGGGTGCCGGTAATATGTTAGGTGCCGAACAAAGCGGTTTCATCGCCGACTTGGGCTACGAAACGTACCAGAAAATCCTGGAAGAAGCCGTTGACGAACTGAAAGCGGAAGAATTTGCCGACCTGTATTCCAACGCTACCGAAAATCGCCCCGACACCGGTAGCGAATATGTCCGTGAAACCTATATCGAAAGCGATTTGGAACTGATGTTCCCTCCGACCTACATCCCGAATGACTCCGAACGTGTCTCCCTCTATCGTGAACTGGACAAGATGGAGGAAGAGCGTGATATACTTGCTTTTACCGAGCGTCTGAAAGACCGTTTCGGAAAAGTGCCGAAAGAAGGGAAAGAACTGATCCGTGTCGTTCGCCTTCGCCGTATGGCAAAGACGTTAGGTATGGAAAAAGTCATTCTGAAAAAAGGACAGATGAGCATTTTTCTCGTCACTAATCCCGAAAGTCCTTACTACGAAAGCGAGGCCTTCGACAAGCTGCTCGGCTTCATCCAAAAGCATCCACGCGAATGCACGCTTCGCGAACAGAACGGAAAACGCAGTATCGTGATCAAGAAAGTACCAACGGTAGAGGTGGCTTGTAATTACCTGGATGAAATCGGGAAAGTACAAATACAAAAATAAATAATATGAAAAAGACAATTATAGACCTTTTCGAAAATTCGGTAAAACAATATCCCGACAATCCCTTCCTGTGGGAAAAAACCAAGGATGCCTTCGAACCGACCACTTACAAGGAAGTTCAGCAACAAGTCTACGCTGCCGGTGCCGGACTGATAGCTCTCGGAGTGAAGAAGGGCGACAATATGGCGCTCCTTTCGGAAGGCCGTAATGCTTGGATCATCGGCGAACTGGCCATGTTCTATGCCGGCGCGACCAACGTCCCGCTTTCCATCAAGCTCGAAGAAGCGAACGACCTGCTGTTCCGTCTTGTGCATGCCGATGTGAAATATATCCTGGTTTCCGGCAACCAGCTCAAAAAGATACGGGCTATCATGGATAAATTGCCTTTAGTCGAAAAAATAATTGTGATAGACGAACTGCCGGAATATAAAGAAAAAGAAATATCCTGGTCCGAAGTATTCCGGATGGGGAAAGAATATCTGGCATCTCATTCTCTGGAAGACTTCCTTGCTGTCGTACAATCCTTACAGAATAACGACTATGCGACGATTACCTATACCTCAGGCACGACGGCCGACCCGAAAGGTGTCATCCTGACGCACCGTAACTATACGGCGAATGTGGAGCAAGCCCTATCTTGTGTCGATATCGACGATACATGGCGCACATTAATAATCCTCCCACTCGACCATTGTTTCGCGCATGTGGTCGGTTTTTATATCTTCATGTCGAAAGGAGCATCCGTAGCAACAGTACAAGTCGGACGGACAGGGCTGGAAACATTAAAGAACATTCCGGTCAACATCAAAGAGTTCAAGCCCTACTTGATCCTGAGCGTCCCGGCACTGGCCAAGAATTTCAAAAAGAATATCGAACAAGGTATCCGTGCCCAGGGCAAGAATATAACCCGTTTGTTCGACTTTGCCCTCAAAGTGGCTTACATCTATAACGGAGACGGCGGAGAAGACAAGGGACGTGGTGTCCGATTCCTGCTGAAACCGCTCGTGAGCCTGTTCGACCACATGCTTTTCACGAAAGTCCGTGAAAACTTCGGCGGACAATTGAAGTTTTTCATCGGCGGTGGCGCACTGCTCGATAAAGACTTGCAAAAGTTCTACTACGCAATCGGACTTCCTATGTACCAAGGGTACGGACTAAGCGAAGCGACTCCCGTAATTTCCACCAACGGCCCGCACCGGCATACCTTCGGCAGCAGCGGTATGTTGGTCCGTCCGCTCGACCTGAAAATATGCGATGCCGACGGAAAAGAACTCCCGGCAGGCGAAAAAGGAGAGATCGTCATACGGGGCGAGAATGTGATGGCCGGCTACTGGAAGAACCCGGTATCAACTGCCGAAACCGTACGCGACGGGTGGCTCTACACTGGGGATATGGGATATATGGGGCATGACGGTCTGCTCTACGTCCTCGGACGTTTCAAAAGTCTGCTGATCGGTAGTGACGGGGAAAAATACAGTCCGGAAGGGATCGAGGAGGCACTCGTCGAACATTCTTCCTGCATCGACCAGCTGATCCTGTATAACAACCAGAGTCCCTATACCGTTGCCCTCGTCGTCCCTAACAAAGACCGGCTGAAGAAGCATCTGACGCACCAGTATCTTGATCTTTCATCCGATAAAGGACGCGAAGAGGCAATCCGGATCATCCAATCCCAGATAGACCGTTTCCGCAAGGGAGGCGACCTGTCCGCCCTTTTCCCCGATCGCTGGCTGCCTGCAGCTTTTGCTATCCTGCCGGAGCCTTTCACCGAACAGAACGGCATGGTCAACAGCACGATGAAGATCGTCCGCGGGAAAATAGAAAAAGCATATGCCTCTCGCATCGACCATCTCTACACACCGGAAGGAAAGAATCCGGTTAATGAAGAGAATAAAAAGGCATTAAATTGCTGAAAACACAAATTGCCATATCACTCCATTAAACTAAATAATTATTTATACTAAACACCTATGTTTTGAAAAGAGGATAGAATTATTAAAACGGAACCTCATTATTGCCGGGAGCCAAGAAATCGGTACCGGCTGGTGGTATGGGCGGCATTGTTTCCATCGGGCCTGAACTATTCATATTAGAGGAGAACTCGCGAACCGGAACATCTTCGTCCACATTCATGAACTTGGCGAACTCGCTCTTGAAACGAAGACGTACATCTCCGACCGCACCGTTACGATGCTTGGCGATAATAATCTCCGCCAGACCGATCAAGGAATTACCACGTTCGTCTTCCGTTATCTTATAATATTCAGGACGGTGGATAAAACAAACCATATCCGCATCCTGTTCGATAGCACCGGACTCACGCAAGTCGGCCAACTGCGGGCGTTTTCCTTCCGCCCCTTGACGTGCCTCGACACCACGGTTCAACTGAGACAAGGCAATGATCGGAATGTTCAGTTCCTTCGCCAATCCTTTCAACGACCGTGAAATAGTACTTACTTCCTGTTCACGGCTGCCGAAGCTCATACCGCTTGCATTCATCAACTGAAGGTAGTCGATAATGATGATCTTAATACCATGCTCACGCACCAGACGGCGAGCCTTCGTACGCAGTTCGAATACCGAAAGACTCGGCGTATCGTCTACATAAATCGGTGCATCATACAATTCTTTTATCTTAAAGTCCAACTGTTCCCATTCATAGTTTTCCAAACGCCCGCTCTTGATCTTCTCGCCCGGAATCTCACATACGTTCACGATCAGACGGTTGACAAGCTGGACGTTACTCATTTCAAGAGAGAACAGAGCCACCGGCGTGTTATGGTTTACCGCCATATTCTTAGCCATCGAAAGGACAAAAGCCGTCTTACCCATCGCAGGACGGGCGGCAATGATGATAAGATCGGAATTTTGCCATCCGGACGTCATTTTGTCCAATCCTTCGAAACCGGTGCGCAGACCGCTCAACCCTTCTTTTTGATTGGCAGCCTTCTCAAGCATAACCATCGCTTCCTTGATGACAGGATTGATCTGGGTAACATCTTTCTTCACATTGCGCTGAGAAATCTCAAAGAGCTTTCCTTCCGCTTCCTGCATAAGGTCTTCCACATCGATCGACTCATCAAAAGCCTTGCCCTGTATCATAGCAGTGAAGGAGATCAACTCACGCGCCAGATATTTTTGGGCGATGATACGAGCATGATATTCGATATGGGCACTACTGGCAACCTTACTGGTCAGCTGGGAAATATAGAACGGGCCACCTACCTCTTCCAATTCGCCTCGCTTCTTCAGTTGCTCAGTGACGGTCAGCATATCCACCGGACGCTGGCTGATCGCCAGATCTACGATAGCTGCATAAATTTTCTCATGTGCCTTCTCATAGAAACTCTCCGGTTTCAATATTTCACTAACGATGGAGTAAGCATCCTTTTCAAGCATCAGAGCACCTAACACCGCCTCTTCCAACTCGCGGGCTTGTGGTTGCAAACGTCCCATATCGGGTACTACAACCTGTTTCTGCCTCCCTTTTCCTCCTGTATTTTTTCCTCTTTCTGCCATTTGTTCTAATTGTTATCGGGCATCAAATGTACTACTTTTTATCCGGTTCTCCGAACCTTGCAAAAGAGAAATACGATACTCCTTTGGAGTTTGCCGGGTTATACTTTCAAATTGCTTGATAAAGTATGGAACATTACCATAGCCTGATTCGTAGGCTATTTGAGAGACACTCAAATTAGAATACGACAATAATACACAAGCATGTTCAACCCTCTTTTCCCTATCTAAATGTCAAAAGAACAGATCACATCGATTTGCCGAATCGGGAAGCATCCACCGCTTCATGTTGCTTTTTCTTATAACCGCCGAACTTCCAGACAAAAGAAACCGTTACACAACGTTGGTCGTCCAGTTTCCAGAGGCGGCTGTATTGGCCGGACTGGTTGATTTCCATCGTATGAGGCATATTGCTACGGAAGATGTTGTTACATTTCAGAATCAGAGTAGCACGATCGTCGGCAAACTGCCATTTCAATGCAGAAGACACATCATAGAGATGACCGAGATCATAGATTCCCTGCACGGCTCCGGTAACGAAATAGCCATTCAAATCCAGCTTCAAATTCGGACGAGACTTGGAAAGGGTAAACGTATTATCCATCTTGAACTGCCCGGTGTATTTCTCATTATGGAAAGACAGATCATGAAAATGGTCCAACTTCTCCTGCATACGCTGACCGGACAAAGTCACTTGGCTGTTCCAGAACTCGCCGACCCGGAAAGGAACGATCACCCCTACACCGAATTGCAACTGGTAGTCCATGTTCTCATACCGGAAAACGTTTTTCAGTTCCGAGGTATTCTGATAAGGCAACTGGGCGAAATAATCGGGCACATAGTCACAAAAAGCCAGAATCGTATATTTCTGCTTCAGGATATAAATCAACTGCCCGCTATAAGAACGGTAAGGCTTCAGGGAAGGATTGCCTAAGATAACGGAATAAGAGTTGATCGGGCTTTCCTGCGGCGTCACATCCCAATAGGACGGATAGGTTTTGTCGCTGCTTATGTCCAATTGGATGATGTGCATCGGATTGACCGTATAGCTGAGTGTCGCATTCGGGAATAAGGTCCAATCATTCCAAAGTGTGGATTTCATCCCGTTAGAGGTATAATCCGATTTAAAGTATTCAACTTTCAGAGAAGCTGTTGCAGAGAAATGCGAACCGAAATCCTTGGACACCTCCAAGAAGGCATTTCCACTATACTCTTTCTGGCGGTTATTTTCAAGTTCATCAAGAGCCGATTCATAGCCGTTACCTTTATTATATAGATAATCGATATAAGTCTTCGAAGAGGTGAAACCGCCGTGGACACCGTAATTCAGTGCCCACCCGGTTTCAAAAGTGTGGCTATGGTTAATAAATAGTGCTCCTTGTGAAATATCCTGCTTGGAATTATTCTGCATATCCGTCACTGTCGTTTCATGGCTTTGATCGACAAATGTCTGGAAGCCGGGTGAATGATAACGCGTAAAATCCGCACCCGCCATCAGTCCGGAGTTACCGTCATATTGAATACGGACATTGTGCAACGCACTGTTTCCCTCTATGTATGTACGGCTCAGGCGTTCTTCCACCGGCTGTCCGGATTTCAATGCCTGGAAGGTTGTAACGGCCGTCCGTTCAAGATCGGATTTGCCAGCCGTAAGATAGTAGGCGGCAGAGAGCCTGTCGTCATTTTTGAAAGTATAGTCCATACCTAAACGCATCGTTCCATCTATGCCGCTCCGGGTGCCACGTCCCGATTGGTTGACCTCCGTTACCTGATCTTTCAGGGTATGGAGGGCCTGGATCTCCTCTCCCATATAGTTCCGTCCCTTAGCCCCATTGGCTAAGAAATCTATATTGAAACGAGATGTGGAGTAAAGCAAGTTGCCATGGACTTTCCCCTCCGCATAATGGCGCTGCAAATAATCGACACCGGTTTCTCCTTGCAAAGTATTCTTTTCGACAGTTTCCTTATCTAATACGACATTGATCATAGCTCCTTTGATATTATACTTGGCTGGTGCATTATACATGATCTCTACGTTACATACCCGCGAAGCAGGAATTGTCTTCAGCAAACCGACTAACTGATCGACCGACATCGTGGTCAACTGCCCATTGATCACAATGCTCGGACTACCGGCTCCCAACAGTTGGACAGCATCGTCCGTACTGATCACACCGGGTATCTGTTTCACCACCTCGAACGCATTACTGACCGCCTTATCTTTCATCAATTGGGGCACGTCGTATCTCAAAGCGCCGTTTTCCACTTTGACCTGCGGACGTTCGGCTTTTACCACAACGCCTTCCAGTTCATAATCTTTTTCAGTCAGGCTTATCGTACCGGCATCAGCAGTCGAGATTTTTTTACAAACCGGCTCGTACAGCAGATGCTGGAACAACAAACGATAGTTCGGACCGGCTTCCTTGTTCAACATGAATGCCCCGAGACTATCCGTAACGACTGCATCTATATAAGTAGAATCCAATGTTTGCAACACGACAGCCACCCCGTCTACCGGTCGTTCTTCTTTATCGACCACTTTTCCATGAATCCAGTTCTGCGCTTGTAACATCCCATTACCGGCAGTAAGTAAAACCAGAGAGTAATAAAGTATTCGTTTCATTTTCATTCGTTTTTTTATCAACACTGCAAAGGAAAAGACTTCAAAGGAGAAACTATGTTATCACTCGCTTACGGAGTGTTATTTAGTATTATCGCCGAGATAAGGAGCAATAAGACCGGTAGCTTATCCGATTACCGACCCCGTTTTGTCAGCCAAACTGAGGGAAACAGGAAAATGCGATAAACCTCAACTTCCGGAGAGTCTAATTATTCTAATATACTAAGAGCCTGTTTAAATTTTGCATTTGTTGGTTGTGAGAGTTGTATTGAGGATGT
>ERZ773133.186-NODE-186-length-91974-cov-13.809202_pt1 | contig 91974 bp, 79 predicted proteins | sample MGYA00580861_ERZ773133 | MGnify/ENA primary metagenome ERZ773133 (study PRJEB29015, sample SAMEA2737844) | human gut metagenome | biome: human gut; feature: human-associated habitat; material: faeces | place: China | collected 2012 ...
CGCCTCCTCCACCGTCTGCGCGACGATGACGCCCTTGCCGAGCGCCAGACCGTCGGCCTTGACGACGATGGGCGCGCCCTGAGAATCAATATAGGCGCAGGCGGCGTCCGCGTCGGTGAAGAGCTCATACTCTGCCGTGGGGATGCCGTATTTTTTCATCAGATCCTTGGAAAATGCCTTGCTCGCCTCGATGACGGCGGCCTTTTTGTCGGGGCCGAAGCACGGAACGCCCGCCTCGGTCAGCGCGTCCACCGCGCCGAGGGCCAGCGGATCGTCCGGCGCGACGACGGCGTAGTCGATCCGGTGCACTTTCGCAAATTCGACCTGCGCGGGGATGTCCTTTGCGCCGATCTCCGGCACGCAGACCGCGTCGGCGGCGATGCCGCCGTTACCGGGCAGGCAGTAAATTTCCTCAACTGCGGGATTTTCTTTTAACTTCTTGATAATGGCGTGTTCGCGGCCTCCGCCGCCGATGACCATGAGTTTCATTCGTTTCGTTCCTCCTTTTAGTGATGGAACAATCTCTGTCCGGTAAAGGCCATGGTGATGCCGTATTTATTCGCGGTCTCGATGACGTTGTCGTCGCGGATCGAGCCGCCGGGTTCCGCGATGTAGGTGACGCCGCTCTTTCTCGCGCGCTCAACATTGTCGCCGAACGGGAAGAACGCGTCGGAGCCGACGGTCACGCCGCTCTGGCGGGCGACCCAGTCCTTGCGCTCCTGCACCGTCAGCGGCTCGGGGCGCTCCTTGAAGACGCGCTGCCATGCACCGTCGGCCAAAACGTCGTCACACTCATCGGAAATATAAACATCAATGGCGTTGTCGCGGTCAGGGCGGCGGATACCGTCCACAAACGGCAGCGCAAGCACCTTCGGGTGGCGGCGGAGATACCAGTTGTCCGCCTTGCTGCCGGCAAGGCGCGTACAGTGGATGCGGCTCTGCTGGCCGGCGCCGACGCCGATGGTCTGGCCGTCCTTGGCGTAGCAGACGGAGTTCGACTGCGTGTATTTGAGCGTAATGAGCGAAACGATCATGTCGCGCTTCGCGTCATCGGGAAGATTCTTATTTTCGGTGACGATGTTCGCAAGCAGCGACTCGTCGATCTTGCAGTTGTTGCGGCCCTGCTCGAACGTGACGCCGAAGACGTCCTTCTGCTCCTGCGGGGCGGGAATGTAGGCGGAGTCCATCTGCACGATGTTGTACTTGCCGCCCTTTTTCGTCTTTAGGATGGCAAGCGCCTCCTCGCTGAACGAGGGGGCGATGATGCCGTCGGAGACCTCGCCTTTCAGATATTCCGCCGTCGCGGCGTCGCACTCGTCGGAGAGCGCCGCCCAGTCGCCGTAGGAGCAGAGGCGGTCCGCGCCGCGGGCGCGGATGTAGGCGCAGGCGATGGGCGAAAGGGCCTCGTCAGGCTCAACAAAGTAAATCTGCTTGTCCACCTCGTCGAGCGGCAGGCCGAGCGCCGCGCCCGCGGGAGAGACGTGCTTGAAGCTCGCCGCAGCGGGCAGGCCCGTGGCCTCCTTAAGCTCGCGCACGAGCTGGAAGGAGTTGAAGGCATCGAGCAGATTGATGTAGCCTGGCTTGCCGTTCAGCACGGTGAACGGCAGGTCGCCGCCGTCTTTCATAAAGACGCGCGCAGGCTTCTGGTTGGGGTTGCAGCCGTATTTGAGTTCGAGCTCGTTCATATCGTTCTCCTCAATCGCCTAAATTCTTGTTGAACAGCTTGACTTCGCCGTTCATGTTTGCGTAAAGGGACACCTTGTTGTCCTCGTTGAGCGCGTCCCAGACCTCTTCGGGGCTGGGGACGCTCACCTCCATCGGCTCGCCCGCAAATGTCGGCAGCGGCGTGCCGTCGCCCTGATAGGTGCTGATGAAGTAGGCCTTGTCCGCGTCGCAGCCCTCGTAGCAGAAGAACTCACGCAGGCACCGGCCGTTGTTATGCTTGAGGATGGACATCTCGAACGAGCCGTCCTCATGCACGATGGCGGAAATACGCGGCGTCCAGTTCGGCTCGTCGGGCTCGTACTCGCGCGTCATCAGGCCGCGGCGGAAGTCGCCGTGCTCGCAGATCGTGTCGGTCTGGTCGCCGTTCGTCACAACGAGGTCGCTGCCCATCGTGCGGACGGGGTGATAGATGATGAGGCTGGGGTCTGCAAGCTTGGCAGGGTCGTGCGCCTCGGTGCGGATGCCGTCGTCGGTCTTGACAAAGACGCGGTTGCGGCTGTTCTCGCTGCGGCCCATGATGAAATAATAGACGCGGTCCTTGCCGACCAAAATGCCACGGCCAGGGTAGGACGTATTTTTCAGAAAGTGCAAAAAGTCGACCATTTCAGTTCTCCTCTTCTGTGATGGCGCGGCAGACAAGCTCCGTCGCGCGCGGCAGGAGCTTCCATTCGGCCTGCTCCATCACGCGGCGCTGTAAGGTCTCGGGCGTGTCGCCCTCTTCGACCTCGACCGCTTTTTGCAGGATGATCTCGCCGCCGTCGGGAATTTCGTTGACAAAGTGCACCGTCGCGCCCGTGACCTTCACGCCGCGCGCGAGCGCAGCCTCGTGCACCTTTAAGCCGTACATGCCCCTGCCGCAGAACGACGGGATCAGCGACGGATGGATATTCAGAATGCGGCGCGGCCACTTTTTCGTGAAGTTCTCGCTCAGGATGCTCAAAAAGCCCGCGAGGACGATGACGTCGATCTTGTACTGCTCGAGCAGCAGCTCGATGGCCGCCTCAAAGTCGTGCTGGATGAGGCTCGACGGCACGGTGTGCGCGGGGACGTTCGCCTTTTCCGCGCGTTCGAGCGCGTAGGCGCATGCCTGAGAGGAAATGACGAGCGCGATCTCGCCGTGTGGAATTTTGCCGTCTCTCTGCGCGTCGAGCAAGGCTTGTAAATTCGTGCCGCCGCCCGAGACGAACACCGCGATGCGCGCGCTTTTCAGCATAGTGCGACCTTCTCTTCCCCGCTCACGACCTCGCCGATCACGTAGGCGTCCTGGCCGTTTTCCTTGAGGGCGGCAAGCGCCTTGTCGGCGTCATCTTTGGCGACGATCATCGTCATGCCGACGCCCATGTTGTAGGTGTTGAACATGTCGTGCTCGGGGATGCTGCCCATGCGCTGGAGCATGCCGAAGATCGGCGGCGTGCGGAGAGAGGATTTGTCGATCTTCGCGCACAGGCCGTCCGGGATGCAGCGGGGAATATTTTCATAGAAGCCGCCGCCTGTGATGTGGCTGACGCCGTGGACGTCGGCCACGTCCATCGCGGCGAGGACGGGCTTGACGTAGATCTTCGTCGGGCGCAGCAGCTCTTCGCCCAGCGTGCAGCCGAGCTCGTCGACATACGCGCCGAGGTCCGCGTGCTCGACGTTGAAGACCTTGCGCACGAGGGAATAGCCGTTGGAGTGGATGCCGCTTGAGGTAAGCGCGATCACAACGTCGCCCGGACGCATGCGGTCGTGGTCGATGATCTTCGCGCGGTCGACAATGCCGACGGCAAAGCCCGCAAGGTCATAGTCGTCGGCAGACATGGTGCCGGGGTGTTCGGCGGTCTCGCCGCCGATGAGCGCGCAGCCGGACTGCACGCAGCCCTCGGCCACGCCGGAGACGAGCGTCGCGACCTTCTCCGGCTCGTTCTTGCCGATGGCGATGTAGTCGAGGAAGAAGATGGGCTTTGCGCCGCAGCAGATGATGTCGTTGACGCACATGGCAACGCAGTCGATGCCGACGGAGTTGTGCTTGTTCATCAGCTGCGCGATGCGCTGCTTCGTGCCCACGCCGTCCGTGCCCGAGACGAGCACGGGCTCGCTCATACCGGTAAGATCAGGTGCAAACAGGCCGCCAAAGCCGCCGATATCGGACACAACGCCCGGGATCATGGTGCGCTGGACGTGCTTTTTCATCAGCTTGACGCCCTCGTAGCCGGCCTCGATATTCACGCCGGCGTCACGGTAGCTCTCGGAAAAACTACGCATTCTTCTTTTTCTCCCCTTCACTGATTTTGCACTCAAAGCGGTCCTTGCCGCCGTCTTTCGGGATAGAGGTGGGATAGCCGCCGCCGAAGCAGGCCGTGCAAAAGCCGTTTTCGGTGTTGTCGGCGAGCTTGACGACGTCCTCGATGCTTAAGTAGCCGAGCGAGTTGACGCCGATGATCTTCGCGATCTCATCGACCGTGTGGTGCGTGGCGATGAGGTTGTTCTTGTCGTCGATGTCCGTGCCGTAGTAGCACTCGGAGACAAACGGCGGCGCGCTGACGCGCATGTGGATCTCCTTCGCGCCCGCCTTCCACAATAGGTCGATCGTGCGGCGGCAGGTCGTACCGCGGACGATGGAGTCGTCAATCAGCACGACGCGCTTGCCCTCGACCACGGAGCGGATGGGGTTGAGCTTGATGTTGACCTCGTTTTCGCGCATCGTCTGCGTGGGCGAGATGAACGTGCGGCCGATGTACTTATTTTTGATAAAGCCGATGCCGTAGGGGATGCCGCTCTGGCGCGCGTAACCGAGGGCTGCATCAAGGCCGGAATCCGGCACGCCGATGACGACATCCGCCTGCACGGGATGCTCGAGCGCGAGGAACGCGCCTGCGCGCTGGCGTGCGACGTGGACGCTGCTGCCGTCGATGACGGAGTCAGGGCGGGCGAAGTAGATGAACTCGAAGACGCAGAGCTTTTTCGGCGCTTTGCCGCAGTGGCTCGTGTCGGAGCGAACGCCGGCCGTGTCGACGACAACGATCTCGCCGGGGCGGATGTCGCGCTCAAACTCGGCGCCGATGGCGTCGAGCGCGCAGGATTCAGACGCGAAGACAACAGAGCCGTCCTTCAGATGCCCCATGCAGAGGGGGCGGAAGCCGTGGGGGTCGCGCGCGGCAATGAGCTTCGTCGGCGAGGAGAGGACGAGGGAATACGCGCCCTCGATGCGGTCCATCGCAGCGGAGACGGCCTCTTCGATGGAGCCGCGGTTGAGTCTCTCCTGCACGATGATATAGGCGATGACCTCGCTGTCGGTCGTGGTCTGGAAGATGGAGCCGCGGCTTTCAAGCTCCTGCCTCAGCTCGCGGGAGTTCGTCAGGTTGCCGTTGTGCGCGAGCGCCATACGGCCCTTGAAGTGGTTCACTAAAATGGGCTGGACGTTGCGCTTGTTGTCGCTGCCGGTCGTGCCGTAGCGCACATGGCCGACGGCGATGGTACCCTTGCCGAGCGATTTGAGCTGCTCGGGCGGGAAGACCTCGCTCACAAGGCCAGTGTCGCGCAGCGAGCGGAACAGGCCGTCGTCGTTGACGACGATACCCGCGCTCTCCTGTCCGCGGTGCTGGAGGGAGTAGAGCGCGTAGTAGGCATAGGACGCGACGTCCGCCTCCTGAGGCGTAAAGATGCCGAACACGCCGCATTCTTCGTGAATGTGGCGCGCCGGGATGATGTTGTGATTCTCTGTCATATTTGATCTTACTGTGCGTCGTGAGCCATCAGGCGCTTCATGACTTCGGCGTAGGCGTCTTCCACGCCGCCGAGGTCGCGGCGGAAGCGGTCCTTGTCGAGCTTTTCGTTCGTCTTGCTGTCCCACAGGCGGCAGGTGTCGGGGCTGATCTCGTCGGCGAGAACGATCTGGCCGTCGACGGTCTTGCCGAACTCGAGCTTAAAGTCGACGAGCGTGACGCCGCACTCGCTCCAAAATGCCTTGAGCGTGTCGTTGACGGCGAAGGCATACTTCTTGATGAGCTCGATTTCCTCCCAGGTCGCGAGCTTGAGGGCAACGGCGTGATAGGCGTTCATCAGGGGGTCATGCAGATCGTCGTTCTTGTAGGAGAACTCGATCGTGGGCTCGGAGAAGACGATACCCTCCTCCACGCCGTAGCGGGAGGCAAAATGACCGGCGGAGATGTTGCGGATGATGACCTCCAGCGGGACGATGGAGACCTTCTTGACGAGCGTGTCGCGCTCGCTGAGCTCCTTGACAAAGTGGGTCGGGATGCCGGCCTTTTCCATCTTGGCCATCAGACGGTTGGTCATCTGGTTGTTGATGACGCCCTTGCCGACGATGGTACCCTTCTTTGCGCCGTCAAAGGCGGTGGCGTCGTCCTTGTAGGAAACGATGACGAGGTTGGGATCTTCGGTGGCGTAAACCTTCTTGGCCTTGCCTTCGTAGAGCTGTTCTTTCTTTTCCATGATGACTGATCTCCTTTTATTTTATATTTTTGTTGATTGATATGGATGGATGGTTTCTCAGTTTTTGTAGCGCTCGCGAAGCTCTTCGTCCGCCTTCAAGACAGCGGCGGTGCCCTCGTCACGTGCGGTCTGGAGCTTGTGGGCAAGGCCCTCGTCGCTCACAGCCATGATCTGGACGGCAAGGATGGCGGCGTTTTTCGCCCCGTCGATAGCGACGGTGGCAACGGGGATGCCGCTCGGCATCTGGACGGTCGAGAGCAGCGCGTCCATGCCGTCGAGCTTCGCGCCGCCGCACGGCACGCCGATGACGGGAAGCGTCGTATTCGCGGCCATCGCGCCGGCCAAGTGCGCGGCCATGCCCGCGAGCGCGATGATACAAGAAAATCCGCTCTCCCGTGCCGACGCTGCAAATTCTCTTGCCTCGTTCGGGCACCGGTGGGCGGATAACACGCGGACCTCGGTCTCGATCCCATATTCCTTGAGCGTCTGGATCGCCTTCTCGGCGACGGGCAGGTCGCTCGTGCTGCCCATAATAACGGCTACCTTTCGCATAGTTCTGCCTCCTTAAAAGCAAAAATGGGCGCTCCACTGCCTCGATGTGCAGTTGAAGTGCCCAGACGGTCGGCTGCTGAATTTCAGCAAGAAACGCTCTCTGCTCCCCTGTGGTGACCCACGTTTCCGTCAGTTACAAAGAGCTCAACTTGACAAGCAATATGGTATCACAGAGGGCTCTTTTCGTCCATGCGGCAAAAGAGAGAAAGGCTTCGCCCTATTTATCAGTTTTTTGATAATAATCTACATATCTATAAGTTATGCTAATACTTATCAGTAAAAATCTGCCGTTTCGGCAGCGCAAATAAAAATCGGAAGGCCGCGCACTCCCCGTACGCGGCCTTCCATCGCATCGTGTTTTCAAAAAGGCAGGCATCCGCCGATGGCAAGACTCAGCAGGATGACCGCAAGCGCAACGAGCACAGGTGCTTTCCGCCTGAGCTTCCTCATCGCGCGCTTTTCGTCCACAGAGGAATCCTCACTTCGCCAGCTCCTTGCCCAGCGCGCGGCAGGCGTCCAGCGCGGCGTCATCAGGCGCTTCGCAGCAGGTCACGCTCTCGCACACAAGGCGGATGCCGGAATCATCGCAGTCCTTTTCCCAGCCGCGCATCCACTCGCCGTCGCCCCAGCCGTAGGAGCCGAACAGCGCGGCGCTCTTGCCGCCAAGGCTGCGCTTGACCTCGTCAAACATGGGCTGGAACTCCATCTCCTCGAGCACTTCGCTGCCCATAGCGGGGCAGCCGAAGGCAATCGCGTCATAGGCGCTCAGCTCGCTGGCCTTGACCTGGTCAGGGGTCAACATCGTGACCTGCGCGCCCGCACTCTCCATGCCCTCAGCGACGGCCTTGGCCATGGCCTCGGTGTTGCCCGTGCCGCTCCAATAAACAACAGCAGTCTTTTTCATATCAGTATGTTCCTTTCATAAATCAGTATCTATCACACTGCCACGGCAAGCTGCTCGATGCCCGAGCCGGCCTCCCAGAGTGCGCAGTAGATCTCCGTGCATTTTTTGAAGCGGGCGAACAGCTCGCGCGCCTTCTTCTCGTCGCCGTAGACCTTCCACAGCCCCGCGCATTTGAAGTTGCAGGCGCGGTGGTCGATGAAGCCCTTGACGTCCTCCGGCGGATACGAGAGGAAAAGCCCGACCTCATGGGGGAATTCGCCGCCCTCGCGGAATCGGCGGATGAGGTTTGCGATGCAGCGTCCGCAGTGGCCGCTATTGTAGCCCGCGTGGTGCAGGATCTCGGCCGCCTGTTCGTTCTCCAAATCTCTCCGCAGCTCAGAGGGGCGGTACAGGTACAAAAGGACCTGTCCTTTCAGAAAACGGATCGGCAGCAGACACAGGCCCTTTGGCACAAGCAGACGGTTCAGGCGGCGGATGTCCGCAAAGAGCGCTTCCTTATCTTCGCAAGGACAAGGGAAGAGGCTGCCCGTTTTGATACCTGCCAACGTCGGCGCACCCTGCCGCACCAGGATCTCTTCAGACATGCCCGTTTCCCTCCCCTTTGGTTTCGGTGGTGGCTCCCCAGAAGTTAGATTTCTTTAACTCTTAGGGAGCGGCGTCCTCGCTCTTGACGTGTCTTAGGATACCCGAAAAGAAGAGCCCCATCCGCTCCAAATTGATCGGATGAGGCTCCAAAATATTTTATTCTGCCTTTTCCGCCGTCGGCGCGCAGCTGTCGCTGTCCGCGCCCGCGCGGTACGCGCTCGGCGACACACCGATCACACTGCGGAAGGCCTTGGCAAACTTGCTGGCGTTGTCATAGCCGAACTGCCCCGCGATATCGAGCACCGTGCGGTCGCTCGTGCGCAGGAGCTGCGCGGCACTGTGCATCTTCTGCGCGCGCAAAAATGCTGCGGGCGTCATGCCGTACACGCCGCGAAAGCTCGCGGCGAGCTGCGAAGGCGACGCACCGAGCTCCTGTGCAAGCGCGGAGATCGTAACGTCGTCCTCCGTGCTTGCAAGCAGCGCGTCGCGCGCCGTGCGCGCAAGGCGCACCTGTGCGGCGGTATAGCCGTGCTTTTCATGCGCCACGTCGAGCGCACTCAAAAAGAGCAGCAGTTCGAGCACCTTAACCTTAAAGTAGCCGCGTCTGATGCCGGCGGGCACGGCGTAGAGCTCAGAGAAGATGTGCTCCACGCGCGCCGACGAACGCGAGACAAAGCACTCCGAGTCGACGAAGAACTTCTCCGCCAGCACGCTGGGGCGGACGTCGACATCCTGCAAAATGCAGGACAAACAGTCAGGTGCGAGGGCGGGGTCGAGCGTGACGGTAATGCCGTGGTAGTGCCCCGTGGGGAATTCCACCTCCCCCTCGATGGCGGCGCGGCGCACGACAGAGAGGTCTCCGGGGGCCAAAAAGTAATGCTCGCCGCCGCAGCAGTATTCCGCACGCCCCTCGCGGCAGTGCTGGATCTCGATGAGTCCCGCCGCATTCGGCTCTGCCAGACGGTACGACGGCGCGTGCACATCGTGATAGGCAAGCTCGATGCCGGGGAAAACGGGATAGGCCGTGATGCGCACCTCGCCGTCCGTCTCTTTGAGGCGGTAGACGGTGCGCTCGTCGTTCTGCTGCAAAATTTCTGCGTGGGCGCTGCATTTCTTTACCTGAGACTTTGGTTCGATCAAGGAAGCTTCCCTGTCCTTTCTTCTATACATAAAAATAGAAAACGCCGCAAAGCGCAGATCCCGCGCTTTGCGGCTTGTGGCTGCTGATCAAACGCAGTCCTCCGCGAGATCTGCGTTTTCCTCCGTCGGCTTCCCCTCCAGCAGCTCGGGGTGCTTGAGATAGCGGCGCACGCTCGCCCAGAACAGCGCGTACTCGTGTCCCGTGCAGATGCGCTCATCCATCACGACGGAGAGCGGGATCATTTTTTTATTATACTCCCCGCTCCTGTAATTGGCAATAGGCTTGCCCATGCTGACGAACACACCCGTCGTGCCGAACTCGTAGCAGTGGTGGAAGATGGAATTCGTGTTGATGGAGGCAAGGTTCGTGATAAAAAGACTCGTGTGGAACGGGCTCAGATCAATGATCTTACGCGGCAGCAGGCCGCAGCGGTCCATCAGCTTGACAAGGCCGAACAAAAACCCCGGCAGGATGGGGATGGCGAACAGGAAATTCGCGAATTTATCCGTATTGTTGTTGTGCGCGGCCACCTGATTCTGCGCGACCGCCTCCTCGATCTTGCGGTTGATGGAGAAAATGTCATCCCCGTCCTCAAAGAACACCTTGATCGACGTCTCGTCCGCGCGGCCGTCGGCGCGCGTTTTCAGGATGACGAAGCTGACGCAGAAGTGGTTGCGCTGATAGATCTTGCTGTTCATGATGAAGCGGTTGATCTTCGGATTTTCCTGATACGCCTTGAAGTATGCCGCCAGAATGAGCGTCATATACGGGATGCGGACGCCTTCGCGGCGCTTTTCCTGAATGTAGCGGCGCAGGACCTCCATATCAGCGTATTCGGTGATGAAATTCTGCGCGTCGTAGCGCCGCGGCATGACATAGGGCAATGCCGAAACGATGGTGGACGCCTCTTTCACTCGGGTTCCGTCGGGACGCATGGCAAGTTCCTCTATTCTTTGAGTTAACCCCATCTTACCCGCTTTGCCCGCGTATTGCAATCATTTTCTTAGCGAATCCTTTATTAAGAATTGGTTAAGTCTCGTCCTCTCCCCAGTCGAGCGACACATCGACGACACGCAGGAGGCCGGAAAGCGTCGAGGGCACATAGGCTCTGGAGAACATATCGTCCTGCGTGCAGAGCGTGCGGGCGCTTGTACCGTCCACACTCTGCATCGCCGTGACGAGAAGCGCCGCATGCTCGGGTGCGACCAGCGTCTCGGGAAGAGCGTCGGCGGCGTATTCCGCGCGCGACAGAACGTTCTTATCGCTGTCCATCCAGACAAATTCGACCGATTCTGCCGCCGTGTGCTCCGCAAAGGAAACGCTCACCTTGATTGAGCGTCGCTCTGTTCTGCCGTTTACTTTCCATTCGACGCTTTCTTCCCTGCTCACGCCGACGTGGGCCCCGATGCCGGTGTGATCCCATTCGGCGTAGTATTTTCCGTCACTTGTGCGGTAAACGGAACACTGTTTGACCGGCTTCCATTCACCGCTTGCATAGAAGATCTCGCCGCCCGTCTCGTAGCTGCTGCCGTTGTCGTCGACCTTGACGTTCATTCCACTGCCCACGGCCGCGCCGATAACATGGTTAAAATCATCGTTTTCGACATAGCCCGGCTCGCCGGGCAGGATATCCGTGATGGTCACGAACATCGGTACACCGGGCACGCCGAAGTCGTAATCATCGCCGGTCTCTGTCGCATAGCGCCTGCCGTCGAAGGGCTCGAGGGCAAAGAAATACCCGACCCACTCGTCCTCCATGGTCTCCCGCGCCGCGGCCTCGATCCGCTCGGGCTTGTAGAGCGCAAAGCTCATGCCGAACACCACCGCAAGCGCCAGCGCAAAAGCAATGATGCGTTTCATGCCGCTCCCTCCTCCCAGTTGACCCAAATGCTGGCCGCCTTGAGTTTGCCGTCCTGATACGCAAACGTGTCCAGAGGCGGTTGAATCCTTCCGTCACGGTTGCAAATGCTATATTCCGCCGTCTCGCCGTTCCAGTCTTGTCCATAGCTCGTGCCGATGAGATACGCCGCGCCGGGCGCGGCGGTGATGGACTCGGGCAGCGCGTCGGGCGCGAACTCCTCGAGCTTCAAAAGCTGATCGTTTTCGTCCATGTGCGCGACGGTGAACTTCGTCGGCGTCGGGCGGGAGACGGCGGTGATGGCAACTCTGACCTTCACGCGCTCGGACTTGCCGCCGATCGTCTCGGTCTTATCGCTCGTGAGCGTGTGGGTCACGCTGACGCCGTCCGCGCCGGACATGCCCATGCTGTTGCCGCGCGTCAGGTAAATGCGGCCGTCGTCGGTCTGATAGATGGGATAGAATTTGAAGATCACATGTCTGCTGCTGCAGGCGTAGACCTCGCCCGAGAGGTCGATATCCGTCGTGCTGACGCCGTTTTCTCTGTTGACATTCGACCGGCCATCTGCCTTGCCGAGACTTCCGATGTACACGATTTCCGGAAAGTCGCTGTTCAAAAGCGGATTTTCGGTCTCGCCATTCGCATCCTCGCTCTCCATCGGCAGGACGCTGAAGATTCCACCGCCGTCGGGAAGATCCGGAAAGCGCCAGCCCTCCTCCGTCCGCTCGGCGTAGAGCCGCCCCCGCTTCCACTGAATCTTGCCCGTTGCTGTAACCTCAAGATCGTCGATGTCAAGATCCTCTTCCGAGACGAAAGCGCCGATCAGCGTCCCCTCTTCCTCCTCTTCGGCAGCAGACTGCATCGCGCTGCCGTCGAGAAAGGCGACGAGAAAGACCGCCGCGAGGATCGCAGCAAAAATCAGTATCGTTTTCGTTTTACTCTTCATGCTCCGCCTCCAATTCTCCGTCGCATTGTAGAATGTCGCCCACATTGCACTCGAGCGCGCAGCAGATGCGGTTGAGCGTCGCAAAGCGCACGCCCTTGGCCTTGCCGCTGCGCAGAATGGAAAGATTTGCCTCCGTGATGCCGACGGTGGCACAAAGTCCCTTGCTTGTCATGCCGCGCGCTTTCAGCACCTCGTCCAAATGTACCGTGATCGCCATGGCCGCACCCTCAAATAAAGAGGTCGTTGTCCGCCGCAAGGGCGACGTTCGAGGCGATGAGCCGCGCGCCGAGGAGCGCCGCCAGCACGAAGCACAGCTCGAGGACCGGCAGGCGGATGGAAATGCTGGTGCTGAGGATGAGCGGCGCGCAAACCGCCTGTAAAACGTTGACCGCGAGCGCAAACAGCACGCTGATCTTGAGGACCTTGACGCACCATTCGGCGAGCTTTGGCGCGTAGGCGGCGCTCTCCTGCGTAAATGCGCCGTCTTCCATCGTGTCGAGAAGGCCGATGGCGAGGTACGCCGTCGCCGCGGCGAGCAGCGTAGGAAGGACTTCCGCGGCAAAGCGCAGGGCGAGGACAACATAGCTGAACACAAGGCTCTTCGATCCCGTTATGTCCGTTGCCACAGGCAGGACCGTATCGTCTGTAAAGGCGCTGTTGCCCGCCTTGAGCGCGTCGATGGCGGAAAACAGGCCCGCGAATTCGGCAAAGCAGACCTCAAAGACGAAGTACGCCGCCGCGAGGATAAGCAGCGCGCGGAAGAGCTTCAAGAGCTCCTGCGTATCGCCGCCGGAAAACCGGCGCAGCAGCCGCAGCACGACCCAGCCCGCGAGCAGCGCGAAAATGAGCCACTGCCAGGCAAGGCGCGGGAACAGTGCCTCCGCCGATGTGCTCCAATAGGCGGTCCCGCCGTGTGGAAAGAGCGCGCAGGCCGCGGCAAACGCGATGAGCACGAGCAGCGCGTCCTCGGGCTTCAGTTCCCGCCGCGCCCCGATGCGTACGAGCACATAGAGCGGCAGCAGGATCACCGCGGCATACAGCGTGAACGCCAGCGCGAAGCCAAAGCGTCCTGAGGCGGCCAGCGCACTCAGTCCCTGCCCCACTGCGCTGCCGGGGAATCCGGCGACGGAAAAGGCGTCGCCCTCGAAAAGCCACAGGGCGAGCGCAAGCAGCGCGCAGATGAGCGCCTCCGCCAAAAGTAAGGTCTTGATCCGGTCACGTTTCATATCGCACCTCCAGAATTATTGTTTTGCGATAATTTCTATCGTCAGCGTAGCAGAAGAATTATCGTTTGTCAATAATTTCTTTATTTGCTTTTTGTTTTTCAAAGCGCGGCACAGTTGTTTTTTTATAAATGATAAGTTTGCTTTTTTCTATTGATTATCCCCGCACGATAGACTATACTGTAGCTGTCATATCATGCAATTTCTGTTGCTATTGCTCAAAAAAGACAATCAGGAGGACACCAACAATGAAGTACAATCGCACCTACAACTTCTCTGCCGGTCCCGCTATGATGCCGGAGCCCGTGCTGGAGGAAATCCGTGACGAGATGATGAACTACCGCGGCAGCGGCATGTGCGTCATGGAAATGAGCCACCGCTCCAAGGTTTTCCAGCAGATCATCGACGAAGCCGAGGCTGACCTGCGCGACCTGATGGGCATTCCCGACAACTACAAGGTCCTGTTCATTCAGGGCGGCGCTACGCTGCAGTTCGCGGCTGTGCCTTGGAATCTGATGAAGAACGGCAAGGCCGTCTACGTCGAGACCGGCGCATGGTCCAAGAAGGCCATTGCCGAGGCCAAGAAGTACGGCGAGGTCATCGTCGCCGCTTCCTCCAAGGACAAGAACTACAGCTACATTCCCGACTGCTCTGATCTCGACATTCCTGAGGATGCCGACTATGTCTACATCTGCGAGAACGAGACCATCCACGGTGTGACCTGGCAGCAGCTCCCCAACACCAAGGGTCACGTCCTTGTCTCCGACCAGAGCTCCATGTTCCTCTCCCAGCCCTGCAATGTCAGCGATTACGGCATGATCTATGCGGGCGTGCAGAAGAACGTCGGCCCTGCCGGTATGGTCATCGCCATCATCCGCGAGGACCTCATCCGCGAGGATCTCGATCCCAAGATGCCCATCTACATGCGCTATGACACCCACGCCAAGAACGACTCCATGTACAACACCCCGAACTGCTGGGCGATTTACTGCTGCGGCAAGGTGTTCAAGTACCTCAAGAGCATCGGCGGTCTCGAGGTCATGCATCAGCGCAACATCGAGAAGGCCAAGGTCATCTATGACTTCCTGGATTCCTCCAAGATGTTCCACGGCACGGTTGAGCCCGAGTTCCGTTCCCTCATGAACATCCCCTTCGTCACCGATTCCGCCGAGCTCGACGCCGAAGTCGTCGCCGCTACCAAGGCTGCCGGTTATGATAACCTCAAGGGCCACAAGAGCGTCGGCGGTCTGCGCGCCAGCGTTTACAACGCCATGCCCATTGAGGGCGCTCAGGCTCTCGTCGAATTCCTGAAGAAGTTCGAGGCCGAGCACACCAAGTAAAGGAAAATTTCTTAAAAGGGGGATACTATCCCCCTTTTAGATACCCCCTCACCAGTGAAACGTTCACTGGTGCCGCCGCCAAAGGCGGCTGGGCCAATGTATTTTTGTGACGCACATGTCGTCACAAAAATGATTTAATATTATTTAAGGAGAATTTCGTTATGCGTATTCTTGTTACCGACGGTATGGATAAGGGCGCGATCGAGAAGGTTCGCGCGATGGGTCACGAGCTCGTTGAGCAGTTCTACGAGCCCGACGAGCTTGGTAAGGCCCTGCGCGACTTTGATGTCGCCATCATTCGCTCCAAGACCAAGCTGCGCGCCAAGCAAATCGACGAAGCCAAGGGCAGCCGCTTCAAGTGCGTCATCCGCGCCGGCGTCGGCCTCGACAACATCGACGTGCAGTACGCCAAGGACAACGGCATCGAGGTGAAGAACACCCCGAAGTCCCCCTCCGAGTCCGTTGCTGAGCTCGCTATGGCTCACATGTTCTCCTGCGCCCGTTACATCTCCATCGCCGGCCACTCCATGCGCGAGGGCAAGTGGGAGAAGAAGGCCTACGGCAAGGGCATCGAGCTGACCGGCAAGACGCTCGGTATCGTCGGCTTCGGCCGCATCGGCCAGAAGCTCGGCAAGATGGCCAAGGCCATCGGCATGAACGTCATCGCGTTCGATATCTTCCACATCCCCGGCATCGAGGAAGAGCTCGGCATCCCCTATGTTGAGATGGACGAGCTGCTCGCCAAGTCCGACTTCATCTCCGTCCACGCTCCCGCTGTCGACGGCGGCGCTCTCATCAACGCTGAGCGCATCGCCAAGATGAAGGACGGCGTCGTCATCATCAACACCTCCCGCGGCACCAACGTCGACGAGGCTGCGCTGCTTGACGCGCTCAACAGCGGCAAGGTCCGCGCCGCCGGTCTGGACGTCTATGCCGACGAGCCCGCGACCAACGTTGCGCTCTACTCCCACCCGATGGTCTCCTGCACGCCGCACATCGGCTCCGCGACCGTCGAGGCTCAGGGCCGCATCGGCGAAGAGCTGGTCGAGATCATCTCCAAGATGTAATTTATCGCTCACGCGAATGACAAAAAGGAAGAGCCGTCTTTCGACGGCTCTTCCTTTTTGTCCTCGTGCTCGGCACGGCATATCTCCACGTTCCTTTTCATAGGATACACCAACAAAACTGTGCTGAGGTGTACGATATGGAGCGCAACCAGAACTATGTGGAGCTGTGGGGCGTCGCCGCAGGCGAGCCCGTCTTTTCGCACGAGAACCATACCCGCCGGTTCGACAAATTTCCCCTGCGGGTCGAGCGCCTGTCAGGCCAGAACGACGTGCCCGTCATCGTGGCGAGCGAGGCACTGCTGCGCGTCTGCCCTGTGGAGGAGGGACAGAGCCTTCGCATCGTCGGGCAGCTGCGCTCGTTTAACAACAAGAGCGGGCAGGGCAACCGGCTCGTCATCACCGTGTTCGCCCAGAGCATCGAGCCGGGCGACGGCTCGTACTTTAACCGCATCCTGCTTTCGGGCGCGCTGTGTAAAAAGCCCGTGCTGCGGCGCACGCCGCTCGGCCGCAGCATTTGCGATGTCATTCTGGCAGTCAACCGCCACTACGGGCGCGCGGACTACTTACCCTGCATCGCCTGGGGACAGACCGCCGTGCAGATCGCGGGCATGGACGTCGGCGAGCGATTGGCGCTTGAGGGCCGCGTGCAGAGCCGGACCTACACCAAGCTGCTCGAAAGCGGCAGTGAGGAACGCACGGCGTTCGAAGTGTCGATCATGCAGCTTTTGGACGAAGAAGAAACGGAGGAGACCGCCTTATTATAGGCGGTCTCCTCCGTCTTTTGCTTATAGCCCGCTCTCCTATTCAAATAATTTATCAGTGCATCCCTTTACAATTTTAAGGCGCAGTGTTAGAGTTTTTCCTGCTATATATTCTATTAGATTTTTTGAAATTTAAAAAAACGAAACACGGAGAGAGAAATGGCAAGAATTTTTTTACTCAAGGGTGACATCGCCAACCCCGGCTATGTAGACATTCCCGAGGAGGCGACCACCATCCGAGAGGCGATCTACGGGATCGGCGGCGGCATTCCGAATGGGAAAAAGTTTAAGGCGGTGCAGATCGGCGGCCCGAGCGGCGGCCTTCTCGTCGAGGAGCATCTCGATCTGCCCCTGCACTTTCAAAAGCTCAAGCCCTACGGCGTGCGCCGCGGCGACAGCGTCATCACGGTGCTCGACGAGGACCGCTGCATGGTCGATGTCGCGTGTCGCTTTATGCAGTACACGCAGACAGAGTTCTGCGGCAAGTGCGTTCCCTGCCGCGAGGGCACAAAGCGCATGAACGAGCTGCTCTGGGCCATGCGGGACTACCGCCTCAGCGAGTCGGACTTTCATATGCTCACCGACCTTGGCGAGATGATCTCCGTCACGGCGTTCTGCAATCTGGGCCGCAATTCCTACCACACGCTGGAGACGGCCATCAAATACTTTCCCGAGGAATTCAAGGATCACCTGCGCGGGGACTGCGCGCTCTGCGAGCTTGACCGCGAGCCAATCGAGCCGGGTGGACTTCCCTATAACCGCATCCGCCTCGAGATCGACCCGAGCATCTGCCGCGGATGCAGCAAGTGCTCGCGTTCCTGCCACGCCGAGGCCATCACGGGCGTCATCAAGTCGCCGTTCGTGATCGATCCGGAAAAATGCGTCAAATGCTATACCTGCATCGAGGCCTGCCCCTTTGATGCGATCCAGGAGGTGGAGATCGATGGCTAAGGGTATCATGTATGTCGACAACATCCGCGTGGAGTTCGACGACGAGCCCACGATCATGGATGTCTGCCGCAAGGCGGGCGTGGAAATGCCGAACTTCTGCTTCCACTCCGACCTTTCCGTTTACGGCGCGTGCCGCATGTGTATGGTCGAGGATCTGGACACCGGCAAGATCGACGCCGCCTGCACGACCAAGCCGAAAAACGGCATGCGCATCCGCACCAACACGTCGCGCCTTCTCAAATACCGCCGCATGACGCTGGAGTTGATGCTTGCCTCGCACTGCCGCGACTGCACCGCCTGCGAAAAAAACCGCTCCTGCCGTCTGCAGGAGATGGCCGTGCGCTTCGGCATCCATCACGTTCACTTCAAGGATACGCGCGAGCATGTACCGATGGACTTTTCAAGCCCTGCGGTCACATTCGACCTCAACAAATGCATCCTCTGCGGCGACTGCGTGCGCGTGTGCAAGGAGGTTCAGGGCATGAGCATCCTGCACTTTGCCGGCCGCGGCCCTGGGCTGCACATTGAGGCGGGCGACGACCAGCCCATCTCGACCACGCACTGCGTCAGCTGCGGCCAGTGCGCCGCCGTGTGCACGACCGGCGCCATCACCGTCAAAAACGACATCGGCGCGGCGTGGCGTGTCCTGCACGACCCGCAAAAGCGTGTCGTCATCCAGATTGCGCCCGCCGTGCGCGTCGCCATCGGTGAGGCCTATGGTCTGCCCGCGGGCGAAAATGTGCTCGACAAGCTCGTCACGGCACTCAAGATCATGGGTGCGGACGAAATTTACGATACGATCTTCGGCGCGGACCTCACGGTGCGCGAGGAATCGAAGGAATTCCTCCGCCGCCTGGAAACGGGCGAAAATCTCCCGCTAATGACATCCTGCTGCCCGTCCTGGGTGCGCTATGTGGAGCAGGAGCGCCCGCAGTTCATCAAGAACCTGTCCTCCGCACTCTCGCCTATGCAAATGTTCGCAACGGTCTTAAAGGACAAGTACCGCGAAAAGGATGCCGCCGACGGCCGCACGACCTTCCATATCGCCATCATGCCCTGCACAGCCAAGAAAATGGAGGCCGGACGCGAGGAATTCCGCCGCGACGGCGTACCGAACGTCGACCTCGTGCTGACCACGCAGGAGGTCATCAAGATGATCAAGGAATCCGGCATCCGCTTCCAGATGCTCGAAAAGGAGTCGCCCGACCTGCCGTTCGGCATGGGCAGCGGCGCGGCCGAGATCTTCGGCACCTCCGGCGGCGTGGCGGAGGCGGTGCTCCGCTGCTGCCTGCCCGACAAGAGCAAAAACGTCCTGCGCATGCTCGAGCACAGCGGTCTTCGCGGCACGGAGGCCGTCCGCTTTGTGACAATCCCCGTTAACGGGCGCGACGTGCGCGTCGCCCTGGCCCACGGCCTTGCCAACGCGGCAAAGCTGCTCGATCAAATCGAAAACGGCGAGGTCGAGGTCGACCTGGTCGAGGTCATGTCCTGCCGCACCGGCTGCGTCGGCGGCGCGGGCCAGCCCTACGCGCTGATGAGCACCAAGCTCAAGCGCGCCCACGGCCTGTACGAGATCGACCGCAGCGCGATGTTCAAGCGCAGCGAGCGCAACCCCGTCCTCGACGCGATGTATGCCGCGGGTCTCAATGAGCGCGCGCACGAGCTGCTGCACCACGAGTACAAGGACTGATCCCCTTCATAAAAAGCCGGCCGTGTGTCCACGGCCGACTTTTTCGCCCGACTCATTATTTTTTATAATGCGTCTATTGACAAATTAAGATATTTCCACTAATATATTTTTGAAAATGTATTACAAATTTGAATCGGAGGACAGCCATGGAAGTCCGCAACCTGGTCACATTCTTAAAAGTCACGGAGCTCAAGAGCTTCTCCCGTGCGGCGGAAGCTCTGGATTATTCCCAGTCCGCCGTCACGGTGCAGATCCAGCAGCTCGAGCGCGAGCTGGGCGTGCAGCTCTTTGACCGCATCGGCAAAACGGTCTCCATCACGCAGTACGGCAAGGACTTTGTCTCCTACGCGCGCGACGTGGTGAGCGCCATCGCGCGTGCCAGCGCCTTTGCCTCGTCGGATTCCGAGCTGAGCGGCACCGTGCGCGTCGGCACGCTCAATTCGCTGCTCACCGCCTCGTTCTCTAACATCGTGCCGCTCTACCACGAGCGTTTTCCGCACGTGCAGATCAGCCTGCACGCGGGCAATATCGCCTCCATCACCGAAATGCTCGTCAAGAATGAGCTCGACATCATCTACACGCTCGATGAGCAGATCTTCGACACGCAGTTTGTCAAAGTCTTTGAAGCGCAGGAGGACGTCGTCATCGTGACGAACACGGAAAACCCGCTCTCTGCCCGCGATGATGTGCACCTTGCCGACCTTGTGTCGCACCCGTTCATCCTGATGAACCACGGCAACCCCTACCGCGACCAGTTCGACCGCGAGCTTGCCCGTCAGGATCTAAGTGTCGAGCCGTTTTTGGAGCTCGAGAGCGACACGCTCGCGCTCAAGCTCATCCGCGAGAATCCAGAGTATCTCTCCGTGCTGCCGCGCTACACGGCGAAGATGAGCATTCACAAGGGTAACCTTGCCATCATCCCTGTGGCCGACTGTCAGATGAGCCAGTGGCGGCAGGTGCTTTATCACCGCAATAAGGTCATCACCCCGCAGATTCAAGGCATGCTCGACGTGATCTTAGAGGTCGCGAAAAAGCCGTTTTAAGCAGAATCTCACAAAAAAGCACAGGCGCGCTTTCGCGCGCCTGTGCTTTTTCACTTTACTGTGTCATTACGGCGCAAAATTTGCAAAAAAAGAGTGCAAAATGCAAATCGGCGCGGTATAATAATGGGCAAATTCCGGCGTCCGCGCGCATCGCGCGCCCGCTTTGATCGGAGGGATCACGATATGAGAATTGTCGTCAAGGTCGGCACATCCACGCTGGCACACCCCACGGGGCGGCTGAACATCCAGCGTATGGAAAAGCTGTGCAAGGTTTTAAGCGACCTTAAAAATATGGGACACGAGATCATCCTCGTCTCCTCTGGCGCCATCGCCATGGGCTTTGGCAAGCTCAACCTGAGCGAACGGCCGAAAGACGTGCCGACGAAGCAGGCCTCCGCCGCTGTCGGCCAGTGCGAGTTGATGTACATTTACGACAAGCTCTTCACCGAGTATAACCACACCGTGGCACAGCTGCTCATCACCGCACCGGATATCGAAGAGGGCGGCGTGCGCAAGCAGAACTTCCACAACACGCTCGCGCGGCTTTTAGAGCTCGGCGCGCTGCCGGTCATCAACGAGAACGACACCATCTCCACCGAGGAGTTCGGCATCGGCGACAACGATACGCTCTCTGCCATCGTGGCCGTGACGATCCAGGCGGACCTCCTCATTCTGCTTTCGGACATCGACGGGCTCTTCGACGGAGACCCGCGCAAGAACCCCGACGCGAAGCTCATCGACACGGTGGAAAAGATCGACGAGCACATCATTTCGCTCGGCGGCGGCAGCGGTTCGAACCTCGGCACCGGCGGCATGGCGACCAAGCTCCGCGCCGCGCAGATGGCGACGGCAGCAGGCTGCGAAATGGTCATCGCCAACGGCCAGTCGCCCGAGGTACTCTACGATGTGGCCGCGGGCAAGCGCGTGGGCACAAGATTTTTGGCAAAGAGGGATGAAGCATGACAACGATCGAACTTCTGGAACGCACAAAAGCTGCCTGGGGCAGCATCCGCAGCGCAAGCGCCGAGGAGAAGGACAGGCTGCTGCTCGCGATGGCGGAGAGCCTTGAGGCCAACAGCGAAGATATCCTGCGCGAAAATGCCAAGGACATGGAGGCGGCGAAGGGCGCGATCTCCGACGTGATGCTCGACCGTCTCGCCCTGACGGAGAGCCGCATCCACGCGATGGCCGAGGGCATCCGCGAGGCCGCGGCGCTGCCCGACCACGTGGGCCGCGCGCTCGCGCAGTTCAAGCGCCCCAATGGTATGACCATCACCAAGCGGCAGGTGCCGCTCGGTCTGGTCGCCATCATCTACGAGAGCCGCCCGAACGTCACGTCGGACGCCGCGGCGCTGTGCATCAAGAGCGGCAACGTCTGCATGCTGCGCAGCGGCAAGGAGGCCTATCGCTCCTCTCACGCCATCGTCACGGCGCTCAAGGCGGGCGTTGAGTCCGTCGGCGGCGATTCCGACATTGTCAACATCGTTGAGGATACAACGCATGCGAGCGCGCAGGTATTGATGACGGCGGACGGCCTTGTCGACCTGCTGATCCCCCGCGGCGGCAAGGGGCTCATCCGCGCGTGCGTGGAAAATGCAAGCGTTCCCTGCATCGAGACCGGCACGGGCATCTGCCATGTGTACGTCGACAGGGACGCTGACCTCAACATGGCGGTAAAGATCATCGAAAACGCCAAGACGAGCCGTCCGTCCGTCTGCAACGCGGAGGAGGTCTGCCTTGTCCACCGCGACATTGCAAAGGAATTTCTCCCCAAGCTCAAGGCCGCGCTTGTCGACAAGCGTAGAGAAGCGGGCCTTGTCCCCGTCGAGCTGCGGCTCGACGAAGCCGCGGCGGAGATCATTCCCGGCACGGCGGCAACGGAACTCGACTTCGACACGGAATTTCTCGATTACATTCTCGCCGTCGCGGTCGTAGATGATCTGGATGCGGCCATCGCGCATGTCCAGCATCACTCGACGCACCACAGCGATTGCATCGTGACCGAGAACCAAGCCGCGGCCGACCGCTTTGTCGACGAGGTCGACAGCGCGGCGGTGTACGTCAACGTCTCCACCCGCTTCACCGACGGCGGGGAGTTCGGCCTCGGCTGCGAGATGGGCATTTCGACGCAGAAGCTCCACGCGCGCGGCCCGATGGGGCTCGACGAGCTGAGCACCTATAAATACGTCATCACCGGCAGCGGCCAGATTCGATAACAGGAAAGGCGCACACTCCGATGTACCACAACGACAAAAAGTACGCATTGACAAACTGCGTGCTTCTCGACGGCTCTGAGCACATGGAGCCGCAGACGGGCAAGGCCGTGTGCATCGACGGCGAGAAAATCAATGAGATCGTCGACGCACAGCATATCCCCGCAGGCTATGAGGCAGTCGACCTCGGCGGAAAATATGTGCTGCCGGGTCTCATCAACATGCACGTGCACCTGCCCGCCTCGGGCAAGCCGAAAAAGAAGGCGAGCGACCCCAAAAAGCTCGTCAAGCTCATCACCTTCTGCGCGCTGACGAACAGGATCGGCGTCAACATGTGCGAGGGCTACGCCAAAACCGAGCTGCTCTCCGGCGTCACGACCATCCGCACAGTCGGCGGCGTCGCCGATTACGACACGAAAATTCGCGACCTCGCCGCGGCGGGCAAAATTCTTGCCCCGCGCGTGCTGGCGTCGAACATGGCGGTCTCCGTCCCCGGCGGGCACATGGCGGGTTCGCTCGCCTACGAGGCGCACTCCGCCGAAGAGGCCGCGGCGCTCGTCGAAAAGATTGCCGCCGAAAAGCCCGACCTCATCAAGCTGATGATCACCGGCGGCGTGCTGGACGCCGAAGTCGTGGGCGAGCCGGGCGTGCTGCGCATGCAGCCCGAGCTTGTCAAGGCCGCGTGCGACAAGGCACATTCGCTCGGCATGATCGTCGCGGCGCACGTTGAGAGCCCTGAGGGCGTGATGGTCGCGCTGCAAAACGGCGTCGACTCCATCGAGCACGGCGCACAGCCAAGCGATGAAATGATCACGCTCTTCAAGCAGCGCAAGGCGTTCCAAATTTCGACCATTTCCCCCGCCCTGCCCTACGCGCTCTTCGACCGCAGCATTTCGCACGCGACGTATGAGCAGCAGGAAAACGGCAAGATCGTCTTCGACGGCATCGTCGCGCTCGCAAAGGCAAACCTCGCCGCGGGCGTGCCGGTTGGTCTCGGCACGGACGTCGGCTGCCCGTACATCACGCATTACGACATGTGGCGCGAGCTGCACTATTTCGTCAAATACTGCGGCGTGACGCCCGCGTTCGCGCTCTACAGCGCGACGAAACTCAATGCCCGGCTCGCGGGCATCGGTGATCTGACCGGCAGCATTGAGGCAGACAAGCAGGCCGACCTGATCGTCTGCTCCGGCAACCCTCTTCAGAATTTGAGCGCGCTGCGTGAGCTCGACATGGTCGTCAAGGGCGGCTATCGCATCGACAAGCCGCAGATCAAGAAGATGGATGAGGTCGAGCGCGAGCTCGACAAGTTCCTGTAAGCGCTATGAAATACTTGGTACTATCCGACTCGCACGGCAATGTCGACAACATGGTGCGCGCGGTAGAGCTCGTAAAGCCGCACGGCATCATCCACCTTGGCGACGGCTGGCGTGATGTCGAGGAGCTGCGTGAACTTTTCCCCAGCCTGCCGCTCGAGCAGGTCCCCGGCAACTGCGATTTCGGGCGCTTTGAAGCGCTCGAGCGCGTGCTGATTCTGGACGATCACCGCGTGCTCATCGCGCACGGGCACACGTTAGGGGTGAAGACCGGGCTTCTCCGCGCGCAGTACCGCGCGCTCGAGATGAACGCCGACATTCTGCTCTTCGGCCACACGCACGTGCCGCTCGTGGACGCGGCGTCGCGGCCGATGATGATGAATCCCGGTTCGATTGGCGATCCCCGCCGCCCGACCTACGGCGTACTCGAATTCAGGGACGGACAAATTTACCCGTCGGTCTTTCGGCTGGACGCATAACAAAAAAAGAGATGTACCTTGCGGTACATCTCTTTCCCTTTTCTCACCCGTTCCAAGCGCGCACCTGCTCGCGCAGCCAATTACACCAAGCGTCCACGCCCTCGCCGGTTTTGGCGGAGAGGGGGAATATCTTGAGCTTCGGGTTGCGCATGTGCGCGTATTCGACGACCTTTTCCATGTCGAAGTCGAAATACGGCAGCACGTCGATCTTGTTGATGATGAGCGCGTCGCACACAGTGAAGATGAGCGGGTACTTGAGCGGCTTGTCGTGTCCCTCCGGCACGGAGAGGATCATCGCGTTTTTGACCGCGCCCGTGTCGAACTCCGCGGGGCAGACGAGGTTGCCGACGTTTTCGAGCACGACGAGGTCCAAGTCCTTCGTGCCGATCTCCTTGAGGCCCTGCTCCGTCATGCTTGCATCGAGATGGCACATGCCGCCCGTGTGGAGCTGGATGGACTTGACGCCCGCGTCCGCGATGGTCTTTGCGTCCACGTCGGAGTCAATGTCCGCCTCCATCACGCCGATGCGCAGCTCATCCTTGAGCGCTTCAAGCGTGCGCAGCAGCGTCGTCGTCTTGCCGCTGCCCGGCGAGGACATCAGGTTCAGCAGAAACGTTCTGTCCTGCTTGAGCTGCGTGCGAAGGCGTGCGGCCTCGCGGTCGTTGTCGGCGAAGACGCTCTCTTTCACCTCGATGATCTTATAGGGTTCTGTCATATCGCCTCAATCTCCTTTAAGTTGATCTCGCTGCCCTGCTTGAGCCACGTTTTTTCGCTGCCGCAGTGCGGGCAGGTGCGGCCAAACTGCACGGTGGGATAGTCGCGCCCGCAGCCCTCGCAGTACGTAACGGCGGGGATGGTCTCGATCTTGAGCGCGGCCTCCGGTAAAAGCTCGGTCTTCTTGACTGCCCAGTTCCAGCAGCTTTCGAGTTCGTGCGGGATCGCACCGGACACCTCGCCGAGCTCGAGCGTCACGGACGCGACGTTCGTCAGGCCGTTTTCCTCTCCGATCTTTTCCACGCTCTTGATGACGTGGAAGACAATGCCCAGCTCGTGCATTACTTGCTCTTTCTCGCCGCACGCTTGATCTTGAACTCACGCTTGATCATGTACGGCAGGATGGCCTTCATCTTGTCCTCGCAGGCGTACATCTTGCTGCACTCCGGTCTCTCGCGGTGCAGGTGGATGGCGTCGAACGCGCACTTCGTCGTGCAGACGCCGCAGCCGATGCACTTGTTCGGGTCGACGACGCTCGCGCCGCAGCTAAGGCAGCGCGCGGTCTCCTTTTTGATCTGCTCTTCGGTAAACGCGACGCGCTCGTCGCTAAACGTCCTGCGCAGCGCCTCGTTATAGCCGATGCGCTGGCGCGGCGTTGTGTCGTAATTGACGGGGATCAGAGCGTTCTCCTTGTCGAGCTCAATGAACTGGCGGCGGTTGCGGCCGACCGTCAACGTCGCGTGCTGGACAAAACGGTGCAGCGAGATCGCGCCCTCCTTGCCCGCGGCGATGGCGTCGATGGCAAATTTCTGACCCGTATAAGCGTCGCCGCCGACGAAGATATCCTTTTCCGCCGTCTGATACGTGACGGGGTCTGCCTTGACCGTGCCGTTGGGGTTGAACTCAACAGCGGTGCCGGTGAGCAGCTCGCGCCAGTCGACCTTCTGGCCGATGCAGTAGAGAACCGTCGTGCACTCGGCCTGCTCGCTCACACTGTCGTCAAACTCAGGTGCGAAGCGGCCCTCGTCGTTCTTGACGCGCGTGCACTTGCGGACCCTGATGCCCGCGCACTTGCCGTCCTCCACAACGATCTCGGTCTGGCCCCAGCCGGCGTGGACGGTGATGCCGTCGCGCTCGCACTCGCTGCGGTCTTCCTCGCCCATCGGCATATCGTCGTAAGCCTCTAAGCAGTAGAGGTCAACGCTCTCCGCGCCGCAGCGCACCGCCGTGCGCGCAACGTCCGCGCCGATGTTGCCGCCGCCGATGACGACGACCTTACCGGAAAGCGTCTTCTTTTCATGCAGGTTGACCTGCCGCATAAAGTCGATACCCGCCATGACGCCGTCCGCGTCGCCGCCGGGGATGTTCAGCTTGCCGCCGGACTGGAGGCCGACGGCCACGTAGAAGCTCTGATAGCCCTGCTCGCGCAGCTGCGCGATGGTCACGTCTTTTCCGACCTCCACGCCGCAGCGGAACTCGACACCAAGTTCACGCAGGATGTCGATCTCGGCCTCCACCACGTCTTTTTCAAGGCGGAAGCTCGGAATGCCGTTCATCAGCATGCCGCCGGGACGCGCTTCCCTTTCAAACACCGTCGGGCGGTAGCCCTTTTCCGCCAGATAGTACGCACACGACAGGCCCGCAGGGCCGCCGCCGATGACGGCGATCTTTTCGGAAAACTCGCCGTCGACCTTCGGGATGATCTTTTCGGGCACAAAGCGCGTTGCGGCGTTCAGATCCTGCTGGGCAATGAAGCGCTTAACCTCGTCGATGGCGACAGCCTGATCGACCGTACCGCGCGTGCAGGCATCCTCGCAGCGGCGGTTGCAGATGCGGCCGCAGACCGCGGGGAACGGATTTTCGCGCTTGATGAGCTGCAGCGCCTCGCGGTACTTGCCCTGCGCGGCAAGCTTCAAATAGCCCTGCACCGCGATGTGCGCTGGGCAGGCCGTCTTGCACGGCGAGGTACCGGTATTGTAGCAGTTGATGCGGTTCCTGTCGCGGTAGTCGATGCTCCACTTTTCAGGCCCCCACTTGACATCGTCGGGTAATTCCTGACGGGGATATTCGATGTAGCCGTCCTTCGTGCAGAGCTTCTGTCCCAGCTTGACCGCGCCCGCGGGGCAGTTTTCGACGCAGCGGCCGCAGGCGACGCAGTTCTCGCTCTCGACGCTCGCGACATAGGCGCTGCGCGACAGGTTCGGCGTGTTGAACAGCTGTGATGTGCGCAGCGCGTTGCAGACATTGACGTTGCAGTTGCAGATGCCGAAGATCTTCTGCTCGCCGTCGATATTCGTGATCTGGTGGACAAAGCCGTTGTCCTCTGCCTTTTTGAAAATTTCGAGCGCTTCATCTTTCGTGATGTATTCGCCGCGCTGTGTTTCGACGATGTAGTCGGCCATATCGCCCACACCGATGCACCAGCTTTCGGCGTCGTCGCCGCAGCCCTCGCCGAGCTTGGCGCGGCTAGCGCGGCAGGAGCACATGCTCTTGGCGTACTTGCCCTCGTACTTGCTGAGCCAGTAGGAGATGTGCTCTAAGTCAACGGACTCGTTCTCCGTCTCGATGGCCTTTTCCACGGGGATAACGTGCATGCCGATGCCTGCGCCTCCCGGCGGCACCATGGGCGTGATCTTTTCGAGCGGGAGCATCGTCATGCGCTCAAAGAACGCCGCGACCTCGGGATGCTCGTCGATCTGGCTTTTGCGCATGTTCAGAAATTCCGCGCTGCCGGGGACGAACAGCGGCAGCACCCAACGCTTTTCATGCTTGGGGTTTTTGCCGTCTAGGTTCTCCCAGTTGTACTCGATGATGCCTGTCCACGCCATCTCCGTCAGGAGCTTTTCGAGCGGCTCGCGCTCCATTTTGGTGAGCTTCATCAACTGCTCGGTCGTCTTGGGCTTGCGCACGCCCATTTTGAGCGCGACGTCGACCATCTCGTCGGTCATCACGCCGGCAAGGCCCCAGTACTCGGGGTCGTCCGCCGTGGCCTTGAGGCCGATGCGGTTCGTGATCATACTGCCGAGCTTGAGGACGTTTTCGCGCGGAGCGTCCGTGCGGGGAATTTTGAAATCCAGTTTACTCTCGTCGAGAGGGAAATTCGTGGGCTTGCTGCCGTTGATATCGCTCATGTTCCTGCTCTCCTTTTTCGCGGCGTACCGCGTGCTTGCCGCCGCGCAGCAAAAATATCGCGCGGCGATCATCACCTATCTTATCCAAGCTCTATTTTACAGGAAAATGTTGGATTTTTCCATTGACTGATTCCATAAACCGCAGTCATATCGCTCAATTCCCCGCATTTTTGCGCAGATCGGCAGAATTGCCCAAATTTACAGGTCAAGGAACCGCCGCGCAAGCGCGGGCACATTGGTGTTTTTGAGGCACACGACGTTCAGCTCGTGCACGCCCGTGAGCGGCGGGCAGGAAAAATGCCCGAACTGCGCATCATTCTTGACGACGGCCTCGTAGAGGAAGCTCACGCCGCAGCCCTCGCTCACCAGATGCCGGATGAGCTTGAAGCTGCTGATGCAGACATTCGCGCGAAACGCCTCGACCGTGTAGCCGCACTGCATGAGCTCTCGCTCTAAAATCTTTCGCGTACCGGAGCCCGGTTCGCGCAGGATGAGCCGCTCGGAAAAGAGCTCATCCATCGGCACCTCACAGCCCGAAAACGGGTGATCTTTCGCGCAGATGCCGATGTAGGGCTCGTTGCGCAGCAGAAAGCTCTCGTACCGGCTCTTGTCGAAAATGCCCTCGAGCACGACGAAGTCAAGCTCACCTCCCTCGAGCTGGGCGAGCAGGTGTGCCGTATTGTCGACGGTAAAAAAGAGCTCGTTGTCCGGTTCTTTCAAAAAGCGGATGATCTGCGGCAGCAGGATATAGTCGCCGATGGACTTCGTCGCGCCGATGCGAAGGCTCGTCTTCTCCTGCCGTTTGAGCGCACGGCGCAGCTCCTCGTCCTGATAGCGCTGGCTGATGGCGTAGATCTCAAGCGTTTCGCCCTGCGGCGTTTTTCTGAGCTTTCGGCTGTCGTAGGTAAAAAGGCGCACGCCGTACAGCGCTTCGAGCGCCTGGATCTGTTTCGTCACGGCGGGCTGCGTCAAATGCAGCTGCTCTGCTGCCTTGCGGTAGTTCATCGTGGCGCACACGGTCAAAAAGGTCTCAAGCCGCTGGTCCATGTTCTCTCTCCTTTGTCGATAACAAACAGGAATCGACATATTCTTATTTATAATTTTATTATATCATAAGTCGGTGATATAATACACCCGCAACACGCATTGGAGGAGAGAAAAAGCACATGAAATTTATCGAATCCGTAAAGAAAATGCTGCCCGGCTGCGCCATCGCGCTCGTCATCGCCGTGGTAGCCAAGTTTTTAGAGCATCTGGAGGAATCCGTGGGGCTGCACCTGATCGGCGCGTCGGTCATCGCGATGTTCATCGGCATGATCGTGAACCGCTTTTACGCGCCGAATGACAAGACGAAGCCCGGCATCAAGTTCACCTCGAAAAAAATTCTGAAGTTCGCCATCATCCTGCTCGGTGCCAGCCTGAACATCACGACCGTGCTGACGGTCGGTAAGTTCTCGCTCACCGTCATGCTCTTCACACTGGCGACGTGCTTCGGCCTCGGCTATGTGATCGGCAAGGCGCTGGGGCTTAACTGGAAGACGAGCAGCCTCATCAACGCGGGCACAGGCATCTGCGGCGGCAGCGCCATCGCCGCCATCGCGCCGGTCATCGAGGCAACGGACATGGACATCGCCTACGGCATGTCGGCAACGTTCCTCTTTGACACGATCATGGTCGTCGTGTTCCCGCTGCTCGGCCGCGCGATGGGCCTTTCCGACGCGGCGTTCGGCCTGTGGGCCGGCACGGCGGTCAACGACACCTCGAGCGTCGTCGCCACGGGCTACGCCTTCAGCGAGGCCGCAGGCGACTTTGCCACGATGGTCAAGCTGACGCGCACACTCGCCATCATCCCGACGGTGCTGGTCTTCGCCGCCATCAGCGTGCACCTCAAGAAAAAGGCCGCCGCGCAAAGCGGCGACCATGGCGTCAAGGTCAATATGAAGTCGGTGTTCCCGTGGTTCATCCTCGGTTTCCTTGCAATGTCCATTCTGTGCAGCGTCGGCGTCATCCCCGTGGGTCTCGCTACGACGCTCAAGAGTATCAGCAAGTTCCTGATGGTCGCGGCGCTCGCCGCCATCGGCCTCAATACGAACTTCGCGGCGCTGTGCAAATCCGGCGCAAAGCCGATGCTCCACGGCTTTATCATTTCGCTGCTGGTCGTTCTTGTGGCGATTGCGGTCGAATATGTGCTCGGCATCGCGCCGAGCGGCACGCTCATTTAATCGTCCGCCGAAAGGATGAGATCGCAGCGGTTCCGCACATCGAGCGCGTCGAAATAGCGCTGCTCGAAAGGGATCCAGCGGTCGAAAAACTGCTTTGCATGCGCGGGCGCATTCCGTTTGAGGATGCGCTCGCGCTGTTTTTCTGCCGAAATCGGCAGAAAAACGGATAGATCGTAGTACGGCGCGAGGTCGGGGTGCATGGAGTACGCGCCCTCGACAATGTTGAGTGTTCCCGCCTCGATCCGCTGCGGCGGGGCGATGGTAAACGTCGCGCAGTCGAAGCGGCGGTAGTCGACGGGTCTTCCCTCGCGCAGAGGGATCAGCACCTCTTCCAAAAAGCGCTCGCGGTCGACGTTGCCGCCGGGCTGCGTGAAGCGCGCCTCCGTGCGCTGCTCGGGCCGGAGGAAAAAGTCGTCCATGTGGAAGACAGGGCAGCCGTAAACATTTTGCAGCAGCTCGCCCAGCGTCGTCTTGCCGCTGGCGCTGCCGCCCTCGATGGCGACGAGCACGCGGTCCTTTTCCGCCGTCAGGTGGTCGATGCGCGCAAACAGCGGCAGTGCGCGGGCGAAGTCGCGCCGCAGGACGCGGTACGCGGGCGCGTAATTCTGCCAAAATATCTCGGAGTGGTGCAGCGGCGGAAAGCCGTCCTTGCGCCACCTCTCAACAGCTTCCGCCGTCTCCTGCGCAGAAAACGGCAGCTCGCCCGCGTCGGCCATTGTCTGCAAGGCGGTGAGCATCGCTTCGAGCTTTTCGCGCCCGCACTCCTCGTGCCGCGCAGAGAGGGCGAAGAGCCGCGCAAACGTCTCCGCGCTCAAGCCGTCCTGCAAAATGCCGAGGTGCACACGGCAGTAGTCGCCGCCGAGCAGCTCGACGAGCTCGGAGATACGGTCACCGCTTCGCGCCGCTTCGGCGCGGATGTAGTCTGCGGCGGCGGACGGGTCGGCGATCAGATGCTCGCAGCCAAAGGCGCTCTGATAGAGCGCCTTGAAGACGTCCTGAAGCGCCAGCTCTGGATAGCGCGCGCAGTGGGCGCGCAGAAAGTCGCGAATATCGGTAAGATTCGTCATAGCGGCGGGGTTCCTTCACCAAAAAGTTTCGTTTATCATAGCGCTTTTTCGCCCCTTTCGCAAGGGGCAAGGGATTGACAGCCCTGCGCTTTTTTGATAAAATTCCTGCGTCGGCACAAGCCGGCAGCGTTGGCACAAGCTGACTTTTCTTCCGCGCGTTCCCTGAAAGCAAACGAGGTATCACCAAGGTATCAATCTCCCTGCAAGGGGAATATTGATGCCTTTTCTTTGTCTTTTCAAGAGTTTTCGCGCAGAAAACAAGACGCAAGAGAGGATGAGAACGCCGTGACGATCCTTGTCATCGACGGCCAGGGCGGAAAGCTCGGCAAAACTTTGGTCGAGAACATCAAAAAGTCCTTCCCGCACCTCGAGATCATGGCGGTCGGTACGAACAGCGCCGCTTCCGACGTGATGCGCCGCGCGGGCGCTGACCGCGTGGCCACGGGCGAAAACCCCGTCATCGTGGCCTGCCGCAGCGCGCAGATCATCGTCGGCCCCATCGGCATCGCGATCGCCGATGCGCTGATGGGCGAGATCTCCCCCGCCATGGCAAACGCCGTTGCGTCAAGCAATGCCTACCGTGTGCTCATCCCGATGAATCTATGCAGCACGTATGTCGCGGGCGTGGACAAAAAGTCCTCCGCCATTCTGGACGACGCCATGGCGCACATCCGTTCGCTGCTCGAAGGAATGGAGAACAAGCCATGAACAACGCTGCCACTGCAACTGCCCGTACCGCTTCCCCGGTGAGAAAACTCACCTATTCCGCGCTCTTCCTCGCCTTGGCGATGGTCCTGCCGTTTTTGACCGGCCAGATCCCCGAGATCGGCTCCATGCTCTGCCCCATGCACATTCCCGCGCTGCTGTGCGGCTTCATGTGCGGCTGGCCGTGGGGACTCGCGGTCGGCTTTATCTCCCCGCTGCTGCGCTCGATGATCTTCGGCATGCCGCCCGTTTGGGTCGCCATCGCCATGGCGTTTGAAATAGCGACCTACGGCGCCATCGCCGGTCTTCTGTACCGCAAGCTGCCGAAAACAGGCTGGCGCATCTATGCCTCGCTCATCTCTGCGATGGTCGCGGGCCGCCTTGTGTGGGGCCTTGTGAAGTTCCTGCTCGCGGGCCTTCAGGGCACGGAGTTCAGCCTCGCCCTCTTCCTCTCCGGCGCGGTGACGACGGCCATCCCCGGCATCATCTTGCAGCTCATCCTCATTCCCATCCTTGTGGTGGTAATGGAGCGCACAAATATGGCGCTCGACGTGTGAGCACTTGATAAAAGCAGAAAAGGACTTGGACGAAAGCGTCCAAGTCCTTTTCTTTATTCCTCCGCTTTACTCAGCAGCTTCGGCGCGCTCGTGTCCATCAAAAACGCCCCGAGCGGCGCGGTGATGACGATGCCGAGCACCGCGACCGACAGCACGATGCTGCCGCAGGGCAGCCCCGCCGCAAGCGGCACCGAGCCGATGGCCGCCTGCACCGTCGCCTTGGGAAGATAGGCAAACACGCAGTAAAGCCTCTCTTTCGCCGTGAGCGGCGTTCTGACAAGGCAAAGGCACACACCCACGTCGCGGAAAATGAGCGCCGAGAAGATCATGCCGACCGCCGCAAGGCCCACGCCCGCCATATAGCGGATATCGACCGCCGCTCCGACGAGGACGAACAAAATGACCTCCGCCGCCAGCCAGAGCTTGCCGAATTTTTCAGAGAGCCGCTTGGCAACGAACGGCGTGCACTTCATCTTAAGTAAGCACGCCATGCTGACGACCGCGAGCAAGCCCGACACCGGCACGATGCCCTCGAGCCAGCCCTCCGCCGCGACGAGCAGCAGCGAGACCCCCAGCACGATGATGACCTTCATGCTGTTGCGGATGCAGTGCGCTCGGGCATAGGCAGTCTCGAAAAAGCGGCTGAGCAACCACCCGACAAGCGCACCCAGCGCAACGCCGAGCACGATCGACGCAGGGATGCTCAAAAAGTCCGCGGCGTTGGCGCTGCCGCCCTGCGCCGTGTGCAGAAACGTTGTAAACAGCACAATGACGAAGATATCGTCGCACGATGCGCCGGCCAGGATCATCTGCGGGATGCTCTTGTCCGTTCCGCGACCGCTTTCCATCAGCTGCACCATGCGCGGCACGACGACCGCGGGCGACACCGCCGCGAGCACCGCGCCCATGACCGCCGCCTCCACGCGCGTGATGCCAAGGAAGCACGGCGCGAGCATCACATAGCCGATGATCTCGCACGTTGCGGGCAGGCACGACATCAAGATTGCCGGACGGCCGACCTTTTTGAGGTCGCCCAAATCGAGCGACAGTCCCGCCTTGAGCAGGATAATAACGAGCGCGAGCTTGCGCAGGTCGGCTGAGATCGACAAAATCGAGCCGTCCAGCACGTTGAGCACGCACGGCCCCAGCAGGATGCCCGTCGTCAGCATGCCGATGATGCGCGGTAGCTTCAGCTTCTGACACAGCGCGGCCAGCGCAAGGCCGACCAAAAAGATGAGTGCGAGTGAAGTTAACATAAATTTCCTCCTCCGGACACAAAAAAAAGCTGATGCCCCTGTGACCGATCAAAATCACAGAAGTCATCAGCTCAAAAAAGCGGTTTCGGCAGTGCCGTGGGAGAACCTCATTCCCGATTGCGCAGTATAGCAAAGCGCGGGCAAAAATGCAAGCCCTTTTTCAAAAATCAGCGCTCGAACGTCACCTGATAGGCCCCCAACACCTGCATGCAGGGGATGACGGCGGCATTTTCGACCGTGAAAGCCGCCTTTTCATAGTGCGTCGTCTCCTCTTCGGGGATGGCGGGCAGCGTTTTGCCAAGGCTGACACCGTGCGCGCCGCCTGCAAAGCGCCATGCGAATTCACAGTCGCAGAATTCCTTGTTTGCTGTGATCTTCTCCGCGGGCACGAGCGTAAACGTACCGTCTTTCAAGTAATAGCAGCCTACGTTGTCCTTTTCCGCAGGGCAGCCGCCCTCGATGCCGACGCCGGTGAACGAGATCGTCAGCTCCGGCAGCGTGAAGGTCGTCTTTTTGCCGTCCTTCGTAAAGGGAACATCGTCCCAGCGGCCGATGTTGACCCAGCCGCGATTGTCGGCTTTTTCCGCGGCAGTGTTGAACTCGAGAGCCCCTGTTTTGCCGTCGCGCACCTCCGCGTTGATGCGCAGCACCGGCCGCAGCGAGGCAAAGCCCTCCGGCAGCAGGGCGCGCAGACGGTCCTGCTCCGCGCCGTAGGCCATGACAAACTGTTCAACGGTCATTGCGCTTCCTCTGTTTCCTTTTGTGCGCGCTCCGCGTCTTGCCTCAGCAGCCGCAGATAGGCGTCGAGATAGAGCTTGTGCGTCACGCTTAAAAGTGCCGAGCGCAGCAGTTCCTTTTCATCCGACTCGTCCTGTCCGACGCTTGCAAGATGGTCGCTCGCGCCGAAGACATAGCGGATGAGATTTTCAAATTCCTCGCAGAAGTAGTGATAAGCGGTCGGCAGATCGTAGGTCTCGTGCTGAATGCCGATCAGCGCGCGGATGTCGTCCATCGCGACGACGCTCTTGATGCACGAGACAAAGATGAGGTACGCAATGCTCTCCGCGCCGTAGGCCTTTTTCTCTGGCCCGGGGATGATCTTCTGCTTAACATAATTGCTGACCATCGAGGCCGTGATGGGACTGAGCCCGCACCCCGTGATGGATTGATTGACATAACGCGTCACCTGTTCGAGATACAGCCCCACGTCGGGGATCTCCCCAAGCCGCGGGATATGAAAGCTTCGGACAGACTCCGCCAGACGGCTGCGCATATTTTCGTCCATAGCTGCTCCTCCGTTCAAACTGCGTTTTCATCATCTTAAACTTTGGCGAAAAAAATGTCAATAAGTTTTTCAAAAACCGATTGACAGTTATTGAAAATCGTTGTATTGTAGTCAAAGATAATTTCACCTGACAACAGGTTTTTGAATAACCGATTATTTTTTTGGAGGCTTCCCCATGATGAAACTGATCGCCGACTCCTCTGCCAACCTCACGATGCTGGAGGGCGTAACCTATCAGAGCGTGCCCATGACCATCCGCGCCGGCGAGCGCGACTTCGTGGACGATGAAACGCTCGACACTCACGAGCTGCTCGACTATCTCGCGGCCCACAACGGCAAATCCGGCACGGCCTGCCCCAGCCTCGACGGCTGGCTCAAGGCGTTCGAGGGCGCGGATGAGATTTTCGTCATTACCATCACAAGCAGCCTGTCCGGCACCTGTGCCTCGGCCATGGCCGCGCGCGACGTGTATCTCCAGTCGCATCCCGAGGTCAAAATTCACATCTTTGACACGCTGAGCACGGGACCGGAGATGCAGTTGCTCGCAGAGAAGCTCGCAGAGCTGCACGCCAAGGGCCTCCCCTTCGATGTGATCTGCGAAAAGGCGCAGGAATATCTTGCCACCACGCATCTCTTCTTCAGTCTTAAGTCCCTGCACAATCTGGCGCAAAACGGCCGCGTCAGCAAAATCGCCGCGGGCGCCATCGGCATTCTCGGCATTCAGATCCTCGCCACCGCAAGTCTTGAGGGCACGATCCAGCCCGTTGAAAAATGCCGCGGCGAAAAAAAGGCGTGCGCGGCGATGGTACAGAAGCTTCTGGAAGCTGACTACCACGGCGGCAAGGTGCGCATCCACCACGCCGAAAATCCAGAGGCGGCTGGGGCGCTCGCCGCTTCGCTGCGCGGACACTTTCCTGAAGCAGACATTGAGATCCGTCCCTGCCGTGGTCTTTGCAGCTACTATGCCGAGCGCGGCGGCGTGATCGTCGGTTTTGAGACGATGTAAAACCGAACAGGCAGCAAAAAGCAGACGGCCTGCGCGAGCCGTCTGCTTTTCTTTATCTCTGCCATTAGGCAGTTGGAGTGGTATCGGAGGTACTGTCGCCCGCTGGGGCGTTGCCGTCAGCGGGGCTTCCCTGCCCACTGGGCGGTGTGGGGCGCTCGCCGCTGGGCATTTCGGGCACTTCCCCGTCGGGAAGCTCTGGCTTCTCGCCGTTTGGCATCTGACCGTCAAAGCTCTCGGGCGGTTCACCGTCTGGCTTCTGTCCGCCGCCGGGGAAGCCGCCGCCCATGCCCATGCCGGTGGAAACCGTCCCGCTCTGCGCGGTCCCTTCGGTGGAGCTGTCGCCCGCCTTGAGGGTATACGCACTGTCCGCCACCACATCGGCAGACGAGAAGAGGATGAAGTTCGCACCGCATCTGGCTGTGCCGCTGTACACAGCATTGCCGTCGGCGTCTTCAATCGTGAAATCCGCGTCCGCGGCGATCAGGCTGCTCTGCGTACTGCCCGGCATGCCGCCAAAGCCCGTTGAACCGTAAATGACACAGGGCTGCGCGGCCTCCAGGTTCATGCCCATGCCGCTGCTGCCGCCCGCGGCGAGCACCGTGCCGCCCGAAACGGTGATAGTGCCGTCGGCGTCCAGCGGCTCGTTGTCCGCCGCGTTGGCCGTCCACACAACGACTGTACCACCAGTGATGGTCAGCTCGCCGTTGGAGTCGAAGCCGTCGCCCGCGGAGGAATAGGCGTCGATCGTGCCGCCGGAGATTGTCATCGTGAAGTCATAGTCCGTCAGGTCGGAATTTGCCGCATTCAGGCAGTCGTCCGAGGCGTTGATCGTAATATCACCGGAGCAAACGTTCAGCTCCGCGCCCTCAAGGCCCTCGCAGCAATTCGTGATGTCGATCGTGGGGCCGTCCGTGCCGTCCGTGCCGTCCGCGCCGATGTTCAGCACCAAGTCGCAGTGAATGGCGTCATCCGCGGCGTCGATGGTCAGCGTGCCGCTCTCGACGTTCAAAAGCTGCTCGGCGTTGATGGCGTCGTTGACGGGTTCATCGATATTCAGCGTCAAATCGCGGATGGTCAGCGACGCTTCGCCGTCCTCATCCGTCGTCGCGCCGGATTTGATGCCGTTTTTGCCGTTGGCCGTGATGGTCAACTCTCCATCGCCGCAGAGGGTGACGGTCGAGCCGTCCTTGCACTTGATGACGGCGTTTTCGGCATTTTCGTTTTCGGGGTAGTTGTCGTCATTGTTCTGCTCGGTATCGCTCAGGGAATTTTCCGTACCGTTGGAAACAAGGATGGTCACCTCGCTCGACTTGCCGCAGGTGATGGCGGCGGTGTTCTTACTCGTAAGTGTCAGGCCGTCCAGCACCAGCGTCACGCCGGTCGTGCTCTTTTTCACCTTGATGGAGCCGTCCGCGCAGCTGCCGGAGACGGTGTAGGTACCACTCGACGTGATCGTGAGCGCTGTGCCGTCGATCTCGTAGCCCGTGTCCGTCTCGCCCGCAGCGGTCACGCCGCTGTCTGTAAAGGTAAAGGTCACATTGCTCGATGCACCGGCATCGGTGCCCGCCGTACCGGCGCAGGCCGTGAGCGACAGCGCCAGCGCCGACGCGCACAGGAAAGGCAGCGGCTTTGGCATCGGCCTTTCGATCGCGCGCTCGATCGCCGAGGGGCACCACGGCTCCATCCGCGCCGTCGTGTACGACGGGAAGATCACCTTCACCGCCGAACTCAAATAAACGGCTTTTGGGCAAAAAACGCTTCGCAGAAGTTCTGCGAAGCGTTTTTCTTATCAAAGGCTTTTCTCCCCGCCCGTGACGGTCTCGATGGCGCAGGCGATAAACTTTTTCGCTGCGGGCGAGGCCTCCCTGAGCGACGGGACGGAGATGCCGAGCGTCACGAACTGCGGCGGGTCGAACGGGACCTCCGCCACCGTGCCGCTCCACTTACGCGAGATGAGCCGCTGGTTGAAGCTGACGCCAAGCCCCGCCTCGACCATGTTGTAGGTCGTGAAGCCGTCGCGCGTCGTAAAGCAGGTCTGCGGGTGCAGGTCATGCTGCTCGAGCAGGCGGTCCTGATCGGTGTCGTGATTGGGCGAGGTGTGGATGAACGGCTCGTTCTGCAAGCGCATAAGCGGAAAGGCATCCGCCTCTGCCAGCTCGTGTCCGCGCGGCAGCCACGCGACGAGCTCGTCACGAAAGACCGGCAGCCAGTCATACTTATCGCCGTGCATCTGCGCGCCGAAGCAGCAGTCGACCGAGCGCTCGTTCAGCCAGCGCGCCATCTCGAGGTTGCCGCCCTCCTGCATGCGCACGGTCACGCCCGGATAGCGGGCGCGGAACGCCGTCAGGATTTCTGGCATCCACAGGGCCGAAATGCTGTAATAGCAGCCGATCGTCAGCGAGCCCTTTGACACGCCGCCGATCTCCGCACTGAGCTGCTCGGCGTTGTGATGCGCGCGCACGACCTCGCGCAGCAGCGGCAGCATGAGCTTTCCGTTTTCCGTGAGCTGCACGCCCTTTTTGCTGCGAAGAAACAGCGGAAAGCCGAGCTCTTCTTCCAGCGTGCCGATCATGCGCGTCACGCCCGACTGCGTGTAGCCCAAAAGCTCCGCCGTGGCCGTCAGGCTGCCGAGCTCTGCCGCGGCAAGGAACGCCTCGCATTTGACCGCTTCCATACGCCCTCCTATCCATGATTTTATATCATGTTTTTCATTTCAAATAACCGTTTGCGTCATGTTTTCTCTTATTCTACAATAGCAGTCAGAAACCGTCAATCCTGTTTTTGAAACGAGGTCTTTTTTCATGGAGCATCGTCTTTCTTTTTCCTGCGACTATCTTGAGGGCGCGCATCCCGCCATCCTGCAGCGCCTGTGCGAAACGAATTTTGCGCAGACCGCCGGTTACGGCACGGATGAATACTGCGAATCCGCGCGCGAGAAGATCCGCGCCGCTTGCGGCGCGCCGAACGCGGAGATTCACTTCCTTGTCGGCGGCACACAGACGAACGCGACCGTCATCGACGCGCTGCTGCGCTCTTACGAGGGTGTGATCGCCGCGGACACGGGGCACATCAGCGTGCACGAGGCCGGCGCCATCGAGTTCGGCGGGCACAAGGTGCTCACGCTGCCGCAGGAGAACGGCAAGATCACCGCATCCCAAATCCGCGCACTGCTTGATCAGTACGAGGACGACGCGAACCGCGACCACACGGTCATGCCCGGGATGGTCTACCTCTCCCAGCCGACGGAGTACGGCACGCTCTATTCCAAAAAGGAGCTCGCGGTCATCAGCGCGCTCTGCCGCGAAAAGCGCCTGCCGCTCTATATTGACGGCGCGCGCCTTGCCTACGCACTCGCCTGTCCTGAAAACGACGTGACACTGCGCGACCTTGCCGCGCTGTGCGACATTTTCTACATCGGCGGCACAAAATGCGGCGCACTGCTCGGCGAGGCGGTCGTCATTCCCCAGCCGGGGCTCATCCCGCACTTTTTCACCATCATCAAGCAGCACGGCGCGCTGCTCGCCAAGGGACGGCTGCTCGGCATCCAGTTCGACACGCTCTTTACCGATGGGCTCTACGAGCGCATCGGTAAAGACGCCGTTCGCTACGCCGACGCTATCCGGCGCGCGATGGCGGAAAACGGCTATTTGCCCTGTTTCCCCTCCCCGACGAACCAGAGCTTCTGCATCGTCAGTGAGCAGCAGCGCAAAGAGCTCGCTGAGCGCGTGGGCTTCTCCGTCTGGGAGCAATATGACGAGACGCACAGCATCATCCGCTTTGCCACAAGCTGGGCGACGCGGGAAGAGGACGTGAACGCACTCTGTCGCATCCTGCGCGAGTGCGCCGCGCAGGAAAAGGTAGCGTCCTAAAATCAAAAAAGAGCTTTCTCCGATTTTCAGGAGAAAGCTCTTTTTATTTCATTGCGCTGCGCTCAGTTCTTTTTCATCATCTGTTCATCCTGCTGCAAAAGCTGCTGCGTGATGATATCGAGCTGCCGGTGCTTGGCCATGCGGTCGGCGATGTTGTTCTGCACCAGCTCCGTCTCCTGATGGCCGCGGAAGGACAGCTTGAGCAGAATCGGCGTCAGGATCGTGCCGCATACGACCGTGATGACGACCGGCGTCATCATCGTGGGCGACAGCACACCCATCGAAAGGCCGCGGTTGGCGACGATCAGCGCGACTTCGCCGCGGCAGGCCATGCCCACGCCGACCTGGATGCTCTCGCGCGTGGTGAACTGGCACGCCTTGGCGCCAAGGCCGCAGCCGAGGAGCTTCGAGATGATCGAAACAAGCAGCAGCAAAATCGAGAAGACGACTATGCCGCCCGTCAGACCCGTGATCTGCACATTGATACCGATGCTCGCGAAGAACACCGGCGTGAGCAGAAGATACCCGAGGGGGTTGTACTTCGTCTGGATGTAGGTGCCCTTGGGCGTGCACGCGACGGCAAGGCCCGCGGCGTAAGCGCCCGTGATATCAGCCACGCCGAAAAACTCCTCGGCGCAGTAGGCCATCACAAGGCACAGGACAAAGGCGAACACGGAGTTTCTGTGGCTGGCCCAACCGTGCTGACGCTTGAGCATCCAGCAGAAGATGCGGTTCGCGCCAAAGCCGACCACGAAGGCAAAGACGAAAAAGCCCACGATCTTGAGGAGCACCATGCCGATGCTCTCGTCACCGCCGGCAAGGCTGCAAACGAGCGTCAGGGCGATCAGGCCGAGCACATCGTCGATGAGCGCGGCGGCCAGAATCGTGTTGCCCACCTTGGTTTCGAGCTTTTTCATCTCCTTAAGCGTTTCGACCGTGATGCTCACGGACGTGGCCGTCAGGATGGTGCCGATGAAGATGTTTTCGATAAAGCCGGTGCTCTCGATGAGTCCCAGCTCATCCGCGCCCCATGCAAGCGCCGTGCCCATCAGGAACGGCACGACCACGCCAAGGACCGCGACCATGAAGCCCGCCTTGCCGCTGTGCTTGAGCTCGTTGACGTCCGTGCCCATACCGGCGGAGAACATCAGCACGATGACACCAAGCTCGCTGAGCTGCTTGGTGAACTCCGTTTCCGAAAGAAGGCCAAGGCCCGCGGGGCTGAGGATCAGGCCCGCGATCAGCGCGCCCACGACCTGCGGCATCTGAAACTTCTGCGCAATGAGGCCCAGAATCTTCGTGCTCAGCAGGATCAGCGCAAGATCCATTAAAAAGTGATACGACATATTGATTTCCTCCCAAACTCTCTGATCTCTATCCAAATTCTTCCGTTTCATTTCGCGAGGCTCTATTCTAACTTCTTTTTTTCTTTTTTCAACAGTCAGAATCACCAAGGAAACGGAAGAATTCCTGCACAGCTCAGGCAAAATACAATATATCTTTCATTTTTAACGTGAAATGTTTGCTTTGATTCCGTTTCCATAGCCGTTTTCACAAAAAGCAGCGTCAAACGCGGCGTTAAGAAGCCGTGAAATATGGACAGATTCATTGAATTTCTCAATGATTTACAGGGATATCGTCTATATTGTCCACACATCGCGCACATTTTGTCGTTCACGCCCGTTTTGCATCTTTTCCTGCATTTTGCGCATTTTCGTCGCACAATGCGCCGTTTCTCCCCTTGCCGCGGCGGCGCGGGCGTGGTAAAATCGGCCTTGTGACATGAACAAAGGAAAGGACGAGCCATGAATCAGAAAGAACTCAATGAACTGCGCCGGCGCTTCCGGCTCGATAAGAATAATTTCAGCCGCGTGTACGGCTGCTATGTGAACTCCAACCGTGAGATCATTGCGTGGGTCGATACCTCGATGGGCCTCATGCGGCAGGAGGAGCAGGAGATGTACCTGAGCCTTCTCAAAAAGTCCCTCTCCGGCACGCTTGGCAAGAACCTCATCGACGTGGTGTTCTCCACGCAGCAGGTCGCCGACAGCGATGAGCACCGCCTCTTGCAGACTCTTCGCCAGACGGAGCTCAAGGACCCCGCCTCGCGCGAAACGCTCTGCCGCCAAATCATCGACTGCATCGACATGGGCGAGACAAACTATCTCATCCTCCTCGCCGCCGACGCCTACGACGTGCCGCACCGCAGCAAGGATGATGAGATTCAGGCCGACGCGTCGAGTGAGGTCTTCAAGTACTTTGTCTGCTCCATCTGCCCCGTCAAGGCCCCGACGCTCGAACTGCGCTACGACCTTGACCAGAGCGAGTTTCACTCAAGCTCCACCGGCTACATCGCGACCTCGCCCGAGCTCGGCTTCCTCTACCCCGCGTTCGACAACCGCACGGCGAACATTTACAATGTGCTGTTCTACTCGAAAAACGCCGCGGAGATCCATCAGGAGGTCATCGACGCGCTGTTCCACGTCGACCCGCCGATGTCTGCCGAGGAGCAGAAAAACGCCTTTGGCTCGGCGCTTGCCGACGCGCTCGACAAGGATTGCAGCTACGATGTCGTCCAGTCCGTGCACGAGCAGATCAGAGCGCGCATCGAAGATCACAAGGAGAGCAAAGACCCCGAGCCGCTTGAAATGACGGCGGGCGACGTCGGCGGCATCCTCGCCAACAGCGGCGTGAACGACGAGCAGATCGCAGCGTTCCAGCGCGAGTGCGATGAGCAGTACGGCGAGAACGCCGCGCTGAACCCGAACAACATCATCGAGAGCAAGAAGTTTGAGATCACGACCCCCGAGGTCAAAATTTCCATTGCACCGGAGAACAGCTATATGATCGAAGCGCGCGTCATCAATGGCCGCAAATACCTCCTCATCCCCGCCGACGACGGCGTGGAGGTCAACGGCATCGGCGTGAACATCCCCGGCCTTGCGAAAGAAGAATAAGAAAAAAGGAGAGAAGCCGCGGCTTCTCTCCTTCTCTTTTTGACCATTTACGCCTTGCTCTTGTAGAGGTCAGCGATGATGTCGGCGCACTTGTCGATGCCGAGCTCGCCGCTGTCGAGCGTGATGTGGTAATTCTGCGCGTAGCCCCACTTCATGTTCGTGTAGAAGCGGTGATAGGCCGCGCGGCGCTTGTCCTTGTCGCGCAGGCGCTGCTCGGGCGACTGCTCGCGCTCGCCGTAGACCTCGACGATGCGCTTGGCGCGGAACGCCATATCCGCGTGGATAAAGACTTTGAGGCACTTGGCCTTGTCCTGCAAAATGTAGTCCGCGCAGCGGCCGACGATGACACAGGGGCCCTTTTCGGCAAGCTCGCTGATGACGCGGCACTGAATTTCCCATAGGATGTCCTCGTTCGTCGGGCCGAACGCGCGGTTCGAGAGCGCCGAGGCTAGGAAGCCACTGGGCGTGTACTCGCCCGCCTCCTTGACATAATTTTCTGCAAAGCCGCTCTCCTCGGCGATCTTCCGGATGAGCTCTGAGTCATAGCAGGGGATGCCGAGCTTCTCGGCAACCTTTTTGCCGACCGTGCGGCCGCCGCTGCCGAATTCACGGCTGATGGTGATAATATGATTCATAATACAGTTGCTCCTTCCGTATTGAGTTCCCGATACGTTTTTACAATCATACCCGCCGCGATGACGAATGTCAACACATCCGACACCGGCATGGAGTACAGCACGCCGTCAAGGCCGAAAAAGCGCGGCAGCAACAGTGCAAAGCCCACGCCGAACACGACCTCGCGCACCATGGAGAGCATCGTGGATGAGAACGCCTTGCCCACGGCCTGCAAAAAGATGAAGCAGGCCTTGTTCACGCAGGCGAGCACCATCATGCAAAGATACGTGCGGAATGCCTTGATCGCAAAGTCCGTGTAGTAGCTGCTCTCGTTCGCCGCGCCGAAGACGGCGATGAGCTGACGCGGGAAGCCCTCGGCCAGAACGAGCGCGACAGCGCCGACGATCGCCTCGCAGAGCAGGAGCTTTGTAAAGAGCTCACGCACGCGCGTCTTTTTCCCCGCGCCCATGTTGTAACCTACGACGGGAATGCAGCCCGCCGCCATGCCGACGACGATGGAAATGACGATCTGGAAGAACTTCATCACGATGCCGACGACGGCCATCGGGATCTGCGCGTACTGCTCCTGCGAGAATATCTCATCCAGCGCGCCGTACTTGCGCAGCATGTTGTTGATGGCCGCCATCGCCGCGACGAGGCTGATCTGCGAGAGAAAGCTCGTGATGCCGAGCGTCAGCATCCGGGTACAGAGGCTTGCGTGCAGGCGGAAGTCTCCCTTCCCCGGCTTGACGGTCTTCATGCGGCAGAGATACCACACCGCAAGCGCCGCCGTGACGATCTGGCCCAACACGGTGGCGACCGCCGCGCCCATCATGCCCCACTTACATTCAAAGATGAAGATGGGGTCTAAAACGATGTTGAGCACCGCGCCCGCGAGCGTGGAGATCATAGCGAACCGCGGGTTGCCGTCGGCACGGATGACAGGGTTCATCGCCTGACCGAACATATAAAATGGGATGCCGAGCGAGATATAGAAGAAATACTCCTGCGCGTAATGAAAGGTCTCCTCGTTCACCGTGCCGCCGAACATCGAGATGATAGCGTCGGCGAAGATGAGGTACAGCGCCGTGAGCACAAGGCTGCTCGCGACCGACAATACGACCGCGCTGCCGACGCTCTTTCTTGCCTCTCCCACTTCGCCCTTGCCGAGCGAAATGCTGACGAACGCGCAGCAGCCGTCGCCGATCATCACGGCGATGGCGAGCGCCACGACCGTGAGCGGAAAGACGACGGTGTTTGCCGCGTTGCCGTAGGAACCGAGGTAGCTTGCGTTGGCGATGAAGATCTGGTCGACGATGTTATAGAGCGCGCCGACGAGCAGCGAGATGATGCACGGGACGGCGTAGCGCCGCATGAGCTTTCCCACGCGCTCCGTCCCCAAAAACTGGTTTGTGTTTTCCATGGTGGTCTTCCCCCTGAACATAAAAAATAAGAGATGCGTTCCGCCGGATCAATCCGGACTTACGCATCTCTGCTGCACGATTTGAATATGAAGTTGTCCTCTCCCTCCTTTTGCCGTAAAAAAGCGTGCGGCGTTTCTGCAACCGGATTTACGCAGAAACGCCACACGCTGTGAATTGATTTTATCAAATTGTTTCGAGCATTTCAAATGTTTTTTGCGGCACGGGCCGCAAATTTTATTTAATCCTGCTCCATGAAGCTGCGGATATAGGCGATCAGCATTTTCGCCGTGCCCTCGAAGCCGAGCACATCGCTCTTGACGGTCATGTCGTAGCCGCGCGCGTCGCCCCACTTCGTCTCGCAGTAGTAGTTGTGGTAGGACTTTCTGGAGCGGTCGACCTCTTTGATCTCCTCGATCGCGTCCTCGGCAGACAGGCCCTTCTTCTCCATCACGCGGCCGACTTTGGCTTGCTGGTTGCCGCAGATGAAAATGCTCAGCATATTGGGGTTGCCCTTGAGCACCTGATCGCTGCAGCGGCCGATGATGAGGAAACTCTCGCCATTTGCTGCCTTGTCGCGCAGCATGGCAAACGTCTTTTCCGCCACGTTGACCTCAAGAGAATTCGAATACTTGCCGATGCGGCGCGAGGCAAAGAAGTTGACGGGCTTTTCGTCCATCTTGCGGATCATTTCCCCGCTGTAGCCTTCGGAAACGATCTCCTTTTCGATGGAGTCCTTGTCATAGAGCTTGATACCGAGCTCTTGCGCGATCATGTCGGCAATGTAATGGCCGCCGCTGCCGTGCTCGCGGCCAAGGGTGATGATGATCTGGTTTTTCATGGGATCGCACTCCTTTCCTTTTTCCGTTTACAGATAGCGCAGGAATAAGTAGGCCGTGGACACCGCCATGACAACGATCGTCGCGGGCACGCAGTACTTGCAGTAGCGGCCCCAGCCAATAGGATAGCCGCCCTTGGCCGAAGCCGAAGTGCCGACGACGTTGGCGCTCGCGCCGATGGGCGTCGCGTTGCCGCCGAGGTCCGTGCCGAGCGAAAGCGCCCAGGCAAGCACGCCGATATCCATGCCCTCTGTCGCGGCGATGGCGCGGATAACAGGGATCATGGTCGCGGCAAAGGGGATATTGTCGACAAAGGCGCTCGTGATGGCCGAGAGCCACAGAATGACGATCACAATAACCGCGATATTGCCCTCACTGACCGAGGTGATGAAGTTCGCGATCATGTTGAGCACACCTGTCTTTTCAAGGCCCGCCACGGAAACGAACAAGCCGATGAAAAAGAGCAGCGTCTTATAGTCCACGCCCTTAATGATTTCTATAACAGATTTCTTGCCGCTGGTCAAGCCCAAAACGATCAGCGTCAAAATAGCGACGATCACGCCGATGCACGCGACGGAAAGCTCCGTCTGCGCGTGCGTGATGAGCAGCACGACCGCCAGCAGGAAAACGCCTGCGCTCGCAAGAAATGCCTTCTTGTTCGTGATGGCCGTCGAAGGCTCAGGACAGGTGACGGGGCCGCCGTTGGCATGCTCGGCGCGCTCAAGTTCCTTGCGGAGGCAGAGCGTGAAGTAAATGAGCATGAACACAAAGCAGATCGCCACGACCGCGCCGGTATTTTCGATGAAGTCGAAGAATGTGTAGCCGAGCGAGGTGCCGATGATGATGTTCGGCGGGTCGCCGCACATCGTGGCCGCGCCGCCGAGGTTCGCGCAGAAAATTTCAGACAGGATCATCGGCACGGGGTCGAATTTCATCGTCTGCGCCAGTTCGAGCGTGACGGTGGCGAGAAACAGCACGACCGTGATGCTGTCGATGAACATCGACAAAAACGCCGAGAGCGACATAAAGCAGATGAGCAGCGGCACCGTGCGGTAGTGTACGAGCTTGGCAAGCGTCAGGCACAGCCAGCGGAAAAAGCCCGCCTTGCCGAGGCCCTCGACCATGATCATCATGCCGGCGATAAACAGGATCGTCGACCAGTTGATGCCAGCGGTGCTCTCCTCACTTGCGCCGTACCAGAATGTGCTCTGGAAAAACGCGCCGAGGTTGAGCGTCTCCCAAATGGCGCTCATCGAGCGCATGCAGACGCCGAACACCAGCACGAGCACGAGCGCGCCGCTCCCGAGCGTAATGTAATGCCGTTCAAACTTATCGAGGATAATAAGCAGGAACATAGTGACAAAAATGCAGATGGCAATGATCTGAGCAAACATGTTATTCCTCCCTGTGCTGTGGAATTCCCAGCGCGAGCCATTATATCGGTCTCTTACGCGGAAGCGAAATGTTATCTTGACATGGAGGATATGTCATTTTTCTATGCCGTCCGAATTTTCCTGATTTCATGCGGCTTTTCGACGGTGTTTACTTTTCGTCAAGGTTCTGTTCTTTTTTCCCGAATACGCTTGCGTCGCCGCTTCGCTTCTGTTACAATCAGTCTTGCCGTCCGCAAGGTGCGGACGAATGCTTTTCTCTTCTGTCAAATTTTACGCAGTCAGGTTCCTCGCCGCCGCGCAGAACCCCAATCATTTCTTTTTCAGAGGAGCTTGCCTATGAACATCAGCTACGACAGCTACCGCGTCTTTTATTACGCCGCCAAATTCCGCAGCTTCTCGCAGGCCGCCGCGGCGCTTTACAGCAATCAGCCCAACGTGACACGCATGATCCGAAAGCTCGAATCCGAGCTCGGCTGCGCGCTGTTTTTCCGCTCGCCGCAGGGCGTGCGCCTCACGCCCGAGGGGGAGAAGCTCTACACGCACATCGCCGTCGCGTTTGAGAGCATCGAGGCAGGCGAAGAGGAGGTCCTCTCCGACCAGAGCTTGCAAAGCGGTATCGTCCACATCGCAGCGAGCAGCCTTGCCCTGCGCACGCGGCTTTTGCAGGTGCTCGCGCGCTACCGGCGCGCATACCCGCACGTGCGCATCTGCCTGACGAACCACTCTGCCTCCCACGGCCTCGCCGCCGTGCAGAACGGCCTTGCCGACTTCGCCATTCTGGCAGAGGGCGCGTCCGTGCCGGATTCGCTCACGGCGCAGAAGATCGACGAAATTCAGGAGATCCCCATCTGCGGCCCGGCGTTTTTGGAGCTCACCGAGGAGCCCGTTTCGCTCAAAAGGCTTGCCGACTACCCGATCATCAGCTTGACGGAGGGGACATCGTCGCACGACTTTTATGCCGAGCTCTTCCTGCGCCACGGTCTTTCGTTCAGCCCCGATGTGGAGGTCGAGACCACGGCACAGGTGCCGCCCGTGGTGCAGAGCGACCTTGGCGTCGGCTTCGTGCCGCGCGAGATGCTTTACGGCACGCCGGAGGCAAGCGGTATCTACCCCATCATGCTCGAAGAGCCCATTCCCGCGCGCAGCGTCTTTCTCTTCCAGCGCAAGACGCAGCCGCTGAGCATCGCCGCCAAAAAACTGCGGCAGATGCTGCTCGAAGACGCGCCGCAGGAGAGTGGAAAATAATCAGACAAAGCCCCGCCGTTTTCACAGCAGGGCTTTTCTCTTCACTTTTTTACAGATTCAGCAGCGTTTCGCTCAGGCGCTTGCCGGCGCTTCCGGCAAAGTCCTCCGCCCGGCGGATGCGCAGGAACGACGCGCCGTAGATCATGCGCTCGTTTTCAAGCTCTCCGTCCTCGCCGATGAAAATGCCGATGACGTGCGCGCCCTCGCGCCGGAGCTTTCGCACCTGAAAGCAGGTGTCGCGGATGGCGGCATCGCCGACGTAGACTTCCGGCGCGCCCTCGCGCTTGCGGCCGCTGACCATGTCGTTCGGTAAGCCGTCGCTGAACACGATGATAATTTTGTGCTCCTCGCGCCGCTTCTTGAGGTCGAGTCCCGCCGCGGCCAGCGCAAGGCCGTCGCGGTTATTCGACGTTGCGCGGTATTCCAAAATGCGGCGGTCGGCCTCCGGTTTGTCGTCATAATCGCGGAAGCGCCGCAGCACCGTGTAGTTGCCGTAAGTGCAGTAGCTCATCACGCGGTGCGGAATGCGGATGCGGCTGAGCGCCGCGCTGAAGAGGTAGCTTTGCAGCGCCACCATGCTCTGCCGCACGCTCTGCGAGCCGCTTGCGTCGATCAAAAGCTCCACGACGACGGCGGACGGTTCCTGCCGGACGATCTTTTCAAAAAGCTGCGGATTTTCGCAGCGGCTGACCTTCCAGAGCAGATCGTTTTGCAGCACGCCGTGGTCGGCGCGGTAAACGTCCGGCTCGCTGCGCAGGCTCAGCGCATTGCGAAAGGCCTGCTCGATGCTGCGGATGCCCTGACGCGCGGCGTCCTCGTGCTCTTGGAGCATTTTGAGGTTGCCGTCCCGACTGGCGCGCAGCGATTGGGCGCGCGGCTCACTGCCCTCGTAGGCGTCCGCGCTCAGGCCGTCGGTGAAGAGGAGCTTTCGCTCCTCGTGGATGCCGGTGCAGACAGCGCTTTCGATCTCCTCCATCGCCTGATCGGTCTGGAAGCTGGGGCCAAAGTTGCGCATCAGATACTCCGGAATGCCGGCGAGCGCGTCGTCCGGCAGGACGAGGCCATCGACCGATGCCTCGCCCGCCTTGTCGTATTGGAGTTTCATCTCCTCGGCCTGCGCCCACTCGATGTCCCCCGGTTCGGCTGCGGGCTCCCACTCTTCCGTCTCGCGCTCGGGTAAGATGTCCTGATTGTGGTCGGGCGCAAAATAGCGGATGAAAATTTTGCGGTACAAAAGCGCCGCGAGTTCGACGAGCGACTTTGCGCCCGCGCAGCTCTCGCTGCGCGCGGCAAGGTCGTCAAACTCCGCCAGCATATCTTCAAAACCGCCAAAATTTTTCATAATGCGGCGGTCGCCCTCCGTCGCCGCGGCGGGAAACTGCTTCGTCAGATCGTAAATGTACATCCAGCCGCGCGAGCTGCGCCGGTAGCGCAGGAGGTCGCCACGCAAAATCTCGCCCGCCGCCTGCTCTGCCATCACGGCGACGCCCGGGCGCTCGCCCATCAGCCTCGCCCGCACGGCGCGCTCGACGCACAGGTGCGCAATGGGCAGCAGCACGTCCATATTGTAGGCCGCGTAGCGGTGCCGCCGCAGCCACAGATTCAAGTCATCGAGCCCGAAAAACTTGTCCGCCCCGCCGAGGACAATGCCCTCGTACACCTCCGCCATGCCGCCCGCGTGCTCAAAGGGTTCGCTCATCTTCTGCACATACTCGGGATAGGTCCGCTTGCGGTGATCTTCGGAAACAGTCAAAAATAGGCTCTCTTCTCTGCCGATGCTCATCTCTTCAGGCAAAGCGCGTCAGCGCTACGTCGCGCACGAGCGCATACTCGTACTCGTCGAAGCATTTGTTCGTGATGCTCACGGCGATGGCGTCCTTGGGCGCCATGCCGTCGGTCATCAGGTGCAGGGCCGCGATCATGCCGCGCATATCGACGGAGTTCGTCGAGATCTCGCCGTTCACAGCCTTGGCGTTCAGATCGAGGAACAGCCCCGTGCAGCGCTTGATGTTCTCGTCCGACGTCTCCGGTACGTTTGCGCGCAGCAACTCGCAGAGCTGCGCCTCCTCGAGCGTCGGCATGCGGATGACCGTAAAGCGCGAGACAAGCGCTTCGTTCAGCTCGCGCGTACCGGCGTAACCGTAGTTCATCGTGGCGATGAAGCGCGCGGCGGGGTGGATAGGGATACACTCATAGCCCGGCACGTCGATGAGGCGGCGGTAGTCGAGCGCGGAGTGCAGCACGGCCACAGCGTCGTTTTTCGCCATGTTGATCTCATCTAAGATGCAGAAGCCGCCGTACTGCGCGGCGAGCGCGACAGGGCCGCGGCGCAGCCGCACCTCGCCGCCGGTGAAGGTGTCGGTTCCGATCAGCGTGCTGCTGTCGGTATTCACATGGAACGACACAGTGTAGACCGGACGGGCGAAGAGCCACGCGAGGTTGTCCGCCAGAATGTTCTTGCCCGTGGCCTTGCCGCCGGATAGCAGAACGTTCTCCCCCTGCAGAAGCGCCGCGACGGCCAGCTCCATGATCTCATCGCCGATGAATTTGACGGGCGGCTCGGCGATGCGGCTGCGCACCGTCTCGTCCGCGACGTATTGCTTTTTGAATTGCTCCAAACGGAGCGATAGATCTTGTCTCATGTCTTTGATAGTTCCCTTCTGTGTGCGGAAACGGTTCCCGCGCGATGCGCTCTTTTCAGCGCTTTTCCATGCAGAGCATTATAGTATTCACGCGGAATATTGTCAATTTGCGCCGCTGTTGCATGCGGGAAAAACATGTGGTAAAATCAATATGGTAAATTTCATTTTTATAAAGGGGGCAGCACTATGTTGACGATCTTCAACCGCAAGGAACTGATCACCACGATGGACATGCAGCGCCAGGCCAATATCCGCAGCATCCTGTCCGCCAACGGCATTGCCTACACGGTCAGAACCGAGAATTTGCAGGGCTCTTCCGCGTTCGGCGGCCGCAGCCGCGGGCGCAGCGGCAGCTTCGGCGTTGACCCGAACTATTCGTATGAATATCATATCTACGTTCACAAAAACGACTATGAAAATGCTCTGAGACTGATTCGGTAACGTCCCTGAGCCCTAGAACGATAAAAGGCATTCCGCGCGATAGACGGGTGTCCGTAAAACAGTTAATCCTCCGTATGGCTTAGACCATGCGGAGGATTTGTTTATGTCTAATCTTCAAACTTGCTGGCGGCAAACGGTTTGTCAAAACCGTTTGCGGACGGCAAGTCCACAAGGGATAGACGTGCAAGCGTCGCAAGGGAGTGTAGCTCCCTTGACGGAACGAAGTGACGCAACATTCTCGGTCGAGCAGTTTTCTCCTGCTGACAGAGAATACAGCTCCGCAGGACGCATGATACTCCCGATAGGAGAGTATAGAAGTGCGCCCTCTAGTTCCTAAAGGGTTTTTATCAGTGCGACAAACTGGAATTTTGGCAAGAAAAAAGCAGTCAATCCTAAAGACTAACTGCTTTGTGTGTAGGGATATGAAGTTGTGAACTGGAATTTACATTTTGACATTATTTAACAATAGTTGAGTCAATTCTTCTAACTCCCCAGTAGACAAATCATTTTTATCTATCAAAACCATTTTATTATCTTTTCGTTTAACATATATATACTGCCCCATAGTACCGTACTCTTTAAATGCAGTCCAATAATTTTTGCTATATCCCATCTGGGAAATTGTTTCTATCCCTTCAGCGTCAAAATGATACTCTACAATTCCAGTACGAAAAGACTTATCTAAGAGTAACTCCGCTTTTTTCAATACAAATTTTTGAAAAGACTTTGCATTAAACGCAAGAAGCAGACAAACTATTCCAAGCACCATATAGATATACCATAAAATAGCAGGAGAATTTATAATTAAAAATATGCTACTAAAAATAATGACGATACCCAAAATCATCAGAAGCGGAACCGCTATCTTACGCTTGCGAACATTTCCTTTACTTTCCAAAGCAATTTTAATTGCAGTTTCTTTTTTTTCATCACTTAAATTCATACAATATTTAACCACAAAATTACCACCTTTACTTTTCACAGTTCTATAAATTTCGATTTGCACCACCCAAATCTTTCACCCGTTATTAGCGGTTATAAGAAGCCGTCAAAATCGGCACAAAGCATTGAAATCACTGGGTTTATTGAGAAATCAAAACCATCCCAAATTATCTTCCTTTATACGCTGTTACCCTTGACCGCGTGAGCTGATAAGGGCAAAATCAAGGGAAAACCCCATGGGGGAAACACAATTATTTGACAAACGGCTGACAGTGATGTGTTAAGTCAAACTGAATAAGAATCCACCGGCAGGTCCGGTTACGGTAAGGGAGCATTGCGTGTCAATGCTCCCTTTTACCATACCACAGACCGCCGTTGAGAGATAGATAAAATCTGTGGCAGAACGGAGGTGTCAGATATGCCGCAGGCGATCTTTGCGTACCATCTTGGCATGGACGCCGAGCAATACGCCTTTTTCCGCATCCCCAAGCTCCTGATCACCGAGCCGTACTTTCGGCGGATCTCCACCGACGCGAAGCTGCTGTACGGCCTCATGCTGGATCGCATGAGCCTGTCCATGAGAAACGGCTGGATGGACGATGATGGCCATGTGTATATCTACTTTACGCTGGAGGAGGCGTGCGAACAGCTCTGCTGCAAGACGGATAAGGCGGTCAAGCTGTTCGCGGAGCTGGACAGCGCCAAAGGCGTGGGCCTCATAAAGCGGGTCAAGCAGGGGCTGGGCAGACCGGCGAAAATCTATGTTCTCCGCTTCATGGGTATAGAGGACGAACCAGGCGAGGATACACCGGAACCGGAGCCTCCGAGCTGCCGAAATCCAGACTTCGGAAAAACCGAAGTCAAGAGTTCTGAAAAACCGAAGTCTGGACCTCGGAAAATCAGAAGTCAAGACCTCGGAAAAACCGAGTGTAATAAGACTGATAAGAATAATACTGAGTTGAGTAATACTGATTCATCTATCCATCCGGGCGCGCAGCCGGAGGAGGTGATCGAGGGATACCGAAAAGAGATTCGGGAGAACATCGAGTATGACCACCTGCGCCGACAGCATCCCTATGACGACATCGACGAGATCGCGGACCTCATGCTGGAGGTCCTCTGCACACAGGACAGCTTCATGCGGATCGGCGGAAAGCAGCTTTATACGGCGTTAGTGAAGGAGCGTTTTCTGAAGCTGGATTCCTCCCACATCGAGTATGTGCTGGACTGCCTGCGGGAGAGCACCGCGGACATTCGCAACATCAAAGCCTATCTGCTGGAGATGCTGTTCAACGCCCCAGCTACCTGCGGCAGCTACTACCGCGCCAAAGTGAATCACGACTTCCATGACAGCGGATAGGCAGAGCGAACAGCTCTGCTTTTTTGAAACCCATTTTACGACTGAAAGGAGCATCGAACCCGTGAAAACAATCGCACTGGCAAATCAGAAGGGCGGCGTGGGTAAGACCACCACAGCCGCCAGCCTCGGCATTGGTCTTTCTCGGCAAGGTAAAAAAGTTCTGCTGATCGACGCCGATGCACAAGGCAATCTCACGCAGATGTTGGGCTGGCCGCAGCCAGACGAATTATCCCCCACACTCTCCACGCTGATGGAGAAGATCATCGCGGAGCAGCCCATCGCTCCCGGTGAGGGTATCCTGCACCACTCATCCGGCGTCCACCTTGTCCCCGCCAATATCGAGCTGTCAGCACTGGAGGTCACGCTGGTCAACACCATGAGCCGTGAAACGGTGCTGCGGCAATATCTGTCCACCGTGGCAGACCGCTACGATTACGCGCTCATCGACTGTATGCCGTCCCTCGGTATGCTGACCATCAACGCCCTGACTGCGGCGGACAGCGTGATCATTCCTGTGCAGGCGCAATATCTCCCCGCAAAGGGGCTGGAGCAGCTTTTGCGAACCATCACCCGCGTGAAACGGCAGCTCAACCCGAAGCTGGAGGTGGACGGCATTGTGCTGACGATGGTGGACAGCCGCACCACGCTGGCGCGGGAGATCAACGCGCTTGTCCGCAAGACCTATGGCGGTCATGTGTTCGCAAGCGAAATTCCCCGTTCCATCAAGGCGGCGGAGATCAGCGTGGAAAACAAAAGCATTTACGACCACGACCGCAGCGGCAAGGCGGCGCTGGCGTATGAAAATCTGACGAGGGAGGTGTTGAGCCTTGGCAAGCAAATTAAGCGGCATCGAACTGACCCGGTACGATGACCTGTTCAAAACGGACGCGGAGCGTGAAGCCGACCGACAGGAGCGTATCCAGATCGTTCCCGCCGCAGAAGTTTTCCCATACTCCCGCCAGCCGTACACCATCGACCGCCCCACGCCTGATCTGGTGCGCCTCATGGACAGCATTGAACATATCGGCATCGCGGAGCCGCTGATTGTCCGGCCCCGCGAGAGCGGCGGATATGAGATCATTTCCGGCCACAGGCGCGATTACTGCGCGAAAGCTGTGGGGCTGGATACCCGCCCCGTCATCGTCCGCAATTACAGTGACGAGGAAGCGGACATTTTGGTCGTGGATTATAACATCAACCGCGAGGACTTACTCCCCAGCGAGAAAGCCAAAGCCTACAAGCTGAAGCTGGACGCCATGAAACGGCAGGGGCAACGGACAGATTTAACTTCTGGCCAAGTTGGCCAGAAGTTAAAAGGACATAGCTCAATAGACCTTTTAGCGGATCAGGTAGACGAAAGTCGCAAGCAGGTACAGCGTTATGTGCGCCTAAATAAGCTGATTCCCCCGCTGCTGGACGCAGTGGACGCGGGAACGCTCAAGTTCGTTCCTGCGGCGGATTTCCTCTCCCACCTGTCCGAAAAAGAACAGACCTACCTCCTGCTTGTCATGGAGCGCGATGAAGTGTACCCGTCGCTGGGACAGGCCCAGCGGCTCAAGCAGCTCAGCGCCGAGGGCAAGCTGGAGAATAACATCATCGACCTCATCATGCGGGAGGAAAAGCCGCTGGAACGCAAGGTCACGATCCGCAACGACCGTCTACAAAAATACTTTCCCTCCAGCTACACCCCAAAGCAGATGGAGGATGTCATTATCAAGCTGTTGGAAGGTTGGCACCGCAAGCGGCAGCAAGAAATGAGTCGATAATGCTTCTGCCGGGGCATTTGTTGACATCGGACTGGTGTGTTGCTATGATACGGGCATCAACGAAAAGAGAGGTGCCGCAAGTGGCTTTGCAAGACGATAGAAAAAACAATGCCGATGGTCACTGTGATTGGGAACAGAATTTGCCGGAGTTTTTGCAGGAGTCAATCCAAGCTATGGTCAGCGCATGGGATAAGCTGGATCGTGGTGAAGAATATTATCTCTGGGATTGCGATTACTGTTCTCTGCAAAGCGACATCAATAGCGCGGAGGTAAACCGGATCATCAGTCCTGAACAGGCATGGTATCTGCGCGAAAAGTATTTGCGAATGGAACGTGAAGTCATAGAATGACCGCGGATCTGCTCTGCCTGTCGGAACAGAAGATTTCAATGAAAACGGCACGGGAAACCGTGCCGTTTTGCATTGCAGCCGCCGAAGCAGGCGGCTTTTTTCATGAGCAAATTGGAGGTGATTTCATTCAACAAGCAGATTTTTCATGCAGCGTCCCTCTCAGGCGGTAAGGACAGTACGGCTATGCTCTTGCTGATGATTGAACGAGGTTTGCCCATAAACACGGTCCTTTGGGCAGACACGGGCATGGAATTTCCGGAAATGTATGACCATATCCGCAAGGTGGATGACTACCTTTACCGGGAGCGTGGTATCCACATCACTACGCTGCGGCACCCAAAAGGCTTTGAGTACCTGATGTTCGAGGAAAAAAAGCAAAAGCCATCTTCCATCGAAAACCGGCAAAGGCTGGGCGTTCCGCTTTGCGGAAACGGCTGGCCCGGCGTTAAGGTCCGATGGTGTACCGGGCAGCTTAAAACGCATCTTATCAGCAAGGAGGTCAACCGGATCAAGGGGGAGTATCAGGCACTCCACTATGTCGGCATCGCGGCAGATGAGCCGAAGCGGATCAAAAATGAGCAATATCCGTTGGTGGACTGGGGTATCACCGAAGCAGAGGCTTTGCAAATATGTTACGACCGTGGTTATGATTGGGGCGGATTATATGAGATCTACCACCGCTGTTCCTGTTGGTGCTGTCCCCTCCAGCGGATCGACGAACTGAGGAAGCTGCGGCATCACCACCCGGAATTATGGAAAAGGCTCTGCGATATGGATCAGCGGGCTATCGCCCAATTTGGGCATAACCCTTTGGGACAATTTAAGCAAAATTGGACAGTAGAACGATTGGAACAGAGATTTGCAGCGGAAGATGCTCAGATCTCTGTTTTTCTATCTTCTGGAAAGGACAGCACCATGACAGAAAAGCAGAAGCAGGAGTGCAGCGAGGTGGAAACCATGCTGCAAGGCACACCGAAGCAAAATGTTCTGATCTCCTTTGATGGCAAGCCAGCAAAAACGCTGGAAGAATTGGAAAAGGAGCAGAAGCGGCAAAAAAAGAAACATAAGGATCGGGGTGAAGCACGATGACGAACTATCAGAAACGAAAAGAAAAGAATGACGAATATCGCAGCAAAATCATGAGATTTACTTTCCAGCTTTCCCTTGGCGATGGAGAAGTCCGAGATTGGTTTGAACAGCAGCCCGAAAAGGGCGCGTATCTCAAAGACCTTATCTTGCGGGATAAAGCGGAGCGGCTTGGGTACAGGGAGCAGAAAAGCGCAGAACCCGACAAAGCCGGTGACTACGAGATCATACAGTCCATTCGTATGGGTGGGCGCGTTCTGCTTATGGGGTTCAATCCAAAGGACGAAACCTATATGACCTGCTATCAGCAGTACAATTTTCTCGGAGAAACAATGTATCCCGAAGCACTTGCCTGTAAGAGTTATCTGGAAATTGCAGAAACCTTTTTGAATCGCTTGCAGGCACAGGTCGAAAAAGTCAAAGCATTCCGTGCGGCCCGAAATGTCCCCTATGCCGTTTTAGGCGCGGAGGCTTGCCTTCCTCCATCAGAGGGATCTCTGCAAGGAAAGCTGATCGTTCTCCGCCCCACCAGCCTTGCTCCAGAATACCGCACAGCAGACTGTCAACTCGGTTTTGCAATAAGTGGCTTCGGCTGTACGCCCGGTTCCCGTGGACGTGCGGTTTTCTTTCAGGAGCTGTATTCCGGTGAGCGTTGCCGTTGGGACGCTTCCGACATTCTTGGCGTAGCCAATCCAGAAAAGATACCGGATTGGGCGAAAGAAAAGCTGAGAGAATATGAAAAAAAGCGCACCACGCCGAAAAAAGAGAGAGGTGAAGCCAGATGAGCTATGACGCGCAGAAGGTGACCTACCAGGAAGTCACGATTTTTGACCGACCGGCATTATTTACAGAATGCCGCATTGACCGAGCCACCGTGCCGGAGGGTGTATATCGCTACGAGCTGCGCCATGGGGATGAGGATTGGGGCGAACCCATTGAACTGTCCCGAAGCCTCATGGTCAACTTCTATGGCACCGTCCTCACACGCGAGCCGTTCCAGCTTCCCATTGATGGGTGGATTCCACTGGAGAACGACAGCCTTTCCTTTCAAGATGGCGGATGCCGTACCCTTGCGGAATTTCAGGAGAAATATCCCGCCAGCGATAAGGATGTCATTGACTTTTACAGTGTCAATGAGCCTGTGCTGCACGCTCTCTACTTCTCCCGCAGTGAGGAACAGGACAAGACCGTAGGTTGCGTGGGACACCTGCGGGGTGATTTTGGAAGCGGCAAGCAGTTTTATACAACATGGTGGCCCCACCAGCAAGACGCGCTGAATACGCCGGAGTTTAAGGCGGACATCGACCGCACCGTGAACTGGCTGCGGGAGCAGCCGGACTCCCCGCTGCGTGACTTCGACAGCATGAACCGCTACTGCAACCGGTATGAGCAGATCTGCGCCATCAAGAGCGCAATGTTTCCTTCCTGCGGCTTCATGGTGAAAACCAAACAGTATGTGTATATGCTCCGCTGTACACCGATCAAAGGTGATTACCAGTTTTATATTTATTGCTATCAGCGAAAACCGTTTGAAAAGGCCCAAAAAGAGCAGCAAAAGAATGACCGGCTTCAAGCGAAAAAACGAACGGAGCCGGAGAGATAGGAGGTGCGAGCCTTGCCAACCAAATTTCAGCTTATCACAGAGCTTTATGACCAGACCGTGCAGAGTGTCACTGGCAATTATCAAAGCTGGACGGGCTTTCTCCGCGCAGCCTGCTATAACTACAAATGCCCCTTCGATGAGCAGCTTTTGATCTACGCCCAGCGCCCGGACGCCACGGCAGTCCTTGAGATGGAACGCTGGAACCGTCAGTTTGGACGCTGGGTCAATCGCGGAGCCAAGAGCATCGCCGTATTTGGTGATGACGGTCAAAACTGTCTGAAGCTCTATTTCGATGTGTCCGATACCCATGCGTCCCGCTTTGCCCGTCCACTGCCCATCTGGACGATGCACCCGGCCTTTGAGCCGGAGGTCATCGAAACGCTGGAGGCCACCTTCGGCAACCTGTCCGAAAAAGAAAATCTCGCGGACGCCGTGCGCTCTGCCTGCCACAATGCCGTGGCAGACAACTTCACGGACTACCTGCAAGACCTGCGGGAGTGCCGGGAGGACAGCCTGCTGGAGGAACTGGACGACCTCAATTTAGAGGTGTTCTACCGGGATGCGCTGGAGGTCAGCGTGGCCTATATGCTGATGACCCGGCTGGGCCTGCGGGCGGACGATTATTTTTCGCCCGATGAGTTTGCCCACGTTTATGAATTCAACACGCCGCCCACCATCAACGCCCTGGGCATCGCCACCAGCGACATCGCGGAGATGGGCCTGCGGGAGATCAGCCGAACGGTCATGCAGGCTCAGCGGGATCAATTTTTTGCAAACCGCGCGAGAATCGGTTATGATGACCGCACAGAACAACACGAAACACCCCATGAAAGGAGCGAACAGCATGGAGATCACTTACAGGATGCAGGATGGCTTTCAGGTGCCGAACCTGCTGATGCCGCAGACGCCGGAGGTGCATCTGGGCAAGTACGCAGAGCTGCGGAGAGCGTACCTGAAGAAGCACCGCAGAGTGCTTTACACCAACCTCAAGACCAGCGGCAAGCTGACGGAGCATCTGGCAGAGATCGAGCAGACCGCGCGGAAGATGGTGGAGCAGACCGTGGCGCAGATGGCGAGAGCCGAGGGCGTGACGGAGGAACTGAAAGCGACCGATCCCCTGCGCTGGACGGGCCTGATGAACAATCTCCGGCACAGCGCGGAGGAGCTGGTGCTCAGCGACCTGATTTACAGTTAACAACTAAAGAACCCACAGAGGCAGGAAGTGATGAGCTTCCTGCCTCTGCTGTTATAGATGCGGCACAACCAACCATAAAAGAACTGTTCGAGCAGTACAAACAAACGGTTGCTGCTGCATTGGTAAAAGACACAGCATTTGTCAATGCCTGCCGCAATTCAGATCATGAAAATGCCATTATGGAAGGGGCAGACGCAATCCGGCGCATTGTCAACGAAAGCGGCGATTTGCAGCTTGCAAAGCTCTACTTTGATATGCCAGCCTTCCATAACTGGCTGCATCAGGAGCTTTTAGAGGAAACTTATCCGAAGCTGGTAAACGCAGCAGACCATAGCCCGTTCAAGCCCTATCAGGTCGCTGCCTATCACCATATTGAAAACGGCTTTGACGATAAGCTGGACTATCAAACACTGGAAGAAGCGGAGGCCGCAGCGCAGGGCTATGTTGCCGGTACGATGGAGGAAGACGGCTTTGCATACGACGGCGCTGCCGTGTATGACGCCGAAACACGCCAGTGCCTTCGCGTCTACGGTGATTATCCGGACGAAAAAGCGCAGGAGCAGGCAGCAGCCTTTGCGCTGGAGCACGACGCCGTAACCCCCAACGGTACGGAGCTTCCTGCTTTCCTGGATATGCACCTCATTGAAGCGAATCTGCTGGATGACGGTGGGCGCAAGCACAAGCGACAGGAGATTTTTGAATACTTTCAGGCGCACGAGAATCTTGCAGAACGGACGGAATTTCTCAAAAACAGCTACAACGATATATGGGTGGAAGTCCTGACCGACGGTGTTCGGACAGGCTACCATGCCGAGAAAGACGGACTTTTGATGTGGGAGGGCAGCTACCTCTCCCGCACCTCGGAGTCCGTTTTTTCATGGTCGGTCATCACCGAAATGACCGAGGGCCTGATCGAGCGCGGCGAGTACAAGATCAAGCTGGGCCTGCAAAACGCCCCGGTGATGGCAGAGCAGCTTGCCCTATTCGACATGGGCGGCGACGCCCCGGTGTACGAGGCTCCAGCAGATGCGCCCTCTGGCATTCTGGCCCCGGCCCGCACGGTGCCGCAGGAGGTCATCGACCAGGCGCTTTACACAGCCGGAAACGAACCCGGCAGCGCCGAACGCATTGCGATGTTCTATATGCGGGAGCATTCTGAACAGGAAAATATAGCGTTTCTGCGTCGGGAGTTTGGCACAGAAAATGGGCGCGGCATCGAGTACGAAGGCCGCAAATATGCCGTTTGGTTTCTGGAGGACGGCATCCACCTCGCCCAAGGCGACAGCGTCCGCACCGGATACAGCAAAACCGTGGTCTCATGGGGACTGGCGGCGGGCCGCATTTTGGGGCTGCTACGGGCCGGGATCTATCTCTCCGCCGCCGAACTGACACAGGCCCCTGACAAGGTGCTGCACGAAGCAATGGACGCCCTCCTGATGACAGCCCGTGACCTGACCAAGGAAGGCCGGGACATGGGGCTGCTCCCGCAGACTTTGGCCATCCACGACCAGCACAAGGGCTACCCGGAACTGGACGAGGACATGGTCGCGTTCGCAAAGACGGATGGTGGCCTACAAATGCTGGCGCAGGAATACCACGCTTTTCTCGACGCTTATTATGATGATCCATCCATTCTGCGTTACCGTCTTTCAGCGTATAACACCCACCGCATCGGCATCATCCTCAACGACCTGCTATACGAGGAACGACACTTTGATGCTCAGCCCAGCTTCCTGCGGCAATGCAAAATGTTTATCACACAAGACGAGATCGACGGTTTTTTCCTCTGTGACCATCTGGATAGCCGACTGGCCGTATATTCTCACTTCTGCTATCCCCACACGCCGGAGGAACACCAAAAATTCATCAAGGGCAGCTTTGGCGAGTACAGCGGCGGTGGCCGTGCCGGATACCAGCACACGAAAACATCAAAAGGGCTGGAGTATGAGCGCGACTATAATTTCAAGAAATATGATACCGTCCATCTGACCATCCTCAATGTGGTCAAGGAGTATGAGCACCTGATCGCGCAGAAACGATTCCCCGGCGAGGACGCTATCGCCAAAATCCCGGAATATGAGCGGAGACAGGTGGCGCGGGCCATTTACTCCAGTCTGTACAATGCACCGGACAATGTGCCGCGTCCCTATCCCAAGGGTGCGGATTATTACGATGCGCTTCCCATGATCGAGGAGCAGCTGCAAGATAAGGGCAAGACTGCGGAAATATTGGCGGCGTTGACCTCCCGGCTGGATGGGACGGACGAGAGTGACCGTTTCTATGATTCCGTCCGCCGCGCAAAGGATCGGCTTTCGGAGTATGTGGACGGCACTTTCAGCCTGTTCAACCACCGGCATGATGCTCCTCAGCAGGAACGCAGCTTTGTGGAGCAGGTCGCAGAGGATGCAGCACGGCTTGCCGCAGAGCAGCCGCCCGCCTATGAGCGGTTCAGCGTGATCGAAACGGACGACGGCTACGCCGTCTGGGACGATATTCGTGACGAAATTTATGTTGACAGCGAGGGCGTCCGTGAGACCTTCCCCAGCGAGTGGCAGGCTGAGGATTATCTGGAGCAGGTCAGAAAGGCAGTCAACGAAAAGGAAGCGGCGGAATGGCTCTATGTGGAGCGCGCCAAAGACACCACCGCAGAGCAGCCGGTCGAGCCTGCCACGCAGCCAGCAATCACCGACGCAGAATTTGCGGCACAAAATCTTGTTCCCGGTGAAACGGTATTTGAGATCGACGGCAGGACCTTCCTTGTGGATCGCGTGGATACCGCGCACGGCGTTGTCAACTTTCAAGACATCACCTTTGTCCAAAAGGTCGGCTTTCCCATCTTCCGCACGGAACCGATCTCCTTTGTTCGGAAAATTGTGGAGCAGGCGGACCCCGCTGCGCTGGCCCCGCCGCAGCCGCAGACGGACGAGCCGCCTGCGGTACTCACCCCGCCGAAAAAGAAAAAGCAAAACGCGCTTGCCTATCCGCTGGACGCGGATGGCCGGAACTACCGCATCACCGATGACCATATCGGAGAGGGCGCACCGCTGGAGCGTTTTCAGCGCAATCTGGACGCGATCCGTACCCTGAAAACCGTGGAGACCGAAAACCGCACCGCCACAGCGGAGGAACAGGCGGTGCTGGCGCAGTATGTGGGCTGGGGCGGTCTGGCGGACTTCTTTGACGAGAAAAATCCGCGTTACGCTGAACTGAAAGAACTGCTTACCGATGCCGAATACGCCGCCGCCCGTGAATCCACGCTCACGGCGTTCTTTACGCCGCCTGTGGTTATCCGCGGCATCTATGCCGCCCTGGGGCAGATGGGCTTCACACAGGGGAACATCTTGGAGCCAGCCTGCGGTATCGGCAATTTTCTCGGTATGCTGCCGGAAAGCATGAGCGGCAGCAAGCTCTATGGCGTGGAGCTGGACGATCTCTCTGGCCGCATCGCCCGCCAGCTTTATCAGAAAAGCAGTATTGCGGTGCAGGGCTATGAGAAAACTGCCTTCCCGGATAACTTTTTTGATGTTGCCATCGGCAATGTTCCCTTCGGTCAGTTCCATGTGCCGGACAAACGCTATGACCGGCTGAATTTCCCCATCCATGAGTATTTCATCGCCAAAGCGCTGGATCAGGTCAGACCGGGCGGCGTTATCGCCGTTGTGACCTCCAGCTACACCATGGACAAGCGCACCGCCAGCGCGCGAAAATACATCGCGCAGCGAGCGGAACTGCTGGGGGCGATTCGGCTACCCAACAATGCGTTCAAGGCCGCGGCGGGCACCGAGGTGGTTTCAGACATTCTGTTTTTGCAGAAGCGGGAACGAATGGTGGATATAGAACCCGAATGGGTACACCTTGCCACCAACGAGGACGGTATCCAGATGAACAGCTACTTCATCGACCACCCCGACATGGTGCTGGGCGAGATGAAGATGGTGTCCGGGCCGTTCGGCCCCACGCCTACCTGTGAGCCGTACCCGGAGCAGCCGTTGGAAGCACTGCTGGCGGAGGCCGTTCAAAATATCCACGGCGAGATCACCGCTTATGACCGGGAGGAGGAATTGGAGGGCGAGGATCATTCCATTGAGGCTGACCCCGCTGTCCGCAATTTCTCCTATACACTGGTAGCGGACCAAATCTACTACCGGGAAAACAGCCGCATGAACCCCGTGGAGGTATCCAAGACGGCAGAGAGTAGAATCCGCGGCATGATCGAGCTGCGGGACTGTGTGCGGACGCTGTTGGAATACCAGACCGAGGACTATCCCGATGAAGAAATCAAGGCGCAGCAAGCCAAGCTGAATGCCCTCTACGATGCCTTCACCCGGAAATACGGACTCATCAACTCCCGCGGTAACGCCATCGCCTTTGATCAGGACAGTTCCTACTTCCTGCTGTGTTCACTGGAAATTCTGGACGAGGACCGGAACCTGAAACGCAAGGCAGACCTATTCACCAAGCGCACCATCCGCAGCCACAAGCCCGCTGAAAAGGTAGACACAGCGGTGGAGGCGCTGGCGCTGTCCATTGGGGAAAAGGCCCATGTGGATATGGAATACATGGGCAAACTCACCGGCAAGGACGAAGAAACGCTGTTTTCTGAGTTGACCGGCGTGGTGTTCCTGAACCCTGCTTACACCGGCGAAAACGATGGGCATGAGAAATACCTGCCCGCAGATGAATACCTCTCCGGCAATGTGCGTCAGAAATTGGCGGTTGCCCAAGGTAAGGCAGAACAGGACCCGCAGTATCAGATCAACGCTGATGCGCTCGCGCGGGTGCAGCCCACCGACCTCACCGCCAGCGAGATCTCCGTCCGGCTGGGCGCTACATGGCTGGACACCGAATATGTCCGCCGGTTTATTTTTGAAACGCTGGGGACACCCCGCAGCGCGCAATGGAGCATGAAGGTCCACTATTCCGGCATCACCGGCGAGTGGCGCATCGAAGGCAAAAGCACGGATCGCGGCAATGTGAAGGCGTTCAGCACCTACGGCACCAAGCGCATCAACGCCTATGAGATCATCGAAACGACACTTAACCTGAAGGATGTCCGCATTTTTGACTACCAATACGATGAGGAAGGGCGCAGAATTGCCGTTCTGAACAAGAAAGAGACGGCCATCGCCCAGAGCAAGCAGGAGCTGATCAAGGATGCCTTTGCCGAATGGATCTGGAAAGACCCGGACCGGCGCGAAGCCATCTGTAAGACCTATAATGTCCTGTTCAATTCCAACCGCCCCCGTGAGTATGATGGCAGCCATATCAATTTCAGCGGCATGAACCCGGAGATCACGCTCCGCAAGCACCAGGTCAACGCCATCGCGCACATTTTGTACGGTGGAAATACCCTGCTTGCCCATGTGGTGGGCGCGGGCAAGACTTTTGAAATGGTAGCTGCCGCCATGGAGAGCAAGCGGCTGGGCCTGTGCCAGAAGTCCCTCTTTGTGGTGCCCAACCACCTGACAGAGCAGTGGGCCACCGAGTTTTTGCAGCTCTATCCGGCAGCGAACATCCTTGTTGCGACCCGCAAGGATTTTGAAACCAAGAACCGCAAGAAATTCTGTGGACGGATCGCCACCGGCGACTATGATGCCGTTATTATTGGTCATTCGCAGTTCGAGAAGATCCCCATGAGCGTAGAGCGCCAGCGGGCCATTCTGGAACAGCAGATCGACGAAATTATGATGGGCATTTCCGAAGCCAAACGAGAAAAAGCGGAGAACTTCACGATCAAACAGATGATGAAAACCCAAAAGGGCCTGCAAGCCAAGATCGACAAGCTGAACGACCAGAGCCGCAAGGACGATGTGGTCACCTTTGAGGAATTGGGTGTTGACCGCATCTTCATTGACGAGTCACACTATTTTAAGAACCTCTTTTTATACACGAAAATGCGGAATGTGGGCGGTATTGCCCAGACCGAGGCGCAGAAAAGCTCAGACCTCTTTATGAAGTGCCGCTACCTCGATGAGATCACCGGAGGGCGCGGCATTGTCTTTGCCACCGGCACCCCCATTTCCAACAGCATGGTGGAGCTTTACACCATCCAGCGGTATTTGCAAATGAACGCCTTGCAGGAACAGGGCTTGCAGCACTTTGACGCATGGGCGGCGAACTACGGCGAGACCGTCACCGCCATCGAGCTGTCCCCGGAGGGTACCGGCTACCGGGCCAAGACACGGTTTGCCAAGTTTTATAACCTGCCGGAGTTGATGAGCGTATTCAAAAATGTGGCGGACATCCAGACGGCGGATATGCTCAAGCTGCCCGTGCCGGAGGCGCATTACCACAACATCGCCCTGAAACCCTCCGAGTATCAGAAAGAGATCGTGGCGTCGCTGGCGGAGCGCGCTGAGAAAGTCCGCAACCGCGAGGTGGACAGCAGCGTGGACAATATGCTGCTCATCACCAACGATGGCCGCAAGCTGGCGCTGGATCAGCGGCTGGTCAACCCCATGCTTCCCAGCGATCCCAACAGCAAAGCCGCCAAGTGCGCGGAAAATGTGTTTGAGATCTGGCAGCGCACCGCTGGCCAACGCTCCACGCAAATGATTTTTTGCGACCTCAGCACACCGAAGGATGACGGCACATTCAGCGTTTATGATGATATTCGCGCGAAATTGCTGGAATTGGGAGTTCCCGAAAACGAGATCGCCTTCATCCACAACGCCAAGAGCGAGGTACAGAAGAAAGACCTGTTCGGCAAGGTGCGGAGCGGTCAGGTGCGTATCCTGCTGGGCAGCACCCAGCGCATGGGCGCTGGCACCAACTGTCAGCAAAAGCTCATCGCACTCCACCATCTCGACTGCCCGTGGCGTCCGTCCGACCTTCAGCAGCGGGAGGGGCGCATCATCCGGCAGGGCAACGAAAACCCGGAGGTAGACATTTACAGCTATGTCACCGAGGGCACCTTCGATGCCTACCTTTACCAGCTTGTGGAGAGCAAGCAGAAATTTATCAGCCAAATCATGACCAGCAAATCGCCTGTCCGCTCCGCCGAAGATGTAGACGAGCAGGCGCTTTCTTATGCCGAGATCAAGGCGCTGGCCAGCGGCAACCCCATGATTAAAGAAAAAATGGATCTCGACATTGAGGTGTCCAAGCTGAAACTGCTGAAAGCCAACCATCTTTCTCAGAAATACGCGCTGGAGGACGCCATCAGCAAGGGCTTTCCGAAGCAAATCGCGGAAACGCAGGCACGGATCGCCGGGTATGGCGCAGATATTGCCACGGTCAAGGGAAACACCCACCCAAACGCGGACGGTTTCTCTCCGCTTACGCTGGCAGGCGTCACCTACGCTGACAAGAAAGAGGCGGGCGCGGCGCTGCTGACCATGTGCCAGACGATGCTCTCCCCGGAGGCGACACAGATCGGCAGCTATCGCGGCCTGACACTGGAGCTGTCCTTTGATACCTTCGCGCGGGAGTACCGCCTGACTATGATCGGACAGCTCCGCCATACCGTTACGCTGGGAACCGATGTGTTCGGCAATTTGCAGCGCATGGACAATGCGCTGGAGGGACTGCCCATCAAGGAACAGGCTTGCCGGGAGCAGCTTTCCAATCTGCAAACGCAGTTGGAAACCGCAAAGGCAGAGGTACAAAAGCCGTTTCCCCGCGAGACGGAGCTGAACACCAAAACGGCACGGCTGGAGGAATTGAATACCCTGCTGAATTTAGACCACAAGGAGCCGGAGATCGTAGACGCCGAGCCGGACGAGGATCAAAGGCCGCCGGAGCGCCGCAGACCGCAGTTGGAGCGGTAAAACCAATAGAAATTGGAGGAAATTATGGGTTATCAGGAAAGTTGGTTCTATATCGAGCCGCAGCATAAATTCAAGAAATTGATCCAGGCATACGAAAAGGCGGAGCAGTCCGGCTACTATGAGGTAGCCGGGGCGGAACCCCATTCCGTCATTGTTTTGAAGCAGCCCTTTGGGGATATTCCCGCCGGGAAGAAGCTGCTTTGGGTGTGCGGTGACCGCGGCTTTCACTGTGCCGCCGGGGTATTTGGCGGCGAGCTGAAATGCTCCGGCAGGCTTCGCGTCATTCCGGTGGAGGCGGTGTTGGACGGCACCGATGATCCCCGCATGGAGGGGCTGGACTTTGACAGTCCGGCTCCCTCCGAGAACAGATATATGAAACGATACAGCGTTGCCAATTACGCCCACCGGATGCGGGCGGGATTGGCAAGATGAAGGGAGGTTTACCATGACAAAGGAACAGTTGGAAAATAAACTCTATGAGCGTATGTCCGCGGAAAACGAGACGTTTCTGGCGGATCTGAGAGTAAAGCCCGTGGACGAGATCATTTCCAACGCTTATGAGATCGCCTGCCGTGACAACCTGCTGATGCTTTTTGAAGATGAAACACCCCTGAACCAGCGGCAGCTTGAGGTGCTGATGGAATTTGAGCATCCGTTGGAGGCACTGTTTGACGATTGGATCAACCGGGACAGCGATGAAATGGACCGGTTCAGAGACAGCGTAGAAGCCTGCGCGGATGACATTTTGAAGGACCGCGCGGAAAAAAAGTACGGCGATCCCACCCAGTCTCTGTACGGAAAATCGTGGCAGGAAGCCTATGCCTGTGATGAGATCCCGGAATGGAGGGCGGATCACCGGCGCAGCGAGGAATGTGCGCGGGCGTTTCAGAAAGAGGGCGGCGACGCCTACCATGGGCAGACCTTTCCGGCTTTTTTGCAAAAGTGGGCGGACACATTTGGGAAAGAACGCTGTATGTTCGTGCTGGCCTGTACCATGCGGCAGCGCACGGGAGATGAGCGATTCTACCCACCGGCGCGTCAGGCCGCAGGCCGCTTTGCGGCGCTTCAGAAGCAGATGGGCGGACATACGGACATTTACGCAGTTGATACCCACTCCTGTGTGATCAATGCGGCAATGGAGCAGCTTGCCAAGCCGGAGCGCAGTGTGGAGCGAAAGGCGGCGAAAAAGGACGCGCCGGAGAGGTAAAATCGTTTTTGAAATAAGGCAAAGGAACAAATGACTTTATTTCAAAAAGTGATTGTCTTTTTGAAATAAAGCGGGTATAGTAGAGAGTATATTTCAACTTCTTTCAAAAGGAGGCGCATGAACAGATGAACCGGGCAGGTAAATTTGTCAATAATATGCCGGGAGATACTTCATATCAGTCATTTTGTCCTAATCCACTTCCACCAGTTCCGGGACTTGAATTCGATGAGGATATGCTTCAAATTCTGGTCAAGGCAAGCCGCAGTTTGAAGCAGTTGGATGTTTCTGCCCAATTGATTCCAAACGCCGAGCTGTTTATATCTATGTATGTCCGCAAAGAGGCGCTCATGTCCTCGCAGATGGAAGGAACACAATGTACCTTGGACGACATCCTTGACCCTGAGCTTGATACCAACGCAAACTTGGATACAGCAGATGTCGTGAACTATGTAAAGGCAGCTCAATATGCCCTTACAAGGCTTCATGAACTTCCTATTTGTAACCGTCTTTTCCGTGAAGCTCATGCTATTTTGTTGGAAGGCGTCCGTGGGCAGGAAAAGAACCCCGGAGAATTTCGACGCTCACAGAATTGGATTGGCCCTGCCGGTTGCGGCTTGAAGGATGCGCGATATATTCCGCCAAATCCGGAAGATATGGTGACTGCTATGTCGGATCTGGAAAAGTATATCAACGAAAATCAGGACTATGATCCTCTGGTACGGGCTGCCTTGATCCACTATCAATTTGAAACGATTCACCCGTTTTTGGATGGCAATGGACGAATCGGCAGATTGCTGATTTTGCTTTATCTGATGGAACAGGGATTACTGAAGGAACCAGTTATCTATGTGTCCTACTTTCTGAAAAAGAATCAGGTGGAATACTATGACCGAATCAGCGAGGTACGCAGAAGCGGAAACTACGAGCAATGGGTAAAATTCTTCTTGGAGGCAGTAGATTCCGCAGCCTCAGATGCTGTGGAATCTATAGAAAAGCTCTCAAAACTGCATGAAAAGAATATCGCTTTGTTGCCAAAGCCAAAGCGGAAAAAAGATAATCTGCGTATGCTGTTCGATTACCTTGAAAAGCATCCTATCATTGATATTAAGCACACATCAGAGGCTCTTAAAATCAGCTATAACACGACTTCTACCGCGGTAAAGACGCTTGTGGAGTTGGGTATCCTGCGTGAAACGACAAATGCAGCACGAAATCGTGTGTTTTCTTACGAAGCATATCTTGAAATACTCAGAAATGGAACTTAATAAGTCTAAAGCGCAGGCAGAAATACTTGCGCTTTTTTCATGTCTCCAGGAGATGAACACTGTGCCCTATCTATCAAAAGACCAGATCGTTGCCGCCCGCGAGATGGATCTGCTGACCTATCTGCGGCGGTTTGAGCCGGAGGAGCTGGTACATATCGGCGGAGATACCTATGCCACCCGCACCCATGACAGCCTGAAAATCTCCAATGGAAAATGGTGCTGGTGGTCGCGTGGTATCGGCGGCACAAATGCGCTGGACTATCTGACAACAGTGGAGGGTGTTTCCTTTTTGGACGCCGTGCAGCGTATCCTTGGGGAACCGCCCCATGCGCCGCACAAATCAGAGCCAACCGCACCACTCCCGAAAACTGAATTTACCCTCCCACCCAAACACGCCGACACCCGGCGTGTTTTTGCATATCTGCGGAGCCGGGGCATTGACGCAGAAATTATCAATCACTGCATCAAGCACGGGCAGCTTTACGAGGACGCCGCACATCATAACTGCGTATTTGTGGGCTACGAACATGGAACCCCTGCCTACGGCGCACTGCGCGGGACGCTCTCAGAAACCACCTTCGCCGGTGAAGTCCCAGGCAGTGAGAAGCGATTCTCATTCGCGGTCCCACTCCGCGCCGGCGGCAAAACCATCTGTGTGTTTGAATCCGCCATTGACGCGCTTTCTTACCTGACGCTGCTGAAGCTGCGCGGGCAGGATTGGCGCGCCGCCAATACGCTGTCCCTCTCCGGCATCTATCAGCCGCGGAAGGACGGCTCCATCCGATTCCCCGCGGCACTGGAGCAATATCTGACGGATAACCCCGGCGTAACGCGAATTGTGTTGTGCCTGGACAACGATGAACCGGGGCGGGCGGCGTCTGCGGCCATTCAAAAGAGACTTTCCGAGTATGAGGTCATCGACAACCCGCCCCGCTGCGGAAAGGACTACAACGACCAGCTCCGGCTTGTGAAAGGGATCAGCGGCAGGGTACGGACCCGTGGCGGAGAGGCCCGCTGATTTGTTTTTCGGCTGGTTTAGGACTGCAAGCGGCCTGCGGCTGCTTTGCAGTCGCAAGCATAGCATTTGGCTATCCAAATGCGCTTGTTAGGGGGTAAATCCCCTAAGACCCCATCCTATTTCAAGGAGGAATCTGTTATCAGAAAACGATCTATCTCTATTCTTCTCCGATTGAACGAAGCGGAACACCGGCACCTAAAGGAGCAGGTGGCAATTTCCGGCTTCCCTATGGAGGTCTATCTCCGAGCATTGATCGCCGGTGAAAAAATGCGGCCAAGGCCGCCCAACGAATACGCTGAAATACGCCGCCAGCTTGCCGCCATCGGCAATAACATCAATCAGATCGCCCGCACAGTCAACGCCCGCGGCTTTGCCAGCGGTGAGGACATCGCCGCGATCACGGCGGCGCAGGAAACGATCTGGAACATCGCGGAGCGACTGTGACATGGCATACACCAAGGTATTCGCCATCCGCGCAAGGCTGGACGACCGCGTGAAGTACGCCATCAATGGGGAAAAGACCGAGCTGGACGAGCGGATCGTCTACACCGCTGACCCGGAGAAAACCGATACTGTGCGCTTTGTGACCACGCTGAACTGCCGGTCTGCCGAAACCGCCTTTGCTGCCATGCAGAAAACAAAAAAGAAACACAAAAAGACGGGCGGCGTTCTCGGCTATCACTTCATTCAATCCTTTGCCCCCGGTGAGGTGACGCCGGAGCAGGCCCATGAGATCGGGTGTGAGTTTGCACGGCGTCTGTTCGGCAATGATTTTGAGGTCGTCATCGGGACCCATTTGGACAAGGCCCATCCCCATAATCACATCGTGGTCAATTCTGTCTCCCGCACGGACGGCCACAAGTACCATTCCAGCCCAGAAAGCTACTACAACGATGTGCGCGGCACCTCAGACGCACTGTGCCGGGAGAATGATTTATCCGTCATCGCCCCGCAGGGCAAGGGCAAGCATTACGCCGAGTGGAAGGCAGAGCAGGGCGGCAAGCCCACCGTGCGCGGCATCATCCGCGCCGACATTGACACGATCATTGGGCAAGCCTACACCTACGATTCCTTTCTCATGCTGCTGCGACGAAACGGCTACGAGGTACGCCGCAGCCCCAATCGGAAATACACCACCGTCAAGCCACCCGGCGCAAAGCGGGCGATCCGACTGGACAGTTTGGGCGAGGGCTACACCGAAGCGGATATTATGGCGCGACTTTCCAAGCAACGGCACGGTGGCATGGCCCCGCCGACCGTCACCCATGCCGCCAAGCGTTACCGCGTGAAGGGCAAACTGGCCACCGTCCGAAAAAAGAAAATCACCGGCTTTCACGCACTCTATCTCCGTTACCTCTACCTGCTGCGTGGGGGCAGGCGGAAAAAGCTGCCGCCCAAGCTGCCTTTCTCCGTCAAGCGGGAGGTCATTCATTTGGAGCGGTATGAGCAGCAATTCAAATACCTTTTATCAAGCGGGATCACCACCGAAGCGGAGTTGGAGCAGCGTATCCGTGTGCTGGAGTGGGACATCCGCTTGTTAGAGGAGCAGAGAAAACCACTTTATCAGGAAAGGAGGAACACCAGCGATGAAGAAGCACAAGCCAAGTACAGCGCGGAGATCCAACAGCAGACTGCCGCCCTGCGTGAAAAGCGCGGGGAGCTGCGTCTGTGCCGCAGGATACAATCGGACATTCCGAGGGTATCCCAACAGTGCCGGCAGGCGCAGGCTGAACGGCAGGAAAATCTAAAGAAGAAGGAGGAACACGAGCATGAGTACCAACGGTGAAACCGCTGACCTGATGGTGCGTGAGGGCATCCAGATCACCGAGAGCGCCCTCAAGCTGGCAGGGCTGGGGGCGAAAAATCTTGCCGCTCTTCTGATTGCCCTTGCCAACGACAATCAGAAGCTCGCCGGTAAAACCAACCTCAAGCGCCTGATCCACGACGGTGAGGAGCTGACCATCTTCTCCGTCAAGCAGGAGGACTTGAAGGGCTTTCAGATGGAGGCCAAACGCTACGGCGTCCTGTTTTACCCCATCGTCAATAAGGTGGAAAAGACCGGGACGGTGGAGATCATGGCGAAGGCAAGGGATGCCAAGCAGATCAACCGCATTTTTGAACGCATGGGCTATCCCGCCCCGGTGAAGGAGGATACTGCCGCAAAAAAAGAGAACGCCCGCGCTCCGTCCGAGAACAGCTCCAAGGAGCGCGGGACTGGTGCGAGAGCGTCTACGGAACCGGCTGCGGAGAAGGCTGACGCCCGCCCCTCCGTCCGCAGCCGTCTGATGGCACTGCAAGCCGCGGCAGAACGGGATGGCACGGCCCCTACCAAGGACACCGTGCGGGAGGCCATTCAAAAGGCTATGCCTACGCGGGAATAAATTGATTTTGAGAAGGAGAAACGAACATGGCAAAGTTAGACGATTTGATCCAGCAGAAGCAGCAGAGGGACGAGGACTGGAAGGCAAAGAAAACAGCGGAGCGCGAGGAATTGGGGCAGCTTTCCGACGATGCGGTCATGCGTGTCACCAGCGAACCCGGCGCATACCTCCACTATCTGGATACACAGGCCATCAACCCGCGATACAGCGCATCCAATGTGATGCTGGCGATGGCACAGAACCCGGAGATCACTTACATCAACAGCCTGGAGGTGTGGAACCGGCTGGGGCGCAGCGTCAACCGTGATGAGAACGGCATGAAGATCCGCGTGTCAGACACCTATGTGAAGGACGGAAGGGAGTATCACGGCTATAAGATCGGGCGTGTTTTTGATGTGACGCAGACCCACGGCAAGGCCGGTGTTCCGGCGCTGAGCCTGAAAGACAATACACCGGAAATGGACGCCGCCCTGCGCCGACTGCTGGATAGCTCCCCCGTTCCCGTGGTCACCAGCAGCACCATGTATCAGGACGCCGTTTATGATCCTAAGACGCAGAGTATTACGGTGTCCAGCCGCCTGATCGACAGCAAAATCTTTGCGGCGCTCTCCCGCGAGATCGTCCACGCCGGTATCCATGACCACGGACGCTATCCCTACTATACCCGCGAGGACTGCGCCATGGATGCCGAGAGCGTCAGCTATATGCTCTGTCGCAATTTCGGCGTGGAGACCCCGCAGCCCGATGTGAGCCGCGTGGGGCAGGTGTTTGACGGTATGGAGGTGCAGGATCGCCGCGGCGTGGTGGACAGCCTGCAAAAGTATTTCCGCAGACTGCAGAAGGACATCCAGCGGGAAATTGCCCCGCAAGAGCGCAAGGGACCGGAGCAGAACCGGCCCGTTCGTTAAGAAAGAGAGGCGTAATGTGAAAAAGAAACTTTCGCTTTTGCTGTGCATAGCAGTAACATTGTGCGCTATGAGCAGCACGGCCCTGGCCGTTTCCGCTGAACCCATTAAGGAGGCTGATCCGGTAACTGCCATGATTACTGCCGCAGATACACTCCCCGGCGTTTCCGCCTATCCCGCCGAGGTCAGAGCCAGCGAGGAAAACGGTGTCTATCGTTTGGAAAAGGTCTACTACCTGACCGCGAAGGACGATCCCGCCACGATTCCCACCGCTGACTTTGAGCGCGAGGGCCACACCTATACGCTCCTTGATTTGCTGAAAAACGACCAGACAGAAACGGACACGCGGGAGCATATCGAGGTGGTCACACTGGAAAGCAAGACCAAGGACATGGCGGAAATTCTGAAAATGTTGGAGCCGAAGCTGGAGGTCAAGACCGAGGACGGCTATGAGGGCGTCCTGTCCCTTGACCACACCACCATTCAGGTGGAGGCAGCGGGCTATGGGACCAGCAGCCGCACGGTGACGGCGAAGCGCACCTATCCCAACCTCGCAGACGCGGATGTGTCCCTTGTTCCCAAGTCTGTGAACGAAAATGGCCGCACCCTGACTCTTGCCGATGTGAGCTGGCAGGAGACCGCTGTCGATCCCACGGACGGCTATGACATTCCCATTCGCTACACCGCCGTGGCAAGCTACACCGGAACTGCCACCAGCAAATATGCCACCGGCTACACCGTTACGGCGGACTATAAAGGTGACGTTACCCGCACAAGCTGTGATACAGTGGTCTACACCGCAGTCTTTTCCAGCGTCGGCGCTGCGGCATCGTCAAAGAGCGGCGTTGATTTTAACTGGCTGTGGCTGCTGCTCCCCGTGGGAGCTGCGGCGCTGGGCGGCTGCGGTTACGCTGGTTATAAGGGCTATCGCCACTACATCAATAAGAAAAGAGGGTACGCCGCATGAAAAAATATCTGACCACGCTGCTGGCCGCCTGCTGTATGCTGGCAGCTTTTTCTATGCCTGCATCGGCATTGGAGTATCACTTTGACGGCCCGGACGCAGGACTGTTCGGACGCCCCACCTCGGATGATACGATTTATGTCACGATGGACAAGCCTGTGAATACCGACCGCAGCAAAAACGCCGCCTATATCCCACCCGCCTTTGGCTCTCCTACCTCTTATACGCTGAATGCCGGAGAGCTGCTGACACCAAACCTTGTGAGCGGTTCAGTTGCGGGAACGGTCAGCGGCACAGGCGGTGTGACCGTCCTGCCGCCCGCTGCTTCCGGCAGTGCCAACGGCAGCACAGGCTCTTACACGCCGGTGAAGTACACTGCTGTTACGAAGGACCTCTATTACAGCAGCGGCTACCTCGGTACACTGAAAATCCCCACCCTCGGCCTGTCTGTCAAGGTATATCAGGGGACGGATGCGGATGCGCTCCGCAAGGGCGCGGGCCATTTTGCCAGCACCTCCATTTGGGAAGGCAATGTGGCGATTGCGGGCCACAATCGGGGCGTCAACAATCACTTCGGCAAAATTCACACCCTTGACATTGGGGACACCATCAAGCTGACTACCCAGCTTGGCACACGCAGCTATGAGGTGTACTCTGTCAGTAAGATCGGCGTGGACGATACCAGTGTCCTGAGCGACAGCACGGAGAACATCATCACCCTTGTCACCTGCGTCATGGATCAGCCGGATTACCGCTGGTGCGTGCAAGCACGAGAAAAATGATGAGATACTATGATGGTCATTGATGTAAAGACTTTTACTGAGCTCCAACGCCTCCATATTTTTTGACACCCACCAACTTTTACGATACCATGAACCCATCAAAAGACTTTGGAGGTACACCCTATGAAGCGAGGAAGTTTTGCAGCCGGTTTTCTCACCTGTCTGCTGTTGGCTGGCGTCACTACCACGGCGTATGCTGCCGGGATCATGGCCGAGCGCAGTCACCATCGCATTGTCGTAGATGGAAAAGAAGCGCAGATGGAAGCCTATGTCATCAACGGCAACAACTATGTGAAGCTGCGGGACATTGGCGAGAAAGTTGGCTTCAATGTCTATTGGGACAGTTCCAACGGTTGTGTGCAGGTGGAAAGCGGAAAGCCCTACACCGGAACCGCACCCCAGCAGACTGCCGCAGCCCCCACAGACGGTTCCCGGTATGTTCCCAAGGTGGGTGATGTGATCCGCTGCGACGATGGTACGGACTACACTATTAAAGATGTGTCCCGCTGGAACAACAACGCCTTTTCCAGCGCACCGCTGGGAGAGCTGCCCACCGCCACCTGTGATTGGAGCAAGCTGCCCCAACCGGAAATGCCGAGAGCGGAGGCGCGTCACTTCACCAGCGGCGGGCAGGACTACCTATTCCAGCGCAATCTCTACGAAACACGCCGGATGCTCTATACCTTGTATAATGCCATCGGGGACAACCCCGAAACATGGCAGAACGGCCAGCCGGTGAAATTCCCCAGCGGAAATGATAAGGTGAAGATCAACCTGACCATTCCCGCAGAGGTAACGCCGCAGAGCTTTTGGCCGTGGCGCTCGGAGCAAATCACCGAGCTATTCAATTCCTGCCCTCCGGGGACTTACTCTCTGGAGGCATGGAATGTCTACAAAAACGGCGTGTTTCAATACACTGAGTACAGCATCTATGTGAGCTGACAACTTCATATCTCAACGCGCGGGCGGTATGCAAAAGCATACCGCCTTTTCTGTTTCCCAAAATCAATAAAAGGAGAAAATGCACATGAAAAAACGATTGGTTTCCATGCTCCTTGCACTGGTAATGGTGCTGGGGATGCTCCCCGTCACGGCCCTTGCCGCCAGCAGTGAGGAGGAAGCCCTGGGCGAAGTCAATATTTACAACGGAGAACAGAAGCTCTCCTATCTCTCCATCAATGGCCGCATCCGTGAGCTGATCTATACCTATTTCAACCATGTGGATGCCAACGGCAGGACGAAAGAAATTCCTGCCTACTGCGTCAATCCGAATATTTACGGCGTCCCGCAGACGGTAGGCCCCGGCGAGAGTATCAAATACATCGCCAAGGAAAAGGGCAACGATCCGAAGGTCATGGGTATCATCGCCAGCGGATACCCTACCCGCGGTCTTTCGGAGCTGAAGCTGGAGAACAAGTACCACGCCTACTATGCGACCAAGATGGCGCTGTGGTGCTACCTGCTCCCCAACTGGAATATCAACAACCTGAAAGTCAATCCCAACCTGACCGGCGTGGAGCTTCAGCGGGCGCGGGCTATCCTTGCTGCCGCCAAGGACATCTATGTGCGTGGCACGGCGTGGAACAAGATCTACTCGCCCCGTGTTACCGCTGCCCCTGACCGCGACACCGCCTATGCCGTCACGGTGGACGGACAGCAGTACAAGCAGCAGGTATTCACCGTCCATTCCGACACATGGGTATGTAATTACGCCATCCGCGTGGCCTTCTCTGATCCCGCCTCCGTCCCCGCGGGAGCGCGCATTGTGGACATGAACAACAAGGATATTACCACCATCACCACCTCCGGCACCGGGGATGGCTATGGCGGTAAATTCAAGGTGCTGTACCCTGCCGCTGCGGTGGCGGGCAAGACCGGCAGCGTCCAGCTTTCTTTTACCACCGATGTTTATAAATACGCGGTATTTTATGCCACCTGCGCCGAGGTCAACAAGTACGGCAAGCTCCAGAACTATATGTGCGACACCGATCCTACCGTCACCATGCGCCTATCCGCATACAGCAATTTCAGCGATGGGGAAAAGCCCGAAGCGCCTGACACCGGCCTGAAGCTCATCAAGCTGGAAAAGGGTACGGATACTCCTCTCAGCGGCGCTATTTTTGAGGTGGTCGATCCCGACGGAGCCACCGTCGGCACCTTCGCCACCGGCTCGGACGGCACCGTGACCATCCCCCTGACGCTGGCGGGCAACTACACCGTGTATGAGCGTGTAGCGCCTTTGGATCACCTACTCAGTGATACGCCCACACAGAATATCAAGGTGGAATACGGGAAAGTCGCAGAAATCACCTTCTGGAATGAGCCATACGGAACCCTCCGTATTGAGAAGCTGTCCGACACCGGAGCGCACCTGCCCGGTGCCATGGTGCAGATCAAGCACATCGAGAGCGGCGTGACCTACACCGCCGAAACCAATTTTGCGGGCTATGCCATCTTTGACAACATCAAGCCCGGTGCTTACGAGATCAAGGAGATCACCGCGCCCTCCGGCTGGCTGAAGGACGACGCCACCTATACGGCTTCCGTGGCCACCGGCGAAACCACGACCTTTTCTCTCGTGAACAAGGAGCTGCCCGGTCTGCGGATCATCAAGTATGACCGCAAGAACATGGTGGCGATGGCTAATGTCACCTTTGAAATTTTCCGAGACAGCGTTTCTCTCGGCAAATTCCGCACGGACGAGTTTGGCGAAATCCTCTTGACCAATGCTGCTCCCGGCACCTACCGCGCCGTGGAGGTGGATACTGGCAGCGACGGTCACATCCTCGACACCACACCGCAGGAGGTGGAGCTGTCTGCCGGAGACGGCATCAAGGAACTGCTGTTCTTCAATGATGTGAAGCCCGGTATGCGGCTCATCAAGGTAGACAGCACCGACCCCAGTAAGGTCATTCCCAATGCAGTTTTTGAAATTAAGTCCGTGGCTGGTGACTACGGCCCCAAGGAATTTACCACCGACCGGAACGGCGAGATCGACCTCTCCAAGCTCCCCACCGGCGCGTATGTGGTGACGGAAAAAGCCTGTGAGGGCTATATCATCGACCAGGCCCAGCGTATCATCCAGCTTGATGCCAACGAGGACGCACAGTTCGTATTCACCAATACCATCAAGCCCTCGTTGCAGATCATTAAGACCAGCGCAGACGGTAGCCGCCTGAAAAATGTACATTTCCGTATCGCCAAAATTGAGGATGGAACGCATTATCTTGACCGCACCACCAACGAGCAGGGCGAGATTCTGATTGCCGATTTGGAGCCCGGCGTGTACTCCGTGCGGGAAACCGCCACGGATTCCTCTCACATCCTCGACCTGCGTGAGTATCACATGGAGCTGTTCCCTGGCAAGACCAGCACCTTAACCGTGGAGAACCAGAAGCGACCCAACCTCATCGTGTATAAGCACGACGCCGACACCGGCGAGGCGATTGCGAACACCGTGTTTGAAGTCCGTGCCGCAGACGGTCACAGCGTCGATCAGATCAAGACAGACAGCGAGGGCAAGGCGGAGCTGAAAAATTTACTCCCCGGCGTGTACGAAATCTCGGAAAAGTCCGTGCCGTCCCCGTATCTGCTGGACGCGCCCTCTCAGCTTGCCACCCTCTACCCCAACCGCGACCACACCGTGTATTTTGAAAACCATCAGAAGCCCGCGCTGACCGTTAAAAAGGTGGACAGCGTGACGGGAGATCCCTTGCAGGGTGCAAAGTTCCATGTTACCTACGCCAGCAACAATACCGGCAGCGGCGAGATCAATGACCTTGGCACTTTCTATACCGACGAAAGCGGCCAGTTCCAACTCACCGGTCTGCGGGACGGCTGGTACAAGGTAACGGAGCAGGAGCCGCCCACGGGGTACGCCGTCAAGGAGACCACGCAGGAGGTCTATATCCAGTCTGGCACTTCCAAAGTGCTGACTTTTGAGAATATCCCTCTGTCTGCGCTGGTGGTGTGGAAGTATGATTCTGTCACCGGCGAAGCGGTGCAGGGTGCAGTATTTCAGGTGAAATATCTCACTGGAACCTCCGGCACGGGCGGCACGGTCATCGGCACCTACAAGACTTCTGCCAACGGCAGCTTCACCGTTACCGGCCTGAAGGAAGGTACTTACATTGTGGAGGAGCTTGCCAGTGACAGCGGCCATGTCATCGACACTGCACCGCAGACGGCATACATCAGCGGCAAGCAGCAGGATGTGGTGCAGCTCTATTTTGGCAACAGTCCCAAGGGCAGCCTGCTCGTCAAGAAGATCGACAGCGCGACACACGCGCCGCTCTCCGATGTGGAATTTTTTGTAACCACCGCAGACGGAACGGTGGTGGGCGACGCCAACGGCAAGTTTGTAACCGACAGCGCGGGCAGCTTCACGGTCAGCGGCATCAACCCCGGCACGACGCTGGTGGTGAAGGAAACCCGCGCAAGGGACGGCTATCTGCTGGACGATGCACCGCAGACCGCAACCGTCAAGGCCGGCCAGACTGTTACGCTGGAGTTCCGCAATCAGCCGCAGGGCTCCCTTATTATCAATAAGCTGTCCAGTGCGGATAAGAAAACACCCCTGGAGGGTGTGCTGTTCCAGATCACCTATTCCGATGGCAGCTTCGTGGACAATGGCGCACTTTCCAGCAAGGGCTTGTACCGAACGGACAAAAACGGCCAGATCATTCTCAGCGGCATCACCGGGACGGTTATCGTAACGGAGGTGGAAACCATCAAGGGGTATCGCATTGACGATACCTCCCGCAGCCAGACCATCGAAGTCCGCGCCAATGATACGCAGCAGCTTTGGTTCTATAACGCCCCCACCTCCCGAATCCTGCTCCACAAGGTAGACAAGGCTACCGGCAAGGGCATTTATGGTGCTGTGTTTCTGTTGTATGACAGTAATCATAATCCCATCGGGGAGTATGTGACCGATCAGGACGGCTACATCTACGCTGACGAGGGACTGGCCGATGGCCGCTATTATCTGCGTGAGATCAAAGCTGCCCCCGGTTATGTGCTTGATCCTGAACTGAAAACCATCTACATCCGCTACGGCTCCACCACAGAAATTGAGTGGAGCAATACCGCGGAGTGCGGCCAGATCCAGATCATCAAGAAATCCGCAGACGATAACGCCACCAACGGCCTGCCTGCCGGGACGCTGCTGGAGGGCGCGGTGTTTGAGATCTACGACAAGGCAGGCAATGTGGTGGACACCATCAAGTCCGACCGCAACGGGCGCGCCATTTCCAAGACGCTGCCGTTGTCCCGCTATACCGTCCGCGAGATCAAAGCGCCTGCGAATTACTCCATCAACCCCACAGTGATGACCGCCTATCTGGAATTCAACGGACAGATCGTCACCTTTGAAGTGCAGAATACCAGCGTTTCCACCGGCGTATCCATTAAGAAAACCGGCCCTGTGCAGGCTGTCCCCGGTCAGCCCATCCGTTATGTGTTTTCACAAATCAAGAACAGCTCCAACGTTTCCCTCAACTCCTTCTATTGGCGCGATCAGCTTCCCGCGCAGGTGGCGCTGAGCAAAATCGTCACAGGCAGCTACAATCAGCCGTTTTCCTACAAGGTGGTCTATAAGACCAACCTCTCCGGCGACTACCGCACTTTGGCGGACAATCTGAGTACGAGCAAGGTTTATGTATTGGACGCCCGCCCCGCTGTCCTCGGCCTTGCCGCCAATGAGCGTGTTACCGAAGTCATGTTCGTGTTCGGAAATGTAAAGGCGGGCTTTGCACAGGTGGAAACGCCTTATATCTACGCCACTGCCCGCAGCGGTCTTGCCAACAATGCCAGCGTTTTGAATGTGGCAGATGTGGGTGGCCTTTACAATGGGCAGTGGATTCAGGCGGTGTCCCGCTGGCTCACTACCGTCTACACCAAAACAACGGTGAAGCTGCCCAAGACGGGGTACTAAGCCTTGCGGCAGAATGACTTTCGCAGTGCTGCCCCTGTGTGGGCGGCGCTTTCCCCGTTGGTCCTCTGGCTGGCGGCAATCGCCGCCTATGCCTACGAGGACGGTATGAACCTCTTTCAATGGATGGGGCGTTTCAGCCAAGTGCTGGAGCGCCCCTTTGCCATCGGCTGGACGCCCTACACGCTGAAATATATGATTGGGAGCCTACTGCTTTACGGCTGTGGCATTGCACTTTACTACTCCAGCCGGGAGAACCGGCGACCGGGCGAGGAATACGGCAGCGCTAAATGGGGCAATCCCAAGGAACTGAACCGGAAGTATATGGATCACCAGCATAAGGACGCCAACATCATTCTGACCCAGCGCGTCCGGCTGGGGATGGACGGCTATATCACCCAGCGCAACATGAATGTTCTGGTAGTGGGCGGCTCCGGCTCCGGCAAGACCCGCTTTTTCTGCAAGCCCAATATTTACAGCGCAAATTGCTCCTATCTTATCACAGATCCCAAGGGCGAGCTGCTGCGCGCGGCAGGCGCTTTGTTGGCAGCGCAGGGCTACGAAGTCCGGGTGTTCAACCTGATCGACCCCAGCCAGTCCGACGGATACAACCCCTTTTCGTACATTCACAGCGAAAAAGATGTGCTGACCCTCATTGATAACCTCATCAAAAATACCACGCCCCGCAATGCTTCCAGCAACGATCCCTTTTGGGAGAAGGCGGAGATCGCGCTGGACTCAGCCCTTATGCTCTACCTCGTCAGCGAAGCGCCCCCGGAGGAACAGAATTTTGAAATGCTGATCTACATGATGAACTTTGCCGAGGTGCGGGAGGAGGACGAGCAATACCGCAGCCCGCTGGATATGCTCTTTCGGGCATTGGAAGAAGAACAGCCCAACCATGTGGCGGTGAAGCAATATAAGGCTTTCAAGCAGGCGGCGGGCAAGACCGCGAAATCTATTTTGGTAAGCGCCGCCGTGCGGCTGGCCACCTTCAATATCCCGCAGTACGCCAGAATGACAATGGTGGATGAGATGGACTTTGGCAGCCTGGGTGAGAAGAAAAAAGCCATCTTCTGCGTAATCCCTGTTGATGACAGCAGCATGAACTACCTTGTGGGAATGCTTTATACCCAATGCTTTCAGGCACTTTACCGCAGGGCGGACGAGAAGCACAACGGACGGCTGCCTGTGCCGGTACGTGTCATTCAGGACGAATGGGCGAATGTGGCCCAGCCGGAGAGCTATCCGAAGATTCTGGCTACCTGCCGCAGCTACAATATCGGGCTGAACATCATCGTGCAGAACATTCAGCAGATCAAGGCGCTGTATGAAAAGGAATGGGAGAGCATCATCGGCAACTGCGATACGCTGCTGTTCCTCGGCGGCGGCAACGAGCCGACTTCGTTGGAATTTATCGTGAAGCTGCTGGGTAAGGAGACCATCGCCACCCGCACACGGGGGCAAACGAAGGGACGCAGCGGCTCCAGCTCTACCAACTTCCAGCAGACGGGCCGCGACCTGATGACCATTGACGAAGTGCGGAAACTGGATACCCATAAAGCGATCTTGTTTATACGAGGGGAAGATCCTGTACTGGACAAAAAGTACAACATCAAGCGCCACCCAAACATTAAGCTGACAACAGACGGTAAGGCAAAGCCTTATATCCATAAGCCGCAGGGCGCGCCGGATTATGCGCTGCCTGACCTGCCCTATGCGTTCAAATCACTGGACGATTATGATTTTATTGACATGGAGGAACCTGAACATGAATCTGAACAAGAAGAAACTTTGGAAATCAACGGAGCCGAATAAGGTGAAGCGGCTCTATTGGACGGCGGCTGGGGCTGCTGTTCTCTGCCTTTGCTGCGTCACGCCCGCGATGGCGGCGGGCGGCGATCCGCTGGACATTGTAAACAATCTTTCGGATTTTATCTTCAGCATCATCAAGGCGCTGGGCGTGATCATTCTCGGTTGGGGCATTGTGCAGGTGGGTATGTCGATCCAGTCCCACGATGCCAGCCAGAGAACGCAGGGCTTCCTCTGCCTGTTTGGTGGCTTAATGATCGCCTTTGCAAAGGAAATTCTGACCGCCATCGGCGCGATCTGATAAAAAGAGCCGGGAGATACTGCCTTGCGGCGGATCTCCCGGCTCCCTTGCGGGAGGTGATTTTCATTTGGATAACAACTGGATCATAGAAAACCTGACCAACGCCTTTGGCGTCTGGAACAGTAAAATGACGGAAATGTGGTCGCTGCTGACGGAATCGCCCCAGACCTTCAAGGGCGGCACCATCTGGCAGACCATTGTGACCATCAACGGCGGAATGCAGGCCATAGGCTACGGACTGCTGGTGCTGTTCTTTGCCATCGGTATTTTTCGCAGTGCCTCCGGCTTTCGGGACTTTCAAAGGCCGGAGCATCTGCTGCGGCACTTTATCTACTTTGTGCTGGCAAAGCTGGGTATCACCTATGGTATGGACTTGCTGGTAGATGTATTTGATGTGTGCAACGGCATTGTGGCAACGGCGGCGGGCAGCGTAGGCGGCTTGACCGGCGCATCCGTGGCGTTGCCGCAGGAAATCGCAGACGCCATTGGTGATGTTGGCTTTTTGGCGAGTATCCCGCTTTGGCTGGTGACGCTGCTGGGAAGCCTGATGATCACAGTGCTGGCGTTCATTATGATCCTCACCGTCTACGGGCGCTTTTTTAAGATCTATATGTACGCTGCACTATCCCCGGTGGCACTGGCATCCTTTGCCGGAGAGGGGACTTCCCATTTCGGCAAGGCGTTTCTGCGGAGTTATGTGGGCGTGTGCATGGAGGGTGCGGTGATCGTTCTGGCCTGCATCATCTTTTCGGCCTTTTCCTCCAGCGGTACGCCGGTGGTGGATAGCAGTGCCTCCGTAGTGACGCAGGTGTGGAGCTATTTGGGCGAGGTCATATTTAATTTGCTGGTGCTGGTGGGCATGGTGAAGTCCGCTGACCATATTGCAAAGGAAATGCTTGGATTATAAAGGAGACGTTTATGGATAATTACCGTGAGAAGATCGTCCGTATCGTGGAGCGAGAGCTGAAACGAACGGAAGAGTATCAGCAAAGACGCGACGAGTACGGCAACGAGGAGTACATTTTGGGCTGTATCATGGTTAAGGGCGATGCTTTTCCTAAAGAGGTGATCGCTCATGCATTTGTTGAGGATATGGGGCTTGAACTTCAATTTCAGGTTTGGAGAGACGAGCCGCGAATCAGGCAGAAGCAGGCTATGTGGTATGACTTGACCTTGTTTGATGTGGAAGGAGACTTCTTTGGAAAACTGGAGCAAGGATACTCGATTTTATCGGTATCTGATCTTTTCCATTGCACCGCTTGGAATGCAACGGAATATCTGGCTGATGAGCAGAATCGAGATAAGGAAAATTCCTGCTGGAAGGGAATGCAAAGGTATCTGAACTATTGTAAAAAGCACGGCATCACAAGAAATTATCTGGTGAAAAAAGAAGAGTACGACGGAATAGATGCTATGAAGTTTTACGACAAGTCAGCCGTTGCCAAATTTGAGAAGAACAGAAAAACGCAGGATCTGTGCCGCTGACGAGGATTAAAACTATACATTTTATTAAATAGACAGGAAAAGCAAGTAGCCCATCGCTACTTGCTTTTCTTTTTTAGGAGATTGATTATGGAAATCAAAATCAACAAGGAAATTCGCGCGTACCGTGAAACGCTCTTTTTCGGCCTATCTGTGCGGCAATTTGTCTGCTCTGTTTTGGCGGTGGGCGTTGCCGTGGCGCTGTATTTCAGCTTGAGCCGCGTGCTGGATCGGGAAACGGTAAGCTGGGTGTGCATCGTCGGCGCGGCTCCCGTGGCCGCTGCCGGATTCTTTCAGTACAACGGCCTCACGCTGGAGCAATTCTTGTGGGCGTGGCTGAAATCCGAGGTCATCATGGCAGGCAAGCGAGTCTGGAAAGCGGAAAACTATTATGAAGAAGCGATGAAACGAGAGGTGAAGAAACATTGATGTTTTTTAAGCATCGGCGCAGCGCAGAACGGGACGCCTTTTCCGTTCCCCACAGCGTTCAAAAATCTATTCCCATCAAACGCATTTATCAAGACGGCGTGTTTCAGGTAAGCGGCAAGTTTTCAAAAACTTGGCGCTTTTTTGATGTCAATTATGCCGTGGCCTCCCCGGAAAAGCAGCGGGAACTTTTTATGACCTACTGCTCCTTCCTGAACTCGCTGCCCATCGGAGCCACGGCAAAGATCACGCTCTTTAACCGTCAACTCAATCAAAAGGACTTCGGGCGGACGCTGCTCATGCCCATGCAGGGCGACCGCCGTGACCTCTATCGGAACGAGTATAACGCGCTTGTTTTGGGCAAGGCGGCGGAGAGCAACAATCTCATTCAGGAAAAGTATATCACCGTTTCGGCGGAGAAGAAAAGCGTGGAGGAGGCCCGCGCGTTCTTCTCCCGTGTCGGAACTGACCTTACCACGGGACTTTCCCGTATGTCATCCAGTGTCCGGGAGATCACGGTCAATGACCGCCTGCGGCTTCTGCATGACTTCTATCTCCCCGGCGAGGAGCAGCTATTCCGCTTCGATTTGGAGGACACCATACGCAAAGGGCATGACTTCCGGGACAGCATTGCCCCGGACTGTATCTCCTTTCAAAAAAATCACTATGAGTTGGGCAATCATGTAGGCCGTACCCTGTTCCTTCGGGAATATGCCAGCTTTATTTCCGACGAGATGATCACGGAGCTGATGGACTATCCCCGAAACATGATGCTTTCCATTGACATTATCCCCGTGGCCATGGACGAAGCAGTGAGCGACATCCGCAAGCGCATCATGTCTGTGGAATCGGACATCACCCGCTGGCAGCAGCGGCAGAATCAGAACAACAATTTTACCGCCAATATCCCCTATGACTTGGAGCAGATGCGGAGCGAAACGAAGGAATTTATGGACGATCTTATGAGCCGCGACCAGCGCATGATGCTGGCACTTGTCACGCTGACGCATTTGGCGGACAACCTCGAACAGCTTGATCAGGACACCGAGGCCCTGCAAGCCATTGGGCGGGCGCGGGGCTGTCAGTTTAACATTCTGCGCTACCAGCAGGAGGACGCACTGAACACGGTGCTGCCCCTCGGTCTCAAGCGCATTGACGCCACCCGTACCCTGACCACGGAATGTACCGCCGTCCTTATGCCGTTCAAGTCTCAGGAAATTCAGGACGCAGGCGGTATCTACTACGGCGTCAATGCCGTATCGCATAACCTCATCGTCTGCAACCGCGGAAACCTGCTCAACGGCAACGGCTTTATTACCGGCGTGTCCGGCTCCGGTAAATCCATGGCTGCGAAGCAGGAAATGACGGCGCTGGCTCTTTCCACCGACCACGATATTATCATCGTAGACCCGGAGCGTGAATATGGCGAGTTGGTGAGGGCATTGGGCGGCGAGGTCATCACCATTTCCGCTTCTGATCCAAATGGCTGCCACATCAATGCGCTGGACTTATCTGAGGGCTACGGCGATGGCAGGGAGCCGTTGGTGATGAAGTCCGAGTTTATCATGTCACTTTATGAGCAGCTCATGGGTGCGGATAAGATCGAGCCGCAGGAGAAGTCCATCATTGACCGAAGTGTGGGCAACATCTACCGGGAGTATCTGAAAAACTATCAGGGGCAGCCGCCCACGCTGAAGGACCTCTATGACGATTTGATGAAGCAGGTCAACCCGGAGGCGCACCGGATCGCGCTGGCGCTGGAGCTGTTCACGGTGGGCAGTTTGAATGTATTTTCCCACCAGACCAATATCAACACAAAAAGCCGTATCCTCTGCTTTGACATTCAGGACTTGGGTGAAAATCTGAAATCGGTGGGCCTGCTGGTGATGCTGGATGCCATTTACAACCGCGTTATCCAGAACCGCAGAGAGGGAAAATACACCCATGTCTACATCGACGAGATCTATCTGTTTTTCGCCAACGGAAGCGGCAGCGGACACAGCATTACCAATTACAGCAGTGAATTCCTCTACAAGTGCTGGAAGCGCTTCCGTAAATATGGCGCGACGCTCACCGGTATTACACAGAATGTGGAGGAATGTCTGCTGTCCAATACGGCGCGGATGATGTTCGCAAACTCTGAGTTTCTGCTGATGCTCAATCAGGCCACCACCGACCGGGAGCAGCTTGCCCGACTGCTGGGTGCATCGGATACGCAAATGAGCTATGTGGACAATGCCCCGGCTGGCCACGGGCTCATCAAGGTGGGCGGAGCCATTGTGCCCTTCGCCAATGAGCTGCCCAAAAATACGGAGCTGTACCGCTTAATGTCAACCCGCCCCGGTGAGGACTGATGCCATGCGGGACTTGAAGATTAAACCCAGTATGGACACGCCAAAGGCAAAGCTGAAAAATCCCGCGCCCAAGGACGCGGATTCCCTTCTGAAACAGCACATGGACAAGCGACAGCGGGAAAAGGAGCCGGACAGCCGCGATCCCGTGCGCTACGCCACCGACCGTGTGGAGAAAACTATGCGCCGGGGTACGGCTCTGGCCGCTGACAGTTCCCGGCGCATGATAAAGCGCCACAGGGAAAAGCAAAAATTGAGTGGAGAACAAAATGATTTGCAGAACGGGAACATCGTCCAAACAGCGCCATTTTCGGAAGATGCGCCCATAAGCGGTTTTACCGACACGCCGTTGAGATATGAAGATTTTGCCGCGCCAACTTCTGCACGAAATGACGTCGGAATAACGAAAGATTTTCCGCAGTATTCCAACCGTACAGAGAAGCCGCTCGCCGCCCCGCAGGAGCGTGGGCGGCAGAAAGCCATACAGGACGCAAAAGCCGCCTATCGGCGGAACCTTGCCGAGAAAAGAACAGCAGAGCGGCACATTGTACCTCCACCGTCCGACCGTGGAGGCACAATGACCACTCCGCAGAAAGGCAATTCGGGGGTATCGGCCAAGGGCAGTCCTGCCCCCAAGAGCGGACAGGCCATGACCAAGGCCACGCGCGCCATGCGTGTTCGACCAACTGACCACGCAACGCCGAACAATGCAATCATCACGCGCCGCGCAAGGGCGGCGGCACAGCGCAAGGCACAGCAGACAATGCTCCAGACATCCGCAAAGAACGGAGGCAGGGGGGCAAAAAAGATGGGCGGCGCAATGGTGCAGGCGGTGCAGACGATTGGGAGAGGTATCGCGTCAGCCGCAAGTTCCATCGTGGCGGCGGGCGGCGGAGCGGTGGTGCTGGTGCTGCTCCTGACGGTGATCCTTGTGGCGGCAATCGTGGCATCACCCTTCGGCATCCTTTTTTCCAACGAGAGCCGGGAGGCGGGCGTCGTGCCGCTCTCCGCTGCGGTGGCGCAGGTCAACTATGAGTTCAATGAGCGGTTGGAAACCCTGCAGACGGCAGATGATTATGATTCCATCTCCGTGACCGGCCAGCCTGCCGATTGGATTGAGGTGCTGGCGGTGTTCGCGGTGAAGGTGGCAGGCAGTAACGATGCGGACGCCGCGGACGTGGCCACCATGGATGCCGACCGCATTGTCCGCCTGAAAGCAGTCTTTTGGGACATGACCGTAATCAAAACGGAGGTGGAAACGATCAACCACCCCGGCAGCGGTGATGACGATGGCTGGACGGAGCGAAACCTCTATATCACCATCACCGCAAAAACGGCAGAGGAAATGAAAACCGCGTATCACTTCAACCGCAATCAGATTGCGGCGCTGGAGGAGCTGCTGGAGCAGCGGGATCTCCTGCGGGAGCTGATTGAGGATGTGTACTCCGTCAGCGGGGATACGGCGGCGCTGATTCGCAATCTGCCGGAGGGTCTGCCCCCGGAGCGCGAGGCGGTGGTACGCGCCGCCTGTTCTCTTGTCGGCAAGGTGAACTATTTTTGGGGCGGCAAGAGCCTCGTGATCGGCTGGGACGCCCGATGGGGCGAGCTGCGGCAGGTCACGGCGGCAGGCAGCTCCACTACCGGGACCTATCGACCCTACGGACTGGATTGCAGCGGATTCGTGGACTGGGTATTTTACAACGCCACAGGCGGGGACTACATCATCGGTCACGGGGGCGGAGCGATGATGCAGCATACCTACTGCACCCCAATCTTATGGGAGGACGCACAGCCGGGAGATCTTGTCTTTTACCCCGAAGATAACCATGTTGGCATGGTGGGCGGTTGGGATGAGGACGGAAATATTTTAATCATCCACTGTGCCAGCGGCTATAACGATGTGGTCATCACCGGAAAAGAGGGCTTTACCTCTGTCGGACGACCTGATTATTATGTACAGCGGGAGTGATTGGAACGAATATGTAGTTCTTTGCCTGATTGTCAATGCTCTTGAAAAAACGACCCGATTCGCATATAATACATGACGATGTGACAGCGGAAAGGGGCGTGGGCGGCATGATCTCCGACGAAGAACTTTACAGGCAATATCTGCACGGTGATGAAGCTGGACTTGAAGCTCTGATGAAAAAATACGGCGATCTGCTGACCCTCTACATCAACGGTTATCTGCATGATGTTCACGAGGCGGAGGACTTGATGATTGAAGTCTTTTCCTATCTGTTCACGAAAAAGCCCCGTATCCGGGACGGCGGATTTAAGGCTTACCTCTATAAAGCGGCGCGGCACATGGCTTTACGCCACAAAAGCAGACGGCGACTTTTCTTCAACCTGGATGACCTGACCGAGGAGCCGGACGGACAAACGCTGGTGGATGAGGTCATCCGAACAAAGGAACGGGATCAGATTTTGCATTTCTGCATGGATGAGTTAAACCCGGACTATCGGGAGGCCCTTTATCTGACCTATTTCGAGGGCATGAGTTACTTGCAGGCCGCCGAGGTCATGGGAAAAAGCGTGAAGCAGATTACTAATATAGTATACCGGGGGAAAGAGCGTCTGCGCGGATTATTGGAACGGGAGGGGATCACAAATGTTGAGCCATGAGGAACGGATTGCAGAAGTAAAACGGCGTATCGCGGAAAAAGAGCATCAAAAAAGGCTGCGGCAGGCACGGATCGCCGCCGTTTCCGGCGTGGCAGCGTGTCTTGCGGTGATTGTGGGCGTTTCCCTGTTCATGCCCGGTATTGTGGAGCAAATCGAGCTGGGAATTTCCTCCGGCTTTGAAACAGCGGCAACAATGTTCGGCGGCAGCGCCACGCTGGGATATATCGTCATCGGACTGCTTGCCTTTGTTCTCGGCGTATGCGTGACGATTTTGTGTTTCCGAATCCGTCTGCTGAACAAAGAGGAACAGACGGAGGAGCAAAAGGGGGACAATGCGGATGGAACTTGTCAGTAACCTTTTGCAATTCATCGTTACCCTGCTGGGCTTTAGCCTGAGCGGAATCCGGTATCTGAAAAGCCGGACACAGGCGTATTTCCTGCTGACCTGCTTTTATGGCTGCTTTGCCCTCGGCTCTCTGTACTGGACGCTGTATTTGCTTTTATATTCTGAAACACCGCAGGTCTTTTATGTGTCGGAGTTTGGCTGGGTAGCCAGCGTCATTTTTCTTTACATCCTGCAATACGCGCTTTCCTCCGCGGAGGAAAGGGGCTTTGCGTGCCGCAAAGCCCTAATCGCCCTCTTGATCGGCGTTCCGCTGTGCGTGCTTTACTGCACCTTTGGAGACATCCTCTCCAATCTGCTCTGGTGCGGTTTGATGATCGTTGTTTCCTATCATGCGATCCGTGGCCTTGCTTATGCTCGGGCGCAGGTAGGGACAGCACGCGATATGCAATATTTTCACATTGGGGTGCTGTGCTATGTGGCGGCGGAATATGCTCTTTGGGCTTCCGGCTGCTTCT
>ERZ773133.189-NODE-189-length-91718-cov-6.620010_pt1 | contig 91718 bp, 74 predicted proteins | sample MGYA00580861_ERZ773133 | MGnify/ENA primary metagenome ERZ773133 (study PRJEB29015, sample SAMEA2737844) | human gut metagenome | biome: human gut; feature: human-associated habitat; material: faeces | place: China | collected 2012 ...
ACTGGCAGGAAAAATTTATATTTTTTCAATTGTCTACTTGACGGGAAGCAGTTCAAAATGACAGTCCCTTTTTAATTTTAATAAAAATTATTCAGCTTCAATCGCACCGGTAGGACATGCTGCTGCGCAAGAACCGCAATCCAAGCAAGCTCCGCCGTCGATTTCGTAATGTGCATCGCCTTCTGAAATAGCGCCTACTGGACACTCAGATGCACATGAACCACAACTGATGCAAGAATCAGAAATTTTATAAGCCATTTTTAAATCCTCCTTTTCTCAAAAATATTTTGAACATACTCACATGATAATACAATTTGCTCAAAAATACAAGGGAAAATTTATCGATAAGCCCTTAGAAAAGAATGGAAAAGGAGCATGACTTACGTTACTGATAAAAAATATCATTACTGAGCGGCAAGCTGTTTGCCAAGTGCCTTACATTCAGCAATAGCATCGTCATTTGGGACTTCCTGACAAATCAGACCCTCGCCGTTTAATACACGTGCGCCGGCTGCTTCCATACGCTCTACCCAGTCACGCATCCACTGACCGTCACCCCAGCCATATGAGCCAAAGAGTGCAATGGTCTTTCCACCAACGCTTCCTTCCAACTCGGATACAAAAGGTTCCATTTCGCTTTCTTCCAAAACCTCTGCGCCCATTGCCGGACATCCGAGTGCAAATACTTTTTCTGTTTTCAAGGCATCCAGAGAAGCGTCCGTAACATCAATAATTTTAGCTTCTTTGCCTGCTTCTGTTACGCCTTCGCTAATCGCTTCTGCCATAGCCTGCGTGTTTCCTGTCTGTGACCAATAAACAATCGATATCATAGTTAAACCTCCTTTATGTAGTTAGTTAAATCTAACTCACGCTTATACTAGTTTACTTTATGAAATCTGTCAACCGGATTATTGATAGATTTAATCAGCATCCATTAATTGAGATTCTTTCTTAAAAATGGAAAAACTTTACAGACTCAAAATGCGAATAACATTCCTTGACAAAGAATACACTTGTGACTATAATCGAAATTGCATGATATGATAGTTATCGATGACGAAAGCCCAAAGGAGGATATATACTATGTTGAAGGAAGTAACAAAGGATATGCTGATTGGAGAAATTTTGCAGGCAGACGCAACGGTTGCACCGATTCTTATGGCGTCCGGTATGCACTGCATTGGCTGCCCGGCTTCTCAGGGAGAAAGTTTAGAGGAAGCAGCAATGGTTCACGGCATTGACAGCGATGAACTGGTTACGAAAATTAATGAGTATCTGGCAACAAAGAATGCATAAGATTGTATTAAAAAAGGACCGCTTTTGTGGTCCTTTTTTCATGTTCTTAATTCATTGCAGCCTTAAATATCAGCAAGCTTAGTTAATGCGTTGTCCTTCAAAATCAGACGAAAATGCTCGTTATAATATGCCTGTGTGGCATAAGTAACATTTTCCTCTTTTGCGTATTCAGCCAAAGCAGAACACATCAGACGGAAAGCATTTTTCCCTTTGCCACGGTGGAGTAACAAGAAATACCGCTTAGTAGCAGGGTCTTTCCACAAACTGTTTTTGCCACGGTAATCGCAGTCAATCTGACTGGTAAGTGTTATCAGCGTATTCAGGGAATCAAAGGAGAATACTTTGATTCGGTTAGCAAGTGGTTCTGCCTCTTTTTTCTTAGCGTTGCGTCTGTTTCCCTGCAAAGTATCCTTTAATGGTACAAATTCGCCTGATGATTCAGAAGAATCTTTTGTTTCATTATCCTCGGCTTCTTCCAATAATTCATGGAGCTGCTCGAAGCAGTTTATGAAATCCTCAGAATTCTCCGGTGCATCTTCTTCTAACAAATCATTGTCATCGGAATCGGCATCATCCGATGGGCCAAACATGGAGAAACGCTCATCCAATTCATCTGGATTATCAACTTTATTAATAAGCAGAATGATGGAATCCCGTGAAGTCGGGATTGCCTCAATCATAAGTGGAATATCATCCGCATCAAAACCTAAGTCTATATTCGCTTGCTCCATTATATCACGAAAAAGTTCTTTAGCTTTATCGGAGCCGTAAGCCAATTCACTGATTTTGAGCTGACGTTCCATCAAATCATGTTTGTTTAAGGTACAACGGATTTGATTTTCACTCGTTCGTTCAATTTTCACAAGCACACATCCTTTCATATTTTCTATTGTAGAAAAGTATAAGTTATCTTATCTATAAAGTCAACACTAAGTGAAAAAAAACAAGGGGAAAGTCGTTTAGTCGTTTGGGATGAGCTGAAACGGATAGACGACACTTGTTTTGGCAAAATCACCTCTTATATAATAGAAGCAGGTAAGTCAAAGCGATACGATGGGAGGTGCAGGAAAATAATCTATGACTTGCCGGGATGGAACGAAAAATGGCACTTTCATATGATAATATCACGGAAAAGTATTATGAGGGGGAAACTATGCAGCAGAATCAATGGATTGTAGACGAGATGAATCAGGTTTACAAACAAGGAATACGAGTTGATGTAAATGGGCTTTCGTATAATCCGAAAACCTCAGCAAATTTAATGCGTGTATTGGAAAATGGTTCCTATATGCTAGACTATGAAGGAGACATGTTGGGGCGTATTGTGGCTCTGCACGTGGATTCTGTCGGGCCATCGGAACAGCCATCCTATAAAACGCTGCGCTGTAAAAAAACAAAAAACAGGCCGGAAAAAAAGAGGCGTAGCGAAAAAAATAAAAAAAAATAAATTTTTTGCAACTTTTCCTCTCTTTGAATCGTCTTATTGGTATAAAGGGGTAAGAAAAAGCCCAAAACAATAAACTTAGTAAAAGGGAGGTTTTTTTATGAAAAAACAAATTTTATTTGCGGCGACAGCATTGATGCTCACCGCAGGCGTAGTGGCAGGATCAAATGAGTCGGAAGCAAAAGCACCGAAAAAGATTGCGATTAACAAGAAGAATTTTCCGGATCAGGTCTTTCGTGAACTTGTAAAATCCAATTATGACAAGAACAAAGACAAAAAGCTCTCAAAGGGCGAGATTAAGAAAGCAAAGAAGTTTGGTACATCCAGTACCAAAAACTCGATTAAGATTAAGAAGTCCAAGTATGGAAAGTATACCAAAAAGTATATTAAGGACATTAAGAACTTTAAGGGAATCGAGAAACTGACAAATCTTCAGAAGTTTGTTGCGAACGAGACGTCAGTAAAAACCATTAACTTAAAGAAGAACAAGAACTTAACATATCTTGAGATGCAGGATGGCAATCTGCGCAAGATTGATTTGAATAGTAACAAAAAATTGAAATATGTCTATCTGGCGTATAACAAAATTTCTTCCCTCAAGATGAACAAATGTAAAAAATTACTGATTGTAAATATTCAGGGACATATGGTTAAGAAAGTAAAAATCAACCGTAACAAAGCAACCGTTGTATACGGTGAAGATTATTATGCACCATATGCGGTAACAAAAGTAAAAGAAAATTTCAGCAATTTGAATAAAGCAGGACAGATGGATGGTGATGGTACATTCTGTGTATATGAGTGGGCAACAGACCATTCGAACTGCCTTCGTAAAACCGTAAGCGGCGCTGCTATGGCAAGCCAGCCGGTAGCCTTAGATGCAGATGCTGCAGCAAAGGCAAAGGGCATGCAGCAGATTACGGCACAGTGGAAAGATGCGAAAGGCAACTTCTACTTCTTAGCAGATAAAGATGGTGATATGGTAGCTAAGACAGCATATTATCTGGTAAAGGTGAATGCGCAGGGTAAAATCGAGGCTGAACTTGCAGTCAACGACCAGTTGATTCCAAATATGACCGGTCTTCAGGAAAAATACAGTATGGAACTTTTGGCAGTTCAGAACAATACTGCCGTACTCAGTATTTTGACTGCCGGAAATAATGGTGTTGTAACGGTTGACTTAGATAAATTGACGATTACAAAAGAGGCTGTTTGCAGTTTTATTCCGAAAACAGCAGAGGGGGATGTAATTGCCGGCGTTGAACAGGATGGATTTGAGTTTCATGATGTAGTAGTCAGCAAATTGGTTTCTTCCGGTGTGCAGAAAGCAGCGGATGGAAAAACAGACGTAGAAAAATGTCTGTTGTCAAACGGCCACGTTATGAGTATTCCGCTTCGCGAATCCTATGGTATGTACGGCAGTGCGGTACAGATTTACGGACAGAACATTTATGTGATTTCCGGCGAAGGATTTTTCAAAGCAAAACTGACCGCTAAGAAATTTACACAGCTTTATGGAATCAGTAACTTTGATGGCATGCAGGAAAGTGAAGTAACCTTTAGTCTGGCAATGAAGAATGAAAAAGAGATTTATCTTATGAGCAAAAAGCAGGACGATGATGATAAGGTGACATACCAGTTGCAGGCTGGTAAAATCGGATAAAGAGACTCGGGAGTAGTACGAAGTAATAAAGTAAGAGCCGCCAGTCGTTTATGTCCCCTCAAAACGGCTGGCGGCTTTGGTTGCAGAAATGGCGCGGATAGGCTATAATAAGGCAATATCAATAGATAATATTACGAAGACAGGAGTAAACGAATGAGAGAACAACGATGGAAGAGATTGCGAACCGGACTATTGATTATTGCCTTTTCGGCGATTGGAATGCTTGAATATGTGCAGTTAGTACAGGCATTTGATTTACCACAGATGATGTTAGTCGTTCCGGTGGTGTCCGTGATTGCCATGCTTTTACTTGGAAAATACAGTTTTTTTGTGCCGGTCTGCACGATTGTACTTGCGAGTGCATATCAGATTTTGGCGGGAAGTGAAAATGCGGTAGCAGAGCTTCAGACCAGTGCAAGAAGTATCGCAATTATTTTATTTGAATGTCTGCTTGTGCTTATGATCGCACAGTTTATCGGATTGGGACTTGGGGCAGCTGCCCGCATATTAGGAAAGAAGAATAAAAAAAGAGTGGTAAAGATTGTTATCGGCGTAGTCTTTGCGGTTGTTTCGCTTGTGCCGTATCTGCTTTTATTCCATAATCCGCTGTACCCTATGACAGCAAGACACCGTTTAAAATCATTTGCGGACAAGACTATTACCGACTATCCGATTGCGGATAAAAAAGTGTATTATTCTTTGAATGATTCGCGGTACATGTGCCGTGTTATTATGTCTGACGGACAGGTTCGCGTGCTGTATTTAGATGAGAACGGAGAAGCAAAGCGGCAGTAGTTTACAGGACTCCGAAACTCTTTAAAACAAAAATCCAAAGCGTCAGAGTCAGTGAGGACAAAAGTGTCGTCAGGACAATGATGCTGGATGTTAATATGCCATCGTTTCCGGTGTTTTTTGCCATAATGTAGCTGGAAACCGTAGTCGGTGAGCCAAGCATAACAAGCAGTGCCATGAGTTCCTGATTGCGGTAGCCAAAGAAGACGGCAAGCGGTAAAAACAGACCGGCAAGCAGAATCAGTTTGATAAAAGAAGCAAGAAGGGTTGGTTTCATTTTTTTCAATGCTTTTTTTCCTTCAAAGCTGGCACCGATGGAAATCAATGCGAGAGGGGTTGCAGTGTTTGCCACACTTCCAATGGCTTTATTGACAAAGGATGGAAAGTGCAGGTTCAATAAAGCGAATGGAAGTGCGATCAGAATACTAAGTAAAATCGGATTCTTCATCACATTGATAAAAGTTTCTTTCATATTTGGCTTTTTACCGCCGTTGTCACCTTTTAACGTAAGGATGATGACGGCGAAAATATTATACAAAGGAACGCAGCCGATAATCATTAAAGGAGCCATGCCGACACTGTCATACATATTGTTGATGAAAGCAAGTCCTAAAATGGCGGCGCTGCTGCGGTAAGAGCCCTGAATAAAGGCACCTTTTTGCTCTTCATTTTTCATGAATTTCTCGGTAAGTCCCCACAAAACGGCGATGGAAAAAATAGTGACAGAAAAACAGAATAACACATATTTTCCGTCAAAGGCAGAACCTACATTATTTTCTGTCAAATCCGAAAATAAAAGAGCCGGCAGTGCGATGCGGAATACGTAGCGGTCCGCTGTTTTGGTAAATTCATCGTTGATAATTTTTGTTGTTTTCAAAACCTTTCCTAAGATGATAAGTAAAAAAATAGGAAGTGTGGCGTTAATACTGTAAATTAAGTTTGACATAATCATTTCCCTTCTTAGGCCATCTCTGGAGTAGACCTACAAAACTATTTTACCATGTCTGTCAAGAGTATCGTGACAAATGGCGGTCTTTGTGGTACGATAAGACTATCCATAGTTTAAAAATTTTGATGGAGGTAATTAAGTATGTTAGAACAGTTAAAAAAAGAAGTATACGAAGCAAACATGGAGCTTCAGAAAAAAGGACTTGTCATCTACACTTGGGGAAATGTAAGCGGAATTGACCGCGAAAACAATTATGTTGTTATTAAGCCAAGTGGTGTTGAATACGATGAATTGACGCCGGATGATATGGTTGTTGTTGATTTTGACCAGAATGTAATCGAAGGAAAATACCGTCCGTCTTCGGATACGGCAACACATATTGAATTGTACCGTGCATATCCTTCTTTAGCAGGTGTTGTCCACACGCATTCAACGTGGGCGGTAACATTTGCGCAGGCAGGAATGTCGATTCCGGCACTGGGAACGACACATGCGGATTATTTTTATGGAGATATTCCGTGTACAAGAGATTTGACCGCAGAGGAAATTAACTTGGATTATGAGAGAAATACGGGGCTTGTCATTATCGAGACAATTGGCGATAAAGACCCGATGGAAGTTCCGGGAATCGTTGTAAAGAACCACGGACCATTTGCGTGGGGAACAAGCCCGGCAAATGCCGTTTACAATGCGGTTGTTTTGGACAAAGTAGCAGAAATGGCGCACCATACACTGACATTAAATCCTCGTGTAAAACGCGCGCCGCAGTATTTGATGGATAAGCATTATTTCCGCAAACACGGAGCCAATGCTTATTATGGACAGGATAACTAATTTTCGTTATTTCTTCTCCGCGAGAGGGACAGGGCATCCTGTAAGACTTCCTGTTTGCCATCACGAAAACGGATAACAAGAGAATAGGTACCGCTGTACATTTCCGTTAAAGGAACGGTAAGTGTGTAGCGGTATTTTTCGTACAAAGCTTCGTCAAGCGGCGGATTTGTCAAATCAAGCTGGTAAATGCGGTCCGGATGACTGAATACAATTTCCTGAATCAAGTCACCGGTTGTGTTTACTAACAAACTGTCGCCGTTTATGGAAAATGTAATGCCGTAGGTATTTTTCATAAATTCTAAATCGGTAGCAGAAGATGTTTCTACCGAAGCTGCCTTGTAAAAGACCGGTGCTTTGAGCCAGCCGACGACCGGAAATTCAATTTTTTCCAGACATTCTCCAAAATGCGAAAACTGCTCTAATGAGTCGCTGATGACGGATTTGAAAAATTCCTGTTTCAGATGTGTGGCAGGAGATGTTACTTCTCTTTCATAAGGGGAGTAGATATGCTGGATTGCACCGGTTTCCCGGTTGATTTCGAATAATAACTTATCTCCTTTTTTGGCATCCGAAGAAAGCACTAATAAGTTTTTGTTTTCCGCAGAAATTTCGCCATACACGTCAAAAATGCCATCACCCACATAGTAGGTGCGGTAACATCTGCCAAGCAAATCCACCTCATATATGTGTGTTGGTAAAAGCCCCTGCTCTGTTTTTACCAGATAGTCCGGATGGACAATCAGAAAGTGTCCGTCCGAGAGCGGAATTAAATTATCATCTTTTGCCGGAAGCGATAAGAAATAACGATACATCCCCTGTTTGTCCTGGACGCATGGATAATGGTTTGTTTCGCTCAATGTGCCGGTATGCAATGTGATTTCACGGCTTTTAATAGGCTGGTTTGACTCGTCATATAATGTCAAAGTAATGATATTATCCGTGTTCTCGCATAAGCCGAAAACAGGAAGCACGTGATTGGTTGTGTACGTCATGGAATCGTAGTGCCAGGGCATACAAAAATCGCTCACAACCGTGTAAGATAAACGGCATCTTGTGTCGGTGTGAAACATGCAAAGTGCAGTGAGCGGTGTGATGCCATAGGGATTTAACAAAAGTTCCATCGACTCAAATGAAGTCGAGGCATCGTGGCTTCTTGCCCATAAAAGATTTTCTGCCATCCTTGTTTTCTCAGTCAGAGAAATTGTCACCGGAATCTGGCCGGATACCGTTTGATTTAAGCGCAGACGGTTAAGGCTCATAAAATCAATTTTATATTGTGTGACATGGCTTTTCAGCCATGAAGTGATTTTGTTTGGCATAAGATAAAATCTCCTTTGTACTTTTTACCCATTTTACCTATATAGTGTTATTATAGCAAAAAAAATATGTAAAAAGTATGTTTTTTTGTATAAATCACTCTTTTTTTACATATTTGCGGCACCGGATGAGCAGGTAAATGTTTGGAAGAAGGAGGAAAAGGTTAATAAAATCCGTCATTTCCCAGACAAGAGCAAGCGGCATAATGCCTCCGGCAAAAATCATAATGAGGTAAAGGGTCTGGTAACAACGCTCGTATTTTCCCTGAAACAAATAGTCAAATCCCTGTTTGCCAAGGTAACTCCAGCCAATTAATGTAGCAAGAGCAAAACTGATAATGGCAATGGATAAAATTTCATCACCGAAAAATGGAAGTTTTCCAAATGCGGCGGTTGTTAAGGCGGAGGCGGGAAGCGTCTGCCATTCGGACGGAAATTCCAGTTGATAGCAGACAAGGACAAGCCCGGTGATGGCGCAGAGAACGACGGTGTCCCAAAAGGTGGCGGACATGGAAATGGCGGCTTGTTTGACGGAATCATCTTCCGAGCAGTGGCCGGCAATCAGGCCGGTTGTGCCAAGCCCGGATTCGTTTGTAAAAAGCCCCCTTGCCACGCCATAGCGGATGGCTTTTCCCATCGTGTATCCGGCAAAACCGCCACCGATGGGAGGCAGTGCAAAAGCGGAGGAAAAAATTAATTTCAGAGAGGGCAGAAGATAATCTGCGTGCAGAATGAGATAGAGAAGACATCCGCCAAAGAAAAAAATAGCCATAGTCGGCACAATGGCGATGGAGACATTTTCAATCCATTTGCGTCCCTGCATTAAAATTAATCCCACAAAAAAAGCGGTTATAATCGCACAAGTGGCAGGCGGAAGCGAAAAGACCTGATGACAGGTTTCGGTTATTGCGTTGCTTTGTGTGGTGCATCCGATAAAAAATGCAGATAGCGTGAGGGCGGCACTGTAAAGAAGTGCAAGCGTTTTTTTGTGCAGTAAAAAATGAAGAATATACATGGGTCCACCGTGTCCCTGATAGCGGAAATGGTGGCACAAAAACGTTTCGGCGTAAGTGGTTGCCATGCCCAAAAGCCCGGTGAGCCAGCACCAAAACACAGCACCCGGTCCGCCTAAGAAAACGGCGGTGGAAATGCCTATAATATTTCCGGTTCCAAGCGTAGCAGCGAGCGTTGTTGTAAGCGAACCAAAACGCCCAAATCCCTTTTTGTTTTTGCTGCCATCGGAAAGAGAAAGGGAGATGCCATATCCGATTTTTCGCTGCACAAGCCGTAAACGCAGGGTGAAGTAAACATGTGTGCCAAAAAGCATAACAAGAATAGGACCATTCCATAAAAGCTGATTTACATCAATTAAAAGTTTCAATCACAGACTCCTTTGGTTTCCTTTAGTTCATTGTATGAAAAATTTTGGCAAGTCATACTTTTGACAAGACCGTTTGCTAATCTCGTTGACAAATGAGATTTGGAGGAAGCTATGAAGAAACAATTCACATTCATCGAATCGATGATAAAGGTGGGAGTGATTGGTTTCGGCGGTGGGAATGCACTGATTCCGGTATTGGAGCAGGAAGTGGTAAACGAAAAAAAACTGGTAAGTAAAGATGAGTATGACAAGTCGGTTATTGCCGCAACGCTGACACCGGGGGCACTTCCGGTTGAAATTGCATCGGGGATTGGTCTGCATGTCGGCGGCATCGGTGGGATGCTCGCGGGCGGTGTATTGATGGCTCTTCCGGGAGTTGTGTTTACGGTATTGTATTTAATGCTGCTTAGCGGTGCGGATTCTAATATTTTACAGCAGATTCAGTATGCTTCCATCGGCATTACAGCGTTTATTTTGTGCCTTTTGACGCAATACATTGTGCAGACATTAAAGGCGTACCGCCACTCTAAATTCCGGGTGGCTGCATGGTTCGTAATTCTATTTGTGTTTATTGCAACGGGTGGAAATTATCTTTGCCGTATTTTTGGGTTAGGAATCCGGCTCCCTAAATTTTCGACAATCCAGATACTTCTGCTTACACTTTTAGGAAGTGTTGTTGTAGGATTATTGTACCAGAAAAAGGTGAAAAAGAAGGATAAAAAGCCAAAACTGGCAGCCGGAAAACTGGGGGGCAGACTTTTGTTATGGGTTTTATTTCTGCTTTTGTTTTGTCTGCCGGCACTTTTTATGATGTGGCGTGAAGCGGCGGGCTTTGTAGGGCAGGGCGCTGTGTCTTCCTTTTTGTCATTTGGTGGCGGAGATGCCTATTTATCCATTGCCGACGGTCTTTTTGTGCCGGAATATATTTCAGAAAGTGACTTTTACAATCATCTGGTTGTAATCGTAAATGTGCTGCCGGGGTCTATTTTGTGCAAGACTTTGGCAGGGATCGGTTATTTGTGCGGAGAGGCGGTCGTTGGAACGATAGCCGGTGGATTTGCCTTTGCGGTGGCGGGATTTGCCTGTAGTGTTGCCTGCTCTTGTTTGATTTTTTATCTGGTTTACCACTTGTATGACAGACTGGAAGGATGTGCCATTTTTAAGGTAATCAAAAAGGCAATTCGCGTTGTTGTTTCGGGACTTTTGCTTACCGTGATGACAGGGCTTTTGTTGTCCGAGATGGAGATTAATTCAAATCCTGAGCTTCCGCGTTTGGCGGTTCCCACAATGATTGCTTTCTTTTGTTTCGTAAATCTGATATTATATCATAGGAAATGGAAAAACATCGGACGCATTGTCGTATCGCTTGTGCTTGCTTTTTTACTGTGCAATGTGCTCGAAGTTTAGAAACAAAGGAAAGCAGGTTATATTTATGCATATTTGGAAACATTTTTCTACGATTACAAGGCACCGTCATAAAGTAATCGTGCATTGCTTTATGGCAGGAATTTTCTGGCAGGGGCTTAGACATGACTTGTCAAAATACAGTCCGGCGGAATTTATTCCGGGGGCAAGAAATTATCTGGGAGATAAAAGTCCGAACGAAAAAGAGAGGGAACGGTACGGCTTTTCGCGTGCGTGGCTTCATCATCAGGGACGCAATAAACACCATTTTGAATACTGGGTTGATTACAATCCGAAGTTAAACCGGAAAGAACCGGTGGAGATGCCAACCCGTTATTTGATTGAAATGTTTTGCGACCGCGTGGCGGCAAGTAAAATTTATTATGGGGATGACTATGATATAGAGAAGCCGTTTCTTTATTTTGACAAAGGGAGAAAACGACGCTGGATGCACCCGGTAACGTCGCAGAAATTAGAGGATTTGCTGATTATGCTGCGCGATAGGGGGGAAAAAGAGACGTTTTCATACATTAAACACGTGATGAAACCGGAAGGAAAAAAAGATAAAGCTCATTGGAAATAAAAACTAAAAAAGCCTTTTTTGTGACAAAAACCTATGATAGGATTTCTTCCAGAACATGGGTGGACATGCGATTTCATTAAAGGAGAAAAGGAAAATGACGGAAAATGTTATTTGGCAGCCGAATAAGGTCTCGGCAAAAGACCGTTATCGTGTGCTCGGACAAAAGGGGCTTGTTGTTTGGTTTACGGGACTTTCCGGTTCCGGAAAATCAACAATTGCGGTAGAACTGGAGAAAATGTTGAATGATGCAAAAAAAGCAGTTTATCTTTTAGACGGAGATAACATTCGACATGGAATCAATTCGGATTTGGAGTTTACGGATAAGGACCGTGATGAAAACATACGGCGGATTGGAGAAATTTCTGCCCTGTTTTGCGACGCAGGAGTTATTACACTGGCTGCTTTTATTTCCCCGTTTCGTAAGATGCGCCGGTTTGCGAGAGGGCGCGTCGGGGAAAATCAATTTCTTGAGGTATATGTGAGTACGGATTTTGAGACCTGTTGTAAGAGGGATCCAAAAGGTTTGTACAAAAAGAATATTAAAAATTTTACGGGAAAAGATTCCGGTTATGAGAAGCCGGAGAATCCGGAAATTGTTTTGGATACCATACATTTCACACCACAGGAGTGTGCAAAAGTTGTATATCAGGAAATTTTAAAAAGAATGAATTAGCAAAACGTGCATGGAGGAACAAAAATGGATAATTATTTTGTGTCTTCGTGTAAGAGGGTGAAGGATTGGATTTGCAGGCAGTTTGGGCAAAAGGAAAAAAAGACGGTTCACCACAAGAAATTTGCCGATGGCGGTGAGGTGATTGTGTGGGAAACCGGACGGGCAGGTGAAGAAGCGGCGTCGTATGAGAATTTATTTCTCCGCAGAGAAATCGCAGGATTTCGCACGAATATACGTCGTGAGCAGTCCTGTTCCATAAAGTCACTGACTAGAGACTATTTGTATAAGCAGCTTTTGAGCAGTGGTGAGTACACGTTTGACCATATGCTCGTTATAAAAGATCCATATGGAGAGGCACCGTTGACTGCACTTGCTTTGTTCATGTTAGAAGAGCCGGCATGTGTCCGTGTTACGACAAAAGGAAATTTAAAGGAGACGGATTTTGTTACAGAACTTCCTAAGAAAAAAGAGCATCGAGTGCCGATTTTAGGGATGTATGCTGAAAAGGCAAATGACATCGTCATAGAGATTCTCGATGATGAGGGAAACTGCGTAAAAAGCCATACTTTCACGATACGAACGAAAAGACTGCCAAAGTCACTGCGCAACGTGATTACGGTGAAAAAATGGACCGACAAACCGGCGTATTCCAATATTATGATAAATGGCGGTGTCAAGATTCATACCTGCGTGTTTGATATCGAAGGGAAAATACGTTATTATCTCAGCCGCAAACCGAGAGGATATGGTATTTTTCCATTATCGGATGGTCACTTTTTTTACATGGAAAAATATATTTCCGTGCCATCCTATTCCAATCCCCAGACAGTAGAGTCTTATGATATGGACTATTTCGGTCGTGTGTTTCGAACCTATCTGACGGAAAAAGGGGTTCACCACACGGCGGAAGAAAAGGCAGGCGGTAACATTCTCACCGGAAGTAATTCAATGCTTGAGCATACGGAGGACTGCGTTATTGAGATTGACAGACAGACCGGTGAAATTGTGTGGCAGTTAAATATGGCAGAGCTTTTTGATGAAACCTATCAGAATATGATGGACTGGTGCCATGTAAATTCCGCTGCGTATTATGAAAAAGACCGCACGATTTTGATTTCCCTCAGAAATGTGCATGCGGTAATTTGTGTAGATTACGATACGAAAAAACTCCGCTGGATTTTATCCGACCCGAAATTCTGGGAGGGAACAAAGATGACACCATATCTTTTGCAGCCGGAAGGTGATGTCAAATGGTGTTACCAGCAGCATGCGGCATTTGAAATTGCACTCCCGGATGAATCGAATCCACAGAAAAAACGGATTATTGTTTATGATAATCACTGGGCAAAGCGTCGAAAGGCGAAGTCTTTTGATAAAGATCCGCTCAGTTATGTGAGTTTTTATGATATTGATGAGGAAAAGAAAACCGTTTCGCTGCATAAACGATTTGCCGGACCAAAGACAAGAATCCGTGCAAATGGAATCTATGTTCCTGACAAAAAGCGTGTGTATAATATGGCAGGTTCTTATGCAGAACCGGTGGACGGTGATGGCGGTGGTATTTTCGAATACGATTATGAGACCGGCGAGGTGCTTTCCGAGTTTGGTGTAAAACCGGGATTTTTCCGCGCGTATCCGTTTGAGCCGAATGTGCAGGAACTCGCAGAGCCGATGCAGGTGACCGGCGATTATCAGGTCGGTCAGATTAAACAGCCGCAAGAGATATCAAGCAGCAAATACTGCAAGTTAAAGTCGGAAAAGAAACATCATATCAAGAGTGCTGCTATCGAATATGAGATGCAGGAAGATTTACTCTTTGTGAATAACGTAGACCACGAAGTGGAAAAAGTTTATTTTATTGGTGACAAGGGTGGCTATCAGGTTGACTTTGATGACACATACCAGACAATGGATGTGTTCCGCACGATGGTTTATAAAGTTGCCATGCAGCTAACCAATCTGCCAAAAGATAAATATAAAATTTATTTGCAGGTGAAAGGTGAACTGCAGACAACAAAAAAATATATCGATATATCAGCCGTTAATTAACTTTTCATAAGCTGCATAATCGGCAGCATAATATTGTCTGCCGATGAGCACCATGAGCAAGTCGCCGGGCAGAATTTCGGTGTCGCCTTTCGGCGTAATCGTGTGACCGTCACGCTCAATGGATGCAACCAATGTATTTTTCTGCCAGTCAATCTGGCAGATTTTTTTATGGCAGACCGGACTGTCAAAAGGAATGACATAAGTAACCAAAACTTTTTCTGCCGACTCTTTAATTTCCAGTTCAGTCTGTTTGTTCAGAATATTTTCCAAAAGGGATGTATAAATTGGTTTGCTGCCAAGCAGGTTTGCGATGATATAAGCAATACTGCTCACGACAGCGATGTCTAACATCCGGTGCATATTGCCGGTCATTTCGGTAATCAATACAATACCGGTAATCGGTGCACGCACGATGCTCGCAAATAATCCCGCCATGCTGATAACGATAAACTGGGGAAGTAAATCGTTTGGCAGGGAGAGAGCGTGGATGGAAAGGTTTCCGAAAATTGCACCGATGTAGGCGCCTAAAATCAGAAGTGGGAAAAAGATTCCACCGGGTGCGCCGCATCCGAAACTAACTGCCGAAAATAAAAATTTAACGACAAGTAAAATGCAAATCATGGAAAGTTCCGGTTTCCCATGCTCTAACAAAGCAATCATGCTGTGACCGCCGGCTAATACCTGCGGAAGAGTGAGACCAAGAATCCCGGAAATGACAAAAACAAAGGCAATCCGGATTTCTTTTGGTATTTTTTTCAAGCGGTGGAAAATAGCCTGCATTTTTAACATGACAAAATTATATCCGGCACCCGCAAGACCAAGCAAAATACCAAGCAATGCTAACAGCCAATAATAGCGGAGTGCAAGAGTCGATGTCGTAAACGAAAAAATAGCAGACTGTCCAAAAAATATTTTTGAGACGAAGTCGGCGCACACCGTGGCAATCAGACCGGCGACTAACATTGTGCGGTCAAAGGTGTGGTGGATTTCTTCAAGAACAAACATAATGCCGGCAAGCGGTGCATTAAAGGCGGCGGCAAGTCCGGCACCTGCGCCACACGATAACAGACCGATTTCTGTTGTTTTATCATAGTTTCTAAGGCGGGAATAACTTTTTGCCACCATCGCACCAAGCTGAATGGACGGGCCCTCTCTTCCAAGGGACAGACCGCCGAAGATACTAAGTGTACCACCGGTGAATTTGGCTAAAACGACACGCCAAAAACTCTGGTCCAAATAACCGCGGACCTCCCCTGAAACCTGCGGGATCCCGGAACCGGCAGCCATTGGCTCCCATTTCACAATCTTTGCGACAATACATCCCATCAAAATAAGAGCGGCAAACCAGAGGGCGGTAACACCTGCATTTCCGCGTATGAAATTCAGAACCGCATATAATCCGCTCTCTGCATAAGTTAGGCAGTATCGGTATAGAACGGCAGTCAAGCCGGCCAAGACACCGATTAAAGCACCTTCTATAACGAGTGTAATACTTCGCTTTGCCGTATTGTTTTCCAATTTTTCCAAAGTATGTTGATATTTATTCATAGGTAAACTTTCTCCTTGTTGTTTTCTTTATCCAATCAACCAGAGATATTTTACATCCAAATGCATTATTTTGCAAATACCCTCTTATTGCTCCTAAATGTAATGAAATTAAAAAATCTTTGCCGTTATAAAACCGTAACCATACATTCCTTTGTTACACCGTCAATCGATGCCCGGATTTTTGTTGTGCCACGTTTTATTGCCGTGACTTTTCCGCGGCTGTTGACGGTGGCTACACTTTTTTTCTGAGACTTCCATGTTACTTTTTTCCCGGAGGACACTTTTGCTGTCAGAAGAAGTGTCTGATTGCGGGACAAAGATGCAGAAGTATAATTAAGTGTAACTTTAGGTTTTTTTACCGTGACATGACAGGTTTTTTTTGTACCGTCTGCCTTTGCGGTAATTGTAGTCTCTCCTGGTTTCTTTGCTGAAATTTTACCGTTTTCGTCAATTTCGGCAACGCTTGATTTTTGAGATTTCCATGAGATAGGTGACCTATTTGAGGTCTGCCCTTTCAGAGTAACCTGCGCTCCGTTTTCCATTGTAATGGAGGCAGTTGATAACGTAATGATAGTTTTTGTGACGGTAATTTTACAACTGGCTTCCCCACCTGCGACTTTTCCCGTAATCGTGCAGGTGCCCGCTTTTTTTGCGGTGACTCTGCCATATGTATTTACCGAGGCGACAGCACTTTTACTGCTTTTAAATCGAACCCACTTGCCGTTGCTTGCAATTCCCGCAAGAGTAAAAGAATCGCCAATTTTTAATGTGGCGCGATATCGGGAAAGAATTACAAGAGCCGGTGAGGCGGCATCTGCTGTCAAAGGTGCGGAAAAAACAGAGGCGGTAAACAGTACCGCTGTACATAAAAGGGCAATGCTCCGCCGGCAAGCCGCTTTCAAAAAAATAGACGTGTGTTTCATGATAAACCCTCCTTTTGTGGAGCAATAAGAGGGTAAATACAAGATAACACACGTCTAGTCATAAATCAAGTATTATTTTTTATTCTTTATCTTCTTCTCGTCCGGGTAAAATGGCATTTAACAAAACGCCCATAATAGCGGCAATGGCAAGACCGGTTAAAGTGATGCTTGTTCCTGCAATCTGGAAGGTAAGTCCGGAAGAGAAACCAAGTCCGCATACTAAAATGGTAGCCGCAATAATTAAGTTTCTTGATTTGGTGAAATCAACTTTGTTTTCTATGACGTTGCGAACACCGATGGCGGCAATCATACCGTAGAGAATAAAGCTGACACCGCCAACGATAGCTGCCGGTAGGGTACTGATGATACCGGCAAATTTCGGGATGAAACTTAAAACGACAGCGTAAATAGCAGCCAGACGGATTACTTTCGGATCATGTACACGGCTCAGTTCCAAAACACCTGTATTTTCACCGTAAGTGGTGTTGGCAGGACCGCCAACCAAGGCAGAAAGGGAAGTTGCCAGACCATCACCGATTAATGTGCGGTGAAGACCGGGATCTTCTACATAATTTTCTCCAACGGTTGCGGAAATGGCGGAAATATCGCCGATATGCTCCATCATGGACGCAATGGCAATCGGAGCCATAGCAAGGATTGCAGTTAAGTCAAATTTACAAAACTCAAATGGTGGAACATTAACCCAGGAAGCTTTGGCAATTTCTGCAAAATTAAAGATGGCGGAACCATCCGGATTTGTGATACCGCAAAAGTGCAGAATCAAGGCAACAGCGTAAGCACCGGCAATGCCGAGAAGAATCGGAATGATTTTCCACATACCTTTTCCCCAGATGTTGAAAATCACAATGATGGCAAATGCGATAATGGCTAACAGCCAGTTTGTCTGAACATTATTAACTGCGGATGGTGCTAAGCTTAAGCCGATGCAGATAATAATCGGACCGGTGACAACCGGTGGAAGAAAACGCATCGCACGTTTCACACCGACTAGTTTGATAATCAGTGCAAGCACCAGATACAGAGCACCGGCTACTACGATACCACCGCAGGCGTAAGGCAGTTTTTCGCCCATGGACATATCTTTGAAAATTCCGGTGTCCAATTTGGAAACGGTTTCAAATCCGCCGAGAAAGGCGAACGAAGAACCAAGAAAAGCGGGAACTTTTAATTTCGTACACAAATGGAAGAAAAGTGTGCCGACACCGGCGCAGAATAATGTAACCTGAATGGAGAGCCCCTCTCCTTTAAAATAGTTGTTTACCAGAATCGGTACTAAGATTGTGGCACCAAACATGGCGAACATATGCTGTAGACCTAACAGTAGCATTTTGGGGATGCCAAGCGTTCTGGCATCGCGGATTGCATTGTTTTTTGTTTCCATAAGAAACCTCCTCATAATCGTTATTGAGTTTATTATAAAGAAAAAAAGTTCATCTGACAAGCATTGTTGCAATTGTGGCGTAAGAATAGTAAAATGAGGGAGGAAATGGAAAGGTGAACAAAGATGAAGAAGAGATTTACGGCGGGTGTTTTATTAGCCATTTTTACATTTTTATTTTTAGAGACAGAATATTTATTTGTGAATATAATGAGTGCGTTTTCATCTTCGCAGCAGGCGGTTAGTGCGCAGGGAATTGTGCTGGGTGTCAGCGTCATTGGTTTTGTTTTATATGCTCTATTTCACAGGATAAAATCTGCTTTTGTAAAAAGAGTGGTGACAGTCATGTTTCCACTTATTATGGCGGTCTGCTTGTTCTTTTTATATGAAGCGGATAGTTACGCCATCTGTCTTTTTGCAGGCTGTGTTGTATTTGTGCTGCTTGGATTGTTTGGCAGTGCTCTGCATTATCATGCACTTTTTTATGTTGGCAGAGATTCGCACCTGGCACTTTTGATTGGTGTGGCTTATGCACTGGGGTTACTTTTTCAGTTTATATGTAACAATCTTGTTCGCAGCCAGATGGTACAGTTGATTTTTGTATTTATTCTTTTTGCCGCCACGGTTTATTATCTGCTCATACGAAAGGAAGCAGTGGAGTTAGAGCCTGTGGACAAGGGGGAAAAACAGAAGAAAATAACAGGGTTTATATTGGTTTTATGTGTTTTGTGTATGACGATGATTTTTGCGGCATTGGATAATGCGGTTACGCTGCAGCATGCAAAGGGAAGCTTGGATGTTGGACAGTGGCCGAGGCTTCTATTGGCGGTAAGTGGAATTTTGGCAGGCTTTTTGTTTGATTTAAAAAAACACCGGTATATGTCGATTGTGATGTTCTGCGTCACGCTTTTATCCGTACTCTGTGTGCTTGTTATTGTGACAGGAGGCTCGGTGCTTGCCGGACTTGTTATTTTTTATTTGTCATCCGGATTTTTCGTTGTCTATTTTACGACGAGATTTATGAATTATGCGGTACAGAGTTCCATTCCTGCACTCTGGGCAGGCATGGGAAGAGCGGTAAACAATGCGGGAGCGGCGGTCGTGACCGGAGGATCGATAGCCTTAGTAGAAGGTGGGAATGTAATTTTGATTTCTTCTGTTGTGCTGGTGCTGTTTGCACTTATCAGCATTGCGATGTTTGCGACGGAGAGGCAGCAGGGAAAGAAAAAGACAGAAGATGCACAGGCACTTGACTTAGGAGCATTTGCGAAAAAATATTCCCTCACAAAAAGAGAAACGGAAGTTTTGGAGGCATTGTTAAATTTCGATGACAGTGCGAAAGATTTGGCAAAGCAATTATTTATTTCGAGAGCGGCTTTGTACCGGCATATTTCTTCCTTGAATGAGAAAACGGGTACAAAATCGAGAATTGGCTTGATTCAGTTCTATTATCAGCAAAAAAATGAAGAATGAGATAAATGTAAACTGTTGATATCCCTTTTTTTTTATTAAAATGTTTGTGTATTAACACGAAAATTAAAGAAAGGGGATGTTATTATGAAACATTTCAAATGGACATTGATTATGTCTATGCTGACATTGATTTTTTTGATTCCGGTTCATGGCGCAAAGGCGGCAAATGGACCGGCAGAGGGAGAGGGCGGTTATGCCTATATCGGATTCGCAGATTACGAGAATGAAATAAAATATGTTTACTGTGCTCCGCATGTGGGAACTGTAGAGAGCGTAGCAGGAGCTTCTTATGACAAGGCAAGTAATACGTTAACGCTGAATGAATATTCCGGTACAACATTCAGGATTGTTACAAATATGATGGGAGATGATTTCAAAATACGTTTGATTGGGAAAAATCATGTGCAGCAGCTGGCGGTCTGGGGAGATGGCTGGGGTGGCTGTGTTGAGTTTGTTGGAGATGGCAGTCTTTATGTAAACGAAAAGAAACTTTTTATGGATGCTGTTATATTAATGCCGGAATATTCTAAGGCATGCATAAAAACGAGTGGGAATGCCGTATTATATTGTTATGCACCGAATGGAGGCAGACCGTTGCGTGTTTCTGCAGCAATGACAAATCGTGCGGATGAAGTTGTAGTTGGAAAGGGGTCTCTTAGTGTGGATATAGAGGATGCTTATCATGCGGCAGAAAAGCAGGTGAGCGTGATCACCCAATTTAGTGATTTTAAAACCACCTACGCAGTATATAAAAAAGAAGGCTCTGAAAAAAAATATGCTGTGTCAACAGGTACGTTAAACGATAAAGAGGCTTATTTTATATCAGAAATATTAGAATGTGATGGACTGGAGACAAGCCCATTCATATATGAGATAAAATCGGTATATGGTGCATTTGACGCTGCAAAAGAAGGTCTCACGGAGACGGCCGAGACAGCGGAGGTATATGATGTCTGGCAGCGGGGACCGCAAAGTTTATATAAGGAACGTGCTACCGGAAAATCATGTATCTTTGCAGCAACATCGGAAAATGGCAAAACGGTCTATCAGAAGTATTATTTGTCGACACCATTTGAAGTGATGTATGATGATAACGAGCCGTCTAGCTCCTTTTGTGCGGGAATCAAGGATAAAGGGGCGACATATGCTAATCTTGGGGAAATCAACCAGGCAGGCTATGACGTGGTTGAAAGCCGAACAAAAATAGAGGGTTGTTACACGTTATTTGTGGATGGCACATTTTATACTCTGCAATCAGAAGAAAAGACTTGCAATCATTTATTTACGACACAGGAAGTGCAGAAAAAAGCCGGTTTTGATACGGATGGCGTTTTGCTGAAAAAATGCAGAGACTGTGGTGTGATTACATCACGTATATCAATTCCGAAGGTTTCCGATATTTCCCTTTTGCAGACCGTATTTACCTATGATGGAAAGGCAAAAACGCCAAAAGTGACCGTCAAAGATTCGACGGGGCAGGTATTGCCACTGGGAAGTACGTATATGCTGTCTTATCCGAAGAACCGAAAAGATGTGAATCAGTATGCGGTGTCTCTTACATTGACCGGAGGCCGGTATGCGGGCACAAAACAGTTGTATTTCACGGTGAAACCACAGGCAACAGCATTTTCTAAAGTTAAGGCAGGAAAGAAGAAAATGACGCTGAAGTGGAAGAAGAAATCACAAATCAGTGGTTATGAGGTGTGGTATGGCACCAGTAAAAATATGAAAAAGGGAGTCAAAAAGATAGTAATTAAAAAAGCAAAAAAGACATCCACAGTATGTAAAAAATTAAAATCCGGCAAAAAATACTTTGTTAAAATCCGGACTTACAAGACGGTGAAGCAGAAGAATAAGAGTATAAAAATTGTATCGAAGTTTAGTAAAGTGAAACCGGTAAAGATTAAGTAGTGGTGGAATCCTTCTTTTTCAAAATGCGAGATTGTATTTTTTTACAAGAAAAGGTACAATAATAGAAAACGCGAAAGAAAATGGAGGAAAGAAAATGAAACAGATTACTATAATGGAACATCCGCTGATTCAGCATAAGATTTCGATTTTGCGAAATGAGGCAACAGGAACGAATGAGTTCCGCCGTCTGATTGAGGAGATTGCCATGCTTATGGGATATGAGGCACTCCGTGATCTGCCGGTTGAAGATGTGGAAATTAAGACGCCAATTGAGACGTGCCGGACACCGATGATTGCCGGAAAGAAGTTAGCTATTGTGCCGATTCTTCGTGCCGGACTTGGTATGGTAAGCGGTATTTTATCACTGGTGCCATCAGCAAAAGTCGGACATATCGGTTTGTACCGTGATGAGGAAACACATGAACCTCATGAGTATTACTGTAAGCTTCCGGAACCGATTGACCAGAGAACGATTGTGGTTGTAGATCCGATGTTGGCAACCGGTGGTTCGGCAGTGGCGGCAGTAGATTTTATCAAAGCGCATGGTGGAAAGAACATTAAATTTATGTCGATTATTGCTGCACCGGAAGGAATTGAGCGTCTGATGAAAGCACATCCGGATATTCAGCTTTATGTGGGCTGCAAAGACCGCTGTCTGAATGAAAATGCGTATATTTGTCCGGGACTTGGAGATGCCGGAGACCGAATCTTTGGAACCAAGTAAGAAATGTTAGAAAATAAAATGCTTAGAAAGCGAAATCTGATGTCAGGATTTTAGCCTTCTAAGCATTTTTTTATTTACTCCACAAGTAACAGTAAGATTGCGTTCTTGCGGCGAATAATTCCGTTTTCAGAAGTTTTTTGACTTCGTCTTTTGTGTACCAGCCGGCTTTTATTTCCTCAACAGTGGAACTGCTTTTGGAAAAGGTGCCGTCTGCAACACCGACGATACAGAGGTTGGTTTCATTGGCAAAGCCAATGGCACTGTAACTTAAAGGAAGAATATCGTTTACCGTCAGTAAATCAAGTCCGGTTTCTTCTTTTAATTCGCGCCTTGCGCTTTCGATTGGCTCTTCGCCTTCATCAATCAGGCCTGCCGGGAAATTATATACCCAGTCGCCTAAAGCAAGGCGGAATTCTTTATTTAACAGTATTTTTTCGTTCTTCTCATCATGCATGATTAAAACAACAGAGTCCGGTGTTTTTGCCTGAAGCTCCGAAAGTGTGGAAATGTCCGGATTTCGGCTAATCATTTCATAAACTTTTTCTTTTCCATCGACCGTTTCATATGTGATGTCATAGCGGTGGATAAAGTGACCGTCATGAATTTTTTTTAAACTTTTAAACTCCATAAAAACCTCCGTAGGTTCTACGATTTATTCCTGATAAGTTTTGACAGATTCAAATTCTTCAACAATTTCTTTGGATGGTGCTTTTGTCAAAAGGCTGACAATGACAATGCACAAAAGGCTGACAAAGAATCCTAATAACAGGGAGTAAATTCCGGTTACGGCGTAAGGTGTCTGACCGCCAAGAATTGGAAGGTAATCCCAGATGATAACAAACAATCCACCGGATACGATGCCGGCAACGGCACCCGGAAGGTTGGTACGTTTCCAGAACAGGGAGCACACAACGAGTGGACCAAAGGCGGAACCAAGACCGGCCCATGCGTCAGAAACAAGTCCCATGATACTGCTGTCCGGGTTCCATGCGATAATGCAGGCAACGACAGCAATTACAAGAACCGTAATACGGCTTACATTTAATACTTTTTTGTCTTCTGCTTCCGGTTTCAGAATATTTTTGAAAATATCTTTAGATGCGGAGGAGGCGCAGACAAGAAGCTGGGAATCTGCTGTTGACATAATGGCAGCAAGGATTCCGCAAAGGAACAAACCGCCAATAAAGATTAAAACGATGTTGCCATCGAAAATCTGCTGAATCATTTTGATAAATACATTTTCGGAACCGGTTTCTACGAGTGTTTCATTTAAGAATCCGCGTCCTAAGATTCCGATAAAGCATGCGGCAATCAGCGAAATGGCAACCCATACGATTGCGATTACACTGGATTTTTTCAATTCTTTTTCGCTCTTAACAGCCATAAAACGGACTAAGATATGTGGCATACCGCAGTAACCAAGTCCCCAGGCCAAGTCAGAAACGATGGAAATCAGCGGATATGGTTTTCCGTCCATATAGAACAAACTTAAGAAGTCTGAATTTTCTGCTACACCGTGAGCGGTTAATGCGCCGGTGAAGTCGCCACTGATAGCGGCATAAGCAATAATTGGCACCGTTAAGAGAGCGATAAGCATCATGGTTCCCTGCACAAAATCGGTGGTACATACGGCGAGGAATCCTCCCATAAACGTGTATGCCAGAATAACGGCTGCACCAATTAAAAGTGCGTAGTGGTAATCAAGACCAAATACGGTCTGGAAGAGTTTTCCACCGGATGCCAGTGCCGATGCGGTATACACTAAGAAGAAAATAACGATTACAACGGAAGAAATTCCAAGAAGAATCTTTTTCTTATCGCGAAAACGGTTCTGGAAAAATTCCGGGAGTGTTAAAGAGTTGTTTGCTACAATTGTGTAACGGCGCAGACGTTTGGAAATGCAAATCCAGTTAAGCGCCGTTCCGATAAACAATCCGATGGCAATCCAGGCTTTTCCGGTTCCGGCAAGGTAAATCGAACCCGGCAGTCCCATCAAGAGCCATCCGCTCATATCGGAAGCCTGTGCGGAAAGAGCGGCAACCCAGCTGTTTAAGCCTCTTCCGCCAAGAAAATAATCTTCGGTACTGTTTGTTTTTTTCATCGAAAAGATGCCGATGCCAATCATCATCGCTAAATAACACACGAAGGCAATTAACACCGCAATGGTAGTTGTGGACATAAAAAATCCCCTTTCATAAAGTGTAATAATCGTCAAAAGTATAACATATTTGAGGGGGTGTAGGCAAGTAATGGTTAGGACTTGTTTTTAGATTTCGGCAGCTCAGAAGAAAAATTTTTCTTCTGAGCTGCCGAAATCTAAATAAACTTATAACGAATATTTGCTACATCTTTTGTGGCTGAAATTTGGGGGTGATTTGTGGCTAAAATTTGAGGTTAACACTTCCGGAACAACTCTTTTGCTTGATTTTTGCCTAGAGGGTTGCATTTTCACCTCATTATTCGGTTTTATTCGGGAAAATTGTACGACACATGCAACTCTTTATATTAATTTCTTGCTTTTTGGTTGCTTTCGGCTGAATTTTCTCAAAATCTATGCAACTATTCTTGGTATATATGAAGGATAAGGTTGCATGTGGTTCTTTTCTTCTAAAAACTTGGTCTAAAAACTTGGCTGAAAGTATGATGGACATCATATCTCAGTTGTAGTAAAATACAAAGTAATAGTTTTGTGTTGATAGTTTAGGAAAGGGCGTGAGTTACTATGAAGTGGGTTCGGTGTTTTCTGATTTGTTGCTTGAGTCTGTTTGTTATTTCCTGCGATAAAGAAGTTGCGGTGCAACCGAGAGAGGAAGTTTCTCTAAAACGAGATAAGTCATACGAATATGAAAAGATACAAAAGCCGGAGCTTGCATTTTCAAAAGATATGAAACAAATGTACCTTATTGTAAATGAAGAGGTGCCGTATTATATTTTTCGCATGCGGACTTCCGGAAAAGATTCTTATATGGAGTGCCAGTGGGAGGGAGGAGATAAGAAATGGATGACGAAAAAAACGGCATGGAATGATTTTATTGCAAAAAACTGCGGCAATGGTGAAATTCAGATTGCAGCCGATACAAAGCAGAATTTGTACGTGATGTATAGTGATAATAGTAAAACAAAATGCCAGCTGTATAAAATCAAGAAAAATAGGGAAATCCGGGAACTTCATATCCCTGATATTACGTCACGTGTAAAAGGGCAAAAGATTGTATCGTTTAGTGTGATTAACGAATCACGTCTTGTGTTTTTCTTTTCCCTGGAGGAAGATGCCACGGACGGACAGGCAATTGAGTACGACAGTGTAGAAGAAAAATTTCTTGCCAAAGATGGAAAAATTGATGATATATCAGCAGGGTTTGATACGGAAGGAAACTATTATGTGGTGGCACCGAGACAACAATTGATTTTGAAAAAGTCACTTTATGAGAGCGTGCCGAAAAAGGTTATAAAATGTGAGGGAATGACATCGGAAAGCAGCACTTCCGGTCTTGTGATTGATGACGATTTCGGATATCTGTTGACGGGGAATGGCATCTATGGTGGGAAATTGGATGCCAATGAATGGGAGAAGAAGATTGATGGGAAAGAACTCTATTACTGCAAGGACTTTCCGTCGCCGGTTCTTGGGATTGCCAACATGGTAAAGGTGCCTGGCAGGGATTTAGAATTTTATTTGATGACATGGAAAAATGCGGAGTGTTCGGATTTTGAATGGGTTCATTATTTTGCGGGCAAAAAACCGTAAATTACTGGCAGGAATGGCTAGAATATGTTACATTATAACTAACGGAAATCGTTTCGATTGGGTTTATGGGAACGGTCGTATTATATAGGAGGTATTTCACATGGGAAAAGAGAGATTTGTTGATTTAATTCAGAAAAAAAAGAATGGAGAGACACTGACAAAAGAAGAAATTGATTTTATGATAACGGATTATGTGGCGGGGAAAATTCCGGATTATCAGATGTCTGCCATGCTGATGGCAATTTACTTTAATGGCATGGAAAATGAGGAACTGGCGGCGTTTACTCTGGCAATGCGAGATTCCGGAGATTTGGTCGATTTGTCACCGATTGAAGGAATTAAAGTGGACAAACATTCGACGGGCGGTGTTGGCGACAAGACAACACTGATTGTTGGACCGATTGTGGCGGCTTGTGGCGTGCCGGTGGCAAAAATGAGTGGACGCGGACTTGGATTTACCGGGGGAACGCTAGATAAACTGGAGTCGATATCCGGTTTTCGCATTGACCTTTCGGCAGAGGAGTTTTTTGAAACGGTGAAAAAAACGGGAATCAGCGTGATTGGACAGACCGGAAATCTGGCACCGGCGGACAAACTTTTGTATGCACTCCGCGATGTAACAGCTACAGTGGACAGTATTCCGTTGATTGCAGCGTCGGTTATGAGCAAGAAGCTGGCGGCAGGAAGTGACAAAATTGTTTTGGATGTCACGACGGGCAGCGGAGCATTTATGAAAAATACAAGATATGCGAAAAAACTTGCGAAACATATGGTGGCAATTGGAAATCATGCGGGAAAAGAGACCGTGGCAATTTTAACCGGCATGGAAGAACCACTCGGATTTGCAATCGGCAATAACATGGAAGTAAAAGAAGCCATTGAGGTGTTAAAAGGAGACGGTCCGGAAGATGTCAAAGAAGTCAGCGTGGCGTTAGCCGGTATGATGCTGTCACTTGGGCTGGAAAATGTAAGCCACAGTCAGGGAAAAAGGATGGCGAAAAAAGCTCTTTCGTCCGGACAGGCATTTGAAAAATTCAAAGAAATGGTACAGGCGCAGGGCGGCGATATCCGTTATGTAGAGCATCCGGAATTTTTTGAGAGAGACGCATTTGAGGGAGAAGTGCTTGCCGCAGAAGATGGATTTTTATCTGGGATGGATACCGAGAAGATTGGTGTGGCAGCAGGACTTTTGGGTGCCGGCAGGGAGACCAAAGACAGCGTCATTGATATGAGCGCAGGTATTTACCTGGAAAAGAAAATTGGAGATACCGTGAAAAAAGGCGAACCGATTGCCATCTGCTATGCAGGAACAAAAGAAAAATTGAACCGTGGAATGGCAATGTTTGAGAGCAGTATCCGGTATTCGAAAGAAGCTCCAAGGATTCCGAAATTAATAGTGGATATTATTCGCTAGGTTTGGTAAAATAGGAATAATAAGGAATAAATGAGGGAGGACAGATATGTTCGATAGTATTGTGATTGGCAGCGGCTTTGCCGGTGCTGTGGTAGCCAGAGAGCTGGCTGAGAAAAAAGGACAGCAGGTGTTAGTAATTGACGCCAGAGACCATGTCGGCGGAAACTGCTATGACAAAAAAGATGACTATGGCATTTTGATTCATCAGTATGGACCGCATATTTTTCATACCAATATTGATAGAGTATATGACTATTTGTCACGTTTTACGGATTGGTATAATTACCGCCATGAAGTTGTTGGAAATGTATACGGCAGAGAATTGCCAATTCCTTTTAACTTAAATACGCTGGAGCTTGTGTACGGCGAGCGTGCACCGCATTTGGAAAAGCTTTTAATTGATAATTTTGGCGAAGGTGCCAGAGTTCCGATTCTGGAACTTATGAATCATGAAAATGAAGAGTTACAGGAGATTGCTCAGTATGTATATGAAAATGTTTTCTTGAAATATACGATGAAGCAGTGGGGCAAATCGCCGAAGGAAATCGATCCGGCTGTGTCTGGCCGAGTTCCGGTTCTTTTATCCAGAGATAACCGTTATTTTCAGGATAAATATCAGGGACTTCCGAAGGAAGGATTTACGCCGATTTTTGAAAAAATGCTCGATTATCCGGGCATTGAAGTCCGCTTAAATTGTGAGGCGGCATCGGTTCTTACGATTGACCCAGAGGCAGAAAACAAAGTCCTTTTCGAGGGGCAGCCATTTACCGGCAATGTAATTTTTACCGGAGCTTTGGATGAGCTGTTTGGATGCCGCTTTGGCAGACTTCCGTATCGTTCGCTGCGGTTTGATTTTGAGCACTATGACAAGAAATTTTATCAGAGCCACGGTGTAGTAAACTACACGGTGTCGGAAGATTTTACCCGTATAACAGAGTTTAAGTATTTGTCCGGCCAGTTGGATGCAAAGGATACGACGATTGTGAAAGAATACCCGATGCCTTATCAGGGAAAAGACGGGGAAATTCCTTATTATGCAATTAATAACGCTGAAAATGATGCTCTGTTTTTGAAGTACAAAGAACTTGTTAATAAGATTCCAAACTTCTATCTGTTGGGACGTTTGGCTGAATACAAGTATTATAATATTGATGCGATTGTGGACCGTGCACTGACGGTGGCAGAGGAAATTTAAGAAAGAAGGGTTTTGAGAATGAAACTATTGACGGTTGCGATACCTTGCTATAATTCGCAGGATTACATGGAGCATGCAGTAGAAACCGCGTTAGTAGGTGGCGAAGATGTTGAAATTATTCTGGTAAATGATGGTTCTTCAGATAAAACGGCTGAAATTGCCGACCGTCTGCAAAAAGAACATCCGACGATTGTACGGGCGATTCACCAGGAAAACGGGGGCCACGGGGCAGCAGTAAATACCGGTCTTGCCAATGCAAGTGGTTTGTATTACAAGGTGCTCGACAGTGATGACTGGTTTGACAGAGGGGCATTCCTTAAGATTTTGGATGTGCTTCGCAGTTTTGTGGAAGATGGTTCCGGCGTGGATATGCTGCTTGCTAATTATGTTTACGAAAAGCCAAGCCTTCACAAACACAAAGTGATTCGCTATGATGGCGTTTTTCCGGAAAATCAGGTATTTACGTGGAATGATGTAAAACGCTTTAAGATTAGTCAGAACATTTTGATGCATTCGGTTATTTACCGGACGAAAATGCTTCGCGACTGCCAGCTTGAACTGCCAAGACATACGTTTTATGTAGATAACATTTTTGTTTATAATCCGCTTCCGTTTGTGAAAAAAATGTATTACGTGAATGCCGATTTGTATCGTTATTTTATCGGAAGAGATGACCAGTCGGTAAACGAAAAAGTAATGATTGGACGTATCGACCAGCAGATTAAAGTCAACAAATTGATGATTGATGCGTATGATTTGACAAAAATCAAGAACAAAAAACTGCGCGATTACATGGTAAAATATTTGACAATGATGATGACGGTTAGTTCTGTATTTCTCATTAAAGAAGGCTCGGAAGAAAGCCTGCAGAAACGCGAGGAATTATGGGAGTACCTGAAAAATAAAAATAAAATCATGTACCGCATGATAAATAAAATGGCACTGAGTAAGCCGATGCAGTTCCGCAGCAAAGCCGGCAGAAAGATTGTCGTGTGGGGCTATAGTTTGTCGCAAAAGATTTATGGGTTTAATTAGAAATTGATGGAAAAAGAGATAATATTGCTGGAGGGAAAGGAGTTAATATGATTACAGCACAGTTTATTTTATTCTTTTTTGCGTTTCTTGTAATTTGCATGTTTGTTATGGGAGCATTAAACCGGGATTTGAGAGATAAAAGGTATTTATCGACAATGGGTTGTCTTTTGTCTGTTATGTTGATTGTTTGTGTCTGTTTTTTCCCATTTCCATATCAAGATGAATTATTGCAGACGATGATTACGGATGGAGAAGGACTGGGGAATAATTTTATTCCGTTTCATACAATAATATCTATTTTTGGAGAAACAGTAACATATCATACATATGGCACTTTGTGTTATCAATTTTTTGGAAACATTCTTTTATTTATACCTTTTGGTTTTTCACTTTGCTATTATTTTAAAGGAGGCAAAAAGTTTTTCAAGGTATTATGCTGCATTATTCTTGTAACAGTTTTAGTAGAAGTTTGGCAGGGAGCATTTAACGCTATGTTACAAGTAAATTACCGTTGTGTTGATATTGATGATGTAATGTTAAATACCATTGGGGGAATTTTTGGCTTTTGTGTGGCTTATTTTGGGATTCCGCGGTTGCAGACAATTTTTAAGAAAACAAAGAATAATTAGTACAAGAAAAGGAAGAAACATTATGCCCCTCTATGGCTACTATTTGATGAGTTAGAAGGGTGGAAATGTTTTGTATACGAAAATAACAATTTGTAGGACGCTTACTCAGCGTCCTACTTCATTTAATAATTCTTTTTTCATTTCATACAACTTGTCAGACAAATCAACAAATACTTCCTGAGGATTAACCAGACGTCTTGATTCTTCCCACATCGTTTCCAATTGCTCCTTGCAGTGTTTTTGAATTTCCATAACGGATGGCGAGTCGTAAACACACTGTCCGTTTTTGAAAATAGGAACTAAAATTTCTTTCATCGTGTAGGTGCCGCCTTCAAGACGCGTTTTTTTCCAAGTAGCATTCGGGTCAAAAAGAAGCAAATCTTCGGATTCGTCAAAGGTTTCGTCCGCAAGCGTTATGTAATCGGCGCGGATTTTCCCGGATTCTTTGTCGTAAATGCGGTAAACGGTTTTATTGCCCGGATTCGTGATTTTTGCCGGGTTTTCGGATAATTTGATTTTTGGAATCATTTCTCCGTCAATTTCTACCGCAGCCAATTTGTATACACCGCCAAACGCAGGTGTGTTTTTGGATGTAATCAGGTTTGTGCCAACGCCCCAGGAATCAATGCAGGCACCCTGTGAGAGCAGAGAGTCAATCAGATATTCATCTAAATCACTTGAAGCACAGATTTCGGCATCCGGAAATCCCGCATCGTCTAACATTTTTCTTGCTTTCTTTGAAAGGTAAGCGAGGTCGCCGCTGTCGAGACGAATGCCATATTTTTTCGGCATGCGGTTCTGCTCGCTCAATTCCTCAAATACACGGATGGCATTTGGTACGCCTGAACGAAGGGTATCGTAGGTGTCAACAAGAAGTGTCGTGTTATTCGGATACAATTCGGCATATTTGCGGAATGCAGTCAATTCATCCCCGTAACTCATAATCCAGCTGTGTGCGTGCGTGCCAAGTGCGGGAACGTCATATTCTTTTGCGCAAATTACGTTGCTTGTACCAATACATCCGCCAATGACAGCCGCACGTGCCCCGAATGTACCGGCATCCGGTCCCTGTGCGCGCCGCAGACCAAATTCCATAACGCCACCGCCCTTTGCTGCATAGCAGACACGGGAAGCCTTTGTTGCAATCAGGCTTTGGTGGTTAATCAGATTTAAGAGTGCTGTTTCCACTAACTGCGCCTCTAAAATTGGCGCGACAACTTTCAAAAGCGGTTCGCGTGGGAAGACCACCGTACCTTCCGGAATCGCATAAATATCCCCCGTAAAATGAAAACTTGCAAGATAATTCAAAAAGTCTTCATCAAACACGCCAAGACCGCGTAAGTAATCAATATCCTCATAATCAAAGTGAAGGCTTTTGATGTAGTCAATTACCTGAGCCAGTCCGGCACATACGGCATACGCACCATCATCCGGATTCTGACGGTAAAATAAATCAAAAACAACACGATTTGATGCATGATTTTTAAAGTAGCCCTGCATCATTGTGATTTCGTAAAAATCAGTAAGCAGAGTAAAATTTCGATTATCCATACTAACCTCTCAATCTGCGCAAAACTCAAAAAGTGCGCGTTTGCTTTTCAATCTTAATTCTTATTTTAGTAGAAAAAGAGATATCTTTCAAGTTAAACTGAGTTTTGGTTTGTGTTAGGGGGCGTTGGCGCCTTTTTGGTTTTCGTAATTTATCAAGAAAAGTTTGTGCTTCGTGGGTGCTCCCGCTTAACAAACGCGTAAGGGTATGGGCATGCAAAATACGCAATGCCTCATACCCACGTGTTTGTACCCACTCACCCCAAATCTTTTCTTGATAAATTACGGGGAATCCAAAAAGATTGCTAACGAACCCCTGATGCAAACTAATAACTTTGACCTCATATGCAACCTTTCTTCTCGGAAAAAGACAAAAGAGCTGCATGCCTTTTGAACAAAAGCAACCCAAAACAACGGAAAATTAGAAGAAAGAGTTGCATAGAACCATAAAGCCATCTTGACCATACATATAGTTCCCCTCAATTTTTTTGATACTATACTGGAACCCAATTGGCAGCAAATACTTAACATAGCTCAAATATCATTGAAATTTCTCAAAAAGAAAATGTCGATATAAATCACTTGCTTTTTAAATAATAGTAATACTTAGTTGTGTATATATCTATGAAATTTGTAATATCTTAATTGCCTGTAAATTGGGATTAAAGACTAATATAGATAATGACAATAGAATAACTAAGGAGTATAATAAGTAACTACAGGTGTTGTATTACGTGGGAATTGAAAGAGAGGGATAAATGATGAATATAAGTTGGAAACGTGTTTGGATTCTTATAAAAAAATGGAGACTGTTTATTATTAGTTCTGCTATAGCAGTTCTCTCATTAATATTTGTAATAAAGACATATGGCAAAACAAATGAGAGTTGTAAATTGATTAATGATATTGCAGTGTCCTTTTTTTCTGGGGCTCTTTTTGCTGATGTAACTTTTTTTGTTGAAATAAGAATTGCAACGCAAAAAGAATGGCAACAATTTGCTAATGTTATTTCAAAATACATTTTTGAACTTGACAAAAAAATTTTCGAATTAGAGAAGGAAAACATTCTAACAGAGGATAGAAATAGAATAAGAGAATTGGAACACATTAATGAGTGCATTGGGGAAATGATTGATGAGATACGTCAGTATAATATGATATATTTTCTGAAGGCATATCAAATGGAAGTTTTTTTAGGAAAATTGTTATGTGTTATTGAAAGATATCTAGAGATTATTAAAAAAGAAGAGAAAATAGAAAAGCAGAAAAAACTTTTTTCTAGATTAATGAAGAAATTAATTATAGAGAAAGAGGTGCCCGTTGAAGAAGCGGCAGAGGTGTATCCTTATGATTCTTTTTGCGAAAATGATTTAGATGAAGTTGATAAATTGGTATTAAATGGTATGAGTGATTCTACAATGAATGATAAACTAAAAATTTGTGATGATTCTGACCTTTCTCATGGAACGGAGTATAGTTTTGCAGAGAAACTAAAAAAGAGATATAACATTGTTAATTATTATATTGTACATGTTTTGCCGAAGGAGCATTTTTTGTTTTAGTACTCCAAAACTGATTGTACGCAGCCTTAGAATAGGAGCGTTTCTTGTTAAGCATTTTTTATAAGAGAAAGAATCATGCTAAGTTTCAAATGCGTAGTTTGTGACAGGGGGGCACTTCCGATTTTTTGTTTTCTAATAAATCATCAAGAAAAGATTTGGGGTGAGTGGGTACAAACACGTGGGTATCAGGCATTGCGTATTTTGCATGCCGATACCCCTACGCGTTTGTTAAGCGGGAGCGCCCACGAAGCCCAAACTTTTCTTGATAATTTATGGAAACCTAAATAATCGACACCGCCCCCTGCCACAACCGCCCCCCCTACATTGACAATAACTTTCCATCTATGGTAAAATTACTATACTTGTGCATGACAGACAGTTTGGGAGGTGGATGGTTGTCATGAATAAAAATTACGACCCATACAAGAAGACGATTTTGTTCTTCTTTTCCTTAATAAGTGTGGCATTGATGGCGACAGTATTTGCGTATTTCTGGTATCTTGTGTACTGGGATACGATGTACTTTTTCCATTTTTACCGCAAAGGTAACTGGGCATTGATTGGGCTTTACGCAATTTTAGTGTACTTTTTTTCGACGATGTATGGGGCACTCAGAATTGGACAGCTGCGGCGGATGGAAGTGGTGTTGTCGCAGTTTTTAGCTACATTTTTAGCAAATATTGTGATGTATTTCGTGATTTGTCTGCTGGCTTTTGGGCTTGTCAATCCGGGATACATGATTTTAATGCAGTTAATTGACTGCGTGATTGCGGTTGTCTGGACAGTTGTGACGAGACGATTGTATAACCGCATTTTCCAGCCGTGGAAAATTCTTCTGATTTATGGTGACAGACCGGCGTCGGAGTTAGTCGATAAATTGGAGACAAGACGTGATAAGTATGCGATTTACGGGGCAATTGATGCCCATGCTGGAATCGACCGCATTGCCGAGACGGTGAAAGATTACCAGGCGGTTTTGATTGGAGATATTGCGGCGGAAACAAGAAATGAAATTTTAAAATATTGTTATGGAAATGGAATTCGAGCGTATGTAATGCCGAAGATTTCCGATATTATTTTGATGGGTGGCGACGAAATTCATGTGTTTGACACCCCATTTTTGCTGTCTAAGGGATATTCTTTGAGTTTCGACCAGCGGTTTTGGAAGCGTACGGTAGATTTGCTCATTGCGGTGCCGCTTACGATTTTATTATCGCCGATTATGCTCTTGGTGGCATTTGCGATAAAATGCTGTGACGGGGGGCCGGTTTTTTACAGGCAGGTGCGGTGCACGAAAGACAATCGGGAATTTTCTATTTTAAAATTCCGCAGCATGGTTGTGGATGCCGAAAAGTCGGGAGAAGCCGTTCTTGCCAAAGAGCATGATGAGCGGATTACGCCGGTGGGCCGTTTTTTGCGTGCTGTTCGGTTAGATGAACTGCCACAGCTTTTTAACGTGCTTTCCGGGGATATGTCGCTTGTCGGACCGAGACCGGAGCGGCCGGAAATTATTGCAGAATATCAGAAAGAAATGCCGGAGTTTGTTTTCCGTACTCGTGTAAAAGCCGGAGTGACCGGATTTGCACAGATTTACGGAAAATACAACACCGTTCCCTATGACAAACTGAAACTGGATTTGTTTTATATTGAAAATTACTCTCTGTGGATGGACTTGAAACTGATTCTTATGACAGTAAAAACCGTTTTGAAAAAGGACTCGACAGAGGGCGTGGATACCGACCAGACAACGGGATTGAAAGAACACACCGAGGGCAACGAAGAGGTCGAACGCAAGATTCAGGAATATACATCCAGGGAGGAATCGCATCATGAGTAAAAAAGCATTACTGGTAACAAGAGTCAGCGGCTTTGTACCACAGTTTGAAATGAACAACGTGAAAATATTACAGGAAATGGGATATGAAATTCATTATGCGGCAAACTTTGATGTTGTTGTGTATGGAAAAGACAATTCCCGGCTGATGGGCACGGGAATCCACCGACATCATATTCCGTTTGGACGCTCGCCATTTTCCAGGGATGTGCGGACGTGCTATCTGGCGTTGAAAAAACTGATGCTTGAGGAAAAATTTGATTTGATTCACTGCCATATGCCGATGACAGGAGTTCTCACACGCAAAGCGGCAGAGAAAGTATACAAAATGACAGGAAGAAAAGTTCCGGTTATTTATACCGCACATGGCTTTCATTTTTATGAGGGCGCACCGGTTTCTAATTGGAAATATTATGTAGCAGAAAAGCATTATGCGAGATATACGGATAAACTTTTGGTGATTAATCAGGAAGATTATGCGAGGGCAAAAAAATTCCCGATTCGCGGAAATGTGGAATATGTGCAGGGAGTTGGCTTGAAACCTGCACCTGAAAAAGACCCTGATTTTGATATGCGGAAAGCATACGGAATCCCAGCTGACCACAAAGTAGTTGTGAGTGTTGGCGAGCTGACGGAAGGAAAAAATAATGAAGTTATGCTCCGGGCGATGGATCGATTCCGCAGAAAAAAACTGACGTATCTTATTTGTGGTACTGGTGCGATGGAAGAACATCTGCGCACCGTGGTGCGGGAGATGCATCTTGATGAACAGGTGGTATTTGCCGGTTACTGTGAGAAAATTCCGGATGTTCTTTTGCAGGCAGACTGCTTTGCCTTTCCATCGAAGCGTGAAGGACTTCCGGTAGCGATGATGGAGGCAATGCGTGCCGGACTCCCGGTGCTTGCCTTAGATATCCGTGGAAACCATGATTTGATTTCGGATGGAGAAGGCGGATTTTTATTTGAAGAGGGAAATGCATCCGATTATGTAAAAGGTCTTTCCTTTTTCTTAGATTACCCGGAAGAGGCAAAACGGATGGGTGAATGGAACAAAAAAAGAGTGCAGGATTTTTCGATTGATTTAGTGGAAGAAAAAATGCGGAGAATTTATGCAGAGGCAGAAAGCGGGGAATTGAAATGAAACTTTTGACGGTGTCCATAGCCGCCTATCATGTGGAGGATTATCTTCGTGAAACATTGGATAGTTTTTTGATTCCGGAAGTAACGGACCAGTTAGAAGTTTTGATTGTAAATGATGGTTCCGGTGAAGGGGTCAATGAAATTGCCCGTGAATATCAGACTAATTATCCGGATGTATTCCGTTTGATTGATAAAGAAAATGGCGGTCATGGTTCGACGGTAAACCGCGGAATCGAAGAGGCAGCGGGTAAATATTTTAAGACCGTTGACGGGGACGATTACGTGTCTGCAGAAGGGTTAAAAGAACTGCTTATATATCTTCAGACGGCAGAGGTCGATTTGGTGGTGAATGACTACCATAGTTTTAACGATGCTTCCGGTGAAATGGTGAGTGAGATGCACCATGAATTTCCGGGAAAAGAGTATCGGAAAATATATGCATTTGAGGAAGTCTGCGGCAAAGTTTACATTAATATGCATGCTGCTACTTACCGCACGGAATTGCTGAAAAAAATGGGAAGACGTCTGGATGAACATTGTTTTTATGTGGACGCCGAGTATAATTTGTATCCGATTCCGTTTGTGAAAACAATTGCGTTTTTGGAAAAGCAGGTGTACTGTTACAGACTTGGGATGGAGACGCAGAGTATGAACATCCGAAATATGCAGAAAAACTGCGCACACCATGAGATGGTGCTGACACATTTGCTGGAATTTTATAAGGAAGAAGCAGAGCGTCTGACGCCGGAGAAAAAAGCATATGTGGCGGAAGGCGTAGCGAAAATATTGACAAGCCAGTATAAAATTTATTTGAGTTATCCGGCAGAGGCGGTTCACAAAAATCAAATTGTGGCTTGGGATAAACGGATTAAAAAAGAATTTCCGGATATTTATCACAGTGTGACAAACCGTGCCGTGAAAATGCTGCGGCATAGTGGGTATGGATTGTATCGTTTGGCGTCGTATTTATGCCGGAAGGCATACGGATGCGATTAGAGAATGGAGGTAGTGTATGTCATTATTTGTTGCCAGAATAAAGGGCTTTGTCCGATTCAAAGATTTGATGGGACAGCTTGTGAGCAGGGATTTGAAATTGAAATACCGTCGCAGTGTGCTGGGCTATTTGTGGAGTGTATTAAACCCGCTGTTTATTATGATTATCATGGCGATTGTATTTTCTAAAATGTTTACGAGAGCCAGTATTACTAACTTCCCGGTATATTTGATGAGCGGCCAGGTTATGTTTAACTTTATGAATCTGTCCACGAAATCGGCGATTCAGTCGATTAACGGAAGTGCATCACTTCTCAAAAAAACATATGTACCGAAATACGTTTTTACCGTTTCAAAAATTATCAGTGGTTTGATTGACTGTGTATTTTCAATGGGAGCGCTTTTGATTGTTATGTTATTTACCGGGGGAGAATTTACGTGGCGGCTTTTTCTGTTCCCGCTTGTGCTCGCACAGAATTTTGTATTTACGATGGGGCTGGGACTTTTCTTGGCGGCAACCAATGTATTTTTCCGAGATATCCAGTATATTTACAATGCGATTACAACGGCATGGCTTTATCTGACGCCAATGTTCTATCCAATTGAAGCGCTGCCACAGAATCTTCAGTACATTGTATCGCATCTGAATCCGATGTACTCCTATGTTTCTCAGTTTCGTATGCTGACACTGCCGGGGTTTGTGCCGGTGGGAATCAGTATTATGTGGCTTATTATAATTGGAATTGTGTCGGCATTTCTGATGCTCATCATCGGACTGTGGGTATTTGTAAAGACGCAGGACAAATTTATTTTGTATATTTAAGGAGGAGAATGACATGAATGATATTGCAATCGATGTAAAAGATGTGACGATACGGTTTAATCTGGCATCGGAAAAAATCGATAATTTAAAAGAATATTTTGTAAAATTAATCAAACATGAACTTCTCTTTCAGGAGTTTCTTGCCGTCCGGGATGCTTCTTTTACAATCCGTAAAGGAGAGGCGTGGGCTCTTGTGGGAAGCAATGGTTCCGGCAAGTCGACGCTTTTGAAGGCAATCAGTGGAATTTTGAAACCGTACAAAGGAGAGATTGTTGTAAATGGAACGATTTCTCCACTATTGGAGCTTGGTGCCGGTTTTGATATGAATCTGACGGCAAGGGAAAATATTTTTTTGAATGGAACAGTGCTTGGACATTCCAAGAAATATATGCAGGAGCATTTTGACGAAATCGTGGAGTTTTCAGAACTTCATAAGTTTTTGGATTCGCCGGTGAAAAACTTTTCATCCGGTATGCGTGCAAGGCTTGGCTTCTCGATTGCTACGATTGTGCGTCCGGATATTTTGATTGTGGATGAGATTCTGGCGGTTGGCGACTATTCGTTCCAGCAGAAGTGTTTGAAGCGAATGGATGAAATGATGGGCGGCGGAACAACGCTTTTGTTTGTATCACATTCGATTGACCAGGTGCGTAAACTCTGTGACCATGCAGTGTGGATTAATAAGGGACAGATTATGCAGATTGGCGAAGTAAACGAAGTGTGTGATGCCTATATGGCAACTCAGAAGAAATAGAGGATAAAAATGATATTACAGAATTTAGTTTTTCCAAAAGAAAATATTTGCAATGAGCCGGAGCTTTATTTCCATGGGACGACAGACGGAAAAATACCGGCTGGAAATGAAGCGGATTTATTTACTTATTTTAATAGTTTTTCGGCTTATAAATGGAAAATGTATACGAAAATAAAAGAGGTTCGATTCCGCCTGCGCTGTAAGGGAAGCTGCATGGTTCGACTGTGGGATGCCGGAGTTACGGATGGAACAATGGCATTGACTGAAAATTTTACCAGTGAGAGACATAGGCAGGCAGATCCGGATGAGGTTTCTCTTTCCTTTTCTCTGGCAGACGTAAAGGGAATTGTTTACGCAACGGTTAGGGCAGACAGTGATACGGAGATTCTCGGTGGATGCTTTGAAACAGTTTTTGAACCTATCCAGTTAACGAAAATAGCGATTGGAATTTGTACTTTCCGGCGCGAGGAATTTGTGAAAAAAACGCTGGAAACTTTGAAGCGTGAAACGATGGAAAATCCGGATTCACCGCTTTATCAGAATGTTTATGTTTATGTGTCGGATAACGGACAGACGCTTCCTTGCGAAGAGTTGTCAAACGACAGAATTTTTGTGATGCCAAATCGAAACACCGGCGGCTCCGGCGGTTTTGGACGCTGCATGAAAGAAGCATATGAGGACAGGGAAAAGTATGGCTTTACACATATTTTATTGATGGATGATGATATTGTGCTGGAACCGGAGTCACTTTTCAGAACGTATACACTTCTTAACTTCTTAAAAGAAGAGAGGAAAGGGGCTATGCTCGGCGGAGGACTTTTGCGTCTTGATATCCCTTACATTCAGCATGCGAATGGAGAACTTTGGCAGGGGGGACGTATTGGTTTTACTAAGCGTGGCTATGATTTACGGAGAATGACAGATGTTGTCCGCAATGAATATAATCTCCCGATGGACTATAATGGCTGGTGGTACTGCTGCGTGCCGTTAGCAGCACAATTTCGTGGTTTTCCGCTTCCGATTTTTATTCATGGCGACGATATTGAATATGGTCTGCGTTTCGATGGAAATATTATGACAATGAACGGAATTGGTGTGTGGCATGATGCGTTTGATAATAGAAAGGCATCTTCCATGGAATATTACGATATGAGAAACACATTGATTGCCTGTGCGATTCATCATCCGAAGTTTTCCAGGCTGCACATGATAAAACGTGTTGCGAGACATCTTATTGGACAAATGCTACACCTTCGCGTGAAAGACCAGGAATTGACAATGAAGGGCGTCGAAGATTTCTGTAAGGGAACGGAATTTTTGAAGGAATTAGACCCGACAAAACTTCATCCGGAAATCATGAAAATGGGTTATGCCATGCAGGATGTTTCCGATGATTTACGCAAGTTTGGCGTTGATGTTGAAAAGACAAAGCCGCAGCCTTCGCATTTATATGAGGACGGTGGTTTTGCAAAGAAACATTTGCTGTCTGTGAACGGATGGCTTCTTCCGGCGAAAAAAGAGACGGCGGTGCTTCCTATGGGCATGCATCCGGATGCTTTGTATCGCAGAAAAACGGCTCTTTTGTTTGACCCAGATACTAGTAAGGGCTTTTATGTGGAACGAAAAGCAAAAGATTTCTTTGTAACGATTGGCAGATGTTTCAAAATGGGCTGGCTGCTTGCAGGCAAGTATAAAAAGACCGTGAAAGACTTTCAGAAAAATGGCGCGGAATTGATTTCGTATGATTTTTGGAAAAGGTATTGATGAGTGCAAAAAAAATCGAAAAAAGCAAGTTTGTGCATTTGAGTGCAAAAACTTGCTTTTTTTTGAAGTTTATGCTATTGTCTTATTTACAAGGAGGTGTAATGGATGATAGACACACATGTACTAAAAAATAGAGAGCTTTATTTGAAAAAAATTATAGCATTTCAAGATACCGAACCTGTAAAAGTTGTCACTGGTATCCGCAGGTGTGGTAAATCAAGTCTGCTTAAGCTCATGACTCTTCATTTGAAAGAAAATGGTGTATCAGAGGAACAGATTCTTGAGATGAATTTTGAGTCCTATGCTTTTAAGGATATGAATAGTGATGATTTTTATAAATATGTGAAGGCACACATAATTGAAGGAAAGAGAATGTATCTCTTTTTTGATGAGGTTCAGCGTGTCCCTAATTGGGAAGATGCAATCAATTCTTTTCGAGTTGATTTTAACTGTGATATCTATGTGACAGGTTCAAATGCGTATATGCTATCTTCCGAATATGCCACATACTTATCAGGCAGATGTGTAGAAATAAAGATGCTGCCATTGTCTTTTTCGGAGTTTTTGACTTTTTATGATTTTGAAATTAAAGAAACAAAGAGTGCATTAGGCGGCACTCGAAAACAAGTATTTGATTCTAATGGAGAACATTATGAAATTCGTGAAGTTTTTGATGCTTATGTGCGCTTTGGGGGGATGCCCGGTATTGCAGATGTTGGACTTGACCAAGAAAAAGCACTTATATTACTTGAAGGAATTTACTCAACGGTTATTATGAGAGATATCTTAGAACGTGAAAATTTGAGGGGGCAAAAGCGTATTACAGACCCCATTCTCTTAAAAAAGATTATTACATTTCTTGCCGATAATATTGGTAGCAATATATCCGTGTCCTCAATAGGTAATATTCTTGTAAATGAAGGATTACTTGAGGATGGCAAACGGAAAGGAACACCGAGTACACATACGGTACAGTCATATGTAGATGCCTTGCTGGAAGCATATTTCTTTTATGATATTAAAAGATTTGATATTAAAGGGAAAGAATTTTTGCGGACGCTTGGAAAATACTATATTGTTGATATTGGTCTTAGAAATTATCTTCTTGGTTTTAGAGACCGTGATAGTGGACATGTCTTAGAAAATATTATTTACTTTGAATTGCTTCGGCGTGGTTTTGATGTATCAATTGGGAAAATAGATAATGCTGAAGTTGATTTTATTGCAACAAAAGTAGATGGAAAACAATATATTCAGGTAACCGAATCAATGGAAAATGAAGATGTTCGAAAAAGAGAATTGTTCCCGCTGCAAAAAATCGGAGATAATTATGAAAAGATAATTCTTTCATTGAATCCTGGAATGGAAAATTCATATGATGGTATAAAATCAATTAATCTCATTGATTGGTTGATTTCAGAATAAAAAATTCTTGTAAATAAAAACAGTTTACACAGAATGAGTACAAGAGAACGTACCCACTCTGCGTAAACTGTTTTAATATTTATTCTTAAATATTTTCCCTCTGATATTATCACAGTAATAACAGTAACTCTTATAAATCCACCGATAAATAAATTTCGATTTTTTCATCGACATTTCAAACGATTTTGTATGGTATGACTTTCCATGCATCCAGTCGACAATTGTCTGGAAGGTTACCGGAGGAGCGTATTCCTCAGCACGCTCACCAAGTGCCACGGCATCCTTGAGGCTTCCAAAGACATTCAGCAGAATCGGATCGTCGGTTGTCTGCTTGAAGTTTGCCATGCCAAAGTCATACAGGTAATGGCCGGTTGTAAATTCATCCTCTAAGTTGAGTGCACAGAAATCCTTTGCAAAGCGAACCAGATAAGTTTCCAATGCCTGATTCATTTCTTCGTCATTTTCACAGGAATTAAATACCGGCTCGATGCGTCCATTTTTCTCTTCGTAGGTTTCGATGGTACGATACGGAAGATTTGCAAAAATGGATTCTGCAAACACAACGGAATGTGTGTTGCAGGTGTAGTTGTAGCGGATGGATTTGCCGATGGTCGGGTAAATGCTCCGTACATAATACATCGGGTCATCTACTTCGTGACCGGCTGCATCTGCTAAGAGTCTTGTCAGACAATCCTGTGTATAGCCGCGTCCCCAGTATTCCACAAAGGCGAATGGCTCGTCAAAGTTAATTTCCTGACGAAGATAGTCGGAAACGATGACACGCTGCTTTTTGGCAACGGCAAGCAAATGTTCTTTGTAAGCATCGGAACGTTTTAATTTCTGGCTCACATCAGAAATTAACTGGTCTGAATAACGCTTCGTTGTTTTTAAGTAACCAAGCTCCGGGAAGAACTTATCAAATGTTGCTTCGTCAATCAAAAGGGCGGAAAGCAATTTGTTGAAATTGCGAACGCCGCTGAAGTTGCCGTAAGGCTCGAAAAATTCTTCATCCACTTTGTCGATAAACGATGGCACACGCCATGCTTTTCGTGAACCGTAAATATATTTTGTGCGCAGCGGAAGTCCTTTGCTCTCAATTACGGCATCCGCCATAAGTTTCAAATAATAGCCGTCACGGGAAATAAAATAAAGTGTTTTGTAACCTCGTTTTAAGGCGTCGTGAACTGCCCAGTGAACATAAGGAACGAAATAAAGACTGGCATATTTGTAGGCAAAAGTCTCTTTGTCCGTGTGCTCCTCCAGACGGAAGTTGCGGAACAATTTCACAACACTGTGCATACCATATTCTTCAATGTAGGCTGCCATATGTTTTTCATAGTTGTCAAGTTCCGGAACCGACACCGGCTGTGTGTGGATGCCAAGACGGGATGGCTGGGTGTCATCGGCAAATTTATTATCGCCAATGTGAATCCATTCCGAATAATGGTAGTCGAGAGAACTATATACTTCCAAAAATAATTTTCTGGTTGTTTTTTGATAACCTTTATCGCTCGATAAAAACAGTGGAAGTGTGGCAAGAAGCGGGTCCGCTTTTGCTAACATTTTCTGAATCGTTTCTTTCGGCAAATACATATCACTGATTAATACAACATCGTTTCCTTCGGCAAGATACGATTTGAGCATATCAATGTGGTCGGTTAAAGGAATGACGGAGCGGATTTCTTCCTCGCACTCCCATGTAATCAACTGCTGTTTCTGCTCATCGGTGAGAGGAAACAGTGTTGCCATGTGGTCATAAATTTCCGACAACTGGATTTCCAAATGGTCGTCATTTCGGATTAATACCGACTTTTTATAAAACTCACGCACATTGGATTCGCACCAGCGGCGAATCTGCGAAAATTTGCGGATAAAATAGCTGTCGTAGCCACAGTCAGACTGCTCCAGTTTTTTGCGGACATTGTCGAAAACGCTGGAAGGATGACAGCACTGACGTGAAAACAGGGTATCAAAAATATCGAAACTGTAAAGTTTCGGAAATTCTCGTTTTTCCGGCGTGAAAGAAAGTGCGGTGTTGATAATCCGCTCGCAGTCATTCTCATCCGAATAAGACCAAAATAACTGGTTGATTCGGTCAAGTTCTTCTTTTTTTGTTTCTTCGCAAGAAGAAAGTGCAGTTAATAATTCGTCAAAATTTGAAGCCTCGGTTCCGCAGGTCATTTCTCGTACATCGAAAACAAAATCGCGGAAATTTTCTTTGTCATCAATATCATAAAAATACCTAATAAAAGTTTTTACTCCACGCGCTAATAAATCATAGAAAATGGAGGAGTAATCAACAATGGCAATGTCGATATCGGAAAAGATTTCGTACACATCATCTTCATTTTCCCAGAAATAAAAATTCGGATGTTCACGATATACTTCTTTCATTGCGAGATACTGAGTGTCTTTTTCCACTAAAGGATGCATTTTTAATATCAAAAGAATGTTGTTTTCATGAAGGACTTCTGCTAGACGCTTCATATCCGGAAGAGCGGACTTCATGAAATTAGCACCATTATTATCGCGGTAAGTAGGGCAGTATATTGCCAGCTTGGTATCGGCAGACAGCCCTTTCTTTTTGCGAATATCATGGTCGTAACTTTGAATGTTATCGTTCACAACACAGCGTGGATAGCCTGCACGGATTACTTTGTCATCATCAATGCCGCACTGCTCTTTGAAATGTTTTTCCATAATTTCCGAGGTAACTAAAAAGAGCTGGTTGTTGCGAAGAATATCGTTGTTTTGAATGTACTTTTTCGCAATGCGCTCCTGAAGAAATCCGTCGGTTACCTTTCTTTCGATACTCTTGCAGCCAACGCCGTGCCACAGATTCAAAACGGTAATACCGGAAAGTTCCGGCTGAAATACTTCTTTACACATTTCAACGACATAGACACCGGCTTTTTTCATGACATCTTTTCCTTTGGAAGAGCGGTAAAGTTCTGCCTCGTAACCAAGTTTATGCACGTAGTTCATCGTGTCTGCATTGTAGCACATCCAGACCGGTTTGATTTCTTTGTGATGTCTTATGATATATTCAAACATCCATTTTGGATTGCCGGCAAAGCTATTTCCGGCGTTAAAAAGCCATAAATTTTTATCTCGTTGTTCGCTCATTTTATTACTCCTTCTTAGTTCTCTAATATATGAAGAATTTGTTCACATGCTGTTCCTTTTTCAAAAGAACCCATGGTTTCAAAGTGTTGTTTATACAAAGTTGTGAAGTCTTCGTCCCGGTATTTGACTGCCATGTCGGGAAGTGCCGCAATGTCTTTGCATTTCAAATACGGCCATGTGTCATATGGAACAAAGAAACCGCGGTCCATTTGTTCGTATTCTTTCAGGCGGTTTTCCAATAAGAAAACCGGGCGCCCGGTCAGGGCAAAATCCCAGATGCAGGAAGAAAAATCGGTTACCAGTAAATCACTGGTGTAAAGTAAGTCCTGCATTTCATAATAGGCATTTCCATCAAGAATCCGCTCATCAAGGGATTCATTTGTTTCCTCTCGGAAATAATGTGAGCGGTAAAGGACAATCCAGTTGTTTTTTGTTGCTTCTTCCAAGCGGTCAATGGTTTCCGATAAATAACGTAAATCATACTGCTCTTTTTCCGGCGCAGTCATCTGAAAACTTGGCGCAAAAAGCAAAATTTTTGTCTGCTCGCTTATATGATAAAAGTCCTGTACACGTTTTTTGATTTCCGGATGCTTGGAGAAAAAAATATCGTTTCTTGGCGTTCCGGTTTCCAAAAAGATTTTTCGGTCTAACGAAAATGCTTCGGCGTACATGTCAGTGCATGCTTGGCAGGAAGACACAAAGTAATCTAACCGCTTATACCATTTGTCGAAATTTGCGGCAAAGGTTTTATCTTCGTTTATTGTTTCTTTGCCGACTTTTTTATAAGCACCGCCACCATGCCAGGTTGTCAAAAAGATTTGTCCTCTTTTTTTGACAAGTGCTTCATCAATCATATCGTTAGTGATAAAAATACCACAGCGCAGAAATAATTTAAAATAGCTTAAGCTTCGCTGGCGCACGACTGTAATTCCGGTCCGCATCGTACAGGTTTCCGGAAAACGGGTGACCCAGATAAGTTCGTATTCTCCCGGATGTTTTAACCAAAACGACTCCATAAGAATACTTGGGTTGCACACATAGCCCTTGCGGTTATTCGCATAAAACATAATCCGGTTTTTTTTGACCGGAATAAAAAACAGCAGGTACTGAAGAAGTCGTGCTATTCGTATTTTTGCTTTCATATTAAAACGCTTCCTCTTTCCTTTTTCATAACCTCAATATTTTACTACAGAGCATAAATAGATGTCAAGTGTTGACAAATCAAGGGGCCAAGTGTTTACTGGTATCTTTTTGTTTCCGTAATTCAGCAGAAAAGCTTTGCGTCTCGCAGGCGCTCCCGCTCGTTGAGTACGTAGCGGTATGGGCACTGAAACTACCAGTGCCATATACCGACGTACTCAAAACCTACGTGTTGCAAAGTTTTTCTACTGAATTACTGGAATAAAATAAAGTGCCAGTAAATACTTGCCAACAAATATCTCTTGTCTAAATTAGGGTTCTAGTTTTAAAGTAACAATTTTTCCTTGATTTGCCCCATAGGGGTGGTTTGCATCAAATGTTAGTTGCTTATCTTTTTAGGTTGCCGTAAATTAGCAGGAAAAGATTTGTGGTAAGTGAGTACAAACACGTGGGTATCAGGCATTGCGTATTTTGCATGCCGATACCCCTACGCGTTTGTTGAGCGGGAGCGCTCACGAACCACAAACTTTTCCTGCTAATTTACGGCAACCTAAAAACTCTAATAAGCAACAAACATTTGAAAAAAGGATGACAAAAACAGAGGAGTTTCATATAATAAGTGTGAAGATATTTCTTTGGGGATTTATATGTCAGAAAAGAATAATTTTTTGTATGATGTCAGTATGTCCTATGTAAATGCCGGATGGCAGGAGCGTTATTGTGCGCTGGTAAAGTATCTTGATGCATATCTGAAGGAGAATTGTGGTGAATTTTTTGCCGATTTGCAGCTTTACCAGACCGGGCCGATGAATTATGTAGTAGTGGCGGTGTATTATGATGTGCCGGGTGTTGGCGAGGCTCTTCCTAAGATTCTTGGATTTGTAAATGCAAAATATCGGGAAGTTGTTGGACATAATGTAAGACGAAAGCAGATTTTGAAGTTTGACTTAGCAAAAAAATTACACGGGCAGAGTGAAGTGTGTCTGCACGCTTCCTCGGAAGAGATGGAGGAATCAGAAGATGAACAACCGCGAGAGGATTATGCGTCTTCGACAGGAGAAGAAATTAGACAGAAACGAAATGATACAACTTCTTGAAACAGCAAATAGAGAGGACCGAGAGTATCTTGCCGCACAGGCGAGAGAGGTTCGGGAGAAGATTTATGGGAAGGACGTATTTGTTCGAGGGCTGATTGAATTTACAAATATCTGCCGCAATGATTGTTATTACTGCGGGATACGCAAAAGTAACGAAAAGGTGGAGCGATACCGCCTGACGCCGGAAGAAATTTTGTCCTGCGCCAAAGAAGGATATGAATTGGGATTTCGCACTTTTGTGCTGCAAGGTGGCGAAGATGGCTGGTTTACGAAAGAACGGGTGGCTTCGATTGTCCGGGAATTAAAGAAACAATTTCCGGATTGTGCAGTGACGCTATCCATCGGAGAGCGTACGAAAGAGGAATATGAATGTTTTCGTGAGGCGGGGGCAGACCGTTATCTTCTGCGCCACGAGACGGCGGACGACGCTCACTATAGAAAATTGCATCCGCAGGAAATGAAACTTAAAAACCGTAAAGAATGTTTATTTACCTTACGTGGACTTGGATATGAAGTAGGTGCCGGTTTTATGGTAGGCTCGCCGGGACAGACGGTGGAGTGTCTTGTTGAAGATTTTGAATTTTTGCAGGAACTGAAGCCCCATATGATTGGAATCGGACCGTTTCTTGCCCATCAGGATACACCATTTGGTGCAGAAGAAAATGGTTCCTATGAGCAGACACTTTTATTATTAAGTATTCTTCGTCTGATGTTTCCGGGGGTGTTGCTTCCTGCGACGACAGCACTTGGAACAATTGCACCGGATGGACGGGAGCAGGGATTACTGGCAGGAGCGAATGTATTAATGCCAAATTTATCACCGGTTTCTGTGCGGAAAAAGTACGAGCTGTATGATAATAAAATATGCACCGGGGAAGAGTCGGCGCAGTGCAAAGACTGTTTAAGCAGACGTGTGGAATCGGTTGGTTACCGGATTGTGACTGACCGGGGAGACAGCCGGATTGAAAAATAGGAGGAACGTATGATAGCGTATTTTTTGGCAGCATATTTGATTTTAAATGGAATTGTATTTTTAGTTTATGGAGTGGACAAGTATAAAGCAGTTCACAATAAGTGGAGAATCCCGGAAACTACCCTTCTTGTTATCGCTGTTATTGGTGTAATAGGTGCCTTTGCCGGAATGCATGTTTTTCATCACAAAACACGTAAACCAAAGTTTTATGTAGGGGTTCCCGTTATCTTTTTCTTGGAGGTGCTTGCTGTTATTGGTTTTTTGGGGGGAAGGCTGTGAAGGAGATTCCAATGGAAGAGTAGGAAGTATATCTTTTGCGTCGTAAAACGTGAAGGGCTGCAAACCAATCTGGTAAATATACTGGATTATCTGAGTACGAACCAGCCAACGGATGAATACACTCATAAACTTCAGCATCGTGTGCTGGAAATGCGCGATGACACAGAATGGAGGGAAAATTATATGACGTGGGAAATGAAATTGGATGAAAGATATGAAACGGGTCATAAGGCAGGCAGAAAGGATACTTGAATTGATGGAGAAGATGGAGAAAACATCTTACAATGAATAAATTATTTATATGTCAAGGAGGTGAAGACACATCAAACGAAATTCGTAAAGTAAATGACTTGACGCAGAAAGTATTTGAAAGTGTGAAGATACTGTCCACTGAAAGTAACGAGTTATTAGTCTTTTTAGATGAGACAGTTTTGGCAGATTATGATAAATTTGCAAGTCTTGCGAATCAGTATAAAGAAGACGCAAATTATTATGAGGAAACAAGCGGTTCCATGGAGCATAATGCAGAAGAAGTAATGGATGCAATTCAAAGTATTTCAAATGTTTTGGAAAATGCAAGTTCAGCACAGATGGAACTTGCGTCTGCTGTAGAAAGCGTAAATGCTTTGCAGGAAACGATGGAAAAATTTAATATGTAAAGCAATATACACATTCTTGGAATTTCCAGTCAATAAAGAAAGGTTATGTTTTGTGGGCGCTCCCGCTTAACAAGCGCCTAGGGGTATCGGCATGCTAAATACGCATGCCGGATACCCACGTGCTTGTACCCACGCAACATAACCTTTTTATTGACTGGAAATTCCAAAAGAAGAACTATATTACTACATATTAATTTCTATCTATTTTGCAATTTCCCTTTTTCTTATTTTCCTCAAACCTAATCCCCAATCCATTCCGTAGCAAAAAAACACAACCCATTGACTGCATACAGCCACGCGGGAATGAGGCATGCGTATTTAGCATGCCCATACCCCTGCGCGGCTGTTAAGCGGGAGCGTGCAGTCAATGGGTTGTATTTTTTGCAAATCTTTACGCATTTTTTACATAGAAATGATTTCAGATTTTACATTCGCCTCCTAAACTAGGACTTGTAAGAAAGAAAAAGAAAGATGAAAAGATTGAAAGGAGAAAACAAAAATGAAGATGACAAAAAAAGTATTAGGAATGGTTTTATGCGGGGTTATGACAGTGGGGATGATTACCGGCTGTGGCGGCTCTGACAGCAGCACAACAAATGATGCAGGAAATACATCTGCAGATGCAGCACAGGAAATTTCCGTTGTATCACGTGAAGATGGTTCCGGTACACGAGGCGCTTTTGTAGAGCTTTTTGGTGTTGAAGATGAGGAGAACGGAGAAAAAGTAGACAAGACGACAGAAGAAGCAACAATCGCAAACAGCACGGAAATCGTTATGACAACCGTAGCCGGTGATAAAAATGCAATTGGTTACTGCTCACTCGGTTCTTTAAATGACAGCGTGAAAGGACTTAAGATTGACGGTGCAGAGCCAACGGTTGACAACATTAACAATGGAAGTTATGCAATTGCCCGACCATTTAACATTGCAACAAAGGATAAGAAAAGTGAAGTAACACAGGACTTCATTAACTACATCCTGAGTGAAGACGGACAGAAAGTAATTGAGTCTAACGGTTACATCAAAGCAAGTGATGCCGGTGCTTTCAAGAGTAATGGTGCCAAAGGTAAAATTGTAGTAGCCGGTTCCTCTTCGGTTACGCCGGTTATGGAAAAACTTGCTGAAAGTTACAAGACAGTAAACAGTGGAGCAGAAATTGAAATTCAGGAAAGTGATTCCACAACAGGTATGAATTCAGCAGCAGAAGGAACTTGTGACATCGGTATGGCATCCCGTGACTTAAAAGACAGTGAAACAGGTGCAGGACTTACACCGACAGTAATTGCAAAAGACGGAATCGTAGTAATCGTAAATAACGAAAACAAAGTAGATAACATGACAAAAGCACAGGTAAATGATGTGTTCCGCGGAACAATCACAGACTGGAGTGCCATCAAATAAAGGAGGCAGCCATGAAAGAAAAGGCAATGAAAGTAGTGTTTCTGATTGCCGCTTGTGTTTCGATTCTCGCTGTAGTATTAATTTGTATCTTTCTCTTCGCCAATGGTATCCCGGCAATTAAGGAAATCGGCTTATTCGATTTCCTTACGGGAACGGCGTGGAAACCGGGAAATCACAAATTTGGGATTTTGCCGATGATATTAGGAAGTATATATGTGACCGCCGGAGCTCTTATTGTAGGAGTTCCGATTGGCATTTTGACGGCAGTGTTTTTAGCAAAGTATTGTCCGAAAAAATGGTATCGAATCTTAAAAGGTGGCGTCGATTTGCTTGCCGGAATCCCATCCGTTGTCTACGGATTTTTTGGACTTGTTGTTCTGGTTCCGATGGTGCGCGACACCTTTGGTGGAAATGGAAACAGTATTTTAACGGCATCTCTTTTGCTTGGCATTATGATTCTGCCAACGATTATTGAAACATCAGAGGCAGCTATTCAGGCGGTGCCGGATAAATATTATGAGGGGGCACTGGCGCTTGGTGCCACGCATGAGAGAAGTGTTTACCGTACGGTTGTACCGGCAGCAAAATCCGGAATTTTAGCAGGAATCATTCTTGGTGTCGGACGTGCGATTGGTGAGACGATGGCAGTCATTATGATTGCCGGAAATCAAGCAAGAATGCCTGCCGGTTTGTTAAAGGGTGTTCGTACACTTACAGCAAATATAGTAATTGAAATGGGATATGCGGCAGATTTACACCGCGAAGCGTTAATTGCGACGGGCGTTGTCCTGTTTGTCTTTATCCTGATTATCAATTTATTGTTCTCACTCTTAAAGAGAAAGAAGGTGGACTAGATGGCAAATGGTTTTAAAAAACAAAAGCAGAAATGGAAAGCACTTGCAAAACATAAGTCCTCTCTGGTTCTTTACCTGATTACAATTTTGGCAGCAGCGATTACGGTATTTGTGTTAGGATACCTGATTGTTTATATTCTGGCAAATGGTATTCCACATTTGAAACCGTCATTGTTTGCTTTTACTTATACATCGGACAATGTTTCGATGATGCCGGCACTGATTAATACGGTGCTTATGACACTGGCAACCTTGATTGTTGCGGTTCCGCTTGGCATTTTCGCCGCCATTTATCTGGTGGAATATGCGAAGAAAGGAAACAAGCTGGTGAGCATAATTCGTGTGACGGCAGAGACACTGACCGGAATCCCATCGATTGTTTATGGATTGTTTGGTATGTTGTTCTTCGTCGGTTACTGTAAATGGGGATTTTCCCTTTTATCAGGAGCTCTCACCTTAGCAATTATGGTGCTTCCGGTTATTATGCGAACGACCGAAGAAGCGCTTATGGCAGTGCCGGATTCTTACCGGGAAGGAAGCTTTGGGCTTGGTGCCGGAAAACTGCGAACGGTATTTCACGTAGTTTTGCCGAGTGCCGTTCCGGGGATTTTATCCGGTGTTATATTGGCTACCGGGAGGATTGTTGGTGAGACCGCAGCATTGATTTATACGGCGGGAACGATTGCAAAAGTGCCAAGCAGCATTTTTGATTCGGCAAGAACGTTATCGGTTCATATGTACAATTTGTCAAAAGAAGGACTGCATACGGATGAATCGTATGCAACGGCAGTGGTTCTTTTGGTCCTTGTAATTGCAATCAATATGTTGTCGAATTTTGTCGCTCGAAAAGTTGGGAAAAACAAATATGGCAATTAGAATGGAGAATGAATATGGAAGATAAATTTTGCATACAAAACATGAATCTCTATTATGGAGATTTTCATGCACTGAAAGATGTCAGTATGAACATTCCGGCGAATGAGATTACCGCTTTTATCGGACCTTCCGGTTGTGGCAAATCCACATTTTTAAAATCGCTAAACCGGATGAATGATTTGGTAGAAGGGTGTCGGATTTCCGGTTCCCTTCAGTTAGATGGCGAAGATATTTACGGTGACATTGATGTCAATCTTCTTCGCAAGCGGGTCGGAATGGTGTTCCAGAACCCGAACCCATTTCCAATGAGTGTGTACGATAATATTGCTTATGGTCCACGAACTCATGGAATTCACTCCAAGGCAAAATTAGATGAAATAGTTGAACGGTCGCTGAAACAGGCGGCAATTTGGGATGAACTTAAAGACCGTTTGAAAAAAAGTGCCCTTGGTTTATCCGGCGGACAGCAGCAGCGTTTGTGTATTGCCAGAGCACTTGCAATAGAGCCGGAAGTGATTTTGATGGATGAACCAACAAGTGCCTTAGACCCGATTTCCACTTCAAGAATTGAGGATTTGGTACTGGAATTAAAAGATAAATACACAATTGTAATGGTAACGCATAATATGCAGCAGGCAACGCGTGTATCTGACCGCACGGTATTTTTCCTTCTTGGAGAAGTAGTTGAAATGGACAAAACGGAAAAATTATTTTCCATGCCAACGGATAAACGTACAGAAGATTATATTACGGGGAGGTTTGGATGATGAGAAATCGATTTGACAGACAGCTTACAGAATTAAATCAGGACATGATTCAGATGGGGCATATGATTGGCCAGGCAATCGGCATGGCAATCAGCGCACTGAATAACCGTGACAAAGAACAGGCGGAAAAAGTAATTGATTATGATGATGAAATTAATGAGGAGGAGCGGATTATCGAAAATCTCTGCTTGAAACTTTTGTTGCAGCAACAGCCTGTGGCAAGGGATCTGCGCGTAATTTCATCGGCACTGAAAATGATTACAGACATGGAAAGAATTGGTGATCAGGCAGCAGATATTTCGGAAGTAACCCTGCATTTAATTGATGCTAAGTATAAAAGAGATATGGAGCATATTCGAAAGATGGCAGCAGAAACGACCTATATGGTTGTGCAGAGCGTGGAAGCATATGTAGAAAAAGACGAGGAAAAAGCAAAAGAAGTCATTGCACATGATGACATTATTGATGATTTATTTATTAAGTCAAGAGAGGATGTAATTTCTCTTATTCGCAGTAATCCGGAAGAGGGGGCTTGTGCGACGGATTTACTTATGATTGCAAAGTACTTTGAGCGAATCGGAGACCATGCCTGCAACATTGCGGAATGGGTCATTTTTTCAATTACCGGAGAGCACAAGAAAAAATAAAAATAAAGTAAAAATATGTAAAGTTATAATTGCATTTTTTCCTTATCAGCAGTAAAATAAATATAACATTGATTTTACTTATGAGATAGGAGGAGCGTGTGTATGAAATCAAAATCATTGCGATTTCGCATATTGTTACTATTGGTAGGAACAACGGCTATAGCTGCTTTAATTTGCGGAATTATAGGATATTATAATTCGAGAGCAGTTGCCGACAGTGATGCAAAAGAAAAATTGACGACAGTGAGTGAAGGGTATGGGAAAGATATCGATAACCTGCTTTCACAGGTAGAAGTTGCGGTGAATACTCTTGCAGATGTAACAAAAAATCAGATTCAGGATGTAGACAAGTTCAAAAGCAGCAGCAGCTACGTGGATTCCTGTACGGAGGCGTTAGAGACTACAGCTCTTCAGTGTGCGAATAACACGAAGGGCGCGATGACTTATTATATCCGCTATAATCCGGAATTTACAGAAGCAACATCCGGTATTTTTGCTTCGAAAGAGAGTGAGAATGCAGATTTTAAGTCATTGACACCGACAGATTTCAGCAGTTTTGACAAAGACGATGCAGAACATGTGGGCTGGTATTATATTCCGGTTAAAAATGGAAAGGCAACTTGGATGGATCCGTATTTAAATTCCAATGTGAATGTATATATGATTTCCTATGTTGTTCCGATTATGATTGACAATGAAGCAATTGGAGTTGTTGGCATGGATATCAACTTTAATCAGTTAAAACAACTTGCCGACAAAGCCAAATGTTTTGATTCCGGATATGTTTTCTTGGTTGATTCATCGAATAAAGTTTTGTCACATAAGGATATAAAACAGGGAACGGATTTGCAGAAAGTGGATGGCGAACTGGCCTCATTTGTGAAGGCCGGAAAGACGGGCGAAATAAAAGAGTACACTTATAATGGAAACAGGAAAATGGTAAGTGCTGTTTCATTGAAGAATGGCATGAAATTGGTAATGGCTGTTTTAGATAAAGAAGTGCAGAGCAATTCCACCCGCTTGATGTATATGATGATTATTGCGATTGTTGCAGCAACTTTATATGCAGCAATTACAGGATTTTTCTTCAGTGGTTCGATGATTCGTCCAATTAAGGATTTGACAGGAATTATTGAGAATACGGCGAAACTTAATTTTGTAAAAAGTGAAAAGGGTGAGAAATTAGTCCGTATGAAGGACGAGACCGGTGCGATGGCACGTGCCGTACAGCAGATGCGAAGTAAACTTCGTGCGATGGTAGCGTTAATTGACCAGGCAGGAATTAAAATGGGTGATAATGTTACCGACTTGACTGTGAATATGTCAGAGGTCAATGATATCTGTAATAATAACTCGGCCACGACAGAAGAACTCGCAGCAGCGATGGAAGAAGCAGCCAGTGCAACGGATACAGTAAATCAGACGATTGCAACCGTAAAAGAAAATGCCGAAAGTATTAAGGCACTTTCGGGAAGAGGTGCCGCACTGTCAACGGAAGTGATGGAGCGTGCGAATCAGTTAAAGACAACGACGGAGAATGCCGGAAAACGTACAGATGAAATGTATGCAGAAGTGAAACAGCGTACGGAAGTTGCGATGAAACAGGCAGAAGCGGTAGAGAAGATTAATGAACTTACGCATGATATTATGGAAATTTCTTCTCAGACAAATCTCCTTGCCTTAAATGCTTCCATTGAAGCAGCAAGAGCAGGAGAGGCCGGTAAAGGATTTGCCGTTGTAGCAACCGAAATCGGTGCTTTGGCTACACAGACCCAGAATGCAGTTGGTGATATCGACAGCATTATTGGCGAGGTACATAACGCAGTAAGCGGTATGGTAGATTGTTTACAGAATGCGATGGACTTTTTGGAAAATACGGTTCTTGGCGATTACAAAGGATTTATGGAAGTCGGCGAGAAGTATTCCGAAGATGCTGCTGCTTTTGAAGATGGCATGACTAAAATTAATCATTCAATTGTTACGTTGGTTGATGCGATTACTGATATTTCTCATTCAATCGAAGAGATTAATCTGACGGTAAATGAGTCGGCAACCGGTGTTTCAGACATTGCAGAGAAAACTTCTGAGATGGTTCGGAAGATTGAGGCAACCGGAACATTTATGCAGGATAGCGAAGAAAGTGCTAACAATTTAAATCAGATTGTCAGTGAATTTGATTTGGATGGCAAGAAATAACAAACTCTTGACAATTGCAAATAATCGTACTATCATGAAAATGCTCATAGAGAAAAGCGTTGACGGAGACAGTACCCTGTGTGGAAGTGTTTCAGTGAGCCGGCGATAGTGAGAATCCGGCACCAGTAAGCATAGGCGAATATCACTCCTTAGCTGCAAAGTCGAACGGTATTTATCCAGTAGACTACGCCGGTATCTCCCGTTATAGAGATATATGTTCGGTTTGTGAAACACTCACAGTCCTGACGTAGAAGACAGGTGGTATAATGAAAGTTTAGGCTCTCATCCTAGTTGGATGGGAGCTTTTTTATTTTTTTTAATGGAGGTAACTATGTATAACAAAGTATCAACAGGCATGAATTTTGTCGAGAGAGAAAAAGAAGTAGAAAAATTTTGGAAAGACAAAGATATTTTTCGCAAAAGTATTAAACTGCGTGAGGGGGCACCAACGTATATGTTTTACGATGGACCGCCAACGGCGAATGGAAAACCGCATATTGGTCATGTATTGACCCGTGTTATTAAAGATATGATTCCGCGTTACCGTACAATGAAAGGCTATCGTGTGCCGCGTAAAGCCGGATGGGACACGCATGGTCTGCCGGTTGAGCTGGAAGTAGAAAAACTGTTAGGTCTGGATGGAAAAGAGCAGATTGAAGAATATGGTATGGAACCATTTATTAATCAGTGTAAAGAATCTGTCTGGAAATACAAAGGTATGTGGGAAGACTTTTCCGATACCGTAGGTTTCTGGGCTGACATGGATGACCCATATGTCACATATGATGACAATTATATTGAGTCTGAGTGGTGGGCATTGAAGGAAATCTGGAATAAAGACCTTTTGTATAAAGGATTTAAAATCGTGCCTTACTGCCCTCGCTGTGGTACACCGTTGTCCGCACAGGAGGTTGCGCAGGGATACAAAACCGTAAAAGAGCGTTCTGCTATTGTCCGCTTTAAGGTGACAGGTGAGGATGCCTATTTCCTTGCATGGACGACAACACCTTGGACCCTGCCAAGTAACGTGGCTCTTTGTGTAAACCCGAATGATACTTACTGTAAAGTAAAAGCAGCAGATGGCTATACTTATTATATGGCGCAGGATCTTTTGGATACGGTACTTGGTAAACTGGCAAAAGATGATGAGCCGGCTTATGAAGTGTTAGAGAGTTTCCCGGGAACCGCATTAGAGCATAAAGAATATGAGCCATTGTTTGCCTGCGCGAAAGAGTGTGCTGATAAGCAGAACAAAAAAGGATTTTTCGTAACCTGTGATACTTACGTTACGATGACCGATGGTACCGGTATTGTTCATATCGCACCGGCATTTGGTGAAGATGATGCCAATGTGGGAAGAAACTATGACCTTCCTTTTGTGCAGTTTGTAAATGAAAAAGGCGAGTTGACAGAAGAGACTCCATTTGCAGGTATTTTCGTAAAGAAAGCGGACCCTGAGGTATTAAAAGACTTAGATGCCAGAGGACAGTTGTTTGATGCACCAAAGTTTGAGCATGAATATCCACACTGCTGGCGCTGTGATACACCGTTGATTTACTATGCAAGAGAATCCTGGTATATCCGTGAAACAGCAGTAAAAGACGATTTGATTAAAAATAATAACACTGTAAACTGGATTCCGGAGTCAATTGGAAAAGGACGTTTTGGAAACTGGTTAGAGAATATTCAGGACTGGGCAATTTCCCGTAACCGTTATTGGGGAACTCCATTAAACATCTGGGAGTGTGAAGGATGTGGACATCAGGAATGTATCGGCGGAAGAAAAGAACTGGCAGAGCGTGCCGGAGATCCAAAAGCCGCTGAGGTAGAACTCCACCGTCCATACATTGATGAAGTAACCTTTACCTGTCCGGATTGTGGAAAAGTTATGCACCGTGTACCGGAAGTAATCGACTGTTGGTTTGACTCCGGTGCGATGCCATTTGCACAGTATCACTATCCATTTGAAAATAAAGACGTGTTTGAGAAACAGTTTCCGGCCCAGTTTATCTCCGAGGCGGTTGACCAGACACGTGGATGGTTCCATTCGCTGATGGCAGAATCTACTTTACTTTTCAACAAAGCGCCTTATGAAAATGTAATTGTTCTTGGACATGTGCAGGATGAAAATGGACAGAAGATGAGTAAGAGTAAGGGAAATGCCGTAGATCCGTTTGATGCTCTGGAAAATTATGGAGCAGACGCAATCCGCTGGTATTTCTATGTAAACAGTGCACCATGGCTGCCGAACCGTTTCCATGGAAAAGCGGTTACCGAGGGACAGCGTAAATTCATGGGTACACTGTGGAACACATATGCCTTTTATGTGTTGTATGCGGAGATTGACCAGTTTAATCCAACCGAGCATACATTAGAATATGAGAAACTTTCGATTATGGACCGCTGGCTTTTGTCCCGTCTGTATTCGACGGTTAAAGAAGTTGATGAGGACCTTGACAACTACAAAATTCCGGAGACCGCAAAAGCATTGCAGAGTTTTGTGGAAGATATGAGTAACTGGTATGTGCGCCGCTGTCGTGATCGTTTCTGGGCAAAAGGCATGGAGCAGGATAAAATGAATGCCTACATGACTTTGTATACGGCACTTGTAACAATCAGTAAGGCAGCAGCTCCGATGATTCCATTTATGACCGAGAGCATTTATCAGAATCTTGTGTGCAATCTGGATTCAAAAGCACCGGAAAGTATTCATTTGTGTGATTTTCCGAAAGTTAAGGAAGAATGGATTGACAAAGAACTTGAGACACAGATGAAACAGCTTTTGGACATTGTTGTTCTTGGCCGTGCATGCCGTAATACAGCAAATATCAAAAACCGTCAGCCAATTGGAAAAATGTATGTAAAGGCAGAAGGCGAATTGTCCGATTTCTATAAAGAAATCATTGCCGATGAGCTGAATGTAAAAGAAGTTGTATTTACCAATGATACAAAAGAATTTACGACATATCAGTTTAAGCCGCAGCTTCGTACTCTCGGACGCCGTTTCGGAAGCCGTTTGAACGAATTGAAAGAAGTGCTTGCCGGATTAGATGGCAATGCTACGATGGATGCGTTGAATGCTTCCGGTGAAGTGACTGTTACGGTTGGCGGCGTAGATGAAGTGCTGGCAACAGAGGATTTGCTGGTAGAAACAGCACAGATGGATGGCTATGTGAGCGAGGAAGATCACGGTATTACCGTTGTATTGGATACAAACCTGACACCGGAGTTAATCGAGGAAGGATTTGTGCGTGAGGTTATCAGTAAAATTCAGACCATGCGTAAAGATGCAGGCTTTGAAGTGGTTGACCATATCCGTGTTTACGAGCAGGGAAATGATAAGATTAAAGAAATCATCAAAGCAAATGAATCTCAGATTAAAGCCGATGTTTTGGCAGATGAGGTTATTTTGGATAAAGTAGAAGGTTACACCGCAGATTGGAAAATTAACGGTGAGGCCGTTACACTGGGTGTTACAAAAGTGGAAGCGTAACGAAGAGTTTGTTACAGAAAGAGAGGTAATTTATGGCATTTGTAACGGAAAAGGAAAAGAAAAAGGAATTGAAGAATAACATTTCGAACTACATGAAATTGTTGTTCCGCCGTTCGGTTGAAGAGGCAACTCCACAGCAGTTGTTTCAGGCAGTTTCTTATGCAATCAAAGATATCGTAGTTGATGACTGGATGGCAACGCACAAAGCCTATGAGAAAAAGGATGTGAAGACAGTTTACTATTTGTCCATGGAGTTTTTGATGGGTCGTGCACTTGGTAACATGATTATCAACCTCAAAGAGGACAAAGTTGTACGCGAGGTACTTGACGAGATGGGTGTAAACTTAGACTTGCTTGAGGATGAAGAGCCGGATGCAGCTCTTGGTAATGGTGGTCTTGGACGTCTGGCAGCCTGCTTTTTGGATTCCTTATCTACACTTGGGTATCCGGCTTATGGCTGTGGTATCCGCTACAAATATGGTATGTTCAAGCAGAAAATCGAAAATGGTTTCCAGATTGAAGCACCGGATGACTGGTTAAAAGATGGTAATCCATTTGAGATGAAGCGTCCGGAATATGCCGTTGAAGTACGTTTTGGCGGTTATGTAACGGTAAGAAAAGACGAAAAGACCGGAAGGGATCGTTTTGTACAGGAAAATTATCAGTCTGTAATGGCAGTGCCTTATGATTTGCCGGTTGTCGGTTACGGAAACCACATTGTAAACACACTTCGTATCTGGGATGCTGAGGCAATTGATACGTTCAATCTGGATTCTTTTGATAAAGGTGATTATCAGAAGGCAGTTGAGCAGCAGAATCTTGCCCGTACTATTTGTGAAGTGCTGTATCCAAATGACAACCATATGGCAGGAAAAGAGCTTCGCTTGAAACAGCAGTATTTCTTTGTATCGGCAAGCGTGCAGCGTGCGATTATGAAGTATATGGAAAACCACAATGATATTCATGGTCTTCCGGAAAAAGTATGTTTCCAGTTAAATGATACCCATCCAACGGTAACAGTACCGGAATTGATGCGTATTTTGTTAGATGAATATGGTCTTGAGTGGGATGATGCGTGGGATATCACAACCCGTACCTGTGCTTATACAAACCATACAATTATGGCGGAAGCATTGGAGAAATGGCCGCTTGAGTTATTCTCCCGTCTGCTTCCTAGAATTTATCAGATTACCGAGGAAATTAACCGTCGTTTCCAGAATGAGATTCAGGCAAAGTATCCGGATAATCAGGATAAAGTAAAAAGTATGGCAATTATTTATGATGGTCAGGTCAAGATGGCACATCTTGCTATCGCTGCCGGATTTTCGGTAAATGGTGTGGCAAGGCTTCATACGGAAATTTTGAAACATCAGGAATTAAAAGATTTCTATGAAATGATGCCGGAGAAATTTAATAACAAGACAAATGGAATTACACAGCGTCGTTTCCTGCTTCATGGCAATCCGAAACTTGCTGCATGGGTAACGGACAAAATCGGTGATGAGTGGATTACGGACTTGTCTAAAATTGATAAGCTTTCTGTTTTTGTGGATGATAAAAAAGCACAGCAGGAATTTATGAATATCAAGTTCCAGAATAAAGTTCGTCTTGCAAAGTATATTAAGGAGCACAACGGTGTTGAAGTAGACCCTCATTCGATTTTCGATGTACAGGTAAAACGTCTGCATGAGTACAAACGCCAGCTGCTTAACATTTTGCATGTTATGTATTTGTATAATCAGTTGAAGAAAAATCCGGGTATGGATATGTATCCTCGTACTTTCATTTTTGGTGCGAAAGCTTCTGCCGGATACCGCCGTGCAAAGGCAATTATCAAACTGATTAACAGTGTTGCTGACGTAGTAAACAATGACGCTTCAATTGAAGGAAAAATCAAAGTTGTATTTATTGAAAACTACCGTGTGTCCAATGCAGAAATCATTTTTGCTGCTGCTGATGTATCAGAGCAGATTTCAACTGCAAGTAAAGAGGCATCCGGTACCGGTAATATGAAATTTATGCTAAATGGTGCACCGACCCTCGGAACAATGGATGGTGCCAATGTCGAAATCGTAGAAGAAGTGGGCGAGGAAAATGCTTTCATCTTCGGTCTTTCCTCACAGGAAGTAATTGATTTCGAGCATAATAACCAGTATGATCCGAAAGAAATTTATAACATGGATTCCGATATCCGTGCCGTGCTTACCCAGTTGATTGATGGAACATATTCCCCTGAAAATCTTGATTTGTTCCGTGAGATTTACAATTCTCTGCTTGAGACAAACGGCTATGAGCGTGCGGACCAGTACTTTATTTTGAAAGACTTCCGTTCTTATGAGGCGGCACAAAAGAAAGTAGAAGAAGCATACCGCGATGAGGAGCGATGGGCGAAGATGGCAATGCTCCAGACTGCTAAATGCGGTAAATTCTCTTCCGACCGCACCATCGAAGAATATGCGAAAGAGATTTGGCATTTGGAGAAAGTTACTTTGTAATAAAATTGAATAAATTATTTTAAAATCGAACATACTATCATCAAACAATTTTTGTGAGGTGATAGTATGTTTTTTAAACAAAAAGGATTCTATATATCATTAGCCTGTGGCATTGCTGCAATTGGCGCCTTTGCGGCGTTATGCATCAATATGAACCGCAGTGAACAAAAGGAGCCGGTGGCTTCGGCGAGTAATCCCCCGCAGGCGACCGCGGCGGCAACACCGGAGACGAAAGAAGCGTCCAGCAATCATGCAAATTCCGAGGTAAAAGAAAAGAAAACAAAAAAACGTAAGAAAAAATCTGTACAGACCAATGCAAAACCTGCGAAAAAGCAATTATCGTTTAATCAGGAAGAGGGCCTTTCCTGGCCAATAAAAGGCGATGTGCTGATGGAGTACAGCGCAGACAAAGTGGTATATTTTAAGACACTGGCACAGTACCGCACAAATCCGGCACTTCTTATAGAAGCCAAAGAAGGAATGGATGTAAAAGCGAGTGCGGATGGTATCGTGGAATCGGTGGAAACTTCTGAAGAAACCGGTCGTACGGTTTCGATATCAATTGGTGATGGTTTTACAGTTGTTTATGGACAGTTAAAAGATGTTTCTGTAAGTAAAGGTGATATGGTTTCGGAAGGACAGGTCCTCGGGAAAATTGCAGAGCCGACAAAGTATTATAAAGAAGAAGGAACAAACCTTTATTTTCAAGTGAAGGAGAATAAAACCACGGTAAATCCGATGTTGCTGCTTAAATAAGTGTGCCGAATATATCAAAAACAATACGTTTATCATCATGGCAGGGAACTTCTTTTTGTGTTATTATAAACAAAATATAAAAACTATATAATGTAAAGGAGGAACTGCCATGAAACAATGGAAACGAGTTAGTGGAGTTGTTTTATCGGGGATTTTAGCTTTGTCAATGACACTTGGCGGGATGACAGCGCCGGATGCAGGGGCAAAAGCGAAAAAAGCAAAATTAAAGACAAAAAAGATTAGTGTTACGGTAGGAAAGAAGAAAACAATTAAAATTGCAAACAAGAAAAAATCCTGCAAGTACACATTTAAGAGTAACAAGAAAAAGGTTGCCAAAGTATCGAAAAAGGGTGTTGTGACCGGTCAGAAGAAGGGGACAGCCAAGATTACGGTAAAAGAAGTTAAAAAGAACGGAAAAACGAGAAAACTTGGAACTGTTAAGGTAACAGTGACGAGGAAAAAAGGACCGGATAAAAACGTAGTAAATACGACAAAACCTACGGCAAAGGCTACAGCGAAAGCAACAGAAAAGCCAAATCCGGCAAAAGCAACACCGACACCTGTTGTAAAAGGCACATCGGTAAAAGTGTATACGGACGAAATTAAGGATTCTAATTTGGTTGCAGAGGCAGACGGATTTGGACATATGCCGACACCGGAACCGACAAAATCAGCAGATGCTACACCGGAACCAACACCGGCAGTGCTTGTTAATGCGGACATGGAAAAGGGCGAATATGAGCCAATCGCTTCTCGTGGTTCAGCTTCTATTTCAGTCGTTGATGATGGAGCAAATAACACAAAGAAAAGTGCTAAAGTAACAGGACGTACAGCAGACTGGCATGGTGCTTCAATTGATGTTTCTTCTTTGGTTGAAACAGACAATGAATATGCGATTTCTTTTTATGCAAAGCAGGAAACAGGAGAGGATCAGAAACTGGATCTTTCCATGCAGTATGTTGGGGATGATGAGTCCACTCATTACGATTCAATTACGTCCGTTGAACTTTCGGATTCTACATGGACAAAATGTGAGGCAACTATGAAGGTGCCGGAGCACACGGGAACGATCTTGATTTACTGGCAGTCTGTGTACCAATCCAATAATGATATGGACTTTTACCTGGATGAGGTAACCATGACAGGAGTTGCAAAAACAGCGGATAAAGATGCAGGCGTTCCGGATCTTAGTACAGGACTTGTTAAAGGGAAAATCGGTAATCCGATTATGACCTCCCGTTTGACAGCGGATCCGTGGGCTATGGAATACAACGGAAGAGTGTATGTTTATGGAACAAATGATTCTCAGCAGTACGAGGCAGCAGCTAATGCAGATAATAACTACAGCAAAATTAAATCATTGAACTGCTATTCTTCTGCCGATATGGTGAACTGGACAGATCATGGAACGATTGCAGTATCCGGAAGTAAAGGAGCTGCGAAATGGTCGGCAAATTCATGGGCACCTGCAGTATGTCATAAGAAGATTAACGGCAAAGAGAAATTCTTCCTGTATTTTGCGAACAACGCAAGCAGTATTGGTGTATTGACGGCAGACAGCCCAACCGGTCCTTGGACGGATCCGATTGGAAAACCAATTATTGACCGCTCTATTACCGGCTGTGCAGAATCTGAAATTGGATGGCTCTTTGACCCGGCAGTTTTGGTTGACGATGATGGAACCGGCTACCTTTATTTTGGTGGTATTGGTAATACCGATGGAAAGAAAGAAGACTTTATCCGCAATCCTAAATGTGCACGAGTTGTAAAACTTAGTGACGATATGACTAGTGTAGATGGGGATGCAAAAACGATTGATGCACCATTCATGTTTGAAGATTCCGGTATTAACAAAATCGGAGATAAGTATTATTACAGTTACTGCACAAACTGGACCGGAAGCATTGACGGTGTTACCATTGACCGTGCAGACTGCCCGACGGCAAACATTGCGGTAATGGTAAGTGACAGCCCAATGGGTGACTTTAAATATGTTGGCTGTGTTTTGAAAAATCCGGGTACATATTTTGGAGTAACCGGTAATAACCATCACTGTTTTACACAGTTTAATGGTAAACTGTATGCATTTTATCATACGAAGAAAGACACAATAGCAGTCGGTACGAAACAGGATTACCGTACGACTTATGTAAATGAGTTAAATCTTGGTGACAATGGAGATTTTACAAATGCGGATGGAACAATTGCCGATACAAAGATGACAAAGACCGGTGTATCATCGATTGGTACAATCAATCCTTATGAGACGGTTGAGGCAGAAACATTTGCGATGGCAGATACGGTAGGAACTGTTATTAATAATGAAAAAGCGTCCAATGAAGACTGGGCCGTAAATTATTCCGTATACAATGGAAAGATTGGTGCTTATATTGGTGTAGCGGATGTTGATTTTGGAACGGATGGAGCATCTGAAATTACCATGAAACTTGGTGATTCCACATCGGATTCTTACCAGACGGTTACAAAGAAACTCGGTAAAAAGCTGACAGGAAAGCATACCATTTATTTTGAGTTTGATACACTGGATGTTCGTATGGATTCTTGGAGCTTTAAAAAGTAATAGTATTGTTTTGTAGATGTATAAAAGGACAGCATACCATAGAAGATTGTGGTGTGTTGTTCTTTTTTGTGTTGCTATAATTCAAAATGACATGTTATAATAGCACTAATAGTTGAGGAGGTGTTTAATACATGTTTCGAATTATATATGCAGTCGAACGTGAATGTAAGCCGGAGGGGTTTGAGGATAATCTTGTATTTGCTGAAGGTGAGTATGAGATGATGTTGTTTGAAAACGATACGATGATTGAAGTGGATGGCGAAATGCGTCCATACCCGGCACATACCGGGATTATTTATAAGCCCGGACAGAGAGTTCATTATCATGCGAAAGAGGGAAGATTAACATACACATGGATACGATTTGATTGTGATGAACCATTGTTTGCGGAAGGCTATGTGCCATTTGGGGTTCCTATTTTCTGTTCAAATTATGACTATTTTCTTGTTTATTGGCATATGGTTGCCTGTGAGAATTATTGGCATAGTAAAAGCGAAGAATATATTATTTCGAATTTGATGCATATTATTTTCCACTGGTTTCATGATTATGCATTTCCTAAGCAAGGCTCCAGGTATCAGCCGCTCTTAGAAAAACTGCGCGGGGATATTTATGCACATCCGGAATATGACTGGACGTTGGAAATGATGGCAGAGCGGATAAATCTAAGTCCACGCTCGCTTCAGAAAGTGTATAAAAATTTTGCAAATGTTTCATGTATTTCAGAAGTGATTGAGAGTCGGATGATTCGGGCAAAGATGCTTTTACTTCGAAGTGCCTTTGATGTTGGTGAAATTAGTATGCAGTGTGGATATCGCAATGTAGAGCATTTTTGCCGCCAATTTAAAAAGCATGAAGGATGTTCTCCAAGCCATTATCGTAAAGAACATTTGGTTCGGCCGTAAAGTGTGCATGATAAATCAATTTTCGTTCAAGATATATCATGGATTTGCTGCAGGAAGTGAGTTATACTAATACTCAAGTAAATCAATATTTACTTTCCCTCAAAACAAACTCTTATAACTAAAAATACTGTCATTGTGAAAACAGTGGCAGTATTTTGCTTTTTTGGGGTTTTGATGGAAAAGTCAAAAAGGAGGAATCAGAGCATGAGAAAAAATGTATTTCGTGCAAAGGGGCTTGCACTGTTATTAACAGCTGCCCTGCTTGTGCCGCAGATGTCGGGCGTATCTGCTGATGCAAAAGCAAAAAAACCAAAATTGAGTAGAACAAAGGTTTCCGTTACAGTGGGGAAAACAAAAAAGGTGACAGTAAAAAATGCAAAAAAAGTTACTTGGAAAGTAACAAAAAAAGCAGCCAAAATTGTTAAACTCACAAAGAAATCCAAAAAGGGAGCAACAATTAAAGGCTTAAAAAAAGGAACTGCAAAAATTTCCGTTCAAATGAAGAATGGAAAGAAAAAAGTGAAAAAGACGCTTACGGTGAAAGTAAGCAGTGCAAAAAAAGTTGTTGTTACCGCAGAACCGGCTAAGACTACAAACAAACCGACAAACGGTCCAACGAATGGTCCAACAAAAGAACCGGTAAAAGAGCCAACAGCGACACCGACTGCAACATCAACAACAGAACCGTCGGTAACGCCAACAGCAACGCCGACAGAAGAACCATCGGCAGAGCCAACAGCGACACCAACACCAATGCCGCTTCCGGATCTTGGTAAAAACGACGTTAAAGTTGACCTGACAAAAGAAAACGAATACGGGCAGAATTCAGTATTGGAAGATACCATTACTTATTATGAAGGAAATGGTGTAAGCTATACATCGACCGGAGAATTTAGCGGTGGTGGTGTAGCATACTGGACCAATGCAGACAAGTCCGGAATTGATTTATCCAAATACAAATCCATTCGTATTGTAGCGTCATCAGATACAGCAAATACACCTGTTGTTTGTGAATTGCTGAAGAGCAATCCGGCAAATGTATGGGGTGGTGGAATCGACGTATTTGATGGCTACAGTGAGTACAATGCTATTACAGAAGCTGGTAAAGCACAAGTGTTTGAATTCCAGATTAGTGATGATTTGGCAGCTGATTTGGCAGAGGGAACACTTGCTTACGGTATTCGCTTGAAATACAATGCATATCATACGGATGGTGACGATTTACCAAATTGCAATTTTAATATTTATTCCATTATTCTTATGGGAAAAGATGATGTGCCAGAGCCAACAGCAACACCAACAGAAGAACCGACACCAACACCTGGTGTGGCAAGCGGAAGTGCTGCGGTTGTGGTAACAGCGACAGGAAGTGCGGCAGGACTTGATTTGGAAGAGGGAGATACTCTTGATTTAAATGCCAGTGTAAGCACTACTGGATGTGCGGTAACCGGTGATATTGTTTGGACAAGCTCCAATGAAGAGGTAGCAACGGTTAGTGCAAGTGGCGCATCGGCAACAGTAACGGCGGTTGGAGAAGGAACGGCAACGATTAAAGCAACAATTACAACCGATACCGGCATTGTTACATATGACAAATATGATGTTACGGTAGTCGCTTCTGACCTTGTTTTAGAAGGTGATGATTTAGGAGCAGGTGCATCTTATACGTATGTACCTAATGGATTTGCTCTGTATGCTTCTATGGGAATTTTTGAGATTGATAAGTCAAAATTGAGTAAAGAAGGAACAACTATTTCGATAAAGTACACAGCGATGGAAGGAGATACTGACGTAAAAGATACACAGAGATTTAACATTGGATTAAAGACCGGTGACAAATGGAATTCCCCGGCAATTAAAGATTACTATGGCAAGACAGGCGGCGAGGTAAATCTAACATTGACTGCTGATGACATGAAGAAAATCGGTGCGGATGATAAGGTTTATGTTCATGTAGGCACAGGAACTGCCGGATTTAAAGGAACATTTACGTATCTGTCGGTAACAGCAGGAGAAGATAGTCTTGTGTCGGAACTTCCAAAGGCTGTAAGTTATGTGGAAAGCGGACTGGCACAGTGGGCTCCAACAGCAAAAGTTATGCTTCCGAGTGATATTGATTTTAAGCAATATTCAAAATGCCAGATTGAATTTACAGCATCCGATCCGACTTTCGAATTCCACGGAATTGTTGGTCATAAAGTGAATGGTAAAGATGTAACAGATCCTAAGTATGGTGTTACATCAGAAGGATATTTTGAGGTAAATCTTTCCAATGTGAAAAAAGAAGAGGGTACAGAACCGTTTGTTGTAATCAATGCCGGAAAGGCAGGGTACGCAGGCTCTGTGACGATTACTAAGATAACATTTGTAAAATAGTATTTGCGATGAAAGAGACCTGCTCTTTTTGCAGGTCTCTTTCGTTATCAAAGGAAAGCGAGAGTATTAATGAAATTAAAAAAAATCATGAAATGGTCGGTGATTACGATGGCAATGATGGCGGGGATTTGTTTTGCGCCGCAGTCGGGAAAAGCGGCGGAAAAATTGGAGGTTAAAATTCCTACCGAGCGCGCAATTTATCAAAGGGACAATAACAATTATGCCAACGTAAAGGTTTCTATTGAGTACAGTGGAACCGGGGAGGTGTCGGCAAAACTTTATGACGGAGATAAAGAATTAGGAAAAACGGCGGTTTTAACCAAAGGGGAAGGTAATACATATGAAGGAAGTATTGCAAATGTACCCGGAGGTGGCTGGTATACATTGATTGTAAATGCGGGAAGTGAGAGTAAAACAGTAGAAAAAGTTGGAGTCGGTGAAGTTTTTATTACCGGTGGACAGTCAAATTCCTGTAACTTTGGAGGCGAAAAAACAACTGCTCAATCAGATTTAGTATCAGCATATAATCCGAATACTAACACGTGGCAGCATTGTGAGGACAGTCAGCCGAGTGAAAGTGGATTTAATACCGGTAATGGCGGTGGCTCCGCATGGCCTTCCATGGGAGACGCCCTGACACAGAAGACTGGTGTTCCGGTTGGCTTTGTATCAACGGGTGTTGGTTCTGCTAAAATTGAGGAACTTCGTACAAAACATTATTTTGCAATTAAAAATGCAATTAATGACTTGAAGCCATATGGGTATCGTGCTTTTTTGCTTCACCAGGGAGAGGCTGATACGGATGGAACAAAGCGCGAAAAATATCTGGCTTCTTTACAGCAGTTAATTGCACAGACAAGAGAAGATGCCGGATATAATTTGAATTGGTGCATTGCGCAGGTTTCCTATGCATGGAGCAATTACAATAATACGAAGAAAATGGAATCCATGAAAGAGACCCAGCGTGCGGCCTGCAACAATGAAAATATTTTTGTAGGACCAACGACCGATGATTTACAGGGTGAGTACCGACACACGGATAATCTTCATCTGAGCAAACTTGGTTTGATTGAACACGGAAAACGCTGGGCAGATGTTGTGTATAATAAAATGATTACAGCGTATGAAGTTTCCATGGATACAAATACGAAGCATGGTCAAATAAGTGGAGAAAAATCCACATATCATGCTGGTGACATTGTAAAGGTAAGTGTAAAGGCAGATGAAGGATACTATTTGAAAATAGGTTCCTTTACGGTAAATGGAAAGCCGGAAGCACTGGATGGTTCTTCATTTGTTATGCATGCGGAAAATGCCGTTATGACAGGAGAATTTGTGACAATAGACGAGTTGGTTGGTTTTCTAAAGGATGAATTAGACAAGGCGAAAAAAATTGATGCAGCCAAGTATGAAGAGTCATCGGCAACTGCATTAAAAAATGCAATTTTGGCAGGTGAAAAAGCGATAATTACGCCGGCGGTAACCGGGGAACAGGTTCAAAAATGTACGGTTGACCTTATAACAGCACAAACGTCACTTGTTGAAAAGTCAGTGCCGGATGCAACACCAACACCGCTTCCGACAGCAACACCAACCGCTGCCCCAACAGAAGCACCGAAACAGACAGAAGCACCAAAACAGACAGAAGAACCAGGTGTCAGTCAGCCGGTTGCCGGTACACCTGCCGCAAAGACAAAACTTCCGAAAAAAGGAACCATAATCAAAAAAGGTGGAGTGAAATATGTAATTACAACGTCTTCCGCAAAGGTAAAGACGGTATCCGTTCTCGGAGTGGTAAACAAGACAAAGAAAAGTATTACGATAGCCAAGACAGTTTCTTATAAAGGGTATCAATATGCCGTAACTGGAATTTGCAAAAAAGCGTTTTACAAAATGTCAAAATTAAAGAAAATAAAGGTTTTGTCATCAAAGATAACAAAGGTCGGTAAGCAGGCATTCAAAAAAACAAATGTCAAATTAAAAATTCAGGTTCCAAAGAAAAAACTAAAAAAATACCGGAAATTGTTTCAGGGAAAGGGACTTGGCAAAAAAGCAAATATCGTGTAATATATGGAAAAAAAGACATCGTGGTCTGACACGGTGTCTTTTTCTGCTTTTGGACAAAAGGAGATTTTGTTTGCATTTTGCAGAAAAATGATTTACAATGATAATGAATCATTAGACTTATGATTACACATAAGAGGAGAAATATGAACAGCCACGGAAGGCGTGATGATTATGATAGCGGCATATAATTTATATCTTGGGGGCTTCCTGCCGGAAGTGTCACCAAAAAACAGTATTCACAACAAAAGAGAATTAAAAAATAAATATAAAAGCATTGTCAGCCTGAATAATGCAAATCCGCTTGTTATGGTGAAACTTTCTGCGGACACGCAGGCGTATGCGCTGAATGTGAAGGAAATGTCGATGGAACTTTCGGAAGCTTCGCAGGATGTGCTTAATGGGCGAAGTGAGGACGTGGAGGATAACATGAACCGCGTCTTGTCGTTGTACAATGGTCTGCTCAAACGCAGTGACGAGTATGGCGAGGAAAATCATAAGCCGTCGAGACCGGGTGGTGAGCTGCGCTATCTCGTAGAAGGACACACGGCAGAATTGTTTGAATCCGGAATTGCGATTGATTCTGATGGCTTCTTGTCATTTTCAGATGAGGCAGAGATAAAAGTACCGGAGAAATTTATTACGGATTTGGCATCGAAAGCAGAACAGATGAGTATGAATCCGATGGAGTATGTGGATAAGAAAGTTTATAGTTATGCACATTTATATCAGAGCGACATTGGAACTGCTTATCAGGCATCTGCATTTAGCGGTATGCTGTTTAATTCGTACTGTTAAAGAGAGGGATTCTTTGTCGGCAAAGCAGAACAAAGGCACCAATCAGACCGCCGGCAATTAAGCCGGAGAAATACAAAAAAGGAAAATAAGGAAGGATGGCAGAAGGCCCCACAAGCCATGCGGCTACGGCAAACTGCCCGATGTTATGTGTAATTCCGCCTGCAACACTAACTCCGAAAGTGGAAATGTGTAAGTGGGTTTTATTTTTCAACAAATTCATAATAATAAGACTAAGTATGCTTCCGGCGAGGCTGTATAGAAATCCGAACAGACTGCCAAAGGTAAAAGCGTTTAACAGTCCTCGTACAATGCTTACGGTAAGCGCCTGGTAGAAGCCGTTTTTGTACAAAACAAGTACAATAACCAGATTAGCAAGCCCCAGTTTGATTCCCGGAAATGGGATAGGAAGCGGAAAAAGACTTTCAATATAACTGAATATGAAAGCGATGGCGGTAAAAATAGCAAGTTCAGTGATTGTGTGGATGTGCGGTTTCATATAAGCCTCCTGTTTGGTATTATCGTACAATAGCATCCGGTGCAGAATCCGAAGAAGAATCCGTAATGGTTATGACAAGACGGTGCGGCAGACAGACAATCGACTGTCCGGCTTCTTTAATTGGGCCGGTTTTGACACAGGTTTTGTCACCACAGTCTGCATCCGTCATAGTAACGGCGCCATCCTGAATAAGGAATTGATTGCTTCCTCCGTCTGTACAGCGAATCGTTTGTTTTGTGTTTTCTGACAGGGGTAAGGATAGAATCAATTTTCCATTTTCACGAACTTCAACGGTTGAGGCAGGTGTGGATTTTGGATAATAAATCCAGACGGTAATGCCGATACCGATGAATAATAAAAATAGAATTAATATAAAATCGCTTTTGGTAAGATGTGAGCGTAAATTTGACATTGTTATCTCCTTGTCAACCGTAAAAACATTAAGCAACTATCTTACACGATAGCAGATTTTGTATAAAAAGTCAAAAAGAGAGGATGAACTATATGAGAAATCAAAAAGGGAAAAAGATGGGACTTCATATGCTGACGGCAGCACTTTTTTTTGTACTTGCCATGAGCGTCTGCGCAGTAAAAACGGAAGCGAAAGATTATAAACAGGGAAAGGTGTATAAAATCACAGCAAAAAGCAAGCCGTTGAAAGCATCGAAGTTTACAAAATCTTCCTTATATAATAAAAAAACAAGGATGTATTTTACCATTCGTTCCTATATGGAGAAATTCCAGAAAAAAGGAAAAGGAACGCTTATTTTGAAAAAGGGAACGTACACTATTACCAATACCATTCATGTGCCATCGAATGTTACGATTATTTTTGAAAAGGGCGTTAAAATTGTAAAAGGAACGAAGACGAATAAGAAAAAGATGCCGGCAGCGATTACGCTGTTCCAGTTGATTCGCCCATCAAATGCGAAAAAGAAAGGCGTTTACAGTGCCTATAATGGTGAGAAAAACATTCACTTTGTCGGCAAAGGCGGTGTTTCAATTGACATGAAATACATGAAATACGGCATTGCTTTTGATGTGGCACATAATGATGGCGTGACGATTGATAAAATTAATTTTAAAAATGTAAATGTAGGACATTTTATTGAAATGGATGCATCTGCAAATGTTTCGGTTACCGGATGTACTTTTAAAAATGTGAAGAAAAATTCAGATTATGTAAAAGAGGCAATCAATCTGGATACGCCTGACCGCGAAACGCAGGGATTCCACAATGACTGGTCCACGTATGACAAGACACCGAATCAGAATGTGACAATTGCAAACTGCAAATTCTCGAATCTGGGACGTGCGATTGGAACTCATAAATATAGTGCGAATGGTGAAGAGCAGATTTATCATAAGAACATTGTTTTGCGAAATAACCGCATTGAAAATATGCTCTGGGATTCGCCGGTACGCGTGATGAACTGGTCAGATTCTGTGTTGGAGAACAATGTTATTTCCAATGTAAAACAAAAAGGAAAAAGTGATACCCGTGGTATTTTGGTGAGCGGTGGTGTCAATGTTTCGATTAAAAATAACACACTCAGCGGCATGGGACGCGCAATTCAGTGCATTGCATGGAAAAACAGCGGGCCTGGATCGGTTTACCCGATTACCTATAATAATCTCACAGATCAGAACAAGGAAGATTTAAAAACAAATATTGGAAAGAAACTGGGACTTTCGGAGTATTTTGTACGAATTAACCCGGTATATAATGTATTTACAAATGCGGAAACAGTTGCGATAAGAAAAGGATGAAACTAAGATGTTGACACAGTTTTCAAGAACGGAATTATTGTTGGGAAAAGAAGGTATGGAACGCTTGAAAAATGCCAGAGTGGCAGTTTTCGGAGTTGGCGGTGTCGGTGGCTATGTATGTGAAGCGCTTGTTCGCAGCGGCGTGTTTACATTTGATTTGATTGATGATGATAAAGTCTGTCTGACGAATCTGAACCGGCAGATTATTGCTACGAGGAAAACAGTTGGACAGTACAAGGTGGATGTCATGAAAGAACGAATTTTAGATATCAACCCGGATGCTGTCGTAAATGTTCATAAGTGCTTCTTTTTGCCGGAAAATGCAGCAGAATTTCCGTTTGAGGAATATGACTACGTGATTGATGCGGTTGATACGGTGACGGCAAAGATTGAGTTAATCCTGCGTGCGAAGGAGTCAAATACACCGATTATCAGCAGTATGGGTGCCGGTAATAAGTTAGATGCGAGCGGTTTCCGTGTTGCGGATATTTATAAAACAAAAGTGTGTCCGCTGGCAAAAGTAATGCGGCGCGAGTTGAAGAAACGCGGTGTGAAGAAACTCAAGGTGGTGTATTCGGAAGAACAGCCAAAACGCCCGATTGAGGACATGGCAATCAGCTGGCGGACAAACTGCATCTGTCCGCCGGGGGCAAAGCATAAGTGCACGGAGCGCCGGGATATTCCGGGAAGTACAGCATTTGTACCTTCGGCTGCGGGGCTTATTATTGCCGGTGAGGTGGTTAAAGACTTGTGTCAGACGGAAAGTGAGCGGCGTTAATATGAGTATTACAGTAGATGAATTATTTGCAATGAACCCGGAAACTTATCAGATTGTTGATATTCGCGGTGAGCAGGAAGTGGCTAGAGGTGCCATAGATGGAGCGTTGCATTTAGATAAAGATGAAATTTCGGCAAGTCCTGAGGTGGATAAGACAAAAAAACTTGTTATTTGCTGCAGCAGAGGCGAGACCAGTGTAGGTGTTGCGGAAAAACTTTGTGAAGAAGGGTTCGATGCCGTGAGCCTTCAGGGCGGTTACACTTCGTGGCTTTTGGCACGTTTTCGTCAAATGGAAGAACAAGATGCTGCCGTTGACAAGGCGAAAGAAGTGGAGCGGAGTCTTCATAAAAAATTCCGGAAAAATATCTGGTCGAAGTTTACGAAAGCGGTTACGCAGTATGAATTGGTAAAACCGGGAGATAAAATTGCGGTCTGCATTTCCGGTGGAAAAGATTCGATGTTGATGGCGAAATGCTTTCAGGACTTGAAACGTTTCAGCAAGTTTGAATTTGATGTAAAATTTCTTGTTATGGACCCCGGCTACAGCGAGGCAAACCGCAAGGTGATTGAGAACAATGCGAAAATTCTGCATGTGCCGATTACGATTTTTGAATCGAATATTTTTGATTCGGTTTACCATATTGAGAAATCGCCGTGTTATTTGTGTGCCCGTATGCGGAGAGGTCATTTGTATAATTTTGCGAGAGAACTTGGCTGCAATAAGATTGCACTTGGGCATCATTACGACGATGTAATCGAAACAATTTTGATGGGAATGCTCTATGGGGCGCAGGTGCAGACGATGATGCCGAAACTTCACAGCACAAATTTTGAGGGGATGGAGTTGATTCGTCCGTTGTATCTTGTTCGTGAAGATGACATTAAGGCATGGCGCGACTACAATGATTTGAAGTTTATTCAGTGTGCGTGCAAATTTACGGACACTTGTACAACATGCGATAACGAGGAAACCCGCTCGAAACGACTGGAAATTAAAAATCTGATTCATGACTTGAAGAAGACAAATCCTTTTATTGAGGGAAATATTTTTAAGAGTGTGGAAAATGTAAATCTAGATACGGTAATTGCTTATAAAAAAGATGGTGTAAAACATCATTTTCTGGAGCATTACGAGGATAAATAGGAGGAGAGAATATGAAAAAATGGCTTGAAAAGATGGATTGGATTTATGTCATTGTGCCGCTTGCATTACTTGGTACGTTTTGGGTGATTGCGGCATTTACCGGACAATGGCCATGGCAGAGTAATCCATATAATTCATATGCCTTGCAGACGGATTCATGGTTAAAGGGAAGACTTGATTTAGGGCAGGACTATCCATGGCTTGAACTTGCTATTTATCAGGGAAAGTATTTTGTCAGTTTTCCTCCATTTCCCTCTTATGTGTTGATTCCTTTTGTTATGATTTTTGGTGCCAATACGCCGGACCATTTGATTGCTCTTTTTGTTACTATTGCCGGATGTGTGTACGCGATTAAACTTTACCGAGAGGTTTCTTTTGAAAAGGAGCATGCATTGTTCTGGGTGCTTATGCTCTATTTTGCGTCCGGTTATCTTTTTGTGGGTATGAACGGCTATGTCTGGTTTATTGCTCAGAGCATGAGTTTTACGCTTAGTTTAATGGCACTGTATTATGCGCTGCGTCAAAAAGGTGGTTTGTCGTTAGCGTTTTGGGCGTGTGCCGTTGGGTGTCGCCCGATGCTTGCACTCTATGGAATTCTTTTAGGTTATCTTTTGGTGAAAGGGTACAAAAAGGAAAATCCGGAAGGAACAGTATGGCAGCTTGTAAAAGATAAATGGTACTGGGCGATTGGCTGTGGTGCGATTGCAATTTCGTATATGGCGCTTAATTATGCCCGCTTCGGCAATATCACGGAATTTGGACATAATTATCTGCCGGAGTTTACGAGAACTACGACTGGTCAGTTTAATCTTTCTTATTTAAAAGAAAATTTAATGCATTATCTGCGTCTGCCGGCAGCAGGGGGAAACGGTGGTGCGCTTTCGTTTTTCTCATCGGATGGAATGGCGTTTTGGCTGATTGCGCCGATTTTTATTACCATGATTGGTGTTTGGATATATGCGCTGGTGAAAAAGAGAGAGGGAAATTTGACGCTGCTTGTTATGCTTCCGATTTTGGCAGTGCTGCATCTGCTGATTATATGCTGCCATAAAACGCTTGGCGGCTGGCAGTTTGGCAATCGCTATTTGCTTGATATGATGCCGTATTTGTTCTTTGGTCTGACACTCTGGAAACCAAAGGGTGAAAAGTTTGTGCAGTGGAATACGGTGATTTTGGTGTTTGGGTTTGCGATTAATCTGATTGGAACCGTGGCAACGTATAATCATTGGATTTGACGCATTCGTGTTGTATGGCGGCTAAGTTGCGTGATGGCTAAGTTGCGTGGCGGCTGTGCTGTGTGTTGCTGTGTTGTGCGTTGCGTGTGGATAGAGACGAAAACGTGAAAAACAACGCAAATTGTCTGAAAAGCGGAAAAGCGTTGCATCGGAATGATGGAACTTGCTATCAAAAACAACGCTAATTTGAAATTACACCTAAAAGAGTTGTTTTTGTGGCGTAAAACATCGCGAAAGGGCGAGGAGCACTTCTAAAATTCAGAAAAAGGCAACCATTAAAGGGAAAAATGAGTTAAAGAGTTGCTTGGTAGAATTATATTGAAAAATTCCAAAGAAATTTCTTTTTTTTCTTGATATAATATCGAAATCAAGAATGTTTTAGGAGGTAGAAAAATGAGAAAGAAGATTATTGTAAAGTTATTGGTGTTATCCCTTTTGGTTGGAGGACTGTGTCAATGGAGCGGAGGAAGTAAGGCTAAAGCGGCAAGTTCGTATTGGCTTTATGGAACGGGGCTTACAAAAAGTCAGGGCGGCGAAGCTGGATGTCGTATTAAAATGTATTATCGGGGTGGAAAATTGATTATTAAGGGTGGCATGAGCAAGGTGAAGAAAAAGTTTGATTGGGATACAAGTAAAAAAATCAAGGCAAAGACACGAAAGTATAAGGTTGCATCTAATTGTAAAGTGGTAGAATGCGAGGGAAATGAAGAGTATTCCTATGCAATTAAAAAGTTCACAAAACAACGTGGAATTAAAAGTACGAAAAATTGGGCTGGTATTTCCACATGGGTTAAAATAGTGAAAGGAAAGGTTTCAAAAATTTATCTTTCTGCATGATTTTGCGGCAGGGGCATATGTTTTGCCCCTGTTTGTTATTTGGAGAAGAATAAAGGTGACTAGATGTGAAATAGAAAATATTTGAGAAAACATGTTGACGTTTCATGTGATTTTTAATATACTATACATAAGAAAAGCATTGTGCTTTAACAATAGGTGATGCACAGCCTTATAAATGAGCGATTTATGAGCAGAGGGCACGTAGTTGCCCTCTATTTTGTTGTTAGGAGAGAATGTTGATAATAGTGAAGCTACAAGCCATGCCAATTTTGCAGACTGTTATACTAAATATAAAGAAGTTATAAAATTAGTGGATGTTAGTTGGATGGTGTGATATACTATAATTATTAAATAACTTGATTGAAAAAAGAGCAGATTAACTAGGAGGTGAGGTTATGCCAGAGGCAATTCGTAATGTAGTGGATTTGTTTGTGCAAGAGATAAGAAATGTTTTGGGAGAAGATTTAAAAAAGGTAATTGTGTATGGATCCTATGCCAGAGGTGATTATAGGGAAGGCTCAGATGTGGATGTTATGGTATTGACGTCGCTTACTGATGAGGTTATAAAACCAGTTGAATATAAATTGTATGATGTTGCTTTTGATTTTTTAATGGAGTATGGAGTTGACATAAGCATTATTGTAAAGAATGAAGAGCATTTTAAATATTGGTTGGGAGCCTTACCGTTTTATGATAATGTTGTAAAGGAAGGTGTGGTTATTGATGGATAATAGAAAGCAGGACTTATCAAGTTATCGACTTTCGCAGGCGGAAGACAGTATTAAAGTTGCACAGATGAGTTATGATAATGCGTTATTTAAAGATTCCATTAATCGTTCGTATTATGCTGCTTTTTACGCGATAAAGGCAGTATTGGCGTTGGAAGAAATTGATTTTAAACGGCATAAAGATGCAATTGGATATTTTAACAAAACCTATGTGGCAACAGAAAAGTTTTCAAAAGAATTAGGAAGAAGAATAGGGATGTTGAAGCAGTTGCGGGAAAAAAGTGATTATGATGATTTTTATATTGCAGGGAAAGAAGAGGCTGCTAAGCAAATTGAAACAGCAGTGCAGATGATTAATGAAGTGAAAAAAATATGTTGGAAAAAACTCGTGAAGCTACAAGCCATGCCAACCTCGTGAGCAAAGCTCCCTCGGTCGCGGGCTGTCGCCCTATAAAAAATAAAAATCCCACTGCTTCTTATGTGAGCAAGCTCCCAACGAAGCAGCGTGAATTTTATTTTTTGCATGGCTTGTAGCTTTCGCGAAAAAAACTTATTGACGTGGACCTATGGCTTGTGGTATAGTGGATAGGCGATGAATTAGGTCTTTTTTTTATGCCAAAATTTTGACCAAGCCGCAGTTGCGGTGTAAGAGCTGAATAAGCGCAGGATTGCGTGGGTTCAGAAAAAATAATTTCACGGAGGTGACAAGATGCGTACTAAAATTACTTTGGAATGTACAGAATGCAAACAGCGTAATTACAACATGACCAAAGATAAGAAGAACCATCCGGACAGAATGGAAACAAAGAAATATTGTAGATTTTGCAAGAAACACACGTTACACAAGGAGACTAAGTAGTCCGTGTGATGTTTCGGAAAGGATGTGTGTCACATGAGCGAAGCAGAAAAGACTTCGAAACCTGGCTTCTTTAAGAATCTAAAGAGTGAATTCAAGAAGTGTACCTGGCCGAAGAAAGAAGACTTAGTGAAACAATCTGCATTAGTAATTGTAGTGTCCGTATTGCTGGGCGTACTGATTGCAGGTGTTGACTGGGTGATTCGTTTGGGCTTGACTGCGCTTCACATTGTTTCGTAGGAGGTTGCCATGGCAGAAGAAGCAAAATGGTATGTAGTTCATACTTATTCAGGTTATGAGAATAAGGTAAAAGCAGATATTGAGAAAACAATCGAAAATCGTAATCTGCAGGATCAGATTTTAGAAGTTCTGATTCCGCTGCAGACGGTCGTAGAAGAGAAAAACGGAGAAAAGAAACAGGTTCAGAAGAAAATGTTTCCGGCATACGTTTTAATCAATATGATTATGAATGACCAGACTTGGTATGTTGTGCGAAACACACGTGGCGTAACAGGATTTGTTGGACCGGGATCCAAACCGGTACCGTTGACAGAAGAAGAAATTGCCAACATGGGATTTTTGGCAGAGGCAGAGGCTTCTCCATTTTCCATTGGAGATCATGTTATCGTTACAGAGGGAGTATGGCAGGATACTGACGGTGTTGTTCAGGAAGTTCACCCGGCAAAACAGATGGCAGTCATTGTCATTGATATGTTTGGCCGTGATACTCCGGTTGAGATTGACTTCTCAGAATTGAAACTGGTTTAATCGTTTAGGAGGAATTGAAAATGGCTAAGAAAGTCGAAGGATATATTAAATTACAGATTCCGGCAGGAAAGGCAACTCCGGCACCACCGGTTGGTCCTGCACTTGGACAGCACGGAATCAATATTGCTCAGTTTACAAAAGAGTTTAACGCTAAAACACAGGGACAGGATGGAATGATTATTCCTGTTGTAATTACTGTTTATGCAGATAGAAGTTTTAGTTTTGTAACAAAGACTCCGCCGGCTGCTGTTCTTTTGAAGAAAGCATGCAAGATTCAGTCTGGTTCCGGCGAGCCGAACAAAAAGAAAGTTGCTACAATTTCTAAGGAAGATATCCAGAAAATTGCAGAAACAAAAATGCCTGACTTAAATGCCGGCAGCTTAGAAGCAGCTATGAGCATGATTGCTGGTACAGCAAGAAGTATGGGTATCACAGTAGAAGAGTAGTCAAAATTTATCGCAGAAAAAAGAACTAATGTCATTTGGACGTTGTGGGAGACAATGTTCGTTAATACCACTAGGAGGTTTGAAAAATGAAAAGAGGTAAAAAATATACAGAGGCCGCAAAATTAGTAGATCGTGCAACACAGTATGATGTGGCTGAAGCAATTAGCCTTGTTAAGAAAACAGCAGTTGCAAAATTTGATGAAACCGTAGAAGCTCATATCCGTCTTGGTGTAGATGGCCGTCATGCTGACCAGCAGGTACGTGGTGCCGTTGTTCTGCCTCACGGTACTGGTAAAACAGTTCGTGTTCTTGTATTCGCTAAAGGTGATAAAGTGGCAGAAGCAGAAGCAGCAGGTGCAGATTTCGTTGGTGGCGAAGAACTCATTCCAAGAATCCAGAATGAGGGATGGTTCGATTTTGACGTTGTAGTAGCAACACCTGACATGATGGGCGTAGTTGGTCGTTTGGGACGTGTCCTCGGACCAAAAGGCTTGATGCCAAACCCAAAAGCCGGTACGGTTACAATGGATGTTACAAAGGCTGTTAATGATATTAAAGCAGGTAAAATCGAGTATCGTTTGGATAAAGCAAATATTATCCATTGTCCAGTTGGTAAAGCTTCCTTCACAGAAGAGCAGCTTACTGAGAACTTTAACACATTGATGGATGCTATTATTAAAGCAAAACCAGCAAGTGCAAAGGGAACCTATATGAAGAGTGTTACCGTAACTTCTACAATGGGTCCTGGAATCAAAGTAAATACTTTGAAAATTGGATAATTAAAAAACTTGACAATTGTGTAGCACTATGCTACACTGACTAAAGTTTATAACTGCCGTAGACAGCAAGTATAGTTATGCTATGTAAGTGCGGATGCCGCTTGCCGAGGAAGATTGTGAATACAATCATAGTGAGATTATATCCTCTGTCTGCGTGTGCGGGCAGAGGATTTTTTATAAATGTCAATGACATTTTTGATGAAATCTCCGGCAGATTATATGGCAGCATAAGCTGACAATAATAAGGAGGTAACAAATCATGGCTAAAGTCGAATTAAAAGCGCCTATCGTTGATGAAATCAAAGGCTATGTATCAGATGCTAAATCTGCAGTTCTTGTTGATTATCGTGGACTGACAGTTGAGCAGGATACAAAACTTCGTAAACAGTTAAGAGAAGCTGGTGTTGTATACAAAGTATACAAAAATACAATGCTTCACTTGGCGTTTGATGGAACCGATTTTGCGCAGCTTGACAAAGACTTGGAAGGTCCTACAGCAATCGCATTCGGTATCGAAGATGAGACTGCTCCGGCAAGAATTATCAATAATTTTGCGAAAGAAGCAGAGGCTCTTGAGATTAAGAGTGGAGTTGTAGATGGTGAGTATTATGATGCCGCTGGCGTTAAAGTTCTTGCTACAATCCCGTCAAAAGACGAGCTTATTTCCAAGTTGCTTGGAAGCCTGCAGTCACCAATCACGAACTTTGCTCGTGTCGTAAAACAGATTGCAGAAGCTCAGGGCGAAACAGCAGCAGAATAAGTTATTATTATTTTTTAAAATTTGAATGGAGGAAAACAAAATGACAACACAGGAATTTATCGATGCTATCAAAGAGATGAGCGTTATGGAATTGAATGATTTAGTAAAAGCATGTGAGGAAGAGTTCGGCGTATCTGCAGCAGCAGGTGTAGTCGTTGCAGCAGCAGGCGGAGACGCAGCAGGCGGTGCAGCTGAGAAAGACGAGTTCGACGTAGAGTTGACAGAAGTTGGAGCAGCTAAGGTTAAAGTTATCAAAGTTGTTCGTGAAGTAACTGGTCTTGGATTGAAAGAAGCTAAAGAAGTTGTAGACGGAGCTCCTAAAGTAGTTAAAGAGGGCGCTACAAAAGAAGAAGCTGAAGAAATCAAAGAGAAACTCGAAGCCGAAGGCGCAAAAGTAACATTAAAATAATCGCGTTCGCAATAAGCGGTGCAAAATTGAAAATAGACTCAGAAACTGCAAGCTTGCTTGCGAGTTCCTGAGTCTATTTTTGATTTTATAGCACGCGTGCGCGCGTAGAGCCGCACGAAGTGCGGCACGGCACCGCTTATGGTAAAAGAGAGGTGCAAAGCGCGCGTGCGCGCGTAGAGCCGCACGGAGTGCGGCACAGCACCGCTTATGGTAAAAGAGAGGTGCAAAACGCGCGTGCGCGCGTAGAGCCGCACGGAGTGCGGCGCGGCACCGCTTATGCATCCTTGATATTGTTAATAAACTCCTCCAATAACTTAGCCGTTCTTTCCACACCAATCCGGCTGCTATTGATACAAACATCATAATTGCGCGAGTCACCCCATTTAAAATCCGAATAGTGATTATGGTATCGGCGGCGGTATGCGTCATGTTTAGTGATTTTAGCTGCGGCGGCAGTTTCGGAAAGCGAAAACTTCTCCATAACATGTTTTAATTTGCAATCCTTGTTTCCGGTAACAAAAATTGAAACTAAGCTATCATATTCCTTTAGAATCGTTTCGGAACAACGGCCAAGCACGACAAAAGATTCGCTGGAGGCGGCTTTTTTACGAAGAAATTCGAACTGCATCTGCGCCAAATTGTCTTCGGTTGCGTTAGAATATCCTTTTACTCGGCGCGAAAGCAGTTTGTTGCGCGGCTTTTCATCTACACCGGCAAAAACAGCCGGGTCAAAGCCTTTTTCTTTTGCGATTTCGTCAAGCATATTGCGGTCATAAAAAGGAAGCCCCAGATCTTTCGCAATTTGTTTTGCAATTGTGTGTCCTTCGCTGCCGTATTCACGGCTGATTGAAATAATGATTTGATTCCCCATACATCGTCTCCTTAAAAAATATTAAAAAAATAGAAAAAAGTGCCAAATAAACGCTTGACACCTTACTACATTTGTGGTACGATAGAAAATGCACTATTGTGGTATGGTAGGCGCAATATCCCTACCTAATTTGTAGTATATCACAGTTCTGTAGAAAAGACAAGGAGTGAAATCATCAATGGAGAAAAACAGAATACGCCCTGTCCATGTGGGCAAAGGTGTGAGAATGAGTTACTCGAAACAGAAAGAAGTATTGGAGATGCCAAACCTCATTGAGGTTCAGACAGATTCGTACAAATGGTTTCTGGAAGAGGGCTTGAATGAAGTATTCCGCGATATTTCGCCGATTGCGGATTACAACGGCAATTTAAGTCTGGAATTTGTTAGCTTTGAGCTGTGCCGGGATGATGTGAAATATTCCATCGAAGAGTGTAAGGAGCGGGATGCGACTTATGCGGCACCATTGAAAGTTAAAGTAAGACTCCATAATAATGAAACAGAGGAAATTAGTGAACATGATATTTTCATGGGAGACCTTCCTCTTATGACCGCGACAGGTACGTTTATTATTAACGGAGCAGAGCGTGTTATTGTAAGTCAGTTGGTTCGTTCCCCTGGCATTTATTATGGTATCGCCCATGATAAAATCGGTAAAGAGTTGTATTCTTCGACTGTTATTCCAAACCGTGGAGCGTGGTTGGAATATGAGACAGACTCCAATGATATATTTTACGTTCGTGTAGATAGAAATAGAAAAGTTCCGATTACGGTTTTGATTCGTGCACTTGGTGTAGGGACAGATCAGGAAATTTTGAACATGTTTGGCGAGGAGCCGAAAATTTTGGCAAGTATTGAGAAGGACGTTTCCAAGAACTATCAGGACGGTTTGCTTGAATTGTATAAAAAACTTCGTCCGGGTGAACCGCTTGCTGTTGACAGTGCGGAAAGCCTCATTAACAATATGTTCTTTGATGTAAGACGTTATGACTTGGCGAAGGTTGGACGTTATAAATTTAATAAGAAATTATCCTTCACAAATCGTATTGTCGGATTTGCACTTGCAGAAGATGCAGTCAGCCCGGAAACCGGTGAAGTAGTGGCAGAAGCCGGAACGATGGTTTCCGAAGAGCTTGCTCGTGAAATTCAGAACGCAGCCATTCCGTTTGTAATGATGCAGACAGAAGAAGGACATGTTGTAAAAGTATTGTCCAATATGATGGTTGATTTACATGCATTTTTGCCACAGGCAGATAAAAAAGCGTTGGGAATTACAGAAGATGTTTACTATCCGGAATTGAAGAAGATTTTGGAAGAAAATGAGACGGATGAGGAGCGTTATGACGCAATCCGCCGCAATGTAGCATTGTTAATTCCGAAACATATAACAAAGGAAGATATTTTTGCTTCTATTAACTACAACATCCATTTGGAATATGGTCTGGGAAATGACGACGATATCGATCACTTGGGAAATCGTCGTATCCGTGCAGTAGGCGAGCTGCTTCAGAACCAGTACCGTATTGGTTTGTCCCGTATGGAGCGTGTGGTGCGTGAAAGAATGACAACGCAGGATATCGAAGGTATTTCTGCACAGTCGTTGATTAATATTAAACCGGTAACGGCAGCGGTTAAGGAATTCTTCGGAAGTTCCCAGTTGTCACAGTTTATGGATCAGAACAACCCGCTTTCTGAGTTGACACACAAACGTCGTCTGTCAGCCCTCGGACCTGGTGGTTTGTCCCGTGACCGTGCCGGATTTGAGGTGCGTGACGTACACTATTCCCATTATGGAAGAATGTGTCCGATTGAGACGCCTGAGGGACCGAATATCGGTTTGATCAACTCACTGGCATCTTACGCAAGAATTAACGAGTATGGATTTGTTGAGGCTCCATATCGTAAAGTAGACCACTCGGATGCGGAGAATCCACGTGTAACAGATGAAGTTGTTTATATGACAGCAGACGAAGAAGACCGTTACCACGTTGCACAGGCGAATGAGCGTCTGGACGAAGAAGGTCATTTCGTTCGTAAAAATGTATCCGGTCGTTTCCGTGAAGAGACATCGGAGTTTGAGAGAAATAAAATTGATTACATGGACGTATCGCCAAAGATGGTATTCTCTGTGGCAACAGCCATGATTCCATTCTTGGAAAATGATGATGCGAACCGTGCTCTGATGGGTTCCAACATGCAGCGTCAGGCAGTGCCGCTTCTGGTAACAGAAGCACCGGTTGTCGGAACAGGTATGGAAATGAAAGCGGCTGTTGACTCCGGAAACTGTGTGGTAGCAAAAGAAGGCGGTGTGGTAGAACGTGCCGAAACAAACCGCATTTTGATTCGTAAAAAAGATGGAAATCTGGATGAGTATAAATTGTCTAAATTTGTACGAAGCAACCAGGGTACCTGCATGAACCAGAGACCGATTGTTACAAAAGGTGATGAAGTTGAAACTGGTCAGGTAATTGCTGATGGTCCTTCTACTTCCGGTGGTGAAATCGCTCTTGGTAAAAACCCATTGATTGGATTTATGACATGGGAAGGTTATAACTACGAGGATGCCGTACTGCTCAGTGAGAGACTGGTGCAGGAAGATGTATATACTTCTGTTCATATCAACGAATATGAGACAGAAGCACGTGATACAAAACTTGGACCGGAAGAAATTACACGTGATGTACCGGGCGTCGGTGATGATGCTCTCAAAGATTTGGATGAGCGTGGTATTATCCGTATTGGTGCAGAAGTTCGTGCCGGAGACATCTTAGTTGGTAAAGTAACACCAAAAGGTGAGACAGAACTGACTGCAGAAGAAAGACTTCTTCGTGCTATTTTTGGAGAGAAAGCAAGAGAAGTAAGAGATACATCTCTTCGCGTTCCACATGGTGAATTTGGTATCGTTGTGGATGCGAAAGTATTTACTCGTGAAAATGGGGATGAATTGTCACCTGGTGTAAATCAGACCGTGCGCATTTATATTGCGCAGAAGAGAAAAATTCAGGTCGGCGATAAGATGGCTGGTCGTCATGGTAACAAGGGTGTCGTTTCCCGTGTACTGCCGGTTGAAGATATGCCATTTTTGCCAAACGGACGTCCGCTTGACATCGTGTTGAATCCTCTGGGTGTGCCTTCCCGAATGAATATCGGACAGGTGCTTGAGATTCACTTGAGTCTGGCAGCGAAAGTCCTTGGTTTCAATGTTGCAACACCGGTATTTGATGGTGCAAACGAGATTGACATCATGGATACCTTGAAACTGGCAAATGATTATGTAAATACACCGCTCGAGGATTTTGAGAAGAAATACAAAGATGTTCTTGATCCGGAAGTGATGGATTATCTCCTGACAAATCAGGACTATAGAAAAGAATGGGCAGGTGTGCCGATTAAGGAAGATGGAAAGGTTCAGCTTCGTGACGGACGTACCGGAGAATATTTCGATGGCGAAGTTACGATTGGTTTCATGCATTACCTGAAACTCCATCACCTGGTTGATGATAAAATCCATGCTCGTTCCACTGGTCCTTACTCACTGGTTACCCAGCAGCCACTTGGTGGTAAAGCACAGTTTGGTGGTCAGCGATTCGGAGAGATGGAGGTATGGGCTCTTGAGGCGTATGGCGCAGCTTATACTCTTCAGGAAATTCTGACCGTGAAGTCGGATGACGTAGTAGGACGTGTTAAGACATACGAAGCAATTATCAAAGGCGACAATATTTCTGAGCCTGGCATACCTGAGTCCTTTAAGGTATTGCTGAAAGAGTTACAGGCTCTCGGATTGGATGTTGCAGTGCTGGATGAAGAAGGAAACGAAGTTCAGATGAATGAGTCTATAGAAGAAGGAACTCATGAAAATGTGAATGAATTAATCAATGACAAAAACTTTGAACTCAAAGAAGAATCCTTTGAAGATGCCGGTTTCCGTGAAACGGATGTACAGGGCATTGATGACGATAGCAGCATCAGCGCAGATTGATAGAAAGGACGGGTTATAAATATGCCACAGTATGGTAATGAAGAAGAAAAGACATTGACTTACGATAAAATTAAAATCAGACTGGCATCTCCGGAAAAAATCCGTGAGTGGTCCAGAGGTGAGGTAAAGAAGCCGGAGACCATCAATTATCGTACCCTGAAACCGGAAAAAGACGGTTTGTATTGCGAGCGTATTTTTGGACCGAGCAAAGACTGGGAATGTCATTGCGGTAAGTACAAAAAAGTACGTTATAAAGGTGTTGTCTGCGACCGATGTGGTGTGGAAGTCACAAAATCCAGCGTTCGTCGTGAGCGCATGGGTCACATTGAGTTGGCTGCTCCGGTATCCCATATTTGGTACTTCAAGGGAATTCCGAGCCGCATGGGCTTGATTTTGGATATTTCTCCAAAAGTATTGGAAAAAGTATTGTATTTTGCTTCCTATATTGTATTGGAATCTGAGACGCCGGAAATTCAGGTAAAACAGGTTCTTTCCGAGCAGGAATACCAGAAAGCAAGAGAAGATTTTGGTGATACGTTCCGTGTTGGTATGGGTGCAGAATCCATTCAGGAACTTTTGCAGAGAATTGATTTGGAAGAAGAGTCCAAAACATTGAAAGATGAATTGAAGGATGCCAGCGGACAGAAACGTGCCCGCATTATCAAGCGTCTGGAAGTTGTAGAAGCATTCCGTGAATCCGGAAACCATCCGGACTGGATGATTCTTACGGTGATTCCTGTTATTCCACCGGATCTTCGTCCGATGGTACAGCTGGATGGTGGACGTTTTGCAACTTCCGATTTGAACGATTTGTATCGTCGAATCATTAATCGTAACAACCGTTTGAAGAGACTTTTGGAACTTGGCGCTCCCGATATTATTGTGCGAAACGAAAAACGTATGCTGCAGGAAGCAGTTGATGCATTGATTGATAATGGACGTCGTGGCCGTCCGGTTACAGGACCTGGAAACCGTGCATTGAAATCATTGTCTGATATGCTTAAAGGTAAACAGGGACGTTTTCGTCAGAACCTTCTTGGTAAGCGTGTTGACTATTCCGGACGTTCTGTAATCGTCGTAGGACCGGAACTTAAGATTTATCAGTGCGGTCTGCCAAAAGAGATGGCAATTGAGCTTTTCAAACCATTTGTAATGAAAGAATTGGTTGCAAACGGAACTGCTCATAATATTAAAAATGCAAAGAAAATGGTAGAGAAGTTAGAGCCTGCTGTATGGGATATCCTCGAAGAAGTAATTCGCGAGCATCCGGTTATGTTAAACCGTGCCCCTACACTTCACCGTCTGGGTATTCAGGCATTTGAGCCAATCCTTGTCGAAGGTAAGGCAATCAAACTTCATCCACTCGTATGTACAGCGTTCAACGCCGACTTCGATGGAGACCAGATGGCTGTGCATTTGCCACTTTCCGTGGAAGCACAGGCAGAGTGCCGTTTCCTTCTGTTGTCTCCAAACAACTTGTTGAAACCATCCGATGGTGGTGCCGTAGCCGTACCTTCTCAGGATATGGTCCTTGGTATTTATTATTTGACACAGGAGAGAACTCCGGAGCAGGGAGCAAAAGGAACCGGACGTTTCTTTAAAGATATGAATGAGGCAATTATTGCCTATGAAAACCATGAGATTACACTTCATGCCAAAATTAAAATTCGTCGTTTTGGCGTAAATGCTGCAGGTGAAGAAGAATCTCGTATTATTGAATCGACATTGGGAAGATTTATTTTCAATGAGATTATCAGCCAGAACCTTGGCTTTGTTGACCGAAGCAATCCGGATAACTTCCTTAAACTGGAAGTAGATTTCCACGTTGGCAAAAAGCAGTTGAAACAGATCCTTGAGAAATGTATTAACAACGAAGGTGCGACAAAGACAGCGGAAACGCTTGATGCAATTAAAGCACTTGGTTATAAATATTCGACAAAGGCAGCAATGACTGTTTCCATTTCCGATATGGAAGTGCCGGCAACGAAGAAAGATTTGCTTAAGCAGGCAGAGAATACGGTTGAGGTTATTTCCCAGAAATACCGCCGTGGTCTGTTGACTGAGGAAGAGCGTTACAAATCCGTTGTTGAGACATGGAAAACTGCCGATGACCAGATTACACATGACTTGTTGAGTGGTTTGGATGAATTGAATAACATCTACATGATGGCGGACTCCGGAGCTCGTGGTTCAGATAAGCAGATTAAACAGCTTGCCGGAATGCGTGGTTTGATGGCAGATACATCCGGTCGTACCATCGAACTTCCAATCAAGTCAAACTTCCGTGAAGGTCTTGACGTATTGGAGTACTTTATTTCTGCGCATGGTGCTCGTAAAGGTCTTTCCGATACAGCGCTTCGTACGGCCGATTCCGGATATTTGACAAGACGTCTTGTTGATGTGTCTCAGGAATTGATTATTCGTGAGACAGATTGCTGCGAGAGCCGTAACCGTGCAGAAATTCCGGGTATGTGGATTAGTGCATTCATGGATGGAAAAGAAGTAATTGAGACGCTTGAGGAGAGAATTACAGGACGTTATTCCTGTGAAACAATTCTTGATGACGATGGTGAAGTGATTGTTAAGGCAAATCATATGATTACGCCAAAACGTGCGGCACGCATTGTGAATACAAAGAAAATTATTGATGCAGGTGATAAGGCACAGGTTAAGATTCGTACGATTCTTACTTGTAAATCACACATTGGTATTTGTGCTAAATGTTATGGTTCAAACATGGCAACGAAAGAACCGGTACAGGTTGGTGAAGCAGTTGGTATTATTGCTGCTCAGTCCATCGGTGAGCCGGGTACACAGCTTACCATGCGTACGTTCCATACCGGTGGTGTGGCCGGCGACGATATCACACAGGGTCTTCCTCGTGTCGAGGAGCTTTTTGAGGCAAGAAAGCCAAAGGGACTTGCTATTATTTCCGAATTTGCAGGAAAAGTTCAGCTTCGTGACACCAAGAAGAAACGTGAAGTGGTTATTACAAATGATGAAACCGGACAGAGCAAAGCATATCTGATTCCATATGGTTCCCGTATTAAAGTATTGGAAGGACAGGAATTAGAGGCTGGTGATGAGTTGACAGAAGGTAGTGTAAATCCACATGACATCTTGAAAATTAAAGGTGTTCGTGCGGTTCAGGATTATATGCTCCGTGAAGTACAGCGCGTATACCGTCTGCAAGGTGTAGAAATTAATGATAAGCATATCGAGGTTATTGTACGTCAGATGCTGAAGAAGATACGCATTGAGAATAATGGGGATTCTGACTTCCAGCCTGGTGTTATGGTAGATGCTCTGGATTATGAGGATGTAAAAGAGCAGCTTGAAGCTGAGGGTAAACAGCCACCGGAAGGCAAGCAGGTTATTCTTGGTATTACAAAAGCTTCCCTGGCAACGAATTCCTTCTTGTCAGCGGCATCTTTCCAGGAGACTACTAAAGTGTTGACCGATGCAGCAATTAAGGGCAAAGTGGACCCATTGATTGGTTTGAAAGAGAACGTTATTATTGGTAAGCTGATTCCGGCCGGAACCGGTATGAAGCGTTATCGTAATATCAAGCTGCACAGTGACCTGGTAGACAGTCTTGAGCCACCGGAACCGGTAGAAGAGGTTGTAGAAGTGGTAGAAGAAGAAAAAGAGAAAGAAGTAAAGATTCTCGTAAAAGATCCGGATGTTGAACTGGATATTGCGGAAGACGAAGAAATTGCCATGACAGAAGCAGATGATGACGTGGTAACGATTGAAGAGTAATTAACAAAATCGAAAAAATAGGTGCTTTGCTATATGGTTAAGCACCTGTTTTTTTCTTTTTTTTGTCGTGATTTAAGTTAGAAAAACGGTCAAACTAAAAAATGCAAAAAACATGAAAAAAAGTGTTGACAAACGTCGAACCGTTTGATAAGATATAACTCGTTGACGCGACAGAGACTTTGAAAAACGAAATAAAAAAGTTTAAAAAAGTGTTGACAAGCAAGAGATTATCTGATAAGATAATATTTGCTGACGCGGTAAAGAAACAACAAAGCGGAAGCAGAGAAAACAATCGGTTTTACGCGGAAAGATAAGGCTTTCGAGACGAAAACAGATTGCAAGAACCTTGATAATTGAACAGTGAAACAACCTTGAAAAATTATAAAAATAATT
>ERZ773133.198-NODE-198-length-89612-cov-11.848220_pt1 | contig 89612 bp, 84 predicted proteins | sample MGYA00580861_ERZ773133 | MGnify/ENA primary metagenome ERZ773133 (study PRJEB29015, sample SAMEA2737844) | human gut metagenome | biome: human gut; feature: human-associated habitat; material: faeces | place: China | collected 2012 ...
CCTCTGACATGGCAAAATCCTGAGCAACTTTTTGTTGCTCAGGTACTTAAAAAAATATTTTATAATAGTGTTGCGGAATTAAGGTATTATATGAACAGAACTGCTTCAGAGGATGTTTCTTAAATATTTGTTCAAAGCAATGGAGTCATATATAAAGGCAGGTACACAATGCCATCTTCCACTCTTACATCCTTATCGTGAAGTACATAAGGTATGGATAGTTGGGAGTGATACTTGTTTATGCACTTTCTCAGTGAATTCAGTGTATATCGTTGTCCGGATTTCACTTCTATGGGTGATATGTTGTGCCTGCTGGTTGCCATAGGTTTGGCTATCAAGAAATCAATCTCCATGCGGTCATTTGCTGATGTCCTAGAACTGTTACTGAAAAAATAAAGTTTGTGTCCTGCCACCCGAAGCATTTGTGCTACGATGTTCTCAATCAACATTCCCTCGTTTACTTCCAGCTTGTCGAACATTAATTTCCGGTAAAGGTCTGCGCTTACAATTCCCCGTTCGTCGAAAGCATGGCTAATGAGCAATCCGGTATCGCCCATGTAGCATTTCAACGTTGTGCGTTCTTCATTTAATTTCAGTCCGATGCTTGGTTCTGTCGAATTATAGCAACAATTGATTATTTTAGCGTCACTCAGCCAAAAGAAGGCTTGTGAATAATCACGCATACGGGCTTCGCTTTGCAGTGCGGATAAAACGAACTTCTTTTCGTGTTTCTGTAATTGGCCTGGTATTTCTTCGAAGATGGCTGCGACTTTTGTTTCCTGATTGTCGGCATATTTATGGATATCATTGCGGTAAAGTGCCAGTATGTCGCGTTTCACTTCATCTACCTTTTCAAAATCTCGTGTTTCCACATATTTGGATACAGCTTGAGGCATACCCCCGACAATCAGATATTGTCGGAAATAGTCCATAGCCCGGCGGTGGAAAGTCCCCATCGGTTGACGTTTGTCAAACTGCATCCTGATGTAAGGCATCAGCATTTCATCTCCCATTGCCCACAGAAATTCCTCAAAGTCCATAGGGAACATTTCGATGGCATGCTCTTCGGAAGGCAGCATAATGTTTTTGACATTCTTCTTGATGGAAATGAGTGAACCTGTTTCAATGTAATCGTAACGTCGGTCTGCAATCAAATGCTTGATAGCTGCACGGGCTCGGGGGCAGAACTGCACTTCATCGAATATAACCAACGAATGAGCTTCCTCGTCTTTCGCCTGACGCGGAGTAAGCTTCCGCTTGAAATAAAGCTCCAGGTTCATGAAAAGCATATCAAGGTCATCCAGATAAAGGTTGAAAAATTCCATCACTTGAGGATTTACTTTGCTGAAGTCCACAAGGATGTAAGATGCGTATTCTTTACGTGCAAATTCTTCAACGATATAGCTTTTTCCTATGCGTCTGGCTCCTTCTATCAAAAGGGCGGTATCGCCTTTATGGTTCTTTTTCCATTCTAATAGTTTATCGTATATCTTTCTTTTCATGATTTCACGTATTCGGCTTTATTGTTCTATTTGTTTTTCACGTATTCAAGATTATTGCGCTGGCAAAAATACACTTTTTCTTGGATTTAAAGAGCTTCAGGATGTTTTTATTTCAATCATTCTCATGTTCTTTGTTCTGACATAGGTATATTGTTACGCTGAAAGATGCTATGTTGTTCCATTGGTTGATGTCAGCCAGATCTTATACGTATAGAACTATGTGTCACTACAGGCACATTTATAATTTACATATCGGCTTATATCGGTTTCAATCTTGCCGTAGGAAAGGTTTCATCGGGCGTTGATACCTATGCTTCCCTGACGGGCCTGAGCCGCACAACGGCCGGAAAGGAACTTCGCCGGTGGTACGAGACCGAAGGTTCGGGTATCGGAATCAGCGGGATGGGGACGCATCGGGTGTATGTGCTTCGGGGAGGAGAAGAGCAAAAATAGAATTGTAGGATTTGAGGGATAATCAGGGAATGGATGAATTCAAGGTATCTTTTCCCGGATTGTCTTTTTCGATTACTTCGAATTCAGACATAGGGATAGCATATCCTAGCCAAGGCCATTCGATGCATAATTGTTGGGTATGCCGGCAGACTGTCACTTCTTCAAAGGCAGACAGGTCTTTCAAGAAAGCGTATGCATCTATCGGGATTCTATAGACAGACGGTTGGTTATCCTGTTCAATCAAAAGGGAGAAGTATTTCCGGGAAATATTTACATCCAGAATCTTGTATTCATCATCCAGGTACTCTACATTCAATGTGTCACATAGGTTCTTTGAGAAAATGGCTCTGGCTTCACCGTCATCGAATTTCTTGATAAAATGCGACCAGATCTTTTCTTCTTTTTCTTTGTACGGATATCCTATTCTGATTCTTTTCAGACAATCGGGTAGCTGATAGATATTGTCATCTTCAGTGTCGAAAACAATCTGTATCTCTTGGCTTTCTTCACAGTACTTGTATAATCCGTAGCTGAACTTGCAGACATCGTTATCGGACGAAATGAGGTTGGAGATTTGAATGATGGAATCATAATCTTCGTCTTCATCCTCTTTGTTCCAGAAAAGGATAGAACACAGTTTACGGGGAATGAATGTTTCATTGTCTTTTCCGATTTCAAATTCCTGGACAATGTAACTGCCATGATAAATGGAGTCTGATTCCCGGCACATAAACATCCATACGCTCTGCCCTTTACGGAAGTCTGCTCCTGACGCATGCCAATAACTGATGTCATCCCATTCAGTGAAGACTGTTCCCATACGAAGGACCGAATTGATGAATAAGGGGTCTGCATAATATTGAAGAATCAGTGTCGGATTCTCTACTAGCCCCCATAAGCATGGCGAGATGTTTTCAAGTATTTTGTTTGCTGTAAGTGCTTGGATGGCTGTATAGGCTACATTGTTCTCAGGATGCAGTGAGTGGAAGTATTCATTCAGGTGTATGATTAGTTTGGCCAATGTGTCAGTAAATGAAAGTTTATATGGATTCAGTTTGTTGGCCTTGATATAAAAGAGCATGAGCATACTGAAAAATACTTCTTCATTGTCTTTCTTCAGGTCTTCCAGTAGCGGGAGGATTTCATTGACAAAGGATTTAGGGAGACTTGTATAATCTTTGTCGACAAATGCCCGAAGAATCCGTTCCGACCATAAGGAATCCTTCTTGTCGAACGGATAATCATCTGTCAGGTTCAAGAACCATTTTGCTCTTTCTGCAATGACCGCTACTTCAACCAACCGCTCTGCGGAAACTCCTAAGTTTTCGCAGGCATCATTCCAGATTTTGTCAATCGTCTCACTTTTTTTGATTTTACCTTTGATTAGTCTGTAAATCTTTACCCGGCTGCCATAACCTAAACGGGTGGCAAACGCGGAAACCGAAGGAGCAAACAGTTGGTACTCTATCAGAAACTTCAATATGTCCTCTCTGTTGTCGAACATAAATGTATCATTATGGCTGTGTTTTGTTACAAAAACCGTTTTTACAAGAAATGGCAGTACTTCCTTTTTTGAAGACCGAAGCCACTGTCTTATATTTGTGACTGAGTAAAGGTAAATAAAAATCCCTAACGGGCGTCATGTGAACCGGAAAAAATGTATATTTGCGAAGTAAGGGAAGAGAAATACCCTTATGATGTAAAAACGCGTTTTTTCAACTTTTGTCCTAAGAAACGAAATCGCCAATTTTGTAAAGACTCAGACGGATGGAAGGAACATGACGCTCATCTGTATTACCTATGCAAACTTTGTGTATAACACTATTGTTGTACCCGGTTGCATACCGAAATACGGCGTGGGATTCTTGTTTTCGCTTGTCTCTGAGTTGGTGTTTGGCGATACCTGTTTCTTGATGAGTGGAAGAAAAGTCCTCACGCCTTTTTTCGTTAATCAGTGCCGGATTCGGGGGACTTGTCGGCAATAAAAAAGAATATAGCTATGTAGCAGATCAAAATCGGGATGCAATAAAGAGACGTTTTTGAGATATATAGCGTTCTTTCAGAAACAAAGAAATAATAGTCATTAAAAGAGCGTCATATTGAACAAAAAACGTATATTTGCATTACATCGGCTGGAGAAATGGCCGGTGCAATAACAAGAAAGCGTTTTTTGCTTTATCCTGAAATAGAAATCGCCAAATTTTAGTAGAAGGATAGAGACAATATGACGCTCATTCGTTTTGTATATGTATGTGTGTACAGCCCTTGCTGTACACTGACATTACATACCGGGACGGCGTGAGACTATTGTTTCTTTATTCATTTCTACGAGGCGTTTGGCGATGCCCTATTTCGATGAATAGAGTAGACAAGTCCTCACGCCTTTCTTTTTTCTACTCATGAAAAACATAATGCTTTTTCGGGGGACAGCGAGCATTTTCAATTGTGCTATGGGTTATAATAATTGTGAGGAATTTCTTTATCAAAAGGCTATAGAAGCCTATTGGAATCATGTAAATAGATACCATACTTGGATGAATTATTATGCTTTGTTTAATGGAGCCCTTTTTGTCGGATTTTGTACATTACTTACAGCTACTACTATAATAAAAGCTGATAGCATAAGTCAATGGAATTTAGAAAATGATTATACTTTCTTACAGTTTACAGTTTGTATTATAGGTTTAGTATCTTCTTGTGCATGGCTTGCTTCTATCAGTGGACATGAAAAATGGGAAAAAAATTGGATGAATATAATTGAAAGTTTTGAAACAGTTCCTTTATATAGACTGATAATAAGTGGGAAAAACGATTTTTCATTAAAGAAGGATTATAACGACCATGAATGTTACGATGGATTAACTAAGTATGGTAAAGTATTGGAAAAAGGAGATGAATTCAAAGCCTATTCTACTCATACAATAACAAAAATATTTGTTTGGTCGATTATAATAGGGTGGTTTTCATGTATTGCTTTTATTATTGGATGTATTAAAAATTGTTGTTGTGCATGTTATTGTATTTTAATATCTCTATTTCTTCTTATCCTTTTATATTTCTGTGCTAGGAATAAAATGTATTCGAATGTAGAAGGAAAAATCTTAAAAATAAAAGAATAATTTATGGGAACATTATCACAATCATCATCGGATTTAGGTAATAAAGAACCTAAAGGGAAAAAGTTGGTTGGCTCCATTCATTCTGGTATGGCAAATGAGGTTCAACGTAATGATGAGAAAATATTTCAAGAATATTTAGATTACTTTAAGCGGCATAAGGATGATGTTTTCTCAAATAAAGAAAAAGCAAAGGAATTTGTATCAGACTTATCTAAAATCCGAATAACAAGTAGTAAAATAAAAGCTAAAGTATATTTCCTTATTGCAGCTTGTTATTATGTATTAGGGGAAAGTTCATTGTCATACGACTATGCCATTAAAGCAGTTAATAATGACTCTACGGAACAGGAGTTTCATCTTTTGCAAACAGTGTTGGAAAATGATATGCAGATTAGTGCTTCCTCCTCAATAGCATCAAAAGCTCTAAACAATTTGAAAGGATTATATTCTTCTTTGTTAGGAAGAGCGTTTTATGAAAATGAGTTGCGCCAAACGATAAATGAGGAAGTTTCTAAATTTAAAGCAGCTAAAGTTTCTGAAGCAAGGACTTCATTTTTTCTTAAATCATTGTTTTGGGTACCAGTATTGATTTATGTGTTATCTGAATATATAAACTACGTTGAACCTGATGGTTGGTTTTCTTTTAGTTGGAAACCTTTTATTTTTATAATATTAGTTTTATTGGGAGGTTGTTACTTTCTTGTTATAAATACTTTCTTAAAAAAGGTAAGGCATACACCTGATGAATGGGAAGATATGTTTTGTAATGAATATAAATAGTTTAAATTTATGGAAGCACGTTATTCTTTAGTCTCTTTATTTGAACAGAATAAAGAAGAGTTGGTAAAACAACTGTCAGGATTGGATTTACTTACAGAATCAGGAAAAGTCCAGAGTATAGTTAGCGGTTACTTTAAATCAATTTTTGATGCTAATGGGACTTTTAGACAAGGTTTGAGCAAGTCTGAAGATTATATTTTAAGTTCTGCTTTGGAACTTTTGAGAGTTCAAGAAGAAATGGCTAAACAGATGATTGTAAAGAAGCCGCAGGAAAAGAAGAAAGAGGACAAATTAAAACTTGAATCTGTGTCTGATAAAGCTGTTTGCTCGTCTCCATCTCCTCTTGGATTAATGGCAGGAACTACAATAGGTGGTTTGGTTGGTACTATTGGCGGTACATGGTGGGCATTAGGTGGAGCTATAGCTGGTACCGCACTTGTACTTTATTGTGCTTATTATCCACCTAAATTTATGAAGAGGAAGGTTAAATCACTACCCAAAGATACAATACCAGTTAAGAAGGAAGAACCTGTTAAAATAATAATAGATACAGAAAAGTTTTTGGATATTGTTAGGCGTATATGTGAAAATGTAGATAATTTGATTGAAACTTTTCGTACTCAAATTGAGCGTGTCGTTGATAAATACGAACGGTTGGAAAAACCTACATTGGAAAAGACTTATGGTTCTTTATTGGATTCTATTCAGTCAGTCTTAGGAGTGGCATATTCAAATACCGATAGTGAAAAGAGGCTTGCAAAGATTGATGATCGCTTGGAGCAGTTGGTGGAGTCTTTGGAAAATTATGGATTGGAGGTTGTAAAATATGCGGAAGATAATAGTATGTGGTTTGAATGTCTGACCTCTACTAAGGTTTCAGAACCAGTAATGATATGTCCTGCTATTGTAAAAAATGGGGAAGTAATAAGAAAAGGAAAAGTTTTTGTTAAAGAATAATTGGTTATGGGAGAAGTTAAAGACTGGGCTATAGTACCAGATAAGAATAAACATGAATACGTGATAGGTATAGACTTTGGTCATGGTGAGACATCAGCGGCATATTGTTCTATAGGATGGGGTATACCAAGTGGTGAACTTAAAGATGCTGAAGATATAGAGTTTGGAAGCAATAAGAAAGTTGTTCCTTCTGCTATTTGTATAACAGCAGATGACAAAGCTTATATAGGAACTGAGGCTTTTATTCCTGATATATTAAGAGAGGCTGAAGTTGAGGTTTGTTTTAAGCAAAGACCAGTGGAAATAAATGGAGAGAAAGAAAAGTTGATGATTAGATACATGAGTGAGGTCTATAAGAGGATTAGAGAGAAAAATCCTGCTTTATTTACAGATGGTAATCACTTAGTTTATATCGCAACTCCTTCAGGATGGGATAATACAGCAAAGGATTTATATGGCAGAATGGCAAAAATGGCGGGATTACCAATTGCTGGGATAACTTCAGAATCTCGCGCAGCTTTTGTCAGAGGACAGAATAGACCAGATTCAGGTTTACCTCAATATATAGATAAAGGTGCCATAGTGTTCGATATGGGCTCAAGTACTTTGGATTTCACATATTTAAATAATGATACAGTTATAGATTTTGGATATGATTGTGGTGCTTCTTATGTAGAAAAATGGATTTATAATGATAGAAAAAGAGATAATGAGTATGTATCTCTTTTTGAAAGTCGTTATCCTAAGTTAATTTCAAAACTATTATTTGAAGCAAGATGTGCTAAAGAAGAAGTATATTTTCATCCAGAAGCAAAGTTTAAAAAAACTATTAATTTTGAAGATATAATTGATGATGATGACTTGGAAGATGGAAAAATGAAATTTATTTTCCAACCAGGAGAGTTGGATGAGTCTTTAAAAGCTTCTGGTTACATAGATAAAATAGGGCAAGCAATGATTGATTTTAAATACAATCATATTCATAATGCTCCCATATATGTGGCTTTCTTAACAGGTGGAGCTTCAAGAATGGATTTTATACGCTCGTTAGTAAAAGAATGTTGGAATCTTTCTGATGATATGATTTATAGGGATCAAGATCCTTCTTTGACAATTTCTCGTGGCGTAGCTGAGGTTGCAAGAGCTGATATTCGTTCCGGAAGTATGGGTAATCCTAAAGAATTATTGAATAAATTGGTATCAGATTGTGATGTGTATTCTTTATTTTCAGATTCCTTAGTAGATAAGGTCGCAGATGAAGTTACAAGTACAATCGCATCATGCGTTACTCAATTTAGGGATACAGATAATGATGTGTCAATTAATGATTTAGAAGTTTTCATAAATGATAATATTGAAAACGATATGGATCATGTTAATGAATGGGCAATGGAATGTTATCAATCAGCTTTTGAACAAAAAACAGCTGAAATTAGAGAAAAGCTTGATAAAATGGTTGGCAATTACACGCAGAAAAATGTTCAAATGAAGCGTGGTAACGTTTCTATAAACTCTATTGATAATATTGATATGAGTGTGATCACTGAACAAATGCGTGAGCTTACTTCTACTTTAACTGATTCTGGCATAATGCAAGATATTGTGGCAGGAGTAGCTGGTGCAGCCATCGGTGGTGCAGTTGCTATGCTATTGGGAGGCCCACTTACTTGGTTAATTGGTGGTGGAGTGCTGCTTGCTAATTGGTTATTCGGTGATAATGACTCAGAGGAGGAAAAGCGTCGTAAAGCCCGCATGAAAGACTTGGACAGTGATGCTCGTCAGAAAGTATATAATCACTTTGAAGCGAACTGGTCTGATATAGAGAAAAATATTTATGATTCTGTTTCAAGAGCAATAAAAGGGAATACGAATCTTCGAAATATAATAAATAGCCAAAGTAAAGATATAATTTCTGCATACACAAAAGAATGTATTTCTCAAATGCGATTAATGGTCGAGTAATATGGAAAAACTTACTTCAAACATACCGGAAGTTGCAGCTAAAGTAATGGCTGCAACCTCTGTATCACAATCTTTATCTTTCTGTATGGAAAGAAAGTATTTGAATGGCATTGGTGATGTAAATCTGAATTCTTTATTCTCATTGCAGGAGATTGAAATTACAACTAAAAACTGTGTTTCTTGGATTGAAATCGTTCAAGTAGGTAAACCTTTATCAGATAGTGCTGAAGATTGCTTTACAGCAATGCAAAAAATATTATATTCTTGTTTCATGCCCAAAGAAACACAATTACTATTTCTAATAATAGGGAACAAAAAACAGAATAAAATGTATTTAGGTGTACGGGCAATGGGGACTTCTGTAAAGAAGAATATAGTAAAATATTTAAATGAATTTATAAAAGGTGTATGGCCTGGATTACAGACTAAGATTATTAAAGATGATTCGGCTGGTAGCGACTTAAAAGATTTAACTGAAAAGGTTAACAATGAAACTCTAGAATATGTATATGCATTGACAGGTATTCCTTCTATGGAAAGCCAATATAAATCCATTTATCCTGCTACGATTGATAAGTTGATGGCTGGAATGAGTCAAAGGAATTATGCTTATCTTGTTGTTGCTGATCCTATAGAAACAAATGAGGTAGATAGCATGTTGTTTCAATGTAGGGAAATGAATGGTCAGGCAGAATCTTTAAAGTCTTTTAATGTAACCGAGGGGGAGACTCATGGAACAAGTAATTCTCATTCTTTTACAGATGGATACAACTCTTCAACCAGTGAATCTGTGACAAAAAGAGATTATTCAAAATTAGGAAAACTGGCTGTACAAGGAACAGGCTTAGCATTTGCTGCTTCATTTTTCCCGGCTGCAAAATCGGTAATGGAAGGAGCTGTAGATGTAGGAGGTGAGTTGATTGCAGGTGCTGCAAGTTTATTGGGAATAGGAGCTGTAAATTCTATAGTTGCTTCGTTGACACCAACAAAATCAACTTCTACTACAAGTGGTACAAATCATTCTGAGAGTAATACTTATTCTACAAATGAAAGTAAATCTCAAAGTCTAAGCCGGAATATCGTAAATAAACATATTGAGTCTGTATCTGAACATTTGTTCTACCATTCCAAGCGGTTTGAAACAGGTAAAGCTATAGGGATGTGGAAAGTTGGTACTTATTTATTGGCAGAAAAGGAATCTGACATAAAAGGTGGATCAATGCAATTGCGTTCAATACTAAGTGGACAGGAATCTATATTTGAACCGATTAGAATAACTGATATTACCAATGTTATTGAGCCTTCAAAATCATTAGCACAGTTTGCTTCTCCTGTAATACGTATTGATTGTGTATTAAATGGTAAACCTTTTAATCATCCATTGGGGGATGCTTACAAAGAACTTAAAACAGTTCTTACAACAAAAGAATTATCATACCTTATTAATTTTCCATTACGCTCAGTTCCAGGTATCAGTGTTATTGACAGTACGCCTGATTTTAGTTTGAATATAGAAAGTGTTAATGAATCTTGTTTTGCATTAGGAAGTTTATTGTATGGAGGTTCAAAAACAGATTTATGTTATTCAATTCCTATAGATTCTTTAGTTAAACATGCACTATTATCCGGAATAAACGGAAGTGGCAAGACTAATACAGTTCAGGCTATATTAAATGGAATTAATGGAAAACTTCCTTTTCTCGTTATTGAACCTGCCAAAACAGAATATGTGGACTGGGCAATTCAATATAACAATGAACATCCTGATACTCCTATAGATATTTATATTCCAGGTTGTAAGAAATATAAAGCTGGTTTTATACCCAAACAATTAAAATTAAATCCGTTTGAATTGGTATGGCTGGATAAAAATCAAGAGCCTAATGTGCTTAGTCATATAGACCGTTTGAAATCTACCTTTGCTGCTGCTTTCCCTATGTATGATATTCTTCCAGTATTAATGGAGGATTTGATTTATACTGTTTATCAGAATAAGTCAACGGATTGGCTTACCCAAGAACCTGTTTTTGGTAGTACATTGCCACCTACGTTGAATGGTATGAGTGTCAGTGTAGATAAAGTAATATCTAACAGACAATATGAGGAAAGGATTGAACGGAATATGAAGGCTTGTTTCCATACTCGTATTGACAGTCTGAAACGCGGTTGGAAAGGAGAAATGCTTAATACTGTTCATTCAACACCTTGGAATGAACTTTTCCAAAAGCCTTGTATCATTAACCTGTCGTATGTGGGTGATGATGTGGATAAATCATTTTTCATGGCGTTAATTCTTCAGTTCTTGTATGAATATTGTACAGCATTGGCTGAAACGCAAAGAATTGACTTTAACGATAATAGCTGTCGTCATTTGACTATTATAGAGGAAGCTCATAGAGTCATGGCTAAATGTGACAATCAGGAGTTACCACAATACAAATCGGCTATGATGTTTAGTAATATGTTATCCGAAATTCGTGCGTACGGAGAAGGCATGTTTTTGGTTGATCAGGTTCCAACAAGACTGATATCGGATGCTATTAAAAATACGAACTTGAAGATAACACATCGTTTGGTAGCTGAGGATGATTGTAAGGCTATCGGTGAAGCTATGGGATTGAATGATGACCAGCGTAAAGTGATTTCAAAATTGCTTACAGGACAATGCATCGTTTCAAGTTCTCTGAATACGGAAGCTTATTGGGTGAAAGTTGATAAGGTTAAATAATATGTTTATGTTGGAAAATTATAATGGATTGGAATCCAATGAATTTTCAGAAGGTATAGAAAAAAAGACTTCTGTAACAGAGGCTGAAAAAGCATATATCTCTGAAGTGTTAGGAACAAAAGATAGTACTGCTATTGTAGCGAGAATTGATGAACTATCGACTAATGTTCCTCCAAAAGCTATTGACTTTAACAAAGAAATTGCTTCTTTGTTGGAGAACGCAGGTGAAGATATTTCGCCAATTTATTTAGAAGCTCCACAGGATTGTATTCAAATAAAAGATATTTCGGAAGAAATGAAAACCATAGAAGGATTGGATTTTAATGATTGGAAAGAATTATCTTTTGATGAACGGATGAGTGTTTTGCAAGAAATGGAAAATCAAATATCTGTGATTGCTCATAGGCCCTCTTGTGAGTTGGTTGCTAAGGATTTGGGTAACGGGCATTTTGGATATTATTCAAATAATAGTAATCTGATAGTCATAAATAGCGATGTTATAAAGTCTAATTCTTTTAATGATTACAGAGAAACATTGGATACTTTAGTTCACGAAGGACGCCATGCTTACCAAAATTATAATTTATATGAAAGGGAAGTGCATCCAAGAGGAGGAGAGGTATCCAACTGGAAATTAAATGAATTTAGTTATGGTTATCAAGACGTGGGTCATTTCGGATTTAAGGCTTATGCATTACAACCTTTGGAAGCTGATGCAAGAGCTTTTGCTGAAGATGTATTGAAAGAATTTTTTAAGAATAGAGTATGATGGAAAATATTTCGAATATATTACAAGAACGTGGCTATTCAGGAAAACAATCAGTTAGGGTAGCTGCTGAATTACATGATATAGATGATAGTTTAAAGATTCTTCTAAATAAATGGTTGGTTTCTGAAGAAGAAAGTGATTATCATGCAGAAGGTTTTAGCTTATTGGAATTGAAACGCAAATTTGATATGACTTATCCTGCTGCTTTATTGACAATGGATTGGTTGATTAAAGAACCGGAAAATGCGATTAGAAGTATAAACAGAGGTATAAAATAGATTATAAAATATGGCTACTTTTATATTAACTCCAAAATGTAACATTCCTCTCAGTCACGGAATGAAAATAGAGAAAGGAACTTTGCCATTTATTGTAGAGATTCCAACAAATCACCTTCCATTTGATTCGATATCATCTAAGAATATGGTAAAGAATTGCTTATTGGCAAGAGGAATAGATATTTCAGGTCATGAAAGTATTTTAAGTGGTGCTTATTTTGATTTTAAAAAGGTTTAATGATTTAGTTATGTTACGTGGAATTACACTTTTCAGATGCTCTAAATGTGGAAAAATATTTTCTGCGCCAGATATAGAACTAAATGCAACAACATTTTCTGTTCCTCAACCCTGCAAGCGTTGTGGAAGTATAAGAACATATCCATTAATCGGTTTTCTATTTAAATCTGTTTATAAAAAGATTTGGGAGCAAATGGAGAAAAAGAAAACTTGATTATATATTTAGAATTTCAAGCAGACGAGACTTGGGCGTTGGGGGATAGCCGGTAGTTGTTCCGTTGAAAAACATAGGCATGATTGGATTGTCTACGCTATTCTCATCAGAATATGACGAGAATAGTTTATTATTTCCATCAAAAGGCTATCTTTGTACATAAACATGCGATAAATGAGACCAATCTATCTATGGCAATATCCTACAGGACCAAAGTTTACATGGAATGATCCTGAACTGATTACCCTGCTTTCCGAGGTACGTAACCTGGAGGGGAAAATACAGGGTATGATGGGCGGACTGGGTTTTGACGTTCAAAGCAGTACTTCATTGGATGTAATGACTGAAGACGTGTTGCGTTCCTCCGAGATTGAAGGGGTAATACTTAACTCCGATAGGGTACGTTCGTCCATTGCCAGACATCTGGGGATTGAGACTGTAGGATTACGTCTGACCCGGACTATCACCGATATGTTGCTGGCAAAGGCCGATGGCTTCCCGTTCAGGTTTTACAGTATGTCCGCAGAAATTCTTCGTGAAAAGAAATCATATTTTTGTATCTGAAGGTCTTTTACTCCTCCATATTCTGTGGGCAATCTCGGCAGACTTGCAGGTACCGATGAGGGAATATGCAGTGGTTGCTTTGTATGCCGATGCGTCGTTACTGCAACTGTTGTTACAATACTTCCAACTTTCCATCAAACTCCCTGCATTCCCAATATCGTGTTTCAACGTTTGGAATACCGTTCATAATATCAGCAGATAATTGATTGCATAGCAAATTAAGATTAGATGAAGAACCGGCCAATGCTGTAAGGTTGGAATTAAAATAGGATAAACCGTCTTCTTCTACAGAAATATCTGACAAGAGGATGAAAATAATCCGGCAATTGTCAAATACCGATTTGTCTTTGCATATCTGTTTGCAGATAGATATGCTATCTGTCAGTTTTTGAGGTAAGTTTGATTTGTATTTTTTAGCTTGCTTGCGGATGGAGTTCTCTGTGCCATTATATGATAAAACCAGATTCCAACTTTTAAGTTCTACAAGGCATAAATAATTACCGGAAGGAGACTTTGTTAGTGCATCGACCGAATTTCTGGATTCTATATTTAAAGCTTTGTCTGCTTCGGTTTTAATTGTATCAAAATCAATGACCTGTGTCTTTGAACCTTGCGATGTACATATATATGTTTTGCCTTTTGTGGGCGAACATGCACTGTGAAGGTCGCAAATAATAGTTTCGCAACCTTCTGTGTATTGTTTTATTTTGTCATATATTTCGGATGGTGTCATTTTAAAGTGTTTCTTGCGGCATCAACATTCATTATTTCACGAAGTGGTGCAGCTAACAGTGTGAATACCTTATTCAAATCGTTGGTTACATCATTGAAGGTAGAAAGATTGGTTTCGGGATTCTGCTCTGCCATATAATATGTCACTTCTTTTTCTATTCCTTTGGCGGCAGCAAAATATCTTAGTCCTTGTATGAAATATGGACTGTGTGAGCTGACAACAATAGGAATACCTTCTGACACCAATTCGACAATGAATTTACAGAAATTTATTTGCCATTCGGGATGCAAATGTATTTCAGGCTCATCCAAAACAAGCATTTTTGAAGTGGAAATATTGTCTGTCTGTAGAAGGCGAAGAAGAACGCCGAATGATTTGATGCCGGATGCTACACTTACCGCAGGTATGGAAATATCGTTTCTTTGAAAGTGTAACTGTTTTGATTTCTTGTCAACAGTGAAATCGCCTTCTATCAGGTACTTTATTTCATCTAATTGTTGCTGATAGCCAGTGGACTGAAATAATCCTAATAAATCTTCTGCCGTACTGAGTATCTTTTCTGCCATGTCTCCCAAATGGTAGGGGATATTCCCCTTTTGTAAGGAACCGGACATTCCACGGAATGATTTTGTAGGGACGGAACTCGACATACGCAAAGTGTCGAGAATATGCAGATATACCGGGGATTCCACGTACGTTATGTCTTCTATTGAGGAATCTCCAGACAGTTTTGTGTTTGAAATTTTCCCATCTTCAAAGTTGAAACTTATATCGCTACCATCGGCATCGGTTGTGTCGTCGTGAAAATGGATACTAGAGTATCGGGTTCCGTATGAATTTAACGGTTCCATGAATTCACTTCTTAGTATAATATCTAATTCTCTCTTTATGGCTAATTCTGGATTGTCTAATTCTGAAAGATTCTGCTGGATTTGTATTAGCTTATTGTTTATTATGGCTGATTGCCTGCTTGTGAATGAGCATATTTTTGATGCGTCTTTGATAGTTTCAGTCAATTCTTCTACAGAAAGATTTTTCTCTATTAAATCAATGCTTATCGATTTAATGTCTTTTAAGACATTGTGGTTGTTAAAGCGGCTAAATAATCTTTTAATAGAGAGTAGATGGGAGTTTATCAACTGAAGTGTTTCGAGTTTATCAACTTGTTTTGCATTGTTCGTTGCTTTGAGAATAGAAAACAGAATCTTGCCGATAGAACTTTTACCTGAATCATTCTCACCGGTTATTACTGTAAGTCCGCCAAGTTCAATGTCTGCGCTTTCGACTTTTAGAATATTCTGTAAACGAAGTTTCATCTTATATCTTAATGAGAGTTATTGCAAAAATAGAAAAAAAAGTTTGCAATGCAAAGAATTGGGTACAATCAAGAATAGGATTTTTGAAAACGCAGGGTGCATATTCCGGTGCATACCTTTTCCGCATTTCCGGTGATACCCGTTCATTCCACGGTCAATGTTATTGTTTCTTGAAAATCCGTAAATGGGTAATAAGTTTCATGTAGATTCTGCAGGGGGCTGGTGGTTGTTCCGTTGAAAAACATAGACATGATTGGATTATCTACGCTATTCTCGTCAGAATATGACGAGAATAATTTGCTTATTCCCATCAAAAGGCTATCTTTGGACATAAACATGCGATAAATGAGACCAATCTATCTATGGCAATATCCTATAGGACCAAAGTTTACATGGAATGACTCTGACCTGATTACCCTGCTTTCCGAGGTACGTAACCTGGAGGGGAAAATACAGGGTATGATGGGCGGACTGGGTTTTGACGTTCAAAGCAGTACTTCATTGGATGTAATGACTGAAGACGTGTTGCGTTCCTCCGAGATTGAAGGGGTAATACTTAACTCCGATAGGGTACGTTCGTCCATTGCCAGACATCTGGGGATTGAGACTGTAGGATTACCCTTCCCGGATCATTATACGGAAGGGGTGGTTCAGGTGATGATGGATGCTGTCAGAAACAACAATAGGCCGTTGAGTCATGAAAGACTGTTCAACTGGCATGCTGCCATATTCCCGACAGGGCGGAGCGGTATTTATCCGATTCAAGTAGGAGCTTACCGGACAGGAGATGAGCCTATGCAGATTGTTTCCGGAGCCATGGGGAAAGAAAAGGTCCATTACGAGGCTCCTCCTTCGGAGGCAGTACCTGCCATGATGAAAGAGTTTATAGATTGGATTAACACTGAAACCGACATAGATCCGGTGTTGAAAGCAGCTGTGGCACATCTGTGGTTCGTGGCAATCCATCCCTTTGATGACGGCAACGGACGTCTGACCCGGACTATCACCGATATGTTGCTGGCAAAGGCCGACGGCTTTCCGCTTAGGTTTTACAGTATGTCCGCAGAAATTCTTCGTGAAAAAAAATCATATTACGAGATATTGGAAAAGACCACAACCGGCTCAACAGATATTACCCTTTGGCTCAGATGGTTTCTCCAAATCCTGAAAGCGGCTATCCTCCGTTCGGAAACGACGGTCATCCGGGTAGTGCAAAAGACTTCATTCTGGCAACGACATAAGGAAGTGTCCATGAATGAAAGGCAGGTAAAGATGATTAACCTGCTTTGGGATGGCTTCGAAGGCAAACTCACCACCTCCAAATGGGCTAAAATAACTAAAACTTCGCCAGCTACTGCACTGAGAGACATTACCGATCTTATTGACAAAGGGGTCCTGATTACCGCTTCCGATGGTGGAAGAAGCATCAATTATCTGCTATGTGTAGATTGAATGTTTACTTCGTATCCATTCACGAGAAAGTGAAGCATCATCTTTCACTCGTGAAGCATTATCTTTCACCGAAAGATATTGTCTGTCAGTAGGTTATGATGCTGTGAAAGCGTGAAACCACTAATGGGAAAAGTTATTCATTATGAGTAATAAGTGACGGTTTGTTATTTCTTGGAATAATGGTATCTCATAGAGAATATATAAACCTCTATTATATCATCATGTACGGAGTAAACAATTCTATGCTCTGCATTGATTCTTCTTGACCATTTGCCTGCCAGTTCATATTTAAGCGGTTCGGGTTTTCCTATTCCTGTGTATGGGTGTGCGGCAATATCTTCCAATAAAAGTTTGATTTTGTTTAAGATAGCCTTGTTTCCGCTTTGGGTAAAGTATAGATATTCTTTCCGTGCCTGTTCTGACAAAGTTATTCTGTACATGCTGCCCGTTTTAAGAAATCTTCTATGCTTTCACCTTCATTCTGGGATATAGAGTTACCGTTCTTAATATTCTCTTCCCCTTTATGTATTGCTTCCATTGTATCGGGTGAGGACATGATGTATTCCGTTTCCTTTAGAGAATTGTATTCATCCAAAGAAATCATTACTACTCCTTTGCCATTCCCACGATTGATAATTACGGTATCATAATCATCAATGACTGCATCAATGTAGCTTTTCAAGTTGGCTCTTAAATCTGTGTAATTGGCTGTTCTCATAAATCCTCCTTTGTATAATGCAAAGATATGTACTTATTTGCGTACTTGCAAGTATGAACGATTAATTATTTGATATTTAAGGAAAGGAACCCATGAAGATTGCCCTTTTCTCTTTCAATCAATGAAGCCGATTAATTAATGGACCATTTATATCTTTCATTACCCTTTAAAGCTATTTACAGACATTTATTGGAAAAACGCCAAACGGACACAGCAATGAATTGTCGTCTTCTATCCATGAAGTACAGATAAAATAAAAATCCCCATAACTCATGGAGTTACAGGGATTTATTATCTTGATTAAGTATAGATTACTTATTCAAAGCAGTAGCAACGTCAACTGCACAAGCTACTGTACAACCTACCATCGGGTTGTTACCGATACCCAGGAATCCCATCATTTCTACGTGAGCAGGAACTGATGATGATCCAGCAAATTGAGCATCTGAGTGCATACGACCCATAGTATCTGTCATACCGTAAGAAGCAGGACCGGCAGCCATGTTATCCGGGTGAAGTGTACGACCTGTACCACCACCTGAAGCTACTGAGAAGTAAGGCTTACCAGCAAGAACACGTTCTTTCTTGTAAGTACCTGCAACCGGGTGCTGGAAACGAGTCGGGTTAGTAGAGTTACCTGTGATAGATACATCTACGCCTTCTTTCCACATGATAGCTACACCTTCGCGAACATCGTCAGCTCCGTAGCATTTTACTTTTGCACGAGGACCGTCTGAGTAAGCGATTTCCTGAACGACTTTCAATTCGCCAGTGTAGTAGTCGAACTGAGTCTGAACGTAAGTAAATCCGTTGATACGAGAGATAATCTGAGCAGCGTCTTTACCCAGACCGTTCAAGATACAACGCAGAGGTTCTTTACGTACTTTGTCTGCTTTAGCGGCGATCTTGATGGCACCTTCGGCAGCAGCGAATGATTCGTGACCTGCCAAGAATGCGAAACATTTAGTTTCTTCGCGCAGCAACATAGCAGCCAAATTACCGTGACCGAGACCTACTTTACGATCGTCGGCTACAGAACCCGGAATACAGAATGACTGCAGACCGATACCGATAGCTTCAGCAGCTTCAGCAGCGTTCTTGCAACCTTTCTTCAGGGCGATGGCGCAACCTACTACGTATGCCCATTTAGCATTTTCGAAGCAGATAGGCTGAGTTTCTTCACAAGTCTTATAAGGATCAAGACCATATTGTTCGCAGATAGCGTTAGCTTCTTCGATGTCTTTGATACCGTTAGCGTTCAAAGCAGCAAGAATCTGTTTGATACGACGGTCCTGGCTTTCAAATTTCACTTCTCTAATCATATGTCTTTTCCTCCTTATATTATTCCTGACGTGGGTCAATATGTTTAACTGCGCCTTGTTCTGCTGTGAAGCGTCCGTAAGTACCTGTTACTTTCTTCAGTGCTTCGTTAGCATCTGTACCTTTCTTGATTTCATCCATGAACTTACCCAGGTGAACGAATTCGTAACCGCAGATCTGATCGTCTTTGTCAAGAGCGATAGTCTTGATGTAACCTTCAGCCATTTCCAGGTAACGAGGACCTTTAGCCAATGTACCGTACAAAGTACCTACCTGGCTGCGCAGACCTTTACCCAAGTCTTCCAGACCGGCACCGATCATCAGACCGCCTTCTGAGAAAGCTGACTGAGTACGTCCGTATACAATCTGCAAGAACAATTCACGCATTGCTGTGTTGATAGCGTCGCAAACCAAGTCGGTGTTCAATGCTTCCAAAACTGTCTTACCCGGCAGGATTTCAGATGCCATAGCAGCTGAGTGAGTCATACCAGAGCAACCGATTGTTTCAACCAATGCTTCCTGGATGATACCTTCCTTCACGTTCAGAGTCAGTTTACAAGCACCCTGCTGAGGAGCACACCAACCGATACCGTGAGTCAAACCTGAGATGTCTTTGATTTCTTTTGATTTAACCCATTTTCCTTCTTCAGGAATTGGAGCTGGACCATGATTAGGTCCTTTCTTTACAACACACATGTGTTCAACTTCGTGTGAATAAGTCATATTCTTTACGTTTTATAAGTAATAAAAAATAAGTATTTCGTAAACCACGAATTAATGAAGATTTTCCTTAATCCACTTGCAAAGTTAGGTGTTTTTATTCAGTTATCCAACGAACAAAGCCTAACTTTTTCGGCTGATTTTAATTTTTTTGCGGATTCAATTTATTTTATACCGGCTTATGATGAAATCTCTTTTCTCTCTCGCCGGAATCCGTTATCTTTGTCGGACTTTCTGACTTTCGGAAAGGATTACCTGTTCATCGCTAATAATAATTAGGTATATGGAAACAACAAAGATTACGGTAAAGGATGCCGATTTGCGTAAGGGAGCGGAAGCTGGAATGGACGAATTCCTGCAGGTGTTTATCGACAAGTATCTGGAGCTGGCCGGAGAGGAATTGTCTGCGGAAATGATGTCGCTCTTCAATGGTTATCAGCATACGTTGCTGGGATATTATTATTTCCGCCGGGAAGTGCTGGAGGGTGGTTTCGTGCAGCTGATACAGAATGGATACGGACCATATATTTTCGACAATCCTTTTGCAAAGGCGATGCGTCTTTTCGGTGCGAAGGATTTCTCCAAATTGGTGTATGAGGCCAAGAAAATCTACGATGTGAACCGGGAGGATCTGGAGAAAGAGCGTGATGAAGAGGCTTTCATGGCTATGTATGAACAATATGAAGCCTTCGACGATTTGGAGGAACAGTTTATGGATATGGAAGAGCAGGTGACGGCCCAGGTTGCTTCGTATGTGGATGAACACATCGAACAGTTTGCAGCGGTGGAAAGTTAAAGAGTGTTTATTTCGAAAAAAAATAGTGGATGAATGTGCAGTATTTGCCTTGATAGCACATTTTAGGAATAGTTTTATAAAATACTGGAAAAACAATTATTAAAAACGAAGAGATAGATATGAAGAAGACAAAGTTGGCAGTTCTTTTTGCTGCATTGGTGAGTGTGTTAGGGTTCACTTCTTGTTTGGATAGCGAAGGTACATCCAATTATCCGCAGTTTCAGGCTGCTGTAACCATTACAGGAGATAAATTGTTAGGGTATACTTTTTATTGTGATGCCGGGGAAAATATTAAACTTCATCCAACAACTGAAAGTGTGGCTGGTTTGAATCTGGATGGCGTAAAACGGGCTGTGATGGCTTTTGATTTGACGGAAGAACAGGCTAATGTTACTCAGTTGCAGCCGAACACGACTTATACAATCGTCGTAAATGCGGCTTATTCTTATGGTATTCCGACTTATACAATGGCTGTAGATACTTTGAGTAGCCAGTATCAATCAGCGGGAAATGACTCTATCGCTGTTAAGGGTAAGCAGATTGCATCGGCTGATGCCAATTCTTTCTATGTAAAGAACGGTTATATGACATTCTATCCGAGATTCAATTACGGTACTTCTCCCTTGTACTTCGGATTGTATTATGATGGAGAAAAGGATGTGGATGCAGCAAAAGGCAGTTTGAACATGAATCTGTATTTCAATAATTCTGTCGATGGCTCTTATGCAATGTCTTCTACAGCTTCTGTCATCAGTATGAAAATGCCTGTGGAACTCTATAGTAAGTTTATGCAGTCAGGAAAAGATTCGATTGACGTAACATTGAACCTGAATGCGTCTACCAACCAGGATCCGTTGAAGTGCCGGATGGCTGTATCCGATTTCATGACTCCGATGGCTTATTGATGCGGATTGAGTTGTAAATAGAAGTCGACATAATTTTCGGGCGGAGGTACTTTGGGGAAGAGTATCTCCGCCTTTTTTGTTCGCCTTTCTTGCGTATGGAAACAGAATCCGGAAATTTGTATCATTATCTCATACTTTTTTTATACATTTGCAATTCTTTCGGAATATGATTAAAATTTTGGTACATTGAATTATAAGGATTTATATAGAAAGGCTATCGGGCTTGTTTCTTCTCCCGCCAAGACCTGGAAAGAAATCAGGGCAAGCGAGGACGGCAGACAAGTTTTGCCTGATTTTGTATACCCTATGATCGGACTGTGTGGATTGTCCGAATTCATCGGGACTTTTATTGGGAAGGATTTTACGGCGGAAGTCATACAGTTGGCGCTGACCCGATGTTGTGCGGTGGCGGTAGCCTTGTTCGGAGGTTTCTTTCTGGCTGCTTACCTGATTGGCAAGGTTGGTTCCCGTTGGTTCGGATGCCGGGCTTCCCGCGAGACGATTCAGCTGTTTGTCGGATATTCCATGGTGGTTACCTTTTTACTGAATATCATCAGCGGACTGTTTTCTGTTCTGATTCTGCATTGGATTCTGCAGGTGTATACGTTGTATGTGGCGTTCGAGGGAGTCCGTGCTTTGTTAGGAGTGGAGGAAAGAAGGCAGACGGGTTATGCAGTGATGGCAACGGTATTCTTGCTGTTCTGCCCTTTTGTGATTGAGTATCTTTTTAATGAATTATCTGTTATTTTGAACTGATGAAACCTGCTACTACAAATAATGCTATCAACATCAAGAACAAGCGTGCTTCGTTCGATTACGAGTTCATCGATACCTATACGGCAGGAATTGTACTGACAGGTACCGAAATCAAGTCCATCCGTCAGGGAAAAGCCAGTCTGGTGGATACGTATTGTTTCTTCTCGCGTGGCGAGTTGTGGGTGAAGAACATGCACATCGCCGAATATTTTTACGGGTCGTACAATAATCATGCAGCCCGTAGGGACCGCAAGTTGTTGCTGACCAAAAAGGAATTGCGGAAATTGGAACGTACTTCAGACGAACCGGGATTTACCATTGTGCCTGTTCGTCTGTATATCAATGAAAAGGGATTGGCAAAGGTGGTGATTGCTTTGGCCAAAGGTAAGAAACAGTTCGACAAGCGGCAGACGCTGAAGGAGAAGGAAGACAAACGGATGATGGACCGGATGTTCAAACATTGATTCTGTTTCATCTGATACGGATATTCCGGAATTTCCGGAAAGGAGATGAGTTCTCCCGGAAGGGGGAACTCTTGTAGTAAATAGACAGTTAGTAAGCTTATATACATGCATGCAATGGGAATACAAGAACTGATAAACGAGCGTATCCTGGTACTGGATGGTGCTATGGGTACAATGATTCAACAATACAATCTGACGGAGGCTGATTTTCGGGGAGACCGGTTTAAAGATGTACCGGGGCAGATGAAAGGGAATAATGACCTGTTGTGTCTGACTCGTCCGGATGTTATCGAAGAAATCCATCGCAAATACCTGGAAGCAGGAGCTGATATCATCGAAACCAATTCCTTCAACGCCACTTCGGTATCGATGGCCGATTATCATACACAGGCTTTTTGCCGGGAAATCAACTTGGCAGCTGCCCGTCTGGCCCGAAAGGTGGCCGATGAATATTCCGCACGTACCCCTGAAAAACCACGTTTCGTAGCTGGTTCGGTAGGTCCTACCAACAAGACTTGTTCGATGAGTCCTGATGTGAATGACCCGGCTTTCCGGGCGTTGACCTTCGATGCGCTCGAGGCGGCCTATGTGGAGCAGATGGAAGCTTTGCTGGAAGGTGGGGTAGATGCTATCTTGATAGAAACCATTTTCGATACCTTGAATGCGAAAGCTGCTATTCGGGCTGCCGAACTTTCCATGGAGAAGGTGGGCCGGAAAGTTCCTCTGATGCTTTCGGTCACCGTTTCGGATGTAGCGGGACGTACGTTATCGGGACAGACACTTGACGCGTTCCTGGCTTCGGTACAGTATGCCGATATTTTCTCTATCGGTCTGAACTGCTCGTTCGGAGCGAAACAATTGAAACCGTTCCTGGAACATCTGGCGCATCGTGCACCATATTATATCAGTGCTTATCCCAATGCCGGACTTCCTAACAGTTTGGGACAATACGACCAGACTCCCGATGAGATGGCTGCCGAAGTGAAGGAATATATTGATGAAGGGCTGGTGAATATCATCGGTGGATGTTGTGGTACGACGGAGGAATACATCGCCCGTTATCAGCAACTCATAGCCGGCAAGAAGCCGCATGTACCTGCACCGAAACCGGAATATATGTGGCTGTCTGGGCTGGAACTGCTGGAGGTAAGTCCTGCCATCAACTTCGTGAATATAGGCGAACGCTGTAACGTGGCAGGTTCCCGTAAGTTCCTGCGGCTGATTAATGAAAAGAAATACGATGAGGCGCTGACCATTGCCCGCCAGCAGGTGGAGGATGGAGCGCAGATTATCGACGTGAATATGGACGACGGTCTGCTGGATGCGGCCGAAGAAATGACTACTTTCCTGAATCTGGTGGCTTCCGAGCCGGATATTGCCCGGGTTCCGGTAATGATTGACTCGTCGAAATGGGAGGTTATCCTCGCCGGACTGAAGTGTGTGCAGGGTAAATGTATTGTCAACTCCATCTCCTTGAAGGAAGGTGAAGAAAAGTTCATCGAACACGCCCGCCTGATCAAGCAATACGGTGCGGCAGTCATTGTGATGGCTTTCGATGAAAAAGGGCAGGCTGATACCTTTGACCGGAAGATAGAGGTTTGCGAACGGGCGTACCGGATTCTGACTGAGGTGGTGAATTTCCGTCCGCAGGATATCATCTTCGACCCGAATGTACTGGCTGTAGCGACGGGTATCGAAGAGCATAACAATTATGCGGTGGATTTCATTGAAGCGGCCGGATGGATTCGCCGGAATCTGCCGGGAGCTCATGTGAGCGGGGGAGTCAGCAACCTGTCGTTCTCTTTCCGTGGAAACAACTATATCCGCGAGGCGATGCATGCAGTCTTTCTGTATCATGCCATCCGACAGGGGATGGATATGGGGATTGTCAATCCGGCCTCTTCCGTACTGTATACCGATATACCGGCTGATATTCTGGAACGCATTGAGGATGTGGTACTCAACCGTCGTCCGGATGCGGCCGAACGGCTGATAGAAACGGCCGAACAGTTGAAGGCTGAAAAGGAAGGTGCGTCCGGACAGGCTGCTGTATCTCATCTGGCCTGGCGAGAAGGTACAACGGTGGAAGAACGTCTGCAACATGCTCTGGTGAAAGGTATCGGCGATTTTCTGGATGAGGATTTGCACGAGGCGCTGGAACGTTATCCCAACGCTGTAAGTATCATTGAAGGGCCTTTGATGGCTGGTATGAATCATGTAGGCGATCTCTTCGGTTCAGGAAAGATGTTCTTGCCACAGGTAGTCAAGACGGCCCGTACCATGAAGCGTGCGGTAGCGATTCTGCAGCCTTATATCGAAGCTGAAAAGCAGGAAGGAGCCCGCAGTGCCGGGAAAGTGCTGCTGGCTACGGTAAAGGGAGATGTGCACGACATCGGAAAGAATATTGTCGGGGTAGTGATGGCTTGCAACGGGTATGAAATCATCGATTTGGGCGTGATGGTGCCTGCCGAAAAGATTATTGAAACAGCTGTCCGTGAAAAAGTGGACATTATCGGACTGAGTGGACTGATTACGCCTTCACTCGAAGAAATGGTGCATGTAGTGAGTGAACTGGAACGTGCGGGACTTCATATTCCGGTGATGATTGGAGGAGCCACGACTTCCAAGCTGCATACGGCTCTGAAGATTGCTCCGGTCTATCATGCTCCGGTGGTCTATATGAAAGATGCTTCGCTCAATGCGCCGATAGCTGCCCGTCTAATGAATCCGGATTTGCGCAGCGCGTTTGCCGAAGAACTGGAGAATGAGTATCAGCAGCTCCGGGAGAAGAACGAGACCCGCCGGATACAGACGGTATCGCTGGCAGAGGCTCAGAAGAATAAGCTGGACTTGTGGAGTTGATTCATTGAATTGAAATATAATTTGTGGGAGGAACCGTACAGACTGAGGAAGGGCTTGTACGGTTCTTCTTGTTTTTATTCTTTCCAATGAAGTGATTTTCCCTTCTTTTGAGAAGTCTTATAAAGATAATTCTTCCCGTTTGCTTATATTAACTATAAAAATTAGTTTATGAACTATATTTTCTAGTTATTTGCAGAAACAAAAGAAAACGCTATGAAAACATTGACGGCTAAAGAAGAGGAAATCATGGGATTCTTTTGGGAAAAGGGTCCGATGTTTGTCAAGCAGTTGTTGGAACTTTATCCGGAACCACGTCCGCATTTCAATACCCTATCTACCATTGTCCGTGGATTGGAAGAGAAGGGGTATCTGTCTCATACGGCTTTCGGTAACACCTATCAGTATTATGCTGTAGTATCTGAGGAGGATTTCAGCAGAAAGACGCTTCGTGGTGTCATCAGCAAGTATTTCAACAATTCTTTTCTGGGAGCCGTTTCTTCGCTGGTGAAAGAAGAGGATATTTCTGTGGAGGAACTGAAGGAACTTATCCGGCAGGTGGAAGAGGGAAAGAATGATATTCACCGGTAAATCATATCGCTTATGGGAACCTTTCTAGTCTATATCTTGAAATCATCGCTTTGTCTGGCTTTGTTCTACCTGTTCTATCGGTTGTTGCTCAGCAAGGAAACTTTTCATCGGTTCAACCGGATAGCGTTGCTGGGAATCATGCTGATTTCCTGTCTGCTTCCTTTGATCAGGGTAACGGTAGACCAGGCGACAGTGGTCAACACTTCTGTCATGCTGGTGGAAGAGGATATGTTGATGTATCCCTGGGAGATGCAGGCTGTGGTACAGGAGGAAGCAGCGTTCCCGTGGCGGGAATGGCTGGTAGCGGTTTATTTCCTGGGAATCCTGTTTTTCCTGTTGCGTAATTTCTTGTCGCTGGGATATGTATTTTACCTGATTCGTCACAGCCGTTGTCGAAGGATGGAGAACGGTATCTGTCTGGTTGTTCATCAGGCGGGATTTGCTCCTTTCAGTTGGATGAAATACATTGTCATTTCACAGACGGATTTGGATGAGAACGGTACCGATATTCTGACACACGAGGAAGCCCATATCCGGAACGGGCATTCATGGGATTTGTTGCTGGTGGAACTCTGTGTCTGGCTGCAATGGTTCAATCCGGCGGCCTGGCTGCTCAAGCAGGAACTGCAGAATGTACATGAATACGAGGCCGATGAGGCCGTTCTCCGACAGGGAATTGATGCTAAACGATATCAAATGCTATTAATAAAAAAAGCCGTTGGCGCAAGGCTCTACTCTATTGCCAACAGCTTTAATCACAGTTCACTTAAAAAACGTATCACTATGATGATTCGAAAAAAATCCAATCCGTGGGCACGTGTCAAGTACCTGTATGTACTTCCGCTGGCAGCAGTAACGGTTGCCGCTTTTGCCCGTCCCGAAATCTCTGAACCGCTGGATGAGATTTCAAGTGTCAAAGTTAATGATTTGTCGGCAATTACAGGCAAGAATTCGCCGGAAAATCTCTCTGTTGCTTCAAATTCAGCCGCTGATGTGACGTTGAAGATGAAAGTGACCGACCAGTCCGGTAGTCCGATTGTCGGAGCAAGTATTCTCATTGTCAATTCTACCTCGGGAACCCTTACCGATTTGGAAGGAAATTTTACGCTGAAGGTAAACAATGACCAGCGTATCAGCGTGTCGTACGTCGGCATGAAGCCCGTGGAACTCTCTGTCAAAGAGTGTTTGGAAAAACAGATAAAGGAGGTGCGTTTGGCTTCGGATAATGATTCGGAATCCCAACTGACGATAGTATCTCAATCTTCTGGCTCTGCTCCACAAAGTGTACAGAAGGTGGCTTCCTCTGAGATTCCGACCACAAATGATGTTTTCATGGTAGTAGAGCAGATGCCGGAGTTTCCGGGAGGTATGAGTGCCTGTCTGAAGTTTCTGGCAGACCATGTGGCTTATCCGAAAGAAGCTGCCGAAAAGAAAATACAGGGACGTGTCATCGTACAGTTTGTGGTGATGAAGGACGGTTCTATTGCCAATGCGCGGGTACTTCGTGCTGTTGACCCGTTGTTGGATGCCGAAGCGTTGCGTGTCATTGGTCTGATGCCAAAATGGAAACCGGGTACACAACGGGGGCAGGCTGTGAATGTGAAGTTTACAATGCCGGTTACTTTCCGGTTGAATAAGGACTCTACGGATATGCAACCTACTACGGCCGGTAGAATTGCGGCTGTTTCTGGAGATGCAAAAGCAAAGGTACTACAGAATGTACTGCATGTACTTCGTGCATCGGAAGGTAAAGAAACTCCTTTACTTGTGGTGGATGGCGAGGAATTTTCAGTTTCATCGTTGGATAAACTTTCTCCCGATACGTTTGAATCCATCTCCGTACTTAAGGAAGAGGATGCCATAAACCGTTTTGGGGAGAAAGGTAAAAACGGTGTCCTGCTGATTACTACCAAGAAGAAGTAAGAGTTTGTTCTTCTGAAGCTATTAGCTTATTTTCAGAATGGATGTAACCTTATGAGGTTCAAAGTTTAATTTTACTATACATTATCTGACTATTCAAGAGTTCTATCGGTTTGCTTTTAGAGAAAGGAATTGATGGAACTCTTTTAAGTTTCTATCATGAAACAGAGATTTTATAATTATTCAGTTAATAGTTCTTTGTCTTTAGGATGTTGTCTGGATTTCAAATACAACGGGTTGCTTATGCCTTAGGATAAATTGTTCCGTTTCCTGCCAGGTACATTCATTTCTTTTGCAAAGAAGATGTTTGTGATTGTGAAAGGCCGTATCAGGGCGAGCGCACCAATCTTTTCTTGAAGATACTGTATATTGACTGGAGTGAACAGAATCTGGAAAATTGCTTTTTTCATACTTTACATACAAATTTAATCGCCATGAAAAACATTACTATGAAACGACCTGCCTTGTGCAGTAAACTCACGCGCCGACTTGCCGCATATGCATTTGCGTTTCTGCCCGTCCTAATGGCTTCGTGCGGAAGCAAGGGCAATGACAATGCCCAATGGATAGAAAAGTGTAGTGTCATAGCCGATAGGGCTGTTGTAGGTACCGACACGGTGATAACATGCAATATGTCTGCCGTGAAGGAATCCGTGCGCATACCGTTCAGCACATTCTTCGACACGCTGGAGGTCATCAAGCTGGACAACAGCAATGAAGATGCGTTGGTGAGTGAGGCGCACATGATAACCGTGACAGACAATTACCTGGGAATAAATGTCGCTCATTACCCCTATAAACTGTTTACTCGCCAGGGAAAGTTTATAGGTCGTGTAGGAAACATCGGACAGGGTCCCGGTGAATATAATCTGATTTACGACAGCCAAATTGACGAAGCCAACAACCGTATTTACCTATTGCCATGGAATACTGAACAAATATTGTCTTACGACTTGAAGGGAAATTACGTGGAAAGCATCCCAATGCCTTACAGGGTTAGAAAAGGAAGGATTAAGGTGGACTATAACAGACGGCGGGTGGCTGTACTGCAACTTGCCTTTATGGGCGATCCGGTGGCTTGGGTGCAGGACATGGAAGGTAATATCCTGTTCGAAAACAAATCGCCACAGATGGACATGGAACCGGATTATAGCAATGAGATTAGCTTGTACTGTACAAGTGGTTCCGGCCTGGTATTCTCAATAAATCATTATACGCCGACTGCGGATTCCTTATATACTTACTGCACGGATAACAACAGACTTATCCCGCTATTTACAACGGATTTTGGCAGCGAAATGCCAAGTCATAATTATAAAGATTGCGGCAATTACTATATCACAGACATCTACGGTCCCAATACCGACCCGAAGACCATCCATCTGTACACCGCCACGGTGGTAAAGCAGATTATTGTCGATAAGCGGACGCTGCGAGGCTCGTATTATAAAATGGTCAATACTGAGCTGGGTGGAATAGCCTTGGAAAGCAAGCGCTGGTACATGAACGAATACGGTTACACATTATGCTGGGATCCGGGTGACCTGCTGGACCTGATAGAAGAACGGCTGGCAGACCCGAAGATTTCTGATGCCGACCGCAAGTTCCTGAACGTCTGGAAGCCAAAGATTTCGCCGGATGACAATGGTTATGTGATATTGGGGAAGCGGAAAGAACGAGGTTAGTAATACCAGATTGTATCATTATGATTCAGAGATGATGAAATGACTGAAAAAATACGACTGACGGCTTCCTGCACATAGGCTTCTTCGTTATGGTATGATGATGGAAACAAGAACTTTGTCCATACAATAACATATTATGTGAATGTTGAAATTTGACAACTCTTTTCATTCATTTATCGGTAACCGTTTTCCATTCTCCGATAGTGCCCGTTTCCGATGAGAATACAGCGCCTATCCGGAACAGCTTCCGTGAATCGGTAGCATATTCTCGTGCATAACCTTTGTCCTCAATCTGTTGCAGTGCTTCATCGGCTGTACCGTCCAGCTTGAACTCGAAGATGTAGATATATTGGGGTGTTTCTACGATACAGTCCACCCGTCCCTGGCTCTGCACCTTTTCCGCATATACCGTATAAACACTGATTAGCCGCATGATGAGGTAGAAGGTATACTGGAAATAACGTTCCTTCTCCGTCTCGTTCTCTTTGCGCCGCATGGTGTAGGGGATGCTGGCCAGAAAAGAGGTAAAGAGCGTGCATAAGGTGTCCGTTTCTCCAGCCTCCAATGCATCCACCACATCGTCTATCCAGTTGGAAAGTTGCTTCCTGGGTTGCAGGTATGCCGCGACCAGTGCGGTCAGGAATCCGTTCTTGACCTCGTTGTTCGGAAAATCCAGCAGGAACCTGTTCCGTCGCATGTCGTAATCCTTGATGGTCAGGTAACCGCTCTGATAAATCATCGGCAATGGCCGTTCCACATCGGCCTTATAATCGATGAATTCTTCCGGTGGGTAATATTTTCCTGTAAGTTCGTTCATGTTCTCCTTGAAGTGGGTAAGCAGGCGAATCAGATAGGTCGGCGTACCTGAACTGAACCAGTAATTTCTTATATCCATACTATCCAGCGCATTGAGCAGGCTGAACGGATTGTATACGTCGGTCATTCTTTTGCTGAAATGGTAACCGTCGTATTGTAGTTTCAAGGTCTGTCGCATCTCTTCCGGTGTACATTGGTTGGTTGCGGCCATCTCGGCCATCTGTTCTGTAAAATACCGATCCAGTTCTTCTTGTGTAATTCCGCAAAGCGTTTCGTATCGGGCATCCATGCTGATGTCCTTGGGCTGGTTGAACCCGCTGAATACGCTTACCTGCGAGAATTTGGTGACTCCTGTCAGCAATACGAACTGCAGGTGCTTGTCGGCAGCTTTGAAGACAGAATAGAATGCCTTGAGTACGTTGCGGTGACGGTCTTCGAGCGTTACGTCTGTATCGAGTACATCCAGCATCGGTTTATCGTATTCATCAATGAGTACTACGGCTCTGCGGCCTGTCTGTTCATGGGCGGCGCAAAGCACTTCCGTGAAACGGTCTCCCAAGCCCAGTTCTTCCGCATGTCCGATTAACCCATATTGTTTCTCCCATTCTGAGATGATAAAGTTGATTTTCTTTTCCAGTTCACCGGCATTCGTGAAGTTTCCTCCGTTGAAATCCACGTGGAATACGGGATGTACATTCCATTCCTTCTCCAGCTTTTCCATGGCCAGTCCCTTGAACAGTTCCTTGCGTCCCAGGTAGTAATTCTCCAGTGTAGATACCAGCAGACTCTTTCCGAACCGGCGTGGGCGGCTCAGGAAATAGATACCTCCTGAATGGGTAAGGTCATAAATCAAGTGGGTCTTATCAACGTAGACATATCCGTCTTCGATGATGCGCTCAAAACTCTGTATTCCGATGGGGTATTTCATGGCACTTCAAATTGGACTGTTCGTAATCTGTACAGGGAGATTTCCTGTGAAATAAGTCCCTGTACCTGCAAAGATAAGAAATATGTCGGAAGATGCATACCAAAATCTTGTCTATTCATTATTCGAAAAATTGAAAATGCATTTCCGGATTTTCAACCTGTTTATCCTTTTCTGTTTTGAATTTGTTTGATTCGGTTTTATATTTTCCGGTGATAATTCAATGCCGGAGGCTAGGTAATAAGCGGGGTTTTGTGTATTTTTGTGTTCTGGCAAGGGATTGCACTTGCATGTTGAACGCTAAAACTGCCGATTATGGATGCTGTGTTTCATGTGATAGATAAAACGACTTGGGAAAGGGCCATTTACTTCGATTATTATTATCATCAGATCAAGTGTAAGTATAACCTGACCGTGAATATCGATATTACCCGTCTGATGAGAAGAAAGAAGGAACGAAATCTGAAGTTCTTTCCGATGATGCTGTACGCCATCATGAAAGCGGTGAATCAGAATAAGGAATTCCGGATGAGTTTCAATGAACAGGGAGAGTTGGGGTATTGGGACGAGGTAGTTCCCAGCTATACGCTTTTTCATGAGGAGAACAAGACCTTTACGGATGTATGGAGCCCCTATCATGCCGATTTTGATACCTTTTATGAGACTGTCGTCCAGGATATGAAAACGTATGGAAGCATAACAGGAGTCATCAAGGCACGTCCCGATCAGCCCAAGAACTTCTGCCCGATATCCAGTCTGCCTTGGCTGAATTTTACAAGTTTCGCGCAAGATACCTATACGGAAAGTTCCTTACTGTTTCCTCTCATCAAGTTCGGGAAATACGTTGAGAATGACGGTAAGGTCCTGATTCCGGTTGCAGTCTTTGTCAGCCATGCGGTGGCAGACGGTTATCACACCTGCAAGCTTTTCAATGACATTCAGGAGATTGTAGATACTATGTAGTGACTCTTCGGAGATATCAAAAAGGTGGCCTTTGCTTTTCTTTGGAACATCGGAAAAGCAAAGGCTATTTATCAGATTCGTTTTAGAAACTCTTCCGCCTGTGTCAAGGTGTCTGGCTTGCCGATGTCTATCAGCTGGAGGGTGTCGGTCAGGCAACCGCCGATACGGGCTTCCTGACAGTTCTGTAGGTAGAAGTCCATGATGGAGAATTTCCCGCTCCATCCCTGGAAATAAGGGAAGAGTGTAGGGGAGATGACATGGATTCCGCTGAAGGCATAGGCTCGGTAGCGTTCGGGATCGTAGACGAAGCCTTCCGGTTTGGTTTGTCGGGTATCTTTGTTGATCCATCCGCAGAGGCGGTCGGTGTCGTCAAACAGCAGGTAGCGGGATGTTTTCCTTTGGCTTGCCAATAAAGTGGCGTCGTTTCCGCTCTGGACATGGTAATCGTAAAGGGTTTTCAGATCAGTGTCCGAAAGAATATCTACGTTATGTACCAGAAATGGTTCATTCCCTTGGAAGAAAGTGGATGCTTTCTGGATGCCTCCTCCTGTATCGAGCAGTTGTTCCCGTTCGTCACTGATGTGGATGGTCAGCCCGAAATGCTGGTTGGCCTGCAGGAATCCGATTATCTGTTCTCCGAAGTGGTGGATGTTGATGACGATTTCGGTGAATCCCGCAGCTTTCAGTTTCAGGATGACGTGTTCCAGCATCGGCTTCCCGGCAACGGGAACCAGGGCTTTCGGCAGGTGGTCGGTGAGGGGTTTCAGCCGGGTACCGAGTCCGGCGGCGAAAATCATGGCTTTCATCTGGCTTCAAAGATTTGTTCGATATTCTGTTCCCGGTGGATGAGCTGTACTTTCACACCGAATTTCCGGCTGATGTGTTCTGCTACGTGTTGGGCGGAATAGACAGAACGGTGCTGCCCGCCGGTACAACCGAAGCATACGGAAAGGTTGGTGAATCCCCGTTCGATGTAACGTTGTACATGGGCATCTACCAGCGCATAGACGTGTTCCAGGAAGCGGGTGATTTCTCCGTCTTCTTCCAGGAAACGGATGACATTTTCATCCAGTCCCGTATATGGCTTGTATCGGTCGTATTTGCCGGGATTATTGACGGCACGGCAATCGAATACATAACCACCTCCGTTTCCGGTTGGGTCTTCCGGTATTCCTTTCTTGTAGGCGAAACTCATGACCTTGACGGTGAGCTGGCGTTTCTTCCGTTCGTCGGTAAACTGTTTCAGTTCCGTTAGGTTATGAAGTACTTGGCACAGATACGGATATTCCGGGAAATCGTCCTTCAGCAGTTGGCGCAGGTTTTCTACTGCAAATGGAACGCTTTGGATAAAATGTGGCTTTTTCTCGAAATAGCCACGGAATCCGTAGGCTCCCAGTACCTGAAGGGTACGGAAAAGGACAAAATGGCGAAGCTGGCTCTTGAAATAGGTTTCGTCTACCGGCTTGTATTCACGCAGGGCGTCGATGTAATGCGATACCAGTTCCATCCGGAGAGAGTCTGGCAGGTTGGCTTTGGCCTGCCACAAGAAAGAAGCCACATCGTAATAGAACGGGCCTTTACGTCCGCCCTGGAAATCGATGAAATAAGGTTCCCTATCCTTTATCATCACGTTACGGCTCTGGAAGTCGCGGTACAGGAAGGTGGCCGAGGCACTGCGCATCAGAATTTCGGCCATGTGTTCGAATTCATCTTCCAGCTTGTCTTCCTGAAACTCCAGACCGGTAGCTTTCAGAAAACAGTATTTGAAATAATTCAGGTCCCACAAAATGGTACGTCGGTTGAATTCCGGCTGAGGGTAACAAACGCTGAAGTCAAGTCCGTCAGCTCCGGCAAACTGGATGCGTGGCAACATACGCAAGGTCTTGCGAAGCAGTTCTTTTTCTTCTTCACTGAAAACCCCGGTCAGCCGTCCCTTTTCGATAGCCTTGAAGAGCTGGAGATCTCCCAGGTCTTCCTGCAGGTAGCAGCTTTCGTCTTCGGTTGCGGCATAGACTTCCGGTACCGGCAGCCCCTTTTCCTTGAAATGGCGGTCGATGGTCAGGAAGGCATGGTTCTCTTCGTTGGAGGTACCGATGACACCAATCAGCGTCTGTGGACCTTTCATCCGGAAATAGCGTCGGTTGGAACCGGCTCCCGGCAGCTCTTCCACTTGTTCCGGGCGGCTTCCGGTAAACGATTCATATAAGGATATGAGTGTCTCTGTTTGCATGGTCAGGTTGATTTGTTTTGATGATTCAAAAGTACGATTCTTTTTTGGAACGAGCAAGCTGACAAGTCTCTACGGTATTCTTTTTCTATTCCAGCCTTTGTTTAATCGGTGGTTTTTGGTTACATTTGCTTTAATAATTTTCATAACTGATGGAGAAAGAGAATGTAATGCCTTTATACAATCCTGATTTTGTACGGGAGATGAAACAGATTGTGATGCAAGCCCGTCAACGTGCTTATACTGCTATCAATTCAGCGATGGTTGAAGCGTATTGGCAGATGGGTAAACGAATTGTGGAGCAGGAACAATCGGGTAAAGAACGTGCCGATTATGGAACCCGGTTGTTAAAGTCTTTGTCGAAAGAGTTAACGGCTGAATTCGGTAAAGGATTTTCTGTCAATTCATTGTATTACTTCAGACAATTCTATCTTGCTTTTCCTGAAAAGCTCCCCACACTGTGGGGAATGTTGACTTGGTCGCATTATAAGCGTCTCCTGAGTGTTTCCAATGCTGAAGCTCGTACATGGTATCTGAAAGAGGCTGCAGAACAGATGTGGAGCTACCGTACACTTGATCGTAATATCGGATCGCAATATTACGAGAGATTGTTGCTTTCACAGCATAAAGATGTAGTCAGCGCTGAAATGAAAACTCTGACAAAACCGTTCGAACAGGATAGAATGGAGTTTATTAAAAATCCGACAGTTGCTGAATTTATTGGTCTTGTACCTAACAGTGATTTCTCAGAGACTGAATTGGAGGGAGCTATCATTGGTAATCTGCAGAAATTTCTACTTGAATTGGGTAAAGGCTTTTCATTCGTGGCACGGCAGAAATTGATCCGCACCGAAAAATGAGATTATTTTATTGACCTTGTATTCTACAATTATATTTTAAAGTCATTTGTGTTGATAGATTTGAAGACAACAACTATTACGCATCAGGATGTGGGGCAGATGGATATGTATGTAAGAATGTACGATGAACGGGTACGTGGTGATGATGACAATCCCACAATCGGTATTGTTCTCTGTTCCGAAACAGATGAAGATATTGCCCGTTATTCCGTTCTGCACGATAGCGATCGTTTGTTTGCTTCAAAATACATGCTTTATATGCCTACTCAGGAGGAATTACGGGAAGAGATAGAACGGCAGAAGACATTTTTTCGTTTGCAACATGGTTCCCAACAGGATTGACTTTTTAGTGTATTCAATTTAAAAATGAGGATTTTTATATACCTTTGTTCAGAAATTTAAAGAAGAATCATTATGCACATACATGTTAAAAATCTGATGCTGGCTGGAGCAGTTGCGCTGGCAGCCGTAGCTTGTACGCAAGAGAAGAAAACCGGTTATACCATTCAGGGGGAAATAGCCGACATGACTACAGGAACTGTTTATCTGAAGTGTTATCAGGATGGAGCATTTGTGGATGTCGATTCAGCAGCCATCGAAAACGGTAAGTTTACGTTCGAAGGAACGGTGACGGAACCGATGGCTTACGGACTGACTACAGTGAAGGAAAACCGTCGGCCGTTGGTGTTCTTCCTGGGCAATGAACAGATTCAGGCCAAGATGGACGAGGTGAACAAGAAATTGGATTTGACAGGTGCTACCGTCAATGAAGTTTATGTTCAGAATGAGAAACTGGTGGGTGAGGAAGGTTATAACATCGATAGTCTGGTTGCCGCACATCCGGCTTCTCCAGTAAGCGCGTATCTGTTCATGCGTAACTTTGCTACCCGTATGGATTACGATGGAGTAAAAGCTATCCGCGACAAGTTCGACGCTTCACTGGACACTACAGTTTATGTGAAACAGATTGATGACTTGTTGGGACGTCTGGTTAACCTGCGTGTAGGCGCTACGGCTCCGGACTTTACGCTGAATGATCCGGACGGAAAACCGGTCAGCCTTTCTTCGTTGCGAGGAAAGTATGTACTGGTGGATTTCTGGGCTTCGTGGTGTCCGGACTGCCGGAAGGAGAATCCGAACATAGTAGCTGCCTATAAGAAATACCAGAACAAGAACTTTACGGTGTTGGGCGTATCACTCGACCGGAAGAAAGAACCGTGGGTGGCCGCTATCGAGAAAGATGGACTGACATGGACCCATGTTTCCGACTTGCAGGGATGGGATACTCCGGTTGCCGATCTGTATGTCATCAAATGGATTCCGAAGAATTACCTGATTGACCCGGAAGGTGTGATTCTGGCTTCCGGTCTGGAAGGCGAAGCTTTGGATACCAAACTGGCGGAAGTATTGAAATAAAGGAGAGAATCTCTCTTCTTTCTATTTTCTATCTTGTCACCCGAGTGAGGAAGGTTTGTCGCTCGGGTGATAAACATTTATGGGGTAGTGATGGAATGATTTGTACCGAACAATGAAAATCTGACTTATGAAGACTGTAATCGAACACATGAGGAGTTTGTGTCCTATATCCGATGAAACGGTAGAGGAGTTGATGAAGTGTGTCACTTTGTGTCATTTCCCGAAAAGGTATCAGTTGATACAGGAGAACAAGTTCTGTAAATATGCTTACTTTATCGAGAAAGGAATGACACGTTCTTTTTGGTTGGTAGATGGAGAAGAAATTACCACTTCGTTCTCTTGCGAAGGAGGGATTGTTTTCAGTATGGATGAACTGTATTACCAGAAGAAAAGTGAAGAGTTTGTAGAGACCTTGGAAGAGGTGGAGGCCTACCGGATAGCGTTGACAGATTTGATCCGCTTGTTTGAAACCAATCTGGAATTCTGTAATTGGGGACGGATCATCCACCAGAACGAATACCGGCGTCTGCACCGTAGTCACAAGGAAAGGTTGACTCTTCCGGCCAAAGAGCGGTACGAAGAATTCCAGAAACAGTTCCCTTACGTCTGTCAGCGGACCAATCTCGGGTTCATTGCTTCGTACCTGGGGATTACCCTTTCTACGTTGAGCCGTATCCGTGCCGCTTCCGACAGCAACAGCTGACGGAAAAGCTATTCTTCCATTTTTTCTTTCAGGTACTGACCGGTGTACGAGGCAGCACATTGAGCTACTTCTTCCGGTGTACCGGCTATGACCAGATTTCCTCCTTTGTCGCCTCCTTCCGGTCCTAAATCAATGACGTAGTCCGCGCACTTGATGACATCCATGTTGTGCTCGATGATGACGATGGTGTGTCCGCGGCTGATAAGGGCATCGAAGGCTTCCAGCAGTTTCTTGATGTCGTGGAAGTGCAGACCGGTTGTCGGTTCATCGAAGACAAAGATGGTGGGTTGCGACTTCTCGATGCTCAGGAAATAGGCCAGTTTTACACGCTGGTTCTCACCGCCGGACAGGGTGGAAGAGGATTGTCCCAATTTGATGTATCCCAAGCCGACATCCTGCAACGGTAACAGTTTCTTCACAATCTTCTTCTGTCCGTGTTCCGTAAAGAATTCGATGGCCTGGTTGACGGTCATCTCCAGAATGTCATAGATGTTCTTTCCTTCGAATTTTACTTCCAACGTATCGGTCTTGAAGCGTTTTCCGTGGCAGGATTCGCATTCCAGCACCAGGTCGGCCATGAACTGCATCTCTACCGTAACCGTTCCTTCTCCCTTACATTCTTCGCAGCGTCCGCCTTCGGTATTGAAGGAGAAATAACCGGCTGTGTAGCCCATCTGTTTGGCCAACGGTTGGTCGGCAAACAGTTTTCGGATTTCATCGTAAGCCTTGACATACGTTACCGGATTGCTTCGGGATGATTTGCCTATCGGATTCTGGTCGACAAATTCGATGTCCTTGACGGCCTTCAAATCGCCTTCCAGTGAAATGAATTCACCTGGACGGTCACTCGCTTCGCTGTATTCCCGTTTCAATGCCTTGTAGAAGACATCGCGTACAAGGGTACTCTTGCCCGAACCGCTTACACCGGTAACGACGGTCATTACGTTGAGCGGGAAGCGTACATCGATTCCTTTCAGGTTGTTTTCCCGAGCGCCTTTGATGCCGATGTAGTTGTTCCACGGGCGGTGGCTGACAGGCAGACTGATGGTTTCTTCGCCCAACAGGTATTTAACGGTGTAGCTGTTACTGCCCTTTTTCAAGTCCTTCAAATCGCCCTGGTAGACGATTTCGCCTCCCAGACGTCCGGCTTTCGGACCGATGTCGATGATGTAGTCGGCGGCACGGATGATTTCTTCATCGTGTTCCACTACGACTACCGTATTGCCCAACTGCTGGAGTTGACGCAATACCTTAATCAGCCGATGGGTATCTCGGCTATGCAGACCGATGCTCGGTTCATCGAGGATATACAGAGAACCTACCAGGCTGCTTCCCAAGGAAGTGGCCAGGTTGATGCGTTGACTTTCACCGCCGGAAAGGGTATTGCTGAGGCGGTTCAGGGTAAGATAGCCCAGTCCTACATCTTGCAGGAAGTTCAATCGGTTATTGATTTCGTTCAACAAGCGTTGGGCGATGGCTGTGTCATGCTCGTCCAGTTGCAGGTTCCGGAAGAATTCCTGCAGCTGATAGATGGGCATCTCCACCAGTTCGGAGATGTTGCATCCGCCTACTTTCACGTAATCGGCTTCCTTCTTCAGTCGGCTTCCGTGGCAGGTCGGACAGACGGTCTTTCCCCGGTAACGGGCCAGCATGACACGGTATTGTATCTTGTATTGATTTTCCTCCAACATCTTGAAGAAGGAGTCGATACATACCTTTTCGCGGGGACCGTGCCATAGATAATCTTTCTGTGCCTGTGTCAGTTCGTAATAAGGAGTAAATATCGGAAAGTCATGGGTAGGAGCTTCCCGAAGGAATTCGGTGAGCCATTCGCCCATCTTTTCTCCCCGCCAGCACAGTACGGCACCATCATATACGCTCAGGGCCCGGTTCGGAATTACCAGATGCTCGTCTATACCGATAATCTTTCCGAATCCTTCGCAAGTAGGGCAAGCCCCTACCGGAGAGTTGAACGAGAACATCTGGTCCGTAGGCTCTTCGAAGTGAATACCATCCGCCTCGAATTTGGTACTGAAGGAATGCAGACGGGTTGTTCCGTCGGGCAGGTAGAAGCGAAGCAGGCAGACACCGTCGCCTTCGAACATGGCTGTTTCTGCCGAATCGGTCAGACGGCTCATGGCATCTTTGGTACTGTCACTGCTCATACGGTCCACCAGCAGATAAATGGTATCCTGTGGGTTGTAGGTATATTCTTCGATGCGGATGGTCTCGCCGTTCACCTCCAGGCGGGTGAATCCCTGTTTCATGTCCATTTCTATCTGTTCGGCGGTTGTACGTCCTTCACGGGGTAAAATGGGGGTCAGTACTGTATATCGGGTACCTTTCGGGTAAGAAAGCATGCAGTTGACAATATCTTCCGGGCTGTCTTTCTTGACCAGTTGTCCGCTAACCGGCGAATAAGTCTTTCCCACACGGGCAAAAAGCAGACGCAGGTATTCATAAATTTCGGTAGAGGTACCTACTGTAGAACGTGGGTTGCGGCTGATGACTTTCTGCTCGATGGCAATTGCCGGTGGAATTCCTTTGATGAAATCGCATTCGGGTTTGCTCATTCTGCCCAAAAACTGACGGGCATAAGCCGACAGACTTTCTACGTAGCGGCGTTGTCCTTCGGCATACAGGGTATCAAAGGCAAGAGAAGATTTGCCGGATCCGGACAGTCCGGTGATAACAACCAGTTTGTTGCGTGGTATGTCTACATCAATATTCTTCAGGTTATTGACTCTGGCTCCCTTGATGGATATATATTTACTTTCAGACATGCTTCTTCCGATATTATGTGAGTATGCAAAGGTAGTGAAAGGCGAGTGGAGAGGCAAGCGAAAAACAAAGTTTTTCAGATTGACTATCCCGAGCCGCATCCCAACTTATAAAAGATAGCGATATTTGTAGAATCTTTGTTTTATTCTGTCAAAAGCTGTATTTCCGGTTTTATATTTTAGTTATCTTTGCCTTTCGTTAAAAACTTATCAAAAACTATTCGATTATAATGATGAAATTAAAATTTTTCTTGCTCTTATTGTTCGCTTGGCTAGGAAGCAGTGCCATCTTTGCCCAGATACGTTATCCCAAGCGTGAGTTCCGTGGAGCATGGATACAATGTGTGAACGGACAGTTCCAGGGAATGCCGACAGCTCAGGTGCAGCAGACCTTGATTCAACAATTGGATAACCTGCAGAAGGCAGGTATCAATGCCATTATTTTTCAGGTTCGTGCTGAGGGAGATGCCCTTTATCGTTCTTCGTATGAACCTTGGAGCCGTTTCCTGACAGGTGTACAGGGAAAGGCACCTTCACCGATGTGGGATCCGCTTCAGTTTATGATTGAAGAGTGTCACAAACGGGGGATGGAATTGCATGCTTGGATTAATCCTTACCGGGCCAAGACAAAAGGTACTGGTGCCTTGTCGCCATCACATCCTGTCAACCGTTATCCGAATCTGATTGTCAGCTATAACGGTCAGCTTTATTTTGACCCGGGATATCCGGAGTCACGGAAATATATCTGTAAGATTGTACGCGATATCGTAACCCGTTACGATGTGGATGCCATTCACATGGACGATTATTTTTATCCTTATCCGAATCCGGGTGAGAAGTTTCCGGATGATATAAGTTTCGCAGCCTATGGACGCGGATTCCGTAATCGGGACGACTGGCGCCGTGACAATGTAAATGTACTGATCAAGGAAATCCACGAAACGGTACGTGCCTGCAAGCCGTGGGTAAAATTCGGCGTCTCTCCGTTCGGTATTTATCGGAACAAGAAGAGCGATCCGAATGGCAGCGATACCAGAGGTCTACAGAATTACGATGATTTGTATGCCGATGTCCTGTTGTGGGTGAACAACGGTTGGGTGGATTACAACATTCCGCAGATTTATTGGGAAATCGGTCATCCTGCTGCCGATTATGATACGCTGATACGCTGGTGGGCGAAAAATTCTGCAGCACGTCCCCTGTTTATCGGACAGGATGTGATGCGTACAGTCCAGAAAGCGGACGTGAAGAATCCTAATCAGCATCAGATGCCGGCAAAGTACCAGTTGCAACGTTCGTTGCCTACTGTTCAGGGAAGTTGCCAGTGGTACGCTGCTGCGGTAGTCAATAATCCGGGAAAATATCGGGACCTGTTGGTTCAGGAATATCATCGGTATCCGGCTTTGGTTCCTGTATTTCCTTTTATGGATGACAAGGCACCGGGAAAGGTACGTAAACTGAAACCGGTATGGACTGCAGACGGTTACCTCCTGTTCTGGACAGCTCCGAAGGCAAAGACAGAAATGGATGAGGCGGTACAGTATGTGGTCTATCGTTTCAGGAACGGTGAAAAGATTAATATCAGTGACCCTTCACACATTGTCAAAATTACCCGGGATACTTTCTATAAGTTGCCATACGAAGATGGAAAGACCAAATACCAGTATGTGGTAACGGCTCTGGACCGTTTGCATAATGAATCGAAAACAGTGAAGAAAAAGATTAAGCTGTAAAGTCGTTCTTTGGATTGTGTAGAGGGAGAAATCCGTTGGAAAACGAGAAATCGTAGATGATTCGACAAATATAGTGTTAAATCGGATTTTTATTTGCCAGGAATGTTGCGATTTAGAAGTTAAAGTGCTATATTCGTTTTCAAAGTGAGTACGGAGCGTATCTTTCGTAACAGAAAGGACTCCTTCTACGCTTCTCTGACAACCGAATTGTCCAGTGAAGGAATGGGCAGGGATTAAAAGCTTGTTACTATGAAAAAGGTTTTATGTACATTGGTATTGGCTATGGTAGCCGTGATAGGTTTCTCACAGGCTCGGATAGATGTAAGAGCCGGTATGTCTATTACCAATCTGACGAAATCTGAAATGGATGCAAAGGTAGGCTATACACTTGGTGTTGGAATTGACCTTCCAGTAGCTACCTCTTTCTCTGTACAGTCAGGATTGATGTTTACAGGTAAGGGAGCTAAGGCAGGAGACTTGAAGGCCTCCCCAAGTTATCTGGATATTCCAATTCTGGCAGCTTACAAGATGGCAATTGCTGACGATGTGAATTTTGTAGTGAATGCTGGTCCTTATATCGGTATCGGTTTGGGAGGTAAGATTAAGGAAGGAGATTGGAAGATTGATTATTTTGGAGATGATGGTGCCAAACGTTTCGATTTGGGACTTCAATATGGTATAGGCGCTGAATTTGGCGACCACATTCTGTTGAATCTGAGTGGACAGTATGGCTTTATATCTCCGTTCGAAGATTCAGATGAAAAGAATTTAGGTTTCTTCCTGACGGTGGGTTACCGTTTCTAGGAAACATATCATGGGAAAATGGGGAAGGCTGCTCGGTGGAGCAGCCTTTTTTGTCTGTGTATATGTTTGTTCGGTCAGATCATTTGATTTTTTCCCGGATTTTAGCGAGATAATTGTGCATTCCTTGGGCATCTTTTTTGCTGATGATGTCCAGCAGTTCATTCAGTTCGGTACGGATGCCTTCTACCTGTGCCGGTGTATGCGGGTTGAAAAGGATTTCCTGCAACAGATAATCGTCTTCGTTCAATACTCCTTTGGCAATGGCCATATGGCGTTTGAAAGTAGTACCCGGTGCATCCTGGTGTTTCATGACAGCCGCAAAGACAAATGTAGAAACGAACGGGATGGACAGGGAGTAAGCCACTGTTTCATCGTGTTCCTCGAAGGTGTATTCGAAAATGTTCAGGCCCAGCCGTTGGTACAGGTCCTTGAAGAAAATTTTGCCTAAGTGGTCACCTTCCTTGATGATGATGGCGTTTTCCGTACTCAGCTTGTCCAGGCTGGCGAAGGTCGGACCGAACATCGGGTGAGTGGATACGTAGCGGAAACCGGAATTCTCATAGAATGTTTTCAGTCCGGTCTTTACCGAAGCGATGTCGCTGATGATACAATCGGTCGGGAGTACCGGAAGTACCTGACGGAAAGCCTCCAGTGTGTATTTCACGGTAGCGGCATTGATGACCAGTTCCGGCTTGAATTCGGAAATCTCGTCGATTGAGGTAAATCGGTAGCAGTTGTACATGAACCGTAGATGCTGGGGATTAATGTCGTATACGGCTACGGTGTGTTCGAAACTCAATACATCTGAAAAGAAAGAGCCCATTTTTCCGGCTCCTAAGATCAATATTCTCATAGATTCTTATGGCTTGGTTGGCAGGGAGAGGAGCGAAGGAGGGCGAATACTCTCCTTCGCTGCTGTCTTTCCTGTCTTTTTCTGTTATTTGTTGATGATTTCCATCTGCTGACGGACACTTTCTTCGTGGATGGCTTCGAATACTTGTTTGATGAATTCGGCATCCATGCCGCACAGAGAACCTTGTGCGCCTCGTTTGTCAAGGATTTCGTTGTAACGTCCGGTCTGGAGGATGGTCATGTTATGCTCCTTCTTGAATGTACCGATTTCTCGGCAGATACGCATACGCTTGGCCAGTACTTCCATCAGGTCGTTGTCGCATTCGTCAATCTGGCAGCGGAGTTCGTTCAGGTTTTCAGTGGTCTGGTGTTCACCACGGATGACCAGCAGGTTCAGGATGTAGTCGAGTACGTCCGGAGTAACCTGTTGGGAAGCGTCGCTCCAGGCAGCGTCGGGAGTGCAGTGTGATTCAACAATCAGTCCGTCGAAACCTAAGTCCATGGCCTGTTGGCACAGCGGGGCTACCAGTTCACGTTTACCGCCGATGTGGCTTGGGTCGCACAGGATCGGCAGGTTCGGGATGCGGCGGCGCAGTTCGATAGGAATGTGCCACTGCGGAAGGTTGCGGTAGATTTTCTTGTCGTAGGATGAGAAACCGCGGTGGATGGCTCCGATGCGTTTCAGTCCGGCATTGTTGATGCGTTCCAAGGCGCCGATCCACAGTTCCAGGTCAGGGTTGACCGGGTTCTTGACAAGCACCGGTATATCCACTCCTTTCAGGGCATCGGCAATTTCCTGTACCGCAAACGGGTTGGCGGTGGTACGTGCACCAATCCACAGCAGGTCGATACCGGCTTTCAGACATTCGTATACGTGTTTGGCAGTGGCCACTTCGGTGGTGACATACATGCCTGTTTCCTTTTTCACTTCTTTCAACCAGGCCAGTCCGTCTACACCGATACCTTCAAAACCTCCCGGTTTGGTACGGGGTTTCCAGATGCCTGCGCGGAAAATCTTTATTCCTTTGTTTGCCAACTGGCGGGCAGTGCTCATGACTTGTTCTTCTGTTTCGGCGCTGCAAGGACCGGCGATTACCAACGGACGTTCGCTAGGTACGCCATCCAATACGATAGGTTGTAAATCGAGTTCCATAATGAAAGGTATTTATAGTTTTACATGATATTTTTAATTCTTTCCAAGGCTTCGGCCAATCTGTCTTCCTTGGCACAAAGCGAGATACGGATGTAACGTTTGCCGTTACTGCCGAAGATGAATCCCGGTGTGATGAATACGCGGGCTTCCTGAAGTACCTTTTCGGTCAGTTCTTCCACATCGGCATAGCTGTCGGGGATTCTTCCCCAAAGGAACATACCTACCTGTTCGGGATCGAAGGTACATCCCAGGGTAGTCATGATGTCTTCAGCCAGTTTCCGCCGGCGGCTATACACCTGAATGTTGGCCTCTTCGTGCCATTCCGCACTGTTCTGATAGGCTTGGGCGGCCGCCAGCTGCATCGGACGGAACGTACCGGAGTCAATGTTACTCTTGATTTTCAGAATCCATTGTACAAAGGTGGCGTTGGTAGCCAGGAGGCCGACGCGCCATCCCGGCATGTTGTGGCTCTTGCTCATCGAGTTGAATTCGATACAGCATTCTTTGGCTCCCGGAATGTTCAGGATACTGATAGGTTTCTTGTTCAGGATGAAACTGTACGGATTGTCGTTGACGATGACAATGTTGTGCCGGCGGGCGAAATCCACCAGGCGTTGGTACAGTTCCAGGGTAGCGTTGGCACCGGTCGGCATGTTCGGATAGTTAGTCCACATGATTTTCACCCTACTCAGGTCCATCTGTTCCAGTTGTTCGAAATCGGGTTGCCAATGATTGTTTTCCTGCAGGTCGTAGGTAACGATTTCACTGCCCAGAATCCGGTTTAATGAGGTATAGGTAGGATATCCCGGATTAGGTACTAATACCTGGTCACCCGGATTGACCAGAGCCAAGGTCACGTGCAGGATACCTTCCTTCGAACCGATGAGCGGTTGGATTTCGGTTGCCGGGTCCAGGTCGACGTTGTACCAGCGTTTGTACCAGTCGGCCATGGCGCGGCGGAGTTCCGGAATACCTACGGTAGGCTGGTAGCCGTGTGCATCGGCTTTCCGGGCATTTTCACACAATACCTCGATGGTTTCGGGAGAAGGCGGCATGTCCGGACTTCCGATACCTAGACTGATGACATCTTTCCCTTCTGCATTCATGCGGGCCACTTCTTTCAGCTTGCGGCTGAAATAGTATTCGCTTACGCTTGCCAGACGGTCGGCAGGCTGTATGTTATAATGTTGATTCTCCTTCTGCATATTCTCCTAAAATTTTCAGTGCTTTGGTTAATGGGGTAACGGCGTCGATGGCCTGTTTGTATCTCAAATAGTCATTGAACATGATGTCCACGTAGAACAGGTATTCCCATTCGCGGCCGATAATCGGCAATGACTGTATCTTGGTCAGGTTTATCTTATAGAATGAAAAGATAGACAAGACTTGCGAGAGGCTTCCTTCGTTATGGGGCAGCGAGAAAACCAGATTGACCTTGTTGATTTTGGAGCGGTCTTTCAGTTCGTCGGCCATCCACGGGTCGCAGACCACCAGGAAACGGGTGAAGTTGTGTTTGTTGGTTTCGATGCCTTCCTGCAGTATTTTCATGCCGTAAAGTTCGGCTGCGTATTTCGAGCAGATGGCTGCATGTCCTTTCAGTTGGTTTCGGCTGATGTTTTCGGCACTTCCTGCCGTATCTTCGGTTTCCACCACCTTCAGTCCCGGATGGTGCTGCAGAAATTCGCGGCATTGCGCCAGTGCTACCGGATGTGAATTGACTTCGGTCAGGTCGTCCCAGTCTTCATCGGGCAGACACATGATGCTGTGGCTGATACGGAGCTTGTGTTCTCCGATGATGGTGGCGCCGCTGGCACGCAGCAGTTCGTAGTTGTGTAGCAGACTGCCGGCGATGGTATTCTCGATGGCAATCATGCCGATTACATTACTGTCTTTACGCATGTTTTCGAAAACATCTTCGAATGTATTGCAGCAGATCAGTTCGATTTCTTCGTCCTTGAAGTACTTGTGGGCGGCAATGTCGTGGTATGAGCCCGGTACTCCTTGAATGGCTATCTTTTTCATTGGCTTTTAGCTAAAAAAAAATCCCGTCTTCACTCGGAAGCGGGATTCGTTTATATTCTATTCTATTATTTTATTCTCTTAATATACGCATGCGAACTCCCGCTTCACTTCATTGCTAAAGTAAAAGTAAAAGAAGTAAAAGAAGAAGTATGTCGCAAAAGTTTTCATATTTTGTTATTTTGTTATCGTTTACGCTGCAAAAGTAATACTTTTCTTGAAAAAACAAGAGATTTATGAACTTTTTTTCTCGGATTTTTTAAAGTGGACTTGCCGGTGCCTCAAAATTCTGGAAATTTCCATTGATGAGGTTTTCCTTTTCCGGGTCCAGGCTGATGGCTTTCTTCATGTCTTCTATCGAGCCTTCCTTGTCTCCTTTCAGCAGTCTGGCTCTTCCCCGTTCCTGATAGAGTCTGGCATTTTCCGGCATCAGTTCAATGGCTTCTGTATAGTTCTCGATGGCAGCATCCAACTCTTTCAGTTCGATGTCAAGCTCTCCTTTCAGCAGGTAGGCATTTTCGTTGAATGGATTGTTTTCCAGTACTTGGTCGAAAGCCTTGAAGGCGGCATCCTTGTCTCCCAAAGCAGCCTGGATTTTACCTTTCAGCAGTAACGCGTCTTCATTTTCCGGATGGATGGACAGAACACGCTCGATGTCTTCCAGCGAGTCGTTGGCTTGTCGCATGTCCCAAAGTACTTCTGCCCGAAGCAGGTATGCTTCCAGGTAGTTTTCGTTCAGGACTGTCGCTTTGGTCAGCATGACAATGGCCTGGATGGGATTCTGCAGTCCGTGGAATGCTTGTGCAGCCATGTAATAGGCCGTAGCATTGTTTTCATCCAGCTTGATGGCGTTCTGACAGGCTGTATCCATGCTTTTATAATCTGCTTGCAGGTAACAAACGCGGGCCAGTGCCAGTTGGTTTTCGCTGCGTTCGGGTTGTATTTCTACCAGGCGGTCCAAAATGGTGCGGGCGTTGTCTGTCGCGTCGGTCTGCAGGTAGGCATTGGCCAGCAGCATCATGGTTTCCGGTTCTTCTTTCAGCCGGATGGCGTTTTCAAAACATTTGATGGCATACGGAAGCTGGTGGATGTTGCGGGCGCGGATGCCGTCGTATTTCAATGTGTCAAAGTTCTTGTCTTCTTGTGTGGCGGTTTGTTTCTCTTCGGATGATTTTCCGCCGAATAATGATGATAGTAGACCCATGATATGATGTAGTTATGTTGTTTTTCAGCCGACAAACTTACGGAAAATCTCTGGAATATCCGCCGAATTGCAGCAGATTAACGCAACAGGATTTGATAATTAGGAAGTTAGAAGAAAAACGCAGAAGTTGGGCAGACAGTTGAAAACCGTCTTAAAGCAGATTAAAGCAAAAGAACGGTTTCCTAATCATTACCCGATGAAAGTGCAGATTTAACAGTCCCTGTTTCATTTTGCGGCGTTCTGCGCAGCTTTGCTTATCAATAGGTAACTCGTTGATTTATAGTTTTGCAACCAAAAAGAAACGAGTATGGCAAGAAGCACATTCAAGGTGCTGTTCTACGTGAACGGCAGTAAGGAAAAGAACGGAATTGTCCCCATCATGGGACGGGTTACAATCAACGGAACGGTAGCACAGTTCAGCTGCAAGCGGTCTATCCCGAAAGAACTTTGGGACGCAAAAGGCAACCGTGCCAAGGGCAAGAGCGTGGAGGCAAGGGAAACGAACCTTGCGCTCGACAACATCAAGGCGCAAATCATCAAGCACTACCAGCGCATTTCCGACCGTGAGGCGTTTGTGACGGCAGAGATGGTGCGCAACGCCTATCAGGGCATAGGCGGCGAATATGAAACGCTGCTCAAAGCCTTCGACCGTGAGAACGAGGTGTTCAAGAAGCGTGTCGGCAAGGACAGGAAGATGGCGACTTATCAGTCAAGGGTAGTGGCAAGGAACTATGTGGCGGCATTCATCAAGTCATTCTACAAGCGCAGCGACATGTCGATGCTGGAACTTACGCCCGACTTCATCAAGGAGTTTGCTGTCTATCTTTCCACGGAAGCGGGATTGCGCAACGGCACGATATGGGAGAAGTGCATGTGGCTGAAAGGCGTGGTGATGCGGGCGCATTTCAACGGACATATACCGAGGAATCCGTTTGCCCAGTTCCATATAAGCCCGAACACGAAAGAGCGTGAATATCTGACGGAGAATGAGTTAAAAACATTGATGGAATTTCAGTTCAAAGACCCCAAGAACTCCTATCTCCGTGATATTTTTGTTTTCGCCAGTTTTACCGCCCTCTCATTCGTGGATATAAAGGAATTAAGCAACGACCAGATTGTGGAAGTGAACGGTGAGAAATGGATTATTTCCAAACGACACAAGACGGGTGTACCGTTTCAGGTGAAGCTGCTGGATATTCCCTTGCAGATAATCGAGCGTTACAAGGCTTTTCAGGAAAACAATCTTGTATTCCCCAATCTCAACTATTGGTCAATATGCAAGCGTATGGGAAAGATGATAAAGGAATGCGGCATCACCAAGAAAATCAGCTTCCACGTCAGAAGACATATCATTTCTTCTTACTCATTGAAAACAAGAAACTTACAAAGGTTGTCAGCTTAACAGGTAACGACTTGGAAACCAGCGGGCTTCTATATTCTGCAATGTTCTGCACTAATCAAAAGAACGCTTTTCTCATTTGCAAAAGTAGTGTTTTTATCCCTTATTACCAAAGTTATTCCCCTGAAAAATAGAGAAAATCGAACTTCCCAATAAAATTTGAGCTATCTGTTTATTTCGAGGTGGATATTCCGGCTTATCACTGTCATTTGGATAATAGAATTACAGAATGTCTTTTCCAGCCTATGAACAACCGATGCAGAAATGATTGTACATTTCTCCAAACATAGGAATATACCAATCGCCATAAGTTTATTGTGACAGTCCTTTGTTGCTTCACTACTACATTGATAGGTGGGCGCATTGTGCCACCGATTTACATCATCCAAACTCCACCCCTCTAAATCCGCACTCCATTGCTGATACTTTTATTTGAAGTTTTGCTGTTGTAAACCAGTACGACTGTGCAACAGCAAAACAGTAAACCAGCGCATCATTGAAACTATGTTGCTGCAAACCCGTGTAGAATAAATTTTCTGAATATTCGCTTCTGCCCATCATCGTTTTTACAGACCATTGGTTCGATGCGTTTGCAAACAAGCGAAGATACATTTGCCTAAAATTGCATTTCCCTATTGGTATCTAAGGCGAATTTGGCTGTAATTGGCACATATTGGCATCGAATTGACGCTATGGTTGCATTTCGGGAAAGTGAAAATCCGGTTTACGTTTCCTGCATTCTCAAATATAGCTCAGACTTGCACATCAGCCTTATCCCGGTTCTTCTTTTGAACAATTTTGGGCATCGGAAAACGATGCTTTCGGACTGGAATAACAGCACAAATTCCAATCCGTTTGCTGGCGGATTTTTTGATTTCACGAGAAATCAGCAAGGTGTCCTTCGGGTTACCCGAAGGCTTTTCGGTTACTGCCGAAAATGGCAGCAGCAAGGTATGTTTTGAGTAACTCAAAACGTTTCGGGTTACTCCCGAAGACCTTGCCGCCGGGTTGCCTCTCCGAAGTCGGGCAACCTGTTCAAACCTTGCGGTGTTCTTAGTCTATTCCTTGTACTTTATGCCGTACAATCTTATCTTATTGTACAGTGTGGTACGTCCGATACCGAGCAACGCCGCAGCCAACTTACGGTTGCCTTTTGTCTGTTCCAGCGCATGGATGATTTGTTTCTTCTCCATGTCGTTTAGCGCCAATGAAGTGTCAGCCGCCAACGGCATTTCGTCAAACTCCAACACATCCGCCGTGACCGTATCGCCTTCGGTATGCAGCACAGCCATGCGCACAACCCGTTTCAGTTCCCTCACGTTGCCGCCCCATGTATAGGCGAGCAACCGTTTCCTTGCCTCCGCGTCAAAGCCTTTCACCTGCTTTTCAAATTCCTCGTTGGCAAGTTTCAGGAAGAAATCCGCCAATGGCATAATATCCTCCTTGCACTCGCGTAATGGAGGTATGTGCAGGGTGTATTCTTTCAACCGTTGGTAGAGGTCAGCCCAGAAACGCTTTTCGGCGATGGCAGTCTGCAAGTCCTCGTTGGTGGCGGCGATGATACGCACATCAGCTTTCTTGTCCTTGCTGCCGCCCGTGGGCCTGTACCGTTTGGCTTCCAACGCGCGGAGCAGCATCTGTTGCACTTCCGGTGGCAGGTTGCCTATCTCGTCAAGGAACAACGTGCCTCCGGAGGCTTCCTCCCAGAGGCCTTGCTTCTCGTGTATCTTCTCGGCGATTCCCTTGCCCCGCTCCCCGATTTTCCCTATCTTCGCCGAAAAATAATCAATTATGCCCACATCGACATTCAAAGCCCGATTGCCGCACGATGCAGCCACCATTTGGAACATCATAACTTCTTCCTATGATTATCACTGGCGCAGTGACATCGCACGAATTGAAAAATTGTCTGAACATCAGTTTATGGAATATACCCACTCCGGCTATGTCACATTATTTACTATTACAGCCTTCCAACCTTTTGAACGGTATGAGTTTGATTTAGAGAATGAGAATATTAAGGGACATTGGTGTGGTTTACTTTCCGAAAGGAATGGGCAAACCGAAATCATATTCACAGAAACCGTTTTCGCCAAGAAATGGTATCTGAAACCATTCGTCAAAATATATCTTCGGAGGCAGCAATCCGTTTATCTGAAAGATTTGCGTCAAAAACTTCTTGAATCAGTACGATAATTTGACAAAATCTTCCTATCTTGCGGTCAGTATTAACCTGTCTGTAGAACCACTCGGAAGTGAGGCAGGATAAGTCCGGGACTTATGCCACATCAGTTCCGGACTCATGTAGGATGAGTTCCGGACTTATCCCAACCCCTCTCCGGAGACCATCGGACACAAAATAAAACATGTATGGCGTATTACCGCAAGATTCAAAAGAAAATCAATGGCAAATGGTATCCGCAAAGCGTGACCATTGGCAAACCCGTTCAGACGAAAGAAGTGGCGAACCGGTTGGCGGACTTGTCCGCATTAAGCCCCGGCGATTGCTACTCGATGTTGGGAAACCTCGGCAAAGTATTGGGCGAGTTTATGAACTCCGGGCGCACGGTGAAGCTGGACGGCGTGGGGACATTCTACTACACGGCGAACACCAGCGGTCAGGGCGTGGATTCGGAAGAGGAAGTCAGCGCAAAGCAAATCGTCGGCACGCGCGTCCGTTTTATTCCCGAAGTGGCACGCTCAGTGGGCGGTCAGGTCAGCACCCGGTCTTTGGTGAGCGAAAACACGTTCTGGGAGGAGCTGAAACTGGATTCGTCCGCTTCGTCTTCGGGCGGGAATGACGATGAAGGGGTGACGGAGAACCCGCTGGGCTGACGACAAGCCTAAAATTTTTCCGTAAGCACTGTCGTTCCGGGCGACGATGCTAAAAAACTTTTTCAGGTCTTGTCCTCAGCGGGGACAGGGCTTGAATTTTTCTGCAACCGCTGTCCCCGCCGGGGACAACGCCAAAAATCTTCCGCAAGCTTCGTCTGAGGTCTCGGTCAGCACTTATAATTTTCCGCAAGCCTCATCCGAGCCTCCGACGACGCAAATCCGGACGGATTAGCCTTGTCCGAGGCATTTTTCGAGGCATACATTCCATATATAATTTCCATACATCAAAAATATTTATTCTTTCAATGCTTCCTGATTAAAATACCCAATGTTTCAACGCATGGTAAACTCCGTTCTCGTCTACCGGATCCGTCACATAGTCTGCAATGGCTTTCAGTGAATCGTTTGCATTCCCCATAGCCACACCGATGCCAGCCCGTTCAACAATGGGAATGTCGTTGCCTCCATCGCCCAATGCCATCGTTTCCTCAATCCTGATGTCTTGATGGGCTGCAATAGCCAAAAGTCCGTTCCCCTTGTTTACATTCCTTGCCGTGATGTCGGCAAAGTCGGGATACCAGCGGCTGGACTCACATCCCGACAGTAACGGCATTAATTGTTTTTCCTCTGTTTCCGGAATCACTGCCACTACCCAATATCGCTTAATGTCTACCATTTTGATAAGTAATCCGTTTGTAGTCCGCTAAAAGAATCTTACCTTTGTTGCCATAAACAAATAAAGATGAATCGCAAAGACACTTACGGCATATACAACAACACGGCGGAGCATATTTCTCTCCTGAAATACTCCAAAAGCTCGTGCGGCGTGGACTTCCTGCTGAACACGGCGGAAAGCACGGAGAAGCGGGGCTGGTTCGATACGGACAAGCGGTATCGGACTGACTTCTTCGAGTTCTATTTCTTCCGCAAGGCGGAGGGGCATCTCTTTTTGGCGGGCGAACGGATTGCACTGCATCCCGGTATGTGGCTCGTCATTTCGCCTTTCCAGTTGCAGGAATGGCACGTGGAGTTGGACAAACTGGACTATACGTTCCTTGTCTTTCAGGAGGAGTTTGTGAACAATTTCCTCTCGGACAAGTATTTCATGTACCGTCTGCTTTATTGCTACCAGCACGATTATCCCACTTGGTTCGATATGCCGGAGGAAGAAGCCTACCCGTTGCTCGACTTGTTACAGAAGATGAAGCAAGAATTGCGCAATCCGATAGCCGACAGTTACCACCTGATTGTCGCCTACCTCTATCAGTTCCTTCTGTTGCTAAACCGCATTTACGCTCATCGTTTCAACTTGCCGTTTGCCCTGCCGCTGAACAACTACGCCTACCAGTACAAACAGCTCTTGGAAAAGAACATTTGCGACAAGGCGCGTGTGGCGGACTATGCCGAAATGATGGGCATCAGCCGTGTGTCGCTCAACAAGGCGGTGATGCGCGAGTTCGGCCTCTCGGCAGTGCATCTGCTGAAGCAACGCCTCCTGCAAGAGGTGAAGAACGACCTGCTTTTCTCCAATCTCTCCGTCAAGGAAATCGCTTTCCGCCTGCACTTCTCCGAGCCGAACCACCTGATGCGCTTCTTCAAGCAGATGACGGAGCAGACCATCAGCGAGTTTCTTGCGGAGATGAACCGTGAGGATTAAAGACTGTATGCCTCTTATTTCTTGAGCCTTATTTTTTCGTGGTAGAAATAGTTCACGATGACAGGCTTTCCTTTTTCCGAGCGTCCGTAAGGCAAATCGTTCACCCGATAGGGAAAGCCTTGCGTTTGTGCATACCGGGATATGTCCTGTTCCAATGCTTGCCAGTAATCAAGCCTTTTCTTGTTGTATATTTCCTCATATAATGGGAAGAGTTCGGGATGCTTCTCACGGATATATGCCATTATCCCTCCTTTGAATTGCCCGCGCAGGTTCAGGTTTTCAAGCCATATCAAATCGGCATATCCTTTCACTTCCTCGATAATCGCCTTCACATCGGTTATTCCCGGAAATATGGGCGAGACGAAACACACGGTACGGATGCCTGCCTCATAGACTTGGCGCATCGCTTTCAGGCGGCGTTCTATGCTCACGGCGTTGTCCATATCAACACGGAACTGCTCGTCAAGCGTATTGACCGACCACGACACTGTTACCTTGGGAAAACGTTTCAACAAGTCGAGGTCACGCAGGACGAGGTCGGACTTCGTGCATACCATAATCTCGGCGTTGCTTCCACGCAGTTCTTCGAGCAGCCTGCGGGTACGGCAGAATTGTTCCTCATTGGGGTTGTAACCGTCCGTCACAGAACCTATTACAATGCGTTCACCGTCATATTTGTGCGGATTGGCTATCGGTTTCCAGTTCTTCACGTCCAAAAACTCGCCCCACGCCTCTGTATGTCCGGTGAAGCGTTTCATAAACGATGCGTAGCAATACTTGCAGGCGTGAGGACAGCCCACGTAAGGATTGACCGAATATCCGCCGACTGGCAGCGCAGATTTTGTCATAACGCTCTGTACGTCTATTTCCTTGATTGTTTCCATTGTTTACAACTCAAGGCTCTCCCCGTCTTCCGGTATAATCAGTCGGCTCATATCCGCCCCGTGGTGGCGGGCTTCGTTACGCAGGATTTCGCGCGTGGTCTGGCAATGGTCAATGGCATCCATATGCACGGCTATCAGTTTGATGTGTGCGGGGAGCGTGTCGAGCATCGCCATCACTTCCTGCTCGTCGGGGATGATGCAGCCGTCCGTCTTGGAAAATTCGGGGAACACCGCACCGCCGCTGTTTACTACAATATAGTCGGGACGGTATTTTTCCACGGTTTCAAGGATGCACGGTTCCCATTTGCAGTCGCCCATTATATAAATGGTCGGAAGTCCCTCCGCCATCAACACATAGCCTGACACGGGTCCCATCATCTGACCTATCTGACCGAAACCGTGATGGCCCGTGGTGCGGTGGATGGTCAGTTCGCCTATTGTCTTGCTCTTTTCAATTGCTTCCACATTCGTAAAACCGTCCTGCACGAGGGTATCCTTGTCTTGCGGCTGGGTGTAGAAAGGAATGTCTTTCGGCAGATGTTGTTTCACGCTCGGTTCATAATGGTCAATGTGGTTGTGTGTGAGCAGTACCATATCCACGCCCTCGGTGATTTCGCTGATGGGCATTACCAGATGCACTCTCGGACTCTTGTACACGCCGAGAGCGGATTGCAGGGTTCCTTTGTCGGCAAATACGGGATCAACAAGAATGGTGTGTCCTGCATAATTGATTTTCAAGGTGGCGCTGCGCACCAACCGGATAATAGCTTTCTCGTTCATAATGTTACGCTTTTATGATTTGTCGGGTGCAAAGTTCGGAAGATTCCCCTGATGCCTCTATGCCTTAAAAAGAGGAATATATGCCATTTTGATAAAAGAATGATGTATATTTGCAGAAAGCAAAGAACAAGAGCGATGAAAACGATAACCAACCCCGAAAGACTGGTCAGCGTCCCGTTCAGCAAGACACGTTGCGGCGTGGACTTCTACATCAACACAGGCGAGAGCAAGGACATCTGTGGTGTCTTGACCGAGCACCGGACGTTCAAGACGGATTTTTTCAGTTTCTATTTCTTTCGCCGCGCCAATGGCTATGTGCTGTTAAACTTCCGCAAAATAGAATTACGGGACGATATGGTGCTCCTCCTGTCGCCGCACCAGCAACAGGAATGGCACGTGGACGAAGCGGAACTGGACTACACTTTCCTTATCTTCCGCGAGGACTTTATGCGCACGTTCATCGCCGACAAGTTCTTCGTCTATCGCCTGCTGTATTATTATCAGACCGACACGCCACCGTACCTGTTTGCCGCGCCGGAAGAACTGGCGGAATATATGCGCCTCTTGGGGAAGATAAAACAGGAGCTGCTGCATCCTGTGGCAGACACTTACAACCTTATCGTATCTGTGCTTTACTATCTGTTGGTGGTTATCAACCGGGCATACGCCAAAACTTACCGTCTGCCGGTCGAAGTGCCGAAGAACAATTATGCATTCCAGTTCAAGGACTTGCTCGAAAAGCATATCCACACCGTGCAGCGTGTTCAGGAATATGCCGATATACTCCGCGTGAGCCGTATTACTCTGAACAATTCTGTAATGGCGCAGTTCGGCGTGTCCGCCACCCATCTGCTCAAACAACGCTTGTTGGAGGAATTGAAAAACGATCTGTTGTTCTCCGACCGCAACGTGAGCCAGTTGGCGGACGAGTTCCACTTTTCCGACCCCAGCCATCTGATGCGTTTCTTCAAGCAACAGACGGGAAAGACGTTTACGCAATATATCACGGACTACCAAAAGGGGATTTACGAGTAATCCGTCCCGATAAGCGTTGGAAACTGCATCGACAATATCAATCCGTCAGGATAAGCACCGTCGACGGGTGACGAAACCATTAATCGGCACGGATAAGCACTAAATACGGCGACGACAGTCCTCGCGAACTTGGAGAACCACTGTCGTCGCTGACGACAACGCCAATCGGTGTGGATTATCATTTTCGTAGGCTTACATCACATCCGGGATGAGCCTACCAAAGGTCGGACCTTTGATACCCTAAGTCCGGAACTTAGGCCACCTCTGTTCCGTACTTAGGTAGGCTCGCTTCCGGAGGGCGTGCGGGACGGGTTAAACGTTGCCGTAAGATAGGAAGATTTTTTGACGTGGGCAAGCTATTTATCGGTTTTGCTCAAATTGTCTAACATCTTTTTCAGATTGGCAGCGTTTTCCTCATCAGAGATAGTCGGGTCTTTCAAGAAACGGGAGCAAGGAAGCTCCGTACACTTGCCGCAATTATGCTGATGCTTCTTGTTCACGCAGCAATCATACACACGGCAGCAGTCATCACCCGTATATTGCAGCCAAAAGACTTTCCCTTTAATCTTCCGACATCCGGCGCATTGCAAGGGAAACAGACCGCACTCCACGCAGATAGCCCCGCAAGGCGACACCTCGACATATTCGTCTTTCCAATGCCACCAATGACATTTCATCGGGTCGGGATTTTCTGTATTCACAAAATATTCAACGGCACGATACAGGTAAAGTTGGCAACGGTCGAGGGTGCATCCGCGCAAGGCGCATTCTTCGGCATACAGTTCGTCTGCGCTCTTGCCTTTCAGGGATTCGATGGTGGTATAGCCCATCGCTATCAAGTCTTGTTTGGTCGTTTCGCCGACGTTGGGGATTTTTCGGAGTTCGCTCATATTGCAATGTTTTCTGTTGATGTTTGCGAAGATAAAGAAAATCGGGGAGCGGGGCAAGAATCATTCTCTTGCTACTTGAATAAGGTAATGATTTCCCCGTCTGCCGCTCGTCTATGATAATCGGGGTCGCGTCATATCTAACCTTCAACAGTTGTTTTGTAATAATGCGCCAACAGCGGTAATAAACGCTTCGGCTTTGGGCATCAGTTCATCAATCTCTTCTTCGCTTGAATAAGCGAAATCATCGTAATCACTGCTATGCCTACGTTCGAAAAGCAAAGAAAAAGTGCGCCCTATTTCCCGGGATAAACGTCCGGTAGCTACAAAGTGCATCCCTAACATCTGTTTGACTCCGGCGTGAGTGCCGGGATTTATCCCATGCTTGATGAGCAGGGCTATCGCCGCATAATAACAAGCATAATACAAACGATTGATTGCTGTATTATAATATCCCTGTTGTTTCAGAAATGGGACTTCTGCCAATGTCTCTTGGGCACGTTGGTAACGGTAAGCCGCCAATGCCTCTCTATTTTCAACGCTTAATTCTTCTTTCATAACACAATTCCTTCATTCATTACATTGACGTGGAACGGCGTGCGGAAAGGCAGGCTGTCCCACATTTTCTTCAGCAAGACACGTGCGTTAATCTGTACGCCGGTCTCAATCTCTATGTCATAAAGGGGGGCGATAATGCGGTCTTCCTCTTGGATGCTGAGTTTGTTGCCATCCACCAAGACCAACAAGTCAATGTCACTGTCGGGACGGGCATCCCCTCGCGCTTCGCTTCCATACAAGATGGTTTGGGCGTTGGGCGCCACTTGTGCCAATGCCTCCTGTATCCGTTTTACAATTTGTGGACGTTTCATCTTCTTCTTTTCTTATGTTTATTGCAAAGATAAGGAAAATCGGGGAGCGGGGCAAGGTTTCTATCTCTTCTTTTATCAAAATGGTAGCATACGGCTATGGATTGGTAGCGGCTGTTTCTTGCGATGCCTGTACTTTTGCACCGGACTAATCAAAGGAGATTTTCAATATGGTTTCAAAAGAAAAGATTGAGTTGTTGAGGCAGAAGATAGACGAGGCGGATGCCATCGTGGTGGGCGGAGCGTCGGGAATGTCTGCCGCATCGGGCTTCGTGTTCTACTATCAGGAGGACGATGTGTTCCGCCGTATGGCAGGAGGTCTGGCCGAGAAATACGACCGGCACAATATGTTCGACCTGTTCTATGACCGCCGCCCCTCGCGTGGCGAACAATGGGCGTTGATGCTGCGCGTCATACACTACATATATGAATGCTATACAGGCGAGACTTATACAGACTTGGCGGAACTGCTCAAAGGGAAGGATTACTATATTGCTACGACCAATCAGGACGCGCAATTCTACCGTGTGTTTCCTGCCGGGCGCATCACGCGCATACAAGGCGATTGGCGATACTGGCAATGCAGCCGTCCGTGCCACGACGAGATATATGACAATAAGGAAAAGGTATATCGGCTTGTCCGGGAAATCAAGGGTGATGCCTTGCCCGATGAACTCATACCCCGTTGCCCGCATTGCGGCAAGGAGTTGGCTCCGTGGGTGCGTGGTTACACCTTCCTTGAAGGCGAATATTACCAACGGGAGATGAAACGGTATCTCGATTTCCTCCGCGCCAACTCGCGGCGCAAGGTGCTTTTCCTTGAACTCGGCGTGGGGATGATGACCCCGATGTTCATCAAGGAGCCGTTTATGAATATGACCTATCAGTTCCCGAATGCTTTCTATGCCACCGTCAATCCCCAACACGCCATTATCCCGAAAGAGATTGCACGGAAAAGCCTTGCCATTAGCGATGATATTGCCGTTACGCTGAAACAATTGTTGGGTAAATCCACGGCTGGAATGAAAGCATTCGATGCAAAAGAAGCGTTTAACCCGTCAAGAGTATATTGATATGACAGAGATACAGAGAGCCGCCCAAGCCATCCGAGAAGCCGATGCCTTGCTCATCGGGGCAAGCAACGGACTGTCCATTGCCGAGGGCTATCACATATTCGCCAACAACGAGATGTTCCGCCGTCAGTTCGGCGACTTCCAACAGAAATACGGCATACGCAGTGTCATCGAAGGATGTTTCTTCCATTACCCGTGTGAAGCCGACCGCCGGGAGTTTCTGCATCGCCTGATACAATATTGGGTAACGGACTACCGTCCCTCACAGGTGATGAAAGACCTGCTTGCCGTAGTCGGTGATAAGGATTACTTCATTCTTACATCCAATGCCGATACACATCTGGAACTGTCAGGTTTCGTGGCAGAAAAGGTGTTCGAGGTGGAAGGCACTTTCGAGGATATGCTGCATAACCGCCCGATGCAAAACAAGAGTCAAGAAGCCAATGCTTTCCTCAATCGTTATCACGGCAAGCGGCTCGCCATTCTCGAACTGGGCATAGGCAGCCGAAACCGTCTGATAAAGCTGCCGCTGATGCAACTGGCGGCACGTGAACCGCAAGCCACATATATCACGCTGAATCTCGCACAGGAATTGTATATTCCCGATGAGATAGCACATCAATCCATTGGGCTGGCTGGGGATATTGCCCTCACGCTTAGGGAATTGAAGGAGAAATTGGTATGAGGAGTTATCGTAAACATTTGTCGGGAGAAGCGGCTTTCAAGTCGTTTGTCCCGATGCCCCTTTCAGAAATACAGGTTATCCATACGGAGGAATTGGATAAGCTGATAATGGAAACGGAAAGCGCAATGCAGCAATTCAATGATGACGCTTCACAACTTTCCGAGGAACAGATTGAGCAATTGATGCGGCAGGAAGCGGAAAATTCCTGCAAACTGGCTTTGGGTGAACAGCCTTTGTCTTTTGGTTTTATGCCGGATGCGGATAGTGCGCTGGAAGTAGATACGGACAATCTGCTGAAAGCCACTTCCTACGCCATTGAAGCGATGGATGAATTGCCGTTGAGCACCCGTCTGTTGAAAAACGCCCATTATCTGATGTGCTATAGTGAAAGGTATGCAAAGAAATATCCGGGAGAGTTCCGCACATCTCCTGTTTGGATTGGTTGGAAAGGGAACGGACTGAAAGACGCTATGTTTGTTCCGCCCGTGTATGATGATATGATTGAAGCCTTTTCCGACCTTGAACGTTACATCAATTATGAAGATTTAGAGAATGTATTTGTACGAGCCGCTTTGATACACTATCAGTTTGAAATGATACATCCCTTCATTGACGGGAATGGCAGAGTTGGACGGCTGCTCAACACATTGTACCTGATGGAGCAGCATGTTCTCAAATGCCCGGTTCTGCAACTATCCAATGTATTGAAGAAAAGTATTCTTGGATATTATATGGGAATACAGCATGTCAATGAGACGGGAACGTACAATGACTGGCTGCGCTTTTATTTGAATGCGATTAAATCAGCGACTTCAATCACCTGCTAAAAACGCCAATTGCTGCCAAATGCTTCCACGAAACTGCCAACCCATTGTTTGATGCGCAATACCCCTTTACTTTGCAGGCAAAACCGAGTATCAACATTAAAAAGTATCGACAATGGAAGTTTTAATTATTCAGAAAGAGGCGTTCGAGGAAATGGCGGCGAAGTTCTGCCGTTTCACGGAACGGGTGGATGCCATCCTCGCCAAGCAGGGAGGCAAGTCATTGAATGCGTGGATGGACAACCAAGAAGTCTGCCGACAGCTTAACATCAGTCCGCGAACCTTACAGACGTTGCGCGACAACGGCACGTTGGCTTATTCGCAAATCAACCACAAGGTGTTTTACAAGCCGGAGGACGTGATGCGCATCGTCAAGCCCGTAGAAAACAGACGAAAAAATCCGGCTACCTAATAGAAATATCCACTAAATCCAATGTAGCTATGAGCGAAATGATTACCAAGAGCCATGCGCTGGTCGCCCAATTCGGCGACACGCTTGACCGTCTGCTGGACGGCATTGAGAACTTTGTGGCAAACAGCCGTCCGACTTTGGGCGGTGAACGCTTCCTGACGGACAGGGAGGTTTCGGCACGACTGAAAGTGAGCCGCCGCACCTTGCAGGACTACCGCAACACCGGAATGATAGCCTACTACCAGTTGGGTGGCAAGATTCTCTACAAGGAATCGGACATCGAGCGGATGCTTGCCGCCAATTACCGGGAAGCGTTCAGATAGCATCATAAAAAGGAATACGACCAGAGGACATCAGGTCGTATTCCTTACCGTGTCTGGTCGTATATCCTTTGTATCAACAGCTATACTCCTTCCTAGAATATGCCACTGGCGAAAAGAACAAACATAGAGGTTCTTTCCGACTGGCGGCATACAGTTTCCCCATGACAAACCGCCTGAATGCCATGCACTCCTTAGTCCGCAGCCGAAAGGCAACGGCAATCACCATTTCAAGACTGTACACATCATAGCTTATCCCGTTGTCCTGCCTGACGTAGCGCATGGTGTCGCTTTCCAACAACTCCATGTTCTTGTAAATGGTATGGATAGCCCTGCGGATGTCGCAACCGAACACATTGAACGCATCGGACATTTCCTGCTGCGTCATCCATACGGGAACGGTCGGAATAGTGACCGCACCGTTTTCGTTGATTGTGATAATTCCACGTTCCATAGTCATTTCCCAATTTGCTCATTATTTAAGTCTGTTTCTTTTGGCAATCCTTGCCTTTTGTACCATTTGCCTGTTCCGTACATCATTCTGACCGCCATCAGGTTGTCCATGTCCTTTGAAATCTTCTTGTCAGTCACCTCCGCGTACCGCTGGGTGGTCTTTATGCCTGAGTGCCCCATCATCTTGGCGATGCTCTCGATGGGTATGCCCTCTGAAATTAAGAACGTTCCGAAGGAGTGCCGACTTTGGTGGTAGGACAAGTTTTCTTTCCGTCCTATCGCCACGCCCAACTCGTGTATCTCGAACCACATCTCGTCACGGCTCGGAAGCGGAAACACGGGCTTCGTGTCGTCGGTCGTGTTGTAGAGGTCGAGTATCTGCTCCGCTATCGGATGCAGGGGGATGAACGCCTCCACGTTGGTCTTCTTGCGGTTGATGCGGATGTAACGCCTGCCGTCGGCAGTCCTGCCGATGTGGTGCGGATGAAGCAGCATGGTGTCCACATACGCCAATCCCGTGAACGTTGAAAACAAGAACGCCCTGCGCCCCAGCTCCTGCAACGGGTCGAGCATCGGGGTTTCAAGGATGGCTTTCAGTTCGGCACGGCTGATGTGCCTGTGCTTCGGCGTGGGCTTCTTCTCGTATTCCATGTCCTCCAACGGGTTGGCTCGGAGTATCTCGTAGTCCACTGCGAGGTACACCAGCTTGCTCAGCCAACAGAGGCACTTGTTGATTTGCTGTGCGCTGAAATTCTTGTTGCGCTTCATGAATGCCTTGTAGGAACTGCCGAAGTCCTCCGTGATGTCGGTGAACTCGATGTCCTCCTTGCCCAATGAAGTGAGGTATTCTTTCAGGTATTTCTGGTAATACCCCGAATGGCGGTAGGTGGACGTGGAGTTTATCTCCTTTGAACGGGCAAGCAGCCGCTCGCGTTCCCTTTCACCCATCTGCAACAGCTTGGTGGGGATGACCGCCCTTTTCGCCAACGTGTTCTTGAGCAGTTCGGCGCTCACCACGTTCTGTTTCTTCAAAATTTCATCGTAGGCAAGCCCTACGGACTTGCGGAACTCCTGCAGGCGGTTGTTCTCTCTGACGGTACGGATGGTTCCTGTCTTGCTGTTCCAATCCTCCGGACGGCAATAAATGCCCGTCGCCATCGTGGAAATCTTGCCGTCAACAGTGATACGGCAAAGGACGGCGGTCGTACCGTCCGCTTTCACCTTGTTTCTGTTAATATACGGTAATATGGAAAATGTACTGCGCATAGCTATGATATTTTGGGGGCTATTGAATTGAATTTAATTTGATTACAAAACAAGTTTCAAGTCTTTGGTCGCCTCGATGTACTTGTCCATGTCCTCAAAGAGCTTCTTCGGGGTGACACGTAGGCTCGGCTGTCGGAAACCTACCACCGTAAGGTGGCATGGCGCCGACAGCCGAGCCTACAAATAACCGTGCAGAAATTGGATAATGACCTCACGATGCTGGGCGACAAACTGAGCAAATCATTCGGAAACGTGAAAATAGCTGGGATATGAAACGGGAAATAATCACAACGGACAGCTATGGTAGAATTACCATACCATCCGATACAGGTAATATATGGATGAATGAAATGGAGCTGGTGGAGCTGTTCGGGGCAATCGCCCCGACGCTCCGTGCCGCCATTCGTGCCGTGTACAAGTGTGGAGTTTTGAATCCTCTTGAAGCAGAAAAACGTATCAAGCTGCCCAACGGCTATTACGCGGACATGTATGCCTTGCCGATGGTGGTGGCACTCGCTTTTCGCATTGACACGTCAGGTGCCGCAACGGTTCGCAATGCACTGCTGGAAAGATTGTGCCGACGAAAAGAAAAACAAGTCCTGCTAGTGTCAATGAATAACAGAATGCCGTATGAATGTTAGGGTGAACTTTTTATGTTCAGCCACTACAATACCTATGCGGACATCAAGCGGCGGAAGAACGAGAGCCGGACGTATTTCTTTGACAGGGCGGCGGAACGGCTGAACCGCAGGATGATGCGGGACGAGGAGGCGGAACGGAAGAGGCGGTGAAGCAAGAAAATAAGCGATAAGTCCGCCTTGATTTATTACGAAAAAATTAAAAAAAGTTTCTACTATATTTGTATTATCAAATATAAATTGTACTTTTGCAATACAATATCGCCCTTAGGTGGAAAATACTAAGGCTCGCCACCCCTAAAAAGGTGGCTTATTTTTTATATATACAATTGGAATATGGACAAAAACAACGCGTTATAGTCTATATTGATGGATTCAATTTCTATTTCGGACTGAAGAGCAATGCTAAATGGAAGAAATATTATTGGCTTGATATAGTCAAGTTGTTCGAGATGTTCATGCGCCCGAATCAGGAGCTTGTTGCCGTCAAGTATTTTTCGGCAAAGCCTGATGATATAGACCAAAGTCTTCGCCAGAATGCCTTTTTTCAAGCCAATAGAGAAAATCCAAAATTCAAGTTGATATTGGGTAAGTATCTGAAAAAATCTATAACCTGTTTCAAATGCGGAAATGTTATTCATACCCATGAGGAAAAGGAAACTGATGTACGAATAGCCACACAGATTGTAGCAGATGCCTATCAGAAGAATTGTGATATATCCATTGTAGTATCAGCTGATAGTGACATGATACCTGCTATCGAACTTGCAACAGAAGCTTGTCAAAAGGTTTTTGTATATTTCCCTCCTTACCAGTACTCCAGTAATCTTGCTACTATGGGTATGGGTAAGCCTATCCATATGAAACAATATGAAACTCGTTTCAGGCAATGTCTTTTACCTGATGTGGTACATCTTGGAAAGGCAAACTTTGATTTACAGATACCTAAGAAATGGAAGGCTTTTCAGTCAATCTGAATCAGAAATACGCGTTATAAAAAAGGAAAATCCGTAATACAGTCTGGAATATCCAGTCGTATTACGGATTTTTCTTTTCGTCTATGATATTTCTATTTGTTCTGCAAGAGGCATTGCAGTTCGGGGTCGGACTGTATGCGCTGCAACTCGTCAGCGACAATCTGCCGGACCTCGGCACGGATACGGTTGTAGTTATCCTAGTTCATCTCCTTCATGCGGTCGTTGCCGCCGGCATCTGTAAGGTCCGTGATGACGGGTATAGACCGGTAAGCCTGTTCCTCACGCTTCACTTTCTCGGCATCGACCACAATTGGATGAACTATAATTTTAGTAGCAATGTTATCAAGTGCCGTTTGCCTGAGTTGCACCAACAAGCGGCAACAGTTCCAGCCGGAAGCAACACCGGACAAAGAATTGGCTATCATTGGAGGAAACGATACGGTTACAAGCATCCAAGTTGTATCAGCGGATAAAGACACCGTCATCTATGATACGCCAGAGTGTTACCTTTGGTATGTCGAAGATTTGTCGGACAAGTACAAAGACAAACCAGTTTCCATGTGGACGGAATGTTCTGTTTATGGGGAGAATGTACAAATCGTTAATGTGTTCGTTGCAAACCCGACACCTGTTTCGCTGATGTATGGAAGAGGTTGGAAATTAGAACAATGGAACGGGAAAGAATGGGGTATAGCTAAAACAAAAGGTGACAGAAGTTGGTTTGATGATGGGTTTAACAAGCAAAAAGCACCTTTATTGTATTGCTTTCGTTTCCCCGTCGGCAGGTACTATTATCTTCCCAAAGGGAAATACCGGATATGTAAATCGTTCTCCGCGAAAAGAGAGTATATAGAATTAAGTGCAGAATTTGAAATCAAATAGCTTTATGAAAACAAGATTATCAGTATTCATTATCAGTCTATTGGCAACCTTTTCCTTGCAAGCGCAAACCAATGAACGGTACATTGAAGTGACAGGTACATCGGAAATAGAAATTGTACCCGACAGAATCCATTATCTGATTGAAATCCGTGAATACTTCGAGGAAGAATTCGACGGGAAATCGAAGCCCGAAGAATACCGCACCAAAGTGCCTTTGGCAGAGATAGAACAAGGATTGAGAGAAGCCATTGCCCAAGCAGGCATCCCACAAAATGCTATCCGGACAGAAGAAATCGGCGATTATTGGCGGCAGCAAGGGCAGGACTTCTTGGTTTCCAAGAAGTTTGATATTACACTGACCGACTTCAATCAGATAAATGAAATCGTCAAGCACATTGATACGAAAGGTATCCACACCATGCGCATCGGTGAATTGGAGAACAAGGATATACTTGCCTATCACCAAAAGGGGAAGATTGAAGCACTGAAAGCCGCTCAACGGAAAGCAACCTATTTGGTGGAGGCGTTGGGTAAGAGACTGGGTAACGTGATACGTATTGTAGAAGAAGGGAGCAGCAATAATATGTTCCCGTTTGCACAAAGCAATGTCCTGTCATCCGATGCTTCTTCATTCGACAACTTCCGCACCATCAAGAAAAATATTCCATGCTGGTACGTTTTGAAATCATTGATTAAATGTAAGGCGGACGAAAGGAAAATGCCATATTCTTCTTTTCGTCCGCTTTATTTGTGTATATTTGCATCCGTAAGAGTTACCCAAACAAGCAAAGCGATGCAGACCACGGCAATTAGAACGGTTGCCAAATCATTACCCCAAAACAAGGTAATCCTTCTAACTTGTTTAATATCAAATAGCTATATTCCTTATACAGATTTACGGAAAATCTCTGGAATATCCACATGAAACGGAAGAAATGAGGATGGAGTTTTCGTAAGAACATGGACAGAGCAATGTAAATTCTGCTATTCTATTTTTCAGGGTAAGGATTTTTGAAGTAAACCTTAAGTCCGTAACGTTCACCGGCTGAAAGATGTATATTCTCTGAATGTAAAATGTACATTCTGCAGTCGGAAAATGTATATCCTAAGTCCAGAGGAAGTAGAATTCAGACAGATACATAATGGAATACAGACAGCCGTCGATAGGGTAAAATCGGAATCGCTGAATGAGATTACTTTTCCATTGTCTTTATTCTTGACAATAAGAAAAATCCGTCATTCTTATCATTTCCTGCCAAGAAATTTGTATGTTTGCAGCGCAAACCCGTAAGGGGAAGATTAAAACTTAAAACTATAGGATATGAAAAAACTGCTGTTGTGTATAGTTGCACTGTTGGCTGCTCATGTGTCGCATGCTCAATACTTCTGTTCGGAAGAGGGGACTGAATTACGTTATGTGAATTACGACGGTGCCGGACAGGGAATTTCTGACGAAAACATTACTGTGACCAACGTTACGAAAGAAGGAAGCCTGTTGAGGGCTTGTTATTTTGATAAGATTGTTACGACGAAAGCGAAGGACAATACCACTTATACATTATATAATTGGAGTTACGACGGTGAAAAGACCGTTTGTGCCGAGGATTTGATGTATGGACCTTACATTGATTCAGATTCTGATCCGGAGAGCTACAATGAACAGGCGCGTATGCGTATGCTGGATGAAAAGAAATTCAACGGTGACAATTCCTGGTCGTTGGCTGAAAATGCGGCTGCCGGTTCTTCCATGCCTGACCGGTTTTATGAATATGTTCCGAAGATGCTGAAAACCGAAGTGACTTTTTCCGGAGGCTCTTGTCTGGGAGAAGAACAGGTCAGTACGACTGCCGGAAAATTCGATTGCGTCAAAATCTCTTATTTGAAGCGTACCAAAGTGGTATTGAAGACCACTACGGTCCGTGTGACTGAATGGTATGCCAAGGGAGTAGGACTGGTAAAATCGGAATCATTCGATTTGAAAGGTAAACCGGCAGGTAAGACTTTGCTGGTCAAGATAACCAAAAAATAATTTTGTTCTTTTACTACATGTAAATGGGATGAGACTGCGAAGTCGAGTCCCATTTTTTTTGCGGTCAGGTAAAGGTTTGTGCATTCTTTTGTACCTTTGCCCGACAAGAAAAAGAGAAATGAAACAATCAGTCAGGAAATGGAACAGGTAAGGAATCGGATAGAGACATTGTTGGCGAAACTGAATGAGCGGGTATATGGCAAGGAACATGTTATTGCCTTGTCGTTGCTGTCGGCTATGGCCGGTGAGAGTATTTTTCTGTTGGGGCCTCCGGGAGTGGCCAAGAGTATGGTGGCCCGTCGGTTGAAGCTGGCTTTCCGACAGGGAGAAGCATTCGAGTATCTGATGTCTCGTTTCAGTACCCCGGATGAGCTGTTCGGTCCGGTTTCCATTTCGAAACTGAAGGATGAAGATACATACGAGCGTCTGACGGCGGGGTATCTGCCTTCGGCCACTGTGGTCTTTCTGGACGAAATCTGGAAAGCCGGTCCCGCTATCCAGAATGCACTGTTGACGGTCATCAATGAAAAGATTTACCGAAACGGCCAGTTCTCGGTGAAGGTTCCGATGAAAGGACTGATAGCGGCTTCGAACGAGCTGCCGGCACTGGGGCAGGGACTGGAAGCTTTGTGGGACCGTTTCCTGATACGTCTGCTGGTGACGGGTATTTCTGAACCGGCCGATTTTGACCGGATGATTCTGGCTACGGATGAATCGGACCCTGTTGTCGATGAGAAACTGGCTGTATCCGATGTGGAATATGTCGGTTGGAAACAGCAGTTGGCAGAGGTACGCGTACCGTATGTTGTGTTGGAGGTCATTCATGGCGTGAAGGAAAAGATAGAAGAATACAATTTACAGTTGCGGCAAGATGAAGGGACGGACAGACCCTTGTATGTATCCGACCGTCGATGGAAGAAGTTGGTTAAGCTGCTGCGTACAGCTGCTTTTCTGAATGATGCAGAGGAAGTACACTTGTCTGATTTGTTGCTGCTTGCTCATTGTCTGTGGGATGAGGCGACGCAGATTGATACGGTAACCGAACTGGTACAGAACGCTGTCCGTCAGAGTGCTTCGGGCTATCTGCTGAATCTGACGGAGGTGGACCGGGAACTGAAGACCTTGCGTAGGGAACTGGATTCGCAGGCTACAGTACGCGAGAACCATGATCCGGGACTGCAGCTGGTGGACAACTATTATTACCAGGTAGAGCGGGTGCGTATGGCCGGCCGGTTGCTGATGTTCGCTTCGGATTACCAGCAGTTGGATGATACCGGAAAACTGTTTTATCTGCATAAGGACAAGTATAAGACGGATTGTTTCATCCTGAAAAAATATGATTTATCTATGCGGAACAAGGTTCCGCAGAATAAAATCTATACCGTGAAGCGGGGAAGGCGTTCGGTCTTTATCAACCAGTATGAATATCCGCTGCTGTGTACGCCCGATTGTGTTCCTCTGCCTCCCATCGAGGTGCACCCCGAAGAAGATATTGCAGCCCGTTTCCGACAAATCGGTACACTGCTGGATAGGGTGGAAGGCAGTTGTAAGGAATGGGCAGATACAGAGGCTGCCTATTGCCGGGAACATTTGTTTCTGGATGATAAAGAAAAGAAGGCTTTGCTGAAGATGTTGGATTATCAGTTGGCCGATGTAACCCGTTATCGGAACGAATGGGAGGAGTTGAATCATGCATACCGGAAAGAGAACCAGGAATATCCGTCTGAAAGAACTGAAGACAATCTATTGGGAACGGCTTCGCGCTAAGAGTTTTGCCCGGATGGACGAGGCGTTGCAGAACCGGACGGTATTACCCCGGGAACTGGAACAGGAAATCTGGGATTATTACCGCCGGACAGTGCCTTCCTTGCAGGAATTCTATTCACGTTATACTCCGGAATGGGAAGTGTTCTTCGAGCAGGAGTCCGTGTCACCGGTTTACTTTCTGGCTTTTCTGAAACAGATGAAGACGGCTTTCCGCAAGCGGTACACTTTATCGGAACTGGATATTACTTATTACATCGAACGGATGGAAGCATTGCCTGCCGACAGTCCGGAGCGGAGGCAGCTGCAGGAATTCTTTCTGGATAAGTGGCACGAACTGCTCACAAGGAAAGAGTTTGATTATCAGTATCAGCATATCGATGTCCTGTGCAGTGATTTCATTGTATTGGATACATCGTTGGGCGAAAAGACGGAAGCGGCACTCAGCGGCTCCCGTGTCCGGTGGCTGTTGCTGAATCATCCGCAACTCTACCGGATAGTACAACCGTACGAACAGCTGATGGAGCGTCATCCCAAGATACAGGAACTGGTCAGTCTGTTGGGGAAGAAGTACCGGGGGGAGAAAAGACGTTTTGACCCACAGGCTGGTATACAGACCGACCAGTTGGTACATCATGCCGTACAAAGTGACATCCAGGGAGTAGCTTTGGGTGATAACCTGAACAGTCTGCTTCCCACGGAGTACTGTTACCTGGCGGATGAGGCCTTGTATCCGTTGTTTGTGCAGCGTTATGCCGAGAAACGGTTGCAGCAGTTCGACTGCCGTTCGCAGGAAGATGCGTCGGTACTGTCTCGGAACCGGACTCCAAGCAGTGGACAGGGACCCTACATTGTCTGCATCGATACGTCGGGTTCCATGCAAGGGGATCGGGAGCGGCTGGCCAAATCGGCTCTGTTGGCCGTTGCCCGGCTGACTGAAAAGACTCACCGGAAATGCTATGTCATCAATTTTGCCGAAGAGATAGCCTGTATGCTGATTCAGAATCTCCGTACGGATATGCCCCGGCTGGTGGATTTCCTTCAGCAACGTTTCGACGGGGGGACGGATATTCTTCCGGCCATGACGGAGGCTTTGCAACTGCTGCGTACCAACGGTTGGAAGCAGGCGGATGTGGTGATGATTTCCGATTTCGAGATGCCTCCCGCTTCGGAAGATTTGCTGAAGGAAATACAGCGGACCAAACGGCAGGGGACTTCGTTCTATGCACTGGTATTCGGCACTCGTCCCGAGATGGATTATCTGGTCTGTTGCGACAAGTATTGGGATATGTGATACCGGAACGTCATTCCTTGTTCCATCGGAGTCTTCCGTCTGTCAGTTCCATTTTTTCTTCCGACAGCAGGTAGTGGAGAACTTGTTGGATGTGTTCCTTTTCCCAGCTTGTTTCCAGTTGTTCGCACAGAGTGGGAACGCTTATGGAATTTTCCTGCAGCAGCTCTTCTATTTTTCGGGCGATTTCATCGAACTCATTCCGTTTGACTCCGGAATCGTGTTTTTGCAGGCATACGTCGCAATGCCCGCAGTTGTGCTCGTTTTTTTCTCCGAAATAATGGAGAAGCATGCGGCTCCGGCATTTGTCGTCGGTTTCGGCATACGAAAGCATGGCTTCGATGCGCTGAATGTAACTTTTCTTCCGGTCCTCGTATACTTCATTGCTCAAATGGATACGGTCGGTTTCCTGCCGTTCGCGGGTATAGATGATGTAGGGGGTCTTTTTCCCGGGGATGTAATGCAGGATGCGACGGCGGGTCAGGAAGACCAGGGTTTCGTACACCTGTTGTCGGGTCAGTCCGGTACGGCTGGCCAATGAATCTTCGTTGATATAGGCATAGTCGGTAAAGACACCCGTATACGAACGGAGAATGGTACGCAGCAGTTTCTCCGTATCGGGGTTGTTTTCCTGGATGCGGTACAGTTCATCACGCCTCAGCGTGAAAATCAGCCGGGAACCGTTGTCCTGTTCGTCAGTATATTCCAGGTATCCGGCACGGGTCAGGATTTTCAAGGCACTATCCACCTGGATGGGAAAATGCTTGAAGTTGTGGCAGAACTCGTCGATGTTGAAAGCGTACGTACATCCCAGTCCGTCGCCCATAGCCATCTGGTAATAGAAGTTGATGTCCTCGTAGACTTTACGGATATAGTCTTTCTCCGGGAAGGTGTCTGAAATCCGTTTCCGCAGTATGGTCGGGTCGCTCTTGGCAAAAAGCAGGACGGCGTAGGCTTTTTCTCCATCCCGTCCGGCACGGCCTGCTTCCTGGAAATAGGCTTCGGGAGAATCCGGAAAGTCGATGTGTACTACCAGGCGGACATCCGGTTTGTCGATACCCATGCCGAAAGCATTGGTGGCAACCATGACCCGGTGCTCTCCGCTCAGCCAACTTTTCTGTCGGGCATCCTTGGTCTCGTTGCTCAGCCCGGCGTGGTAGAAAGTGGCGGTAATCTCCTGTCGGTTCAGCCACTGGGCCACTTCTTTGGTCTTTTTCCTATTACGGGTGTAGACAATGGCCGAACCTGCTACCCGGTTCAGGATGTGCAGCAGTTCTTCGGCCTTGTTTTCGGTACGCCGGACAATGTAGGCCAGGTTCTTCCGTTCGAAACTCATCCGGAAAACATTTTCTTCGCGGAAAGCCAGTCGGGCCTGGATGTCTTTCACTACTTCGGGCGTAGCGGTAGCGGTCAGCGCCAAGACAGGAATGCCCGGCAACAGTTTGCGTACTTCCGCTATCTTCAGGTACGACGGACGGAAATCATATCCCCATTGTGAGATACAATGCGATTCGTCCACGGTAATCATACTGACTTTCATGCTCCGCAGCTTGATGCGGAAAATCTCCGTGTCCAGACGTTCGGGGGAAATGTAAAGGAATTTGTAGTCGCCGAAGATGCAGTTCTCCAATGCGATGAGGATTTCTTCGCGGGTCATTCCCGAGTAGATGGCCACTGCCTTGATGCCCCGGTCGCGGAGGTTGCGTACCTGGTCTTTCATCAGGGCGATGAGGGGAGTGATGACCAGGCAAAGTCCCGGTTGGGCAAGTGCCGGGACCTGAAAGGTGATGGACTTTCCTCCACCCGTAGGCATCAGTCCCAGGGTGTCACGTCCGTCACCGATACTGGTAATGATAGCTTCCTGGATTCCCCGGAAGCTATCGTATCCCCAGTACTGTTTCAGTATCTCTCGGTAATCCGTCATGGATTAATGTCGGCTTGGTTTGATGTCTTCTATCTGAAGCTGGATGTCTCCCCGCTTGTGGGTGTTTTCTTCGATGGTATAGCAGATGTTGAACGATTGCTTGGTTTTGATATACCGTGCCTGCGAACTCTGTCCGAAGGCGATACCGTTCATTACGTTGTTCGATTTATTGTCTACCAGTTCCAGTTTGATGTGTTCCTGTTCGCGGCCTACCACCTTGCTTGTGCCGTAATCGTATACATTCAGGGTAGCGAAAATCGGCTTGTGGTTGTCCGGACCGAACGGGTTGAACTTTTTCAGGTCGAAGAAGAACTTCGGTGTGATGTCTCTGAAATCCAGCTGTGCATCGATGTCGATGGTAGCGTTGGTCTGCTCCGGCAGAATGTGTTCGGTTACATATTCCTCGAACCGGCGGGTAAATTCAGGAACATTCTCTACGTTCATCGAGAGTCCGGCAGCATACGTGTGCCCACCGAAGTTCTCCAGCAAATCCCGGCAATGCTCGATGGCCTTGTAGACATCGAATCCCGAAACAGAACGTGCAGAACCTGTAGCCAGATTGTCGGTACGGGTCAGTACTACAGCCGGACGGTAATAGATTTCAGTCAGTCTGGAAGCGACGATTCCGATGACTCCTTTGTGCCAGGCTTCGTTATAAATGACAATGGAACGCCGTTCGGAGAGGTTTTCCAGGTTGTCTACTATCTTGTTGGCCTCTTCGGTCATGCTCTTGTCCAGGTCCTTACGGGTCTCGTTGTAGCGGTTAATCCGGTTACTTTTCTCCAACGCCGATTTGAAATCCTTTTCTATCAGCAGGTCGACCGCTTCCTTACCGTTCTGGATGCGTCCCGATGCATTGATACGGGGACCTATCTTGAATACGATGTCACTCATGGTGATTTCCCGTTCAGACAGTCCGCATACATCGATGATGGCTTTCAGACCTACGCTCGGATTGGTGTTCAACTGTCGCAGGCCGTGGTATGCCAGGATACGGTTTTCGCCCATAATCGGTACAATGTCCGACGCAATGCTGACAGCAACCAGGTCAAGCAGGGGAGTCAGCTGGTGAAACTCGATGCCGTTGCTCTGTGCGAACGCCTGCATGAATTTGAAACCTACTCCACAACCCGACAGGTGGTTGTACGGATACGTCGAATCGTCCCGTTTCGGATTCAGGATAGCGGCGGCTGCCGGAAGTACCTCGTCCGGAACGTGATGGTCACAGATAATGAAGTCGATGCCTTTCTCTTTGGCATACGCAATCTCTTCTACGGCTTTGATGCCGCAGTCCAGTACGATGATCAGTTTCACACCGGTCTCATATGCATAATCTACTCCCTTCTTCGATACGCCATACCCTTCGTTGTAACGGTCGGGAATGTAGTAGTCGATGTTCGAATAGAACTGTTGAAGGAATTTGAAAACCAATGCGACGGCTGTTGTTCCGTCTACATCATAGTCTCCATATACCATGATACGTTCCTTTCTGCCCATGGCCAGATTCAGCCGCTCTACGGCTATATCCATGTCTTTCATCAGGAACGGGTCATGCAACTCACTCAGTTGAGGGCGGAAAAAGCGTTTGGCTTCTGCTGCCGATGTAATGCCACGTTCCCGTAGGAGGTGACACAGGATAGGGCTGATACCGATTTCTCTGGATAAAGCCCGGGCAGCTTCCCTTTGTTCGAGAGTGGGAGGTTGATAGTTCCATTTGTAATTCATTATATATGTTTTTTTTCTTTCTTCTTATCTCTGAATAACAGTATGTTCAGTGACGGCAGAAATAACGGCAGACATAGGGTCTGAAAATAGGGATGTCGTCAGATGCTATTCACGTGTAAAGGTAACAAAAAAGAAAGAAAAAATCGGCTTGTTCCACATTAATTTTGTAGAACAAGCCGATTAATTATTTATAATCAGTCTATTTTAACGAATTATAAACCTAACTTTTTGGCGATGTCTGCCGGGATGGCATCTTTGTGAACCAGGATGTTGATGGTCTTATAGGCTGCGAAAGCTTTAGAAGCATACCAGATGCCTTTGTATTTACCGCTCTCACCCCATGAATTCTTTACCATGAAGTATTCTTTTCCGTTCTGGTCCTTGGCGATACCGTAAATCAGCATACCGTGGTCGTCGGTCGTTTCCCAGTTGTCGAAAGCCTGCTGACGCATTTCCTGGGTAACGGTGATTTCCGGAAGTGGTTTACTGGTCAACTCTTTACGTTTGTCAGATTGGCTCAAGCCTAACCAGCGTGCCATATCTGAGCCTGTCAGTTCAGCTCCTTTTTCAGCATCCGGATATACAGCTATACCGTCGCGTGTAAATCCCTGTTCACTGACGTCGGCTCCCCATGCAAAGGTGTAACCGTTCTTTACGGCGTTGTCCATAACGGCCATCAACTCGTCAATCGGCAGGTTGTATGACAAAGCATTGCGCCAGTTATCTTGAACTTCTACATTGAACTGTGTATAGAACGGATGATGTGTGAATGAAGTCAGAGAAACATAATCTTTCATGTTCAGGCCCAAAACTTCGCTGGCAAATGTCTTCGGGGTATAAGTCTTTCCTTTGTAGGTGAATTCCTGTGGGCAGGCTCCCAGATAAGTATCATAGATAGCACTTACACCTTTTTTCCATACTGAACTCAGTTTGCTCTGGTTGCCCTTACCGATAGCCTGTACATACGCTCCGGCTACTGCATCCAGTTCGTTGTGGTTAGGCAGTGAGTCGCCGTATGCGATACCCGGCATAGCTTCCTGCGGAACCATTCCGTAGTTTTCGTAACAGTATACGGCATCGGCAAAGCTTCCGCCCGGAGAGAAAGAAGCGTCTCCGTGATAACGTACATAATTGGTTGCACGGTCCTGCATGGTCTTGTGTACAACAAACATCTCAGACAGGTCGAATTCACCTTTTCCCTGACGGAGCAGTTCTGATTCCAGGAAACCGATGGAAGAGAATGACCAGCATGTGCTGGAACGGTTCTGGTTCTTGATGGAAGTAATCGGGTTTTCCTTGACAGTAGTGAATACGAAACCTTCTTCGGCTTTGTCTTTCTTCGGACCTTTCGCATAGACGCTGGTAAAACAGAGTCCCAAGGCTGCAAGTGCAATGAATTTGTTCATGGGTTGTTTTTAGTTTTTAGGGTTATGATTGATTTGAATTATTCGTTCATGATGGCTTCTACTTCTTCGACGGTTATCGGAATCCGTTTTTCGCCGGTGAATCTGGAACCTTCCGGTGTAATCAGGATATCATCTTCCAGACGGATACCTCCGAAGTCTTTGAATTTCTCTATTTCGTCGAAGTTCAGGAAGTCCGTATGCTGCTTTTCAGTTCGCCATTTGTCTATCAGGGCAGGAATGAAGTAGCATCCCGGTTCGTCGGTAATGACAAAGCCTTCCTGCAGGCGGCGTCCCATGCGCAAGGCTGAGAGACCGAATTGGGTAGACGGCTGCACCTCATCGTCGAAACCTACATAGTTCTGACCCAGATTCTCCATGTCGTGTACATCCAGACCCATCATGTGTCCCAGACCGTGAGGCAGGAAGAGTGCATGTGCTCCGGCGGCAACGGCATCGTCGATGTCTCCTTTCATCAGGTTCAGGTCTTTCAGGCCTTGTGCCAGTACTTTGCAGACTTCAAGGTGGACAGACTTGTAGGTGATGCCCGGTTTTGCCAGTTCCAGCGCTTTGTCATGACAAGCTAAAACGATGTTGTAAACGTCCCGCTGACGGCTGGTGAATTTTCCTCCTACCGGAACAGTACGGGTGTGGTCAGAGCAATAATAACTCATCAGTTCGGCACCGGCATCTGTCAGCATCAGCCGTCCTTCCTGTAAGAGTTGACTGTGGTCGTGGTTGTGCAGCGTTTCTCCGTGTTGGGTCAGAATCGTGGCAAAGGAAACCATTCTGCCGTATGAAGCGGCGATTCCTTCCAGAATACCGGCGATGTATTGCTCAGATACTCCCGGTTTGCACAGACGCATCGCTGCTGTATGCATTTCGTAACCTACGTTGCATGCCTTGTCGATTTCAGCGATTTCACAGGCTTCCTTAACGGAACGCAGGGAAACGATGGCTTTAATCAATTCTACAGAAGCATGACTTCGGGTCATGGAAGCACGGATGCCGGTCAGGTCTTCCAACTGCATCATCGTATCGTGACGATAGGGAGGAAGAAAATGGATTTTCCGGCGCTGAGAGATGGCTTTTCCGATGAAATCTTTCAGCTTGTCGGTAGGGAAGCTTTTGCTAATCCCTACTTGGGCTGCCAGTTCTTTGATGCTGGGTTGAGGTCCCATCCAGATAATGTCATCCATATCTACATCATCGCCGAAGAAATAATCTTCTCCGTTGTCGGCGTCAATGATTCCCGCATATCCGGGGTGAGACTGACCGAAGAAATAGATGAAAGAACTGTCCTGACGATACTTGTATGTGTTATCGGGGTAATTGGCAGGAGCTTCGTTGTTACCTAAAAGGAGGATGATACCGCTCTGTATCTTTTCCCGTAAAGCCTGACGGCGTTTCTGGTAGATGATGGAATCAAACATAAAATCTTAATTTATAGTCCTTGTTATGTCAACAATGATGCAAAAATAGTAATAATTTTAGATAAAAAATAGGCTTGTCAACGGAAAAATGTATATTTGCGACATTATATCGCAGATGGACTTATTTATTCATGCAAAAACTGAACAATTATGATGGTAAATTTCCGGAAAATGGGACTTGTGCTGGAAGGTGGAGGTATGCGTGGTGTCTTTACCTGTGGCGTTTTGGATTATATGATGGATCAGGGTATCGAATTCCCGTATGGAATCGGTGTCTCTGCGGGGGCGTGTAACGGACTTTCCTTTCTGTCCCGACAGCGTGGCCGCGCGAAATACAGCAATATCGATTTGATGGCGAAGTATCACTATATCGGCTTGAAGTATTTGTGGTATCAGCATAGCATTCTTGACCAACGTCTGTTGTATGAGATATTCCCGGAGGAAATTCTTCCTTTTGATTATGAAACCTGTTTCCGGAATCCTATGCGATTTGAAATGGTTACTACCAATTGTGTGACCGGACGTGCCTGCTACCTGGAGGAACATGCGGATAAGGAGCGGCTTGTACAGATTGCGAAGGCTTCGAGCAGTCTTCCGTATGTGTGTCCGATAACGTATGTAGACGGTCGTCCGATGCTGGATGGAGGAATTGTTGATTCGATTCCGGTACTTCGTGCCATGGAACAGGGGTACGAATACAATGTTGTAGTCCTGACCCGGAATAAAGGTTTCCGTAAGACGGAACGGGATATACGGGTACCTCGCTTCATTTACCGGCGTTATCCACGTCTGCGTCTGTTGTTGAGCCGGCGCTGTGAGGTGTACAACCAGCAGTTGGAAATGGTGGAGAAATTGGAGGCAGAAGGGAAGATTCTGGCCATTCGTCCTGAAAACAAGGTTACGGTGAACCGGATTGAAAAGGATATCAAGAAACTGACTGCCTTGTATGAGGAAGGATACCGGTGTGCGGAGAAGGTGTTGAAACCGTATCTGGACCGTGAGAAATAAGTTGCAGTAGGGCAGGAGGATAAGTAGTGCCCGCATTTCCATGTAGTGTCTGATTATCGAAATCTATAAAACAAAAGCAGCGGACGGAACTGTTTCACAAACAGAACCGTCCGCTGCAAGTATATATCAACTTTTTGTGTTATTTGGCGAAGCTGACCGCACGGGTTTCGCGGATAACCGTAATCTTGACCTGTCCCGGATAAGTCATTTCGTCCTGAATCTTCTTGGCGATTTCGGTAGAAAGGCTTTCCGTCTGTTTGTCGTCAATCTTGTCGGCTCCTACAATGACACGGAGCTCACGGCCTGCCTGGATGGCGTATGTCTTGGTAACGCCCGGATAAGACATGGCTAATTGTTCCAGATCATTCAGACGTTTGATGTAGGCTTCTACAATTTCGCGGCGTGCACCCGGACGTGCGCCTGAGATGGCATCGCAGACCTGAACGATAGGTGCCAGCAGGCTGGTCATTTCGATTTCGTCGTGGTGTGCACCGATAGCGTTGCAGATATCCGGTTTTTCCTTGTATTTCTCTGCCAGTTTCATACCCAACAGTGCGTGTGGCAATTCCGGTTCTTCATCAGGCACTTTACCGATATCGTGCAACAGACCGGCACGTTTGGCTTTTTTCGGATTCAGTCCCAGTTCTGAAGCCATTACTGCACAGAGGTTGGCTGTTTCGCGGGCATGCTGTAACAGGTTCTGTCCGTAAGAAGAACGGTACTTCATCTTACCGATGATTCGGATCAATTCCGGATGCAGACCGTGGATACCTAAGTCGATGGTGGTACGTTTACCGGTTTCGATGATTTCATCTTCTACATGTTTGCGTACCTTGGCTACCACTTCTTCGATGCGTGCCGGATGGATACGTCCGTCAGTTACCAGTTGATGCAGGGCCAGACGGGCAATTTCGCGGCGAACCGGGTCGAAGGCAGAAAGTACGATTGCTTCCGGAGTATCGTCTACTACGATTTCTACACCGGTAGCGGCTTCCAGCGCACGGATGTTACGTCCTTCGCGGCCGATGATACGTCCTTTGATTTCATCGGATTCAATGTGGAATACGGTAACAGAGTTTTCGATGGCTGTTTCGGTAGCTACCCGTTGGATAGACTGGATAACGATGCGCTTTGCCTCGCGATTTGCGGTCAGTTTGGCATCGTCCATGATGTCGTTGATGTATGATTGAGCCTGTGTCTTGGCTTCTTCCTTCAGGGATTCTACCAGGCGTTCTTTCGCTTCTTCGGCAGAAAGTCCGGATATGGCTTCCAGCTTTTCCCGTTCCTTAGACTGCAGGACGTCCAGTTCTTCTTTCTTTTTCTCGATGATGACCAGTTGTGCATCCAGGTTTTCCTTGATGGCATCTGTTTCGTTCCGTTTGCGCTGCAGTTCCTCGTTTTTCTGGTTCAGCACCATTTCGCGCTGTTTCAGCTTGTTTTCTGCCTGCTGAATCTTCTGGTTGCGTATAGCTACTTCTTTTTCCAGGTCGGCTTTCTTGTTCAGGAATTTTTCCTTTACCTCCAGCAACTTGTTTTTCTTTATCACTTCGGCTTCGTTTTCAGCCTCTTTCAGGATGTTGTCATATTTCGTTCTCAAGCCATGCTTGAAAAAGATATATGAGAGAGCACCTCCCACCAGGAAGGTCACTACGGCTACGACAATTGTTATACCTATACTCATTTTTCTTTAATTAAACATATAATAAAAAAGCGCACAAACCTTCAGTCGGACCGAAATCCGGCTTCAGCTTGTGCGCGATATTTCTTTGGTAATAACCTGAACGTTATTCAAAGTCTTTCCTGATGCAGTCATCAATGTCCTTTTCCAGCTGTTTCAGCTTGTCCAGGTATGGCTGTGTATCATTACGGTCTTTCAAGGAAACATTTTCAAAGGCCAGTTCCAAGGCTGCCATTGCCCAATGTCTTGCCGTAGTGAATTCAGGATACATCCTGCGGTATTTGTTCAGCTTATAGTCAATCTGACGGGCAGCTTCGCGGTACAGCACTTCTTCCTCCCTGCGGATAGTAAGCGGATACCGATCGTTGTCAATCAGTAGGTGAATCTTCATCTTGTCGTCCATATGGAATCCTTTACCGGTTAATTTTCAAATCATTCATTCAGCAAAGCGATACATTTGTCGACTTCACGCACAAGTCTCGCCAACCGTTGCTTGGTATCTCTGAGTTCACTGTCATTGATACTGATTATGCGAGCCATTTTCAGGTTGGTGTATTGTTCTTCCAATTCTTTCCGGCTGTTTTCCAGACGTGCCAGTTCTGCTTCCTTCTGGGAAAGAAGCTGGCGAAGGGAGACGTTTTCTTTTTTCAGTTCATCGTACAGGAACATCAGATGTCTCAGTTTTCCTTCGAAAGTATTTATTAGCCTTTTGTCTTCTTCCGTCATCAGTACACCAAAATTGTATACAAATATAGTGGATTGGTAAGAAACACAAAAATATTTGCGTGATAATTTCGCATTTTTATTCGGAATTGCAGTTATTTTTTTCTCTTGGGAGTCTTGTCTTTCTTGGTTTCACGATTTCTTTGTATTTTTGCCGGGCACTGAGGTGACATGAAGTGCAAATTCAATACTAATATTTAAAACAAGTGAGTTTATGTATACGGTTATCAAACGCATGGAGGTGTCGGCATCTCATCGGTTGAATCTTTCTTATCGGAGTAAATGCGAGAATTTGCATGGTCACAACTGGATTATTACGGTGTATTGCCGTTCGGAGGAGTTGAATGCAGATGGAATGGTCGTGGATTTTACCCATATCAAGGAAGTGGTGATGGGGCAACTTGACCATCAGAATCTGAATGATGTCCTTCCTTGTAACCCGACGGCAGAGAATATCGCCCGTTGGATATGCGATCGCGTTCCCCATTGTTTCAAGGTAGAAGTACAGGAGTCGGCAGGAAATACGGTGATTTATGAGAAAGATTAATGAGATATTCTATAGCCTTCAGGGAGAAGGCTTCCATACGGGTATACCGGCTGTATTCGTTCGTTTTTCGGGGTGTAACCTCCGTTGTGGATTTTGCGATACCCGTCATGAAACCGGGGTGGAGATGTCCGATGAAGAGATTCTGGCCGCAGTGCAGAAATATCCTTGCCGTACGGTGATTCTGACAGGCGGGGAGCCTGGGTTGTGGGTAGATGAGGCATTGGTGGATGCGTTGCACCGCATCGGAAAATATGTCTGTATCGAGACCAACGGTACCCGGGAATTGCCTTCCGGTATTGACTGGGTGACTTGTTCGCCGAAGGAGAACGCTCCCGTCCGGTTGAAACGGATGGATGAAGTGAAGGTGGTTTATGTAGGGCAGGACGTTTCTGCGTATTTGTCCTTGCCGGCTTCCCATTATTTCCTGCAGCCTTGTTCCTGCCAGAATACGGCCGAGGTGGTAGCTTATATCCTGAAACACCCACAGTGGCGTCTGAGTCTTCAGACGCACAAACTGATTCATATCCAATAATATCTAACAACAGAAGAGGTTCCGTCAGATTATTGTACGGTCTGACACAACTGCTTGATTTGCTCTTCGAATTCTTCGCGGTTTTTGGCGCGGTTCCGTACGGACGTGCGGTAGTTGTAGATGGTTTGAGGGGAATAGAACATCAGCGTGGCTATACGTGCGCTGTCTCTGATTCCCATACGTACCAATGCAAAGATACGCAATTCTGTATTGAGAATGTCTCCCTTCTGTGGATAGATTTCTTCACCCGGGCGAAGCAGCGCGTTGAATTCAGTAATGAAGGTCGGGTAAAGTGTCAGGAAGGCCGTATCGAAATTCACGAAGAAACGTTTGGTATCGGCCTCGGACATTCGGGTACTGTTCTGTTTCAGCAAGTCGTCTGCCTGTTTGGCCTTGACTTTCCGTTTTACCAGTTCCTGATAGCGGTTAAGCTTGTCTATATACGAAGCGCACAGGTCCAGAAACAGACTGACATATTCCTCGCGTATATGGTTGGTCTTGAGAAGTTCGTCGTTGAGGTTGGTCAGTTGCTGGTTGAGCTCACTAAGAGCCTGCTGGGCAAGGCTGACTTTCTTTAATTGTCGGCGGATAACTATCAGTGAAACAATCAGCAGCAGGGTGAGGGCACTGATGAATATGACGGCGGCGGTCAGGTGCTCTCTTTCTTTGACGGTTTCCTGTTGGTAGGCATTGACGATAGCCGGAAATTTCCGGGCGATTTCCAACATGCGTAGTCGGTTATTGTAAAAAGTAGCATCCTCCATGGAATACTGCAGATAGCGGTTGGCCCGTTCTATCCATTCCGGCTTCTGACGGAAGATGTGAAGGGCCAGTTCCTGGAGTGCCAGGTTCTCTTTCAGTGAGCCTACATTGTCGGAAATGGCAGACAGTATCAGGTAGCGTTCATATTCCTCCAGGCGTCCTTGTTGATTGTGGGCGAATGCAAGGCCACAAGTAATCTGCGCATACAGACGGCTGTTGACCGGAAGACCTTGAAGTGCTTTCTCGTATGCCTTTTGGGCCCCGGCCTGGTCTCCTGTACGTGCCTTGTATTCTCCCAGCCAATAATAATATTCATTGCTTCCGGATGGCAGTACTTGTAGTAAGGAATCGTTGTAAAGGATTTCCTTTTTCCGGTATTGGGGGGCGAAATATTCATCGTCTGTATACTCTTTCCAAACGCTATAGACCCATTCGTAGGCTTTGTAGTAGTCTACTATCAAGGTACTGTCCAGGTCTTCTTTATGAATGGACTGTAATTGTGAAAGAGCCTGTGAGAAATAGCCGGTCGTTGCCAGCAGATTTGCACGGTCGATGCCGCACTGATTCTGCTGTAGGATGGATTTGTTACGTAACGCCATATCTTCTGCCATGTCGATGTAGAAAAGGGCGGAGTCAGCCCTATAGGTCAGGTATTCCTGGTAAAGGGTCTGATAATGGTCGAAGCGTTTCTGGGTAGACATGTCAGGGGTGATAAGATTCTGTATGCTGTCAATCCGTGCTTCTTTCTGGCGGTCAATAGCGCCTCTGCTGTTGAGAGCTTGCTCCAATCTGCGGTACAGCTGTTGAAGGTTTTCTGTTGCATCGACCGTTTGAAACGGAAGGAACAGGATAAGGAGATAAAGCAGGTTCTTCATGGGCATGGTTTTTTATTGTTTCTATATGGCAGGTAGCGAAAATAACGAATATTTATTGATTATACAATTCTTGCGGGATATTGTTCGAAATAAATAGAAGTTTACTTCTACTTTCAGGTCTATGTATATTTGTTGTTTATTCCTGATTGATAGTTTATTATAATAATTTTCATCTGTGTAGGCTCTACTTCATGTCTACTGTTGCAATTAGCGGAAAACTCTTGCTATTACTTTTGCCTGTGTAAATCAGGACCCCGACAGACGATGTGACTGAGAAGGGATCCTAGAACCTTTGAAGCAAAATATTAACCTTTAAATACATTAACCATGAAAACTAGAAGATTCGCATCTTGTACACTGATGGCCCTTTGTACTTCGGCTACATTTTCAGCAGTTTCTGCGCAGAATGTGACAGACAGTGTCAGTGTAAAGAAAGCAGAAGGAAGCGAGCGTAATGTAATGCTGAATGCTGCCGATGCTACCAAACCTCGTGAAATCCAAATCGGTTTACCCAGTGAAGATGTCAATGTTTATGAGAACGGTTTGCCTGCCGTTTATTCTTCGGCTGTACATAAGTTGCAGTACCACTGGCGGAGTGATGCCAGCTTGGGAGAAGTCGGATTGATGTCACCTTCTGAATCGGCTATCCGTACTGGAAATATTGCTTATTCTGTTAACTCTTTCAGTAAAGTTGGTCAGAAGGAATTCAAGGGTGTCTTGAATTATCGTGCCAACCACTTCGGCATGCAGCAGTTTGACTTGAATGTTTCGGGAGGTATCGGTGATAACTGGCGATATTCCGGAAGCGTGTACCAGAATTTTGACCCGGGAAGTTTTGATGCGAAATTTGATGAATATACGGACCGTATGCAGATATACCGTGCCGGACTTACCCATCTGCTAGGCAATCGAGGAAAAATCAGTTTACAATATAAATATGCTTATAGCCGGAATACCGGAAACGAGCTGAATGCGGCTCCTTTCATTTATGTAGGAGACGGTTCCATCAAAGAGATTCCTGGATTTGAGCCTGGTCTGGCTTCCTATGGTCCTGCAAGCGGAGAAATAGAGTATATGGATATCATGGACGGAAAGATGAAGAAGGCTAATATCCGTGATTTGGCCGACAACCGTTCGCATGAAGTAGCTCTTTTGACGGATTATACGTTCGATAACGGACTGAAATGGACCTTGAACATGAAGTACATGAACGCTCCTGAAGCGAACTACGTGGATTTTGGCGGTAGTACCATCAGTGAACTGTCAGAAAGTGACGGCTATTTGTCGGCCGACGGTACTCCTTATACGGGATTGGTTGAAGGACGTCGTACCTGGTTGCATTCCGGTAAAGTACAGAATTTCCTGGTAACATCCGAACTTGAAAAACGTTTGGGTAACCACCAGTTGCGGGTCGGTTTGAATGAATGGTATTATCATTTGGATTATCATTCTTCTTCTTTCCAGTGGGTTGGATCAGTGAAGGAATATCCGGAAATTCTGACACGTCCGGACGGTTCACGTTTCTATGGCTTCAATGAGTTGAGTCCGGAATATACGGTAGGTTCTGAAAACAAGCTGGCCTTGTATGCTACTGACAATTGGCAGATTACTCCGAAATTGAACTTCTATTACGGTGGACGTCTGGAATACTATCGGATGTCGGCCGATCAGATTGCCCATGCCCGTTATTCTGGATTCCATATTGGAGATGTCGCTCCTGATGGTGAAGTGATTACTCCAGCTAATGTAACTAAGGATAAATTGAATTATGCAGCAACTGCCCAGTTGACCTACAACATGACTAAAGGTTTCGGTCTGACGGCTGATGCTACGGTTGCTACCCGTTTCCCGAGAATCAATGAATATGCCGGTACAGGTCCTACAGAGGAACAGTACAAACGCGTTACCATTCCATTGATTCGTGGAGGTTTGTTCTACAAGAACGATTGGATTGACTTGACTTCCATGGTTACATATATTGCCAAGACCAATAACATCGACCAGCAGAATCTGACCAAGCCGGGAACCAGCGAAGGAAAGACAGTATTGCTGATTTACGATATCCAGACACTGGGTTGGACTACTTCGGCTGAAATCGACCCGTTCAAAGGTTTCCATCTGCACGCATTGTTCACTTATCAGAAACCTGTCTATAAGAACTACAATGCAAGTGTGACTTTCAATGACGGAACGCAGATGAGTGTAAATGCCAACGGTATGATAGTGAAAGAGATTCCTCAAGTGTTAGTTGAATTGGATCCGAGCTACAATATTACAAAAGACTTGCGTTTGTGGTTAAGTTTCCGTTATTTCGGAAAAACTTATGCAAACTTGCAGGAAGCTCTTTATTTCAACGGACGTTGGGAAACCTTCGGTGGCGTGAACTGGACCGTGAACAAGCATTTGGATTTAGGAGTATCTGTTGTCAACTTCTTGAATCAGAAGGGTGCCAAAGGTACAATCAGCGGTTCCGAGTTGATTACCAAGGATGAGGCTTCCAAGTATGCCGGCTGTTACATGAGCGGTAGTTATTTGCGTCCGTTTACGGTTGAGTTCAGTGCCAGTGTGAAGTTTTAAAAAGAGTTCATTAACGTATACTTAAATATAAACTGATAAATCTTTGATGACCATGAAACAATTGATTGTATCGGCAGCACTGTTGTTGTCCGCACTACAAGTAGGTGCAGCCGAAAAGAAAGTGTTCCGTATTTCTACAGAACAGACTGATTTGATTCTTCAAGTGGGTGATAACGGACGTCTGTATCAGACGTATCTGGGTAAGAAACTTTTGAATGAAAGTGATATTCAGAATCTTTCCTGGGATATTCATGCCGGTTCAGACGGTAGTGTCAGTAAGCGTGGTTGGGAGGTATACAGCGGATCTGGAAATGAAGAATATTTTGAACCGGCCATTGCTGTAACTCATAACGACGGGAACAATTCAACTTACTTATATTATGTATCGTCTTCTACAGAAGCTGTAGATGGGGGAACAAAGACTACTATTAATTTGCGTGATGACCAATATCCTGTGGAAGTAGCTCTGCATTATGTAGCTTATCCGAAAGAGAATGTCATCAAGACCTGGAGTGAAATCAAGCATCAGGAGGCGAGTCCGGTAATATTAAGTACATACGCTTCTACTATGCTTTATTTTAACAGTACTTCTTATTATCTGACAGAATTCAGTAGTGACTGGGCGAAGGAAGCTCAGATGAGCAGCCAGCAGTTGCAGTTCGGCAAGAAGGTAATCGATACGAAACTGGGCAGCCGTGCGGCGATGCATACCCATCCGTTCTTTGAAGTAGGTATGGGTCAGCCGGTAGCCGAGAATCAAGGCGAAGTGCTGATGGGTACTTTGGGATGGACCGGTAACTTCCGTTTCACTTTCGAAGTGGACAATGTAGGAAATCTGCGTGTGATTCCGGCCATTAATCCGTACGCTTCTTATTACGAATTGAAAAAGGACGAAGTTTTCAAGACTCCTGAATTCATTTTCACCCTGAGCTATGAAGGAACTTCACAAGGGAGCCGTAACCTGCATAATTGGGCGCGTAATTATAGCCTGAAGGACGGTAAAGGCAGCCGCTTGACACTGCTGAACAACTGGGAGAATACCGGTTTCGATTTCGACCAGGAGAAGCTGGCAGGCCTGATGAAGGAAGCCAAACACTTGGGTGTAGATATGTTCCTGCTGGACGACGGTTGGTTTGCCAACAAATATCCACGTAAGGATGACAAGGCCGGACTGGGTGACTGGGAAGTAACTCACAGTAAATTGCCGGGCGGTGTTCCTGCATTGGTAGACGCAGCTAAGGAAGCTGGTGTAAAATTCGGTATCTGGATTGAACCTGAAATGGTGAATCCGAAGAGTGAACTGTTCGAGAAACATCCGGACTGGGCTATCCACGATGAAAAGAGAAACCGTTATTATTACCGTAACCAGCTGGTACTCGATTTGAGCAATCCGGAAGTACAGGATTATGTATACGGTGTGGTAGAAAAACTGATGAAGGAAAATCCGGACATCGCATTCTTCAAGTGGGACTGCAACAGCCCGATTACCAATATCTACTCTCCGTATCTGAAGGAAAAACAGGGCAATCTGTATATCGATCATGTACGTGGTGTGTATAATGTAATGAAACGCGTGAAGGAAAATTATCCGAATGTTCCGATGATGCTTTGTTCAGGTGGTGGTGCCCGTTGCGATTATGAAGCGCTGAAATACTTCACAGAATTCTGGTGCAGCGACAATACCGATCCGGTAGAACGTGCTTATATCCAGTGGGGATTCTCTCAGTTCTTCCCGGCCAAGGCTATGTGTGCCCATGTAACGAGCTGGAATAAGAATGCTTCTGTAAAGTTCCGTACCGATATGGCCTCTATGTGCAAGTTGGGTTTTGATATAGGTCTGAAAGAGATGTCTTCCGACGAATTGACTTACTGTCAGACTGCTGTTGCCAACTGGAAACGCCTTCAGCCTGCTGTAATGGATGGTGATCAGTATCGTCTGGTTTCTCCGTACACCAGCAACCACATGGCTGTAAATTATGTCAGCAAGGATATGAGCAAGGCTGTCTTGTTCGCATACGACATTTATCCACGTTTCCAGGAAAAGCTGATGGCAGTGAAGTTGCAGGGACTGGACCCGTACAAGATGTACAAGGTGGAAGAAATTAATCTGATGCCGGGTGTCGCTTCTACGCTGGAAGCAAACGGTAAGGTATTTTCCGGTGATTATCTGATGAAAGTAGGACTGAACGTATTCGGTTATGCTACCACTCAGAGTCACGTCATCGAATTGTCTGCCATGTAATGAATCTGCTTGAATAGGTAGTTTTAATAGTTTATGATTATGCTTGGAGCCGTCTTACCCGGGTGGGTAGGGCGGCTTTTCAAGTTTTTATTCAATCATGGTTTCAGTATGTCTTTCATTCTGTGTTAATGGAAGGGTTTCTGAGATTAGCTTTGACTGATTCTTTCAGACTGTTGATGGTCAGATGATTTGTTTAGTAAGTTTCTTGTCCAATACTTTTCGAAAAGAAAACAATTCTCGTTGATGTGTTTGGTGTCTCTGGAAAATTCTTACATTTGTAAATGTTCAATTGGATATTACTTATGAAGAAAATTATTTCACTGATGTTGGCTGTCCTGATGGTGCCAATATCGTATGCACAGGAAATGAACGGGACCTGGAAAGGTATATTGAATGCCGGAAATCAGGAATTGGAAATCGTATTTCATTTCAATTATCAAGAGAACGGAAACAGTACGGCTAAAATGGATGTTCCGGCACAAGGAGCCTTGGGAATACCGGTGAATCTGAAATATCTGTCAACCGATTCTGTCAGTCTGGAAGTGTTAGCTCTATTAATGGCTTATACAGGTAAACTGACGGATGGAACGATAAAAGGAACTTTCAACCAGTTCGGTAGGTCGTTCCCATTGGATTTGAAACCTGGGGAAGCCGCGAAACCTGACCGGCCGCAAGAACCGGAATAAGAAAAACCTTACCAAGGAATATCCCGGACTGAATCATCTGTTTCAGCATTGCGAACCTGATGCGGCTATGGGTTATTACAAAATTGAAGAAACCTGTTCACTGGAAGTGCTTCAGGATATAGCTGAGTGGATTAATAGTTTATGATTATTTCTCTTTTGGGGAGATAGTAAGATAGAATACCGATTGATGGAATTTGGATTCACACATTCTGCCAATCGGTTTTTTTGTTGGACCTCAAATCCGCAACTAAGCTCTTCAGCGTCCTTCTTGCGTCTAAACGTCCTC